>FTHB01000344.1_pt1 | contig 19082 bp, 20 predicted proteins | sample 1640851 | NCBI WGS metagenome assembly FTHB01 (sample SAMEA3914788, study PRJEB12502) | metagenome | biome: forest; material: soil | place: Canada | collected 2011-07-03 | depth 0.1 m
ACCCTGGCCGGCACCATCGGTCCCGGCTCCGCGGGCGGTGGCGGTGGCGGAGGTGCCGGTGGCTTCGCAGGCAGCGGGTTTGCCGGAGCGTCCAACGGTGCCCCCGGTGCCGGTTCCTACGGTGGTGGCGGTGGTGGCAACGGTGGCGGTGGCAACGGCGGCGCCGCGACCGACTCCTTCTTCTCGCCCGCCCATGCCATGACGGGCCAGGGCGGCCCGGACGGCGGGGCCGCGACGCCTCTGGCCCGGGCCCGGGCGCGGGCGACGGGCGTGATCGGCCAGTTGAAGCGGTTGCTGCGCGACAAGGTCGGCATGCCGGAGAACCCGGATGCCGGGCCGCGCACGCCTCCTTCGCCTTCGCTGGTGGCGGCGGTGACGCACCACGCGACGCAGGTGCAGACGCAGGTGCAGACGCGCGTCAACGAAGCCATGACGGTGGGCGACATCGTCATCTTCGACGACGACGCCGTCGAACAGGTCGCCCTGGACCTGCGCAATCGCTCCCTGGAGCTCAAGCACAAGGCCGCGACCACGAACGAGAAGGCCACGATCGAGATCGTGGCGCTGATGTTCCAGAGCATCCTGGCGGAGGAGCGCATCCCGCCGGCCGTGCGCGTGTGGTTCGCGCGGCTGCAGATGCCGGTGCTGCGCGTCGCCCTGGCCGAACCCGAATTCTTCGGCTCGCTGGAACATCCGGCGCGCCAGCTGATCGACCGCATGGGCTCGTGCGTGCTCGGCTTCGATTCGTCCGCGATTTCCGGCAGCGCGCTGGAGACCGAGATCCGGCGCGTGGTGCAGGTGATCGAGCAATATCCCGAGACCGGCCGGCGCGTGTTCCAGCTGGTGTACGACGAGTTCCAGCGCTTCCTCTCGCGCTTCCTTACCGAGAAGGGTCCGACGCAGAAGCTGGTGAGCGTCGCGCAGCAGGTGGAGCAGAAGGAAACGATGGCGATCCAGTACACCATCGAGCTGCGCAAGATGCTCAGCGACGTGCCGGTGCGCGAGGAGATCCGCGAGTTCCTCTTCAAGGTGTGGGCCGAGGTGCTGGCCGTGGCCGGCGTGAAGAACGGGCCGCAGCACGAGGAGACGCTGGCCCTCAAGAAGTCCGCCAGCGACCTGGTCTGGGCCGCCAGCGCCAAGCCGAACCGGCACGACCGCGCCAAGGTGATCCAGGACCTGCCGGACCTGCTGGCGCGCCTGCGTCGCGGCATGAGCCTGCTGGGGCTGGACCCGTCCGAGCAGGAGAACCACATCAAGGTGATCGGCGACACGCTGGCCGACGCCTTCCTGTCCAAGACCGAGGCCATCCCGCACGCGCGCATCGAGGAGATGACCAAGCGCCTGGCCAACCTGGAAGACTTCGTCTCCGACGACGATGCGGGCGAGCTGCCGCTGGACCAGGAAAGCATAGAGATGATGCTGGGCATCGACGCCTCGATGATCGAGGTGATCGGCTCGGGCGGCTCGCAGCCCAACTCCGCCAACATGGCCTGGGCCAACGAGATCCAGCTCGGCACCTGGTTCACCCTGGACCACAACGGCCGCATGAACCAGGTGCAGTACGTCTGGTGCAGCGACCGGCGCCAGCTGCACCTCTTCGCCTCGGGCGACGGCTACTGCTTCCTGATGCCGCTGCGCCGCCTCGCGGCCTACCTGCAGGCGGGCCTGCTGGTGCCGACGGAAGAGGAAGCGCTCACGGTACGCGCCACGCGCGATGCGCTCGCGAAGCTGGACGCGAATCCGGAGCGGCTGCTTTCGTGACGCTGCGCGCCGGGCGAGCGTGACGAAGGACGAAACGACAAGGGGCCCGCGGCCCCTTTTGTCATCGGATCAGTGCGCCAGCCGGTCCTCGGCGTCGTCGCACAGTTCGTCGAGGATCAGCGCATCGGGCTCGATGCTGAAGCGCCAGTAGACCATCAGCACGATGATCTTCAGCGCGTCCAGCGGCACGGGGTCGCCGGGCGCCGCCATGGCGCGGTCCACCACGATCTCGCGCAAGGCGGGAGGCAGCACGCCGGCGCTCTCGAGGAAGCTGATGAAGCCCAGGCAAGGCGCGCCCAGGTGGTCCTGTTCCGCGATCGAGAACACGCGCATGCTCGTGTCGCTCGGCTCGGGCGCCCATTCGAGTTGCGATTCTTCGGGGACGGTGATGTTCTGCGCCGCGACGTTGAGTCCGTCGAGCCATACCAGGGCCTCGTGGATCTCGTCGGGCTCGAAGCCATGGGCGCTGAGCTTGCGCTCGAGCTGGTGGAGCTCGGGGCAGGCATCGCCGCGCCAGTAGTTTTCGTAAACGAACACCAGCACTTCAAACATGAAGATCGATGGTGCCCGTGTTGTGCGACAGCGCAAAGTTTTTTTTCAGGCCTGTTGCACGCGCACATCGGCGCGCCGCGCGCTCACGCGCTCGCGAGTCGCTGGAACAGGCCGCCGGGCAGGCGTGCAACCTGTCCCGCGAGTTCGAGTTCGAGCAACTGCGCCTGCAGCAGCGGCGCGGGAATCCCCGTGCGCGCGATGAGCGCATCGAGCGTCACCGGGTCGTGTCCGAGCGCACCCAGCAGCGGGTCCTCGCCTTCGGGCTCCTCGCTGGCGGCGGGAGTTGCTTTCGCAGGCAGCACGTAGCGCAGGTCCTCCAGCACGTCCTGCGCGCTTTCCACCAGCTTCGCGCCCTGGCGCAACAGCGCATGGCAGCCGCGCGACTGCGGCGAATGGATGGATCCCGGGATGGCGAACACCTCCTTGCCCTGCTCGGCCGCGAGGCGCGCCGTGATCAGCGAACCCGATTGCAGCGCGGCCTCCACGACCAGCGTGCCCTGGCTGAGGGCGGCGATCACGCGGTTGCGGCGCGGGAAGTTCTGTTGCAGCGGCGGCGTGCCGAGCGGGTATTCGCTCAGGAGCAGGCCGCGCTCGGCGATCCGGTGCGCCAGCTCCAGGTGGCGCTTGGGATAGACGCGGTCCAGGCCCGTGCCGACGACGGCAACGGTGGCGAGCATGTCCGGCGCGGCGCCGTCGAGTGCGCCTTCATGCGCCGCGCCGTCGATGCCCAGTGCCAGGCCGGACACCACGGTCACGCCGGCTTCCGCGAACGCGCGGCCGAACCGGCGAGCGTTCTGCAGGCCTTGCGCCGTGGGATTGCGGCTGCCCACGATCGCAAGCGACCGCTGCGGCGCGGGACCGAGCCGCCCCAGGCAATACAGCATCAGGGGCGGGTCTTCGATCGCGAGCAGCGAAGCAGGGTAATCCGTGTCGGCAAGCGTGAGGATCGCGCGCTGGCCGGGATCGCGTTCCAGCCAGGCCCAGGTTTCCTCGAATTTCTGTGCGAAGCCTTCCGGCTCCTTGCGCAAGGCCTCGGCCGCAGGCCGGGCTATCACCTGCGCGAGCGCGGAGGGCTCCTGTTGCAGGATGGCGGAAGGCAGGCCGAAGCTGGCAAGCAGGCGGCGCGCGGCGGCGCCGTCCACCGCATAGGTGAGCGCGAGGCGCAGCCAGCCGGCCAGCTCGTCGCGCTCCATGGCGCCGGGTCAGCGCGGGTTGGTCACGTGGTCGCCGATCTTCACGGCGTCGTTCACTTCCAGCACCAGGCCGTAGGACAGGTGGTCGAAGGTGCGGAACACCATCAGCAGGCCGGCGCGCTCGTCCGGCAGCTTCAGCGTGGCGATCTCGCCGGCCTTGGAGCGATCCGTGATCACCTCGCCGTTCTTCTGGATGGACAGCACGGCCCCGTTCTCGAGGCCTTCGGCCGCGCCGGCGCTCAGCGTCACGACGGAACTCTGGCCCACCAGGGCGATGGCGTCGCCGTAGACGGAGATGATGGTGGCGTTCACCGGACCCGCAGGAGCGTGGGGCACGTAGCTTTCCAGCACGCGCGGCGGATCGGGAAGCAGGCGGTCGGTGACGGCGATTTCTTCCTTGGCACGAACGATGTCGATGGTGGCCGGGACGATCGTCGGCGACACGCCGCCGCCGTTGCGCGCCACGTCCTGGATGCTTTCGCTGCGAACCAGTTCCGCGGTGCCCAGGTACTTGCCCTCGTAGCCGAGGATATGGCCGCTGAGCGGGTCCTTCAGCGGGACGGCATTGCGGTACACGCGGAAGAATTCGGCGACGCGCGGATCGCGCTCCACCAGCGGCGCGCCCTGGCCGCGCGCATAGGCGCGGTCGCCGCGCGCGATCAGCGTGCGGTTTTCCGGCAGCGCCACGATGCGCGGCGCGTTCTCCAGGTCCTCGGCGCGCTCGACCAGCACCGCCTCGTTCAGGAAGGGTTCGATCACGTTCGGCGGCAGCGCCGGGATGGATGTATCGACCACCTGCGAGATGCGCGTGCGCGGCGACACGCGCACCGTGTCCACGGGCTCGGCGCCGGCCGGCGGCTGGCCCATGCGCAGCCGTGCCATGCCACCCACTTTCTCCAGGTACAGGACCTGGCCGGGGTAGATGCGGTGCGGGTTGCGCACGTCGTCGATGTTCATGCCCCACAGCTCGGGCCAGCGCCACGGGCTCTTGAGGAACTTGCCGGAGATCGCCCACAGCGTGTCCCCGGATTTCACGGTGTAGCTGTCCGGCGCATCGGCCGCCAGTTCGGACAGGGGCACTCCCGCCTTCGCAACCTGCTCCGCCGTGGAGCGTTGTTGCGGGGTGATCGGGTAGTTCTGCGCCGCCGCCGGAAGAGCCCACCCGCCTCCCACGACCAGCGCGGCACAGGCTGCGATCGTGCGGGTTGTCAGGCCAAAAGCTGCCTTGGTTGGAGCCATCTCGTTTTCGTCCGCTCTTGACAAGTTGCTGGCGATTCTGGCCTCAAGTCCTTGATCGGGCAATGTTTATTGGATTTGTGGACGACCTGCAACGACAAAAGTGGCGAAAATAGCGACAACGCCCTCCCTGGCTTGCCATGGCACTTCTTCCCATCCTGACCTACCCCGATCCACGCCTGCACACGGTTGCCAAACCGGTCCAGGCGGTCGATGCGCGCATCCGCGGCCTCGTCGCCGATCTGCTGGAAACCATGTACGACGCCAACGGCATCGGCCTGGCCGCCACCCAGGTCGACGTGCACGAGCGCCTGGTCGTGATCGACGTGTCCGAGGAGCGCAACCAACCCCTGGTGCTGATCAACCCCGAGATCACCTGGGCGAGCGCGGACAAGCAGGTGGGCGACGAGGGCTGCCTGTCGGTGCCCGGCATCTACGACGGCGTCGAGCGTTCGCTCGCGGTTCGCGTGCGTGCCCTGGACGCCGATGGCCGGTCGCGCGAGGTCGAGGCGGAGGGCCTGCTGGCGGTGTGCATCCAGCACGAGATGGACCACCTGCTCGGTAAAGTTTTCGTGGAGTACCTTTCGCCCTTGAAGCGCAACCGGATCAAGACGAAGATGCTCAAGGCCCGCCGGGACACCGAGCGGGTCTGAAGGAGGCACCATGCGTGTCGCTGCTGTTCTGACCCTGTCCGCGGCGTTGCTGGCTGCCTGCGCCCATCCCTGGAACACCATGAACATCCCGCCCGGCGCGACGCGCGAGGATGTGATCGCGCATGGAGGCCAGCCGGCGCGCGTGCTGCCCATGCCCAATGGCGGCGAGCGCATGCAGTACACGCTGCAGCCGCTGGGCCGCTACGCCTTCATGGTGGACCTCGACAACACTGGCCACGTGATGCAGGTGCGGCAGGTGATGACACCGGCGGAATTCAATCGCATCGTGCCCGACCAGTGGACCCGCGCTGATGTCGACCGCGAGTTCGGCCCGCCGGCGCTGGTCGACCGCGTGGCCAGCTTCAACGGCGATATCTATACCTATCGCTGGTACGAGCCGGGGCAGGGGCCGATGTTCTGGTTCGTCTACTTCGACCCGCAGGGTGTCGTGCGCCGGGCCCACCCGGGCATCGAGCACATCAACGGCCCGGGTGACCGCCGCTGATGCGGGTCGCGTTTGCCGGCACGCCCGAATTCGCACGGGCCGCGCTTGAACGCCTGCACGCCGCGGGCTTTTCCATTCCGCTGGTCCTGACGCAGCCGGACCGGCCCGCGGGTCGCGGCATGAAGTTGCAGCCCTCGCCGGTGAAGCAGTTCGCGCAGGCGCAGGGTGTTGCGGTGGCGCAGCCCCGCAGCCTGCGCCTGGACGGCAAGTACCCCGAAGACGCGGCGACCGCGCGCGACGCCTTGCAGGCCGCGCAGCCCGACGTGCTGGTCGTCGCGGCGTACGGACTGATCCTGCCGCAATGGGTGCTGGACCTGCCGCGCCTGGGCTGCCTGAACATCCATGCCTCGCTGCTGCCTCGCTGGCGCGGCGCCGCGCCCATCCACCGCGCCATCGAGGCCGGCGACGCCGAGACCGGCGTGACCATCATGCAGATGGACGCGGGGCTGGACACCGGCGACATGCTGCTCGCCGAGCGGGTGCCCATCGCCGCGGACGACACCACGGCGGCGCTGCACGACAAGCTGGCTGCACTCGGCGCGCGCCTCATCGTGGAAGCGCTGGAACTCGCGGCCTGCGGCGGACTGCGCCGCGTGCCGCAGCCGCAGGAGGGCGTGACCTACGCCCACAAGATCGAGAAGGCCGAAGCCGCCATTGACTGGACTCAACCCGCCGACGCCATCGAGCGGCGCATCCGCGCCTTCGACCCGTTTCCCGGCGCCAGCGGCCAGCTGCGCGGCGAGACGGTGAAGGTCTGGCGCGCGCAGGCGCCGATGCAGGGACGTGGCAGCGTGGCGGCGGGGACGATCGTCGCGATCGATGCGCACGGCATCGGCGTCGCGTGCGGCGAGGGCCGGCTGGAGATCACCGAACTGCAGCGTCCCGGCGGCAAGCGCCTGCCGGCCGCCGAGTTCCTGCGCGGCTTCCCGCTGGAGCCTGGCATGCGCTTCGAGGGCTGATGTTCTTCCTGCGCAGCGTCCGCCGCCACCCCGAGTTCCGCCAGGGCATGCGCGCCACGGCGTCGGCCGCGCCCGGCATCGGAGCCTGGGGCCTGATGACCGGCGTGGCGATGGTGAAGTCCGGCATGAGTGTGATCGAGGCCCTGGCCATGACTCTCTTCGTCTATGCCGGCAGTTCGCAGCTGGCCGCCATCCCCCTCATCGTCGCGGGCGCGCCCATGTGGGTGATCTGGGCGACCGGCTTCTGCGTCAACCTGCGCTTCGCGGTGTTCAGCCTGCACCTGCGCGCCTACCTCATGCACCTGCCGCGCTGGCGGCGCCTGGTGAACGGGTTCTTCACCGCAGACCTCAGCTACGCGGTGTTCGCCGCCCGCTTTCCGCAGCCCGCGAACGATGAGGAAGGCCGGCACGCGCAGGAGTCCTTCCTGGCGGGCAACTACTTCATGACCTGGACGTCTTGGACCGGCGCCAGCCTCGTGGGCGTGACGGTTGGAAACGCGATCCCCAGCACCTGGGGCCTCGGTTTCGCGGGCGTGCTGTGCCTGGTGGGCATCGTCTGCTCGCTGGCGAACACGCCGTTGCGCGTGGTGGCCGGCCTGGTCGCCGGAGCCGCCGCGGTTGCTGCGTACGCGCTTCCGCTGAAGCTCAACATCGTCGCCGCGATCGCCGTCGCGGTGCTCGCCTGCATGTGGCTGGAAAGCCGGCGCCTTCTCTTGCCACGCGGGGAGATCGCATGAGGGGCGAGACCGATGCCTGGACGCTGCTGGTGATCGCAGGCCTCGCCGGCGTCACCGTGCTCTCGCGCTGCTTCTTCTTCATCCTGGACCGCTCCTGGGCCTTGCCCGCGTGGGCGCATCGCGCGCTGCAGTACGCGCCGGTCGCGGCGCTGGCAGGCGTCGTGGCGCCCGAGGTGGTGATGAGCAACGGCCACTTCGTCGCGACCTGGCAGGACGCGCGCCTGTTCGCAGCGGCCGCGGGCGCGCTGGTGTTCTTCTGGCGCCGCAATGTGCTGCTCACCCTGATCCTCGGCATGGCGGTCTACCTGCCGCTGCACCTCGTGCTGCACTGGTAGGCGCGGGTCGCGCGCGGCGGCCCCGGCCCCTCGCGCGCGCCGGGGTTCCTAGAATGTGGGATTCCCCTCCTTCCAGCCCCGAATCATGAAAGTCCTGCGTTTTTCCGATCTGTGCGACGAGGGCCGCGCCCGCGGCCGCCGCGTCTTCATCCGGGCCGACCTCAACGTGCCGCAGGACGATGCGGGCCACATCACCGAGGACACGCGCATCCGCGCCTCGGTGCCCTGCATCCAGATGGCGCTGGCGGGCGGTGCCGCCGTGATGGTGACTTCGCACCTGGGCCGTCCCACCGAGGGCGAACTCAAGCCCGCGGACTCGCTCGCGCCGGTGGCCAAGCGCCTGTCCGAACTGCTCGGGCGGCCGGTGCCGCTGAAGCAGGACTGGGTCGACGGCGTCGACGTGCAGCCCGGCGAAGTCGTGCTGCTGGAAAACTGCCGCGTGAACAAGGGCGAGAAGAAGAACGATCCCGGGCTCGCGAAGAAGATGGCGGCGCTGTGCGACATCTACGTGAACGACGCTTTCGGCACGGCGCACCGCGCCGAGGCCACCACCTACGGCATCGCCGAATACGCGCCCGTCGCCTGCGCCGGCCCGTTGCTCGCCGCGGAGATCGACGCGATCACCCAGGCGCTCGCCAATCCGAAGCGCCCGCTGGTGGCGATCGTGGCCGGCTCGAAGGTGTCGACCAAGCTGACCATCCTGCAGTCGCTGGCGAAGAACGTGGACCAGCTGATCGTCGGTGGCGGCATCGCCAACACCTTCATGCTGGCCGCGGGCCTGCCGATCGGCAAGTCGCTGGCCGAAGCCGACCTGGTCGGCGAAGCGCGCAGCGTGATGGAAGCCATGAAGGCGCGCGGCGCCGAAGTGCCGATCCCCACCGACGTCGTCGTCGCGAAGACCTTCGCCGCCGACGCGCCCGCGACCGTGAAGGCGGCGCGCGACGTGGCGGCCGACGACATGATCCTGGACATCGGGCCGCAGACGGCGCTGAAGCTCGCGCGGCAACTGGAGGCGGCCGGTACGATCGTCTGGAACGGGCCGGTGGGCGTGTTCGAGTTCGACGCCTTCGCCAACGGCACGGAGACGATCGCGCGTGCCATCGCCGCGTCCAGCGCCTTCAGCATCGCGGGAGGCGGCGACACGCTGGCCGCGATCGCCAAGTACGGGATCGAGAAGGACGTGGGCTACATCTCCACGGGCGGCGGCGCCTTCCTGGAGGTGCTGGAAGGCAGGAAGCTGCCGGCCTTCGAGATCCTGGAGAAGCGCGCGGCGGCTTGACGCGCACGCTTGCGACTGCGGGCGCGACGCCTCGGGCGGCTTGCATCACGCGCGTGGGCATCTGCGCGCGGCGGGGAAAGAACATGCGCTTCCACCAGATCTCCACGAGGCAGGACAGCCCGGGCGCCCAGCCGCTGCGCCAGATGCGGTCCGTGCGCTTGCGCAGGGACGTGAGCCGCGCGAACTCCTGCGGCGTGAGCGGCGCCCAGACGAAGTCGAAGCCCTTGGGGATGGTGTCTGAGCAGTTTCTGGCGCTGGCTCGCCGTGCGCCCCCTCCGCGCTGAAACCGCCTTGTAACTGCTTCGTGTGAGAATCACCGGAAAACACCAGGAGAACCTCGTCCATGGCACGTCGCGCCACCAAGATCGTCGTCACCCTCGGCCCGGCGTCCAGCGAACCCGACGTTCTGGAGCGCATGATCCGCGCCGGCGTGAATGTGGTCCGCCTGAATTTCAGCCACGGCACGGCGCAGGACCATATCGCGCGGGCGAAGCTGGTGCGCGAGGTGGCACAGGCCGCCGGCCGCGAGGTCGCGATCATGGCGGACCTGCAGGGCCCCAAGATCCGCGTCGGCAAGTTCGCCGAAGGCAAGGTGCAGCTGGAGCCCGGCGCGAAGTTCGTGCTCGATGCGTCGCGCACCGAACCGGGTGACATCAACATCGTCGGCCTCGACTACAAGGAATTGCCGCGCGACGTGAAGCCCGGCGACACGCTGCTGCTGAACGACGGCCTGATCGTGCTGACGGTCGACGGCGTCAAGGGCGACCAGATCCGCACGACGGTGAAGCTCGGTGGCGTGCTCTCCAACAACAAGGGCATCAACAAGCAGGGCGGCGGCCTGACCGCGCCGGCGCTCACGGCGAAGGACATGGAGGACATCCGCACGGCGATGGCCTTCCAGGCCGATTACGTCGCGGTGAGCTTTCCGAAGAACGCGACGGACATGGAGATGGCCCGCCAGCTGTGCAACGTGGCGGCCGCGGAGTTCCGCCACAAGCCCGCACTGATCGCGAAGATCGAACGCGCCGAAGCCATCCCGAACCTCGTGGAGATCCTCAAGGCCAGCGACGCGATCATGGTGGCGCGCGGCGACCTCGCCGTGGAAGTCGGCAACGCCGCCGTGCCGGCCCTGCAGAAGCGCATGATCCGCCTCGCGCGCGAGCACGACAAGGTCGTGATCACCGCCACGCAGATGATGGAGTCCATGATCGCCAACCCGGTGCCCACGCGCGCCGAGGTGAGCGACGTGGCGAACGCCGTGCTCGATGGCACCGACGCCGTGATGACCAGCGCGGAGACGGCCACGGGCAAGTACCCGGTGGAAGTCGTGCAGCAGATGGCCGCCATCTGCGCGGAAGCGGAGATGGCCGAGGACGTGCGCCTCGACGCGGACTTCACCGGCATGTCCTTCTCGCGCATCGACCAGTCGATCGCGATGGGCGCGCTGTTCACCGCCTACCACCTGGGCTGCAAGGCGATCGTCGCGCTGACCGACTCGGGCTCCACCGCTCTGTGGATGAGCCGCCACCGCATCCACATCCCGATCTACGCGCTCACGCCCAAGCTGGTGACCCAGCGCCGCATGGCCTTGTACCGCAACGTGCGGCCGCTGCTGATGGACCAGAGCGCCGACCGCGACACCGCGCTGGCCGAGGCCGAAGCGCACCTCAAGAAGCGCGGCATCATGGTGTCGGGCGACATCTACGCGATCACCTGCGGCGAACCCATGGGCGCGCCGGGCGGCACCAACATGCTGAAGATCATCCGGGCGAGCTGAAGGCGAAGGCAGGCCGCCGGAACGCGAAGGACGCAAAGGCTTCGCAAAGGGCGCAGAGGGACAACCATCCCGATCTTCCTTTTTGCGAGCGTTGGCTGTTTCCTTTGTGCCCTTTGCGTCCGGAAGTCCGCTCCCTTTTGCGGACTTCCAGGGCCCCGCAGCGCCAGCCTCAACCGCTAGAATCGAGACAGTTACGAAGCGGTTACGCCGACCGTAGCACCCCATCCGTCGTACCTCCCAGGAACTGCCATGTCTCTCGTCTCCATGCGCGAACTGCTGGACCATGCTGCCGCCAACGGCTACGGCATCCCGGCCTTCAACGTCAACAACCTCGAACAGGTCCAGGCGGTGATGGAAGCCGCAAAGGAAGTGGACGCGCCGGTGATCCTGCAGGCCAGCGCCGGTGCGCGCAAATACGCGGGCGAGTCCTTCATCAAGCACCTCATCGCGGCGGCCACCGAGGCGTACCCGAAGATCCCGCTGGTGATGCACCAGGACCATGGGCAGAGTCCCGACGTGTGCAAGGGCGCGATAGCCCTGGGCTTTTCCTCCGTGATGATGGACGGCTCGCTCGAGTCCGACGGCAAGACCATCGCCAGCTACGACTACAACGTGGACGTCACGCGCAAGGTCGTGGACATGGCGCACAGGCTGGGCGTCACTGTCGAAGGCGAACTGGGTTGCCTGGGCTCGCTGGAGACCATGCGCGGCGACAAGGAAGACGGCCACGGCACCGACTCCACCATGACGCGCGAGCAGCTGCTGACCGATCCCGAGCAGGCCGCCGACTTCGTGAAGAAGACGCAGCTCGACGCGCTGGCCATCGCCATCGGCACCAGCCACGGCGCCTACAAGTTCACGCGCAAGCCCACGGGCGACATCCTCGCCATCGGCCGCATCAAGGAAATCCACCGCCGCATTCCCAATACGCACCTCGTGATGCATGGGTCCTCCTCCGTGCCGCAGGACCTGCTGGCCGTGATCCGCCAGTACGGCGGCAACATGAAGGAAACCTACGGCGTGCCGGTCGAGGAGATCCAGGAAGCGATCAAGCACGGCGTGCGCAAGATCAACATCGACACCGACATCCGCCTCGCCATGACGGGCGCCGTGCGCAAGTTCCTTGCCGAGAACCCGGAGAAGTTCGACATGCGCGAGTGGATGAAGCCCGCGCGCGAGGCGGCCAGGCAGATCTGCAAGCAGCGCTACATCGAATTCGGCTGCGAAGGACAGGGCAGCAAGATCCGCGGCGAGAGCCTGCAGGTCGTGGCGGCGAAGTACGCCAAGGGCGAGCTCGCCCAGGTCGTGAACTGATTCCCTCCCGGATTGCGATAATCGACGGCCCGCCCCCGCTGCGGGCCGTTTTCGCTTGCAGCCTTCCATGACCGCCCTCCACACCTCCAACATCACCTCGCTGCCGCTGCTCGCGCGCGGCAAGGTGCGCGACAACTATGCGGTCGGCAGCGACCGCATCCTCATGGTGGCGAGCGACCGGCTCTCGGCCTTCGACGTGATCATGGGGGAGCCCATCCCCGGCAAGGGCGAGATCCTCACGCAGATGGCGCTGTTCTGGTTCGCGCGCCTGGGCCACGTCTGCCCGAACCACCTTACCCGCGAAGCGCCGGAAAGCGTCGTGACGCCGGCCGAAGTGCCGCAGGTGCAGGGCCGCTCGATGCTGGTCAAGCGACTGAAGCCCATCATGGTCGAGGCGGTCGTGCGCGGCTACCTCGCGGGCAGCGGCTGGAAGGAGTACCAGGCCTCGCAGTCGGTGTGCGGCGTGCAGCTGCCGCCCGGGCTGAAGAACGCGAGCAAGCTGCCGCAGCCGATCTTCACGCCAGCCGCGAAGGCCACTTCGGGCCACGACGAGAACGTTTCCTTCGAGCACGTGGTCGGCATGGTCGGCCCGGAGCTCGCCGCGAAGATCCGCGACCTGAGCATCCGGCTCTACCGGGAAGCCGCCGACTTCGCGCTCACCAAGGGCCTGATCATCGCGGACACCAAGTTCGAGTTCGGCCTCGACCCGCAGGGCCGCGTGGTGCTGATGGACGAGGTGCTGACGCCGGACTCCTCGCGCTACTGGCCGGTCGAGGGCTACCAGTCCGCATTCGCCAGGGGCGAGAACCCGCCGAGCTACGACAAGCAGTTCGTGCGCGACTGGCTCGAGAGCGTGCGCATCGACGGCCATCCCTGGGACAAGACGCCGCCGGCGCCGCGCCTGCCGAGGAACGTCATCGACAGCACCGCCGCCAAGTACCGCGAAGCGCTGCAACGGCTGACCGCGTAGCCGCGTGTAAAAGCGAGGCGCGCGCCCGGCGCGCGCGCTATGCTGGCCCGATGAAAGCCAGCCCCTACCTCCTTGCGGCTGCCGCGGTGTTCGCCGCGCCGGCCCTCGCGCAATCCGATGCGCAATGCATCCTGGCAGGCCGCCTGAGCGACGGCGCGTGGGCGCCGCACTTCGAGGCGGTGCGCCTGCTGGGCGCAGGCGGCGAACAGATCTTCTCCTCCGACAGGGCCTCGCTCGCAGGCGTGAAGCGCGCGAGCCTGTCGGCGCCTGCATTGCTGTCCAGGTGCGACGGCGACCAGGCGCTGTTCAACGCCGACAACGAGTCCGCCGGCCGCAAGACGGACGTGCCTGCCCTCGCGCGCGGCAGCGTGGATGTCGAGGGCGTGAGCTTCCCGAAGCTGCGCACCGGCGGCGAGCTGGTGGAGTTGCGGGTGCGCGTGCCTGCGGACCGCGTCGTGATGCTCACGCGCTAGCGGGCATCCTCAGCTCAGGACCACCGACGACAGCCGGCGGCGATACGTCGCCACCGTCGGATCGTCCGGCGGGATCTGGCCCTCGGCGACCTTGGGCTTCGCCGGCTCGATGATCTCCAGGATCGCGATGTAGGTCTTGCGCGCGAGGTCCTCGTTCCACGCCTTGTCGCGCATGAGGATCTCCAGCAGTTCGTCCATCGCCGCGGTCCACTGCCCCTGCGCCATCAGCAGGCGCGCGCGGTCGTAGCGCGCCTGGAAGTCGCGCCGGTTGGCGGCGATCTTCGCGTCGAACTCCGCGGCATTCGTGTGCGACCTGGCGAAGCCGATCGCGTCGAACCAGCGTGCCAGCGCGTCGACCTTGCGCGAGAGCGAAGCCTTGCCGGCCACGGGCTCGAAGGCGCGGCGCGCATCGGCCTCGCGGCCTGCGGCCAGCAGCGCCTTCACGTAGTCGAAGCGGGTGTCGTCGTTGCCCGGGTCGGTCGCCACGGCATGCTGCAGGCGTTCGAGCACGGCTTCGGGATCGGCTGCGGCAGCGTCTTCCTCCAGCGTGGGCTCCTCGTCCTCTTGCGCCTCCAGTGCCTGCACGTGCTTGTCCAGGAACTCGCGCACCTGTCCTTCGGGCAGCGCACCCATGAAGCCGTCCACCGGCTGGCCGTTCTTCATCAGGACCACGGTGGGGATGCTGCGGATGCCGAAGGCGCCCGCGAGCTGCTGCTCCTCGTCGGAGTTGACCTTCGCCAGCCGGAAGGCGCCGCCATAGGCGGTTTCAAGTTTTTCCAGCACCGGGCCGAGCGCCTTGCACGGGCCGCACCAAGGTGCCCAGAAATCGACCAGCACGGGCTGGCTGAGCGAGGCGGCGATCACCTCCTGCTCGAAGTTCTCTACGGTGACGTCGATCATTCCGGCTCCCTTTGTTCGTCAAAGTAAAATTTGGGGCTTCTCTTCGGGAATTCTATGAACAAGAGCGCCGTGTCCGTCGGGGTCGTGATGGGGTCCAGCAGTGACTGGGACACGCTGCAGCACGCGGTGCAGATTCTCCAGGAATTCGGGATCGTCCACGAGGCGAAGGTGGTCTCGGCGCACCGCATGCCCGACGACATGTTCGCGTACGCGGAGGCCGCGGCGGGCCGTGGACTGAAGGCGATCATCGCAGGTGCCGGGGGCGCGGCGCACCTGCCCGGCATGCTCGCGGCCAAGACGGTGGTGCCGGTGCTGGGCGTTCCGGTCGCCAGCAGGCACCTGCAGGGCGTCGATTCCCTGCACAGCATCGTGCAGATGCCCAAGGGCATCCCGGTGGCGACCTTCGCGATCGGCGCCGCGGGTGCGGCGAACGCGGCGCTCTTTGCGGTGAGCATGCTCGCCCTGGAGGACGGCGCATTGCGTGCGAAGCTTGAAGCCTTCCGCGCGCGCCAGACCGAGGCGGCGCGCGCCATGAGCCTGCCGCCGCGGGATCCTGCATGAGCGAAGCCGGACAAGCCCCCGCAGGACTTCCCGTGACGGTGCTGCTTCCCGGAGCCACGCTCGGCGTGCTGGGGGGCGGCCAGCTGGGTCGCATGTTCGTGCACGCCGCCCAGCGCATGGGCTACTTCACCGCGGTGCTGGACCCCGACCCGGACAGTCCCGCGGGCCGCGTGAGCCACCACCACGTGCGAGCCGACTACCTCGACGAGATCGCGCTGGCCCGTCTCAGCGGTTTCGCCGACGCGATCACCACCGAGTTCGAGAACGTGCCGGCCGATGCGCTGGCACGCCTGGCCGAACACCGGCCGGTCGCGCCGGGCGCCAAGGCCGTCGCGATCGCACAGGATCGTGTCGCGGAGAAGGCGCACTTCACGCGCTGCGGCGTGCCTTGCGCACCGCATGCGGTGATCGAGGCCGAGGAAGACCTGGCCCGCGTCGAGGACGGGTTGCTCCCCGGCATCCTCAAGACCGCGCGCCTGGGCTACGACGGCAAGGGCCAGGTGCGCGTGGCCACGCGCGAGGAACTGCGTACCGCCTGGGAATCGCTCAAGCGCGCGCCCTGCGTGCTGGAAAAGCTGCTGCCGCTCGCCTTCGAATGTTCGGTGGTGGTCGCGCGCGGCCGCGATGGCGCGATGGTGCACCTGCCCGTGCAGCGCAACCTGCACCGCGCGGGCATCCTCGCGGTGACCGAGGTGCACGCGGGCTGCGTGGAAGCCGGCCAGGCGCAGCGCGCGATCGAGGCGACGCGCGCCATCGCCGAGGGCCTCGAATACGTCGGCGTGCTGTGCGTCGAGTTCTTCGGGCTCGCGGACGGTTCGCTGGTCGTCAACGAGATGGCGCCGCGGCCGCACAACAGCGGCCACTGGAGCATCGAAGGCGCGGACGTGTCGCAGTTCGAGCTGCAGGTGCGCACGCTGGCGGGCCTGCCGCTGGCGGCGCCGCGCCAGCACAGTCCCGCGATCATGCTGAACCTGCTGGGCGAACTGTGGTTCCGCGATGGGCAGGAGCGCACGCCCGACTGGGCCGGCGTGCTGGCGCTGCCCGGCGCGCACCTGCACTTGTATGGCAAGGCGAGCGCGCGCCCGGGGCGCAAGATGGGCCACCTCACCGTCACCGGCGCGGACGTCGCTGCCGTGCGCGCGACGGCGCTGGATGCGGCGCGCCTGCTGGGCATCGCGGCCTTCTGAGCATGATCGTCGACGGCCGGCAGGACAGCGCGATCACGCAGGCGGCGCAGGTGCTCGCCGCGGGCGGGCTCGTCGCCTTTCCCACCGAGACGGTCTATGGCCTCGGCGCCGATGCGGGCAACGACGCGGCTGTCGCCGGCATCTTCACCGCCAAGGGCCGGCCGAGCGACCATCCCCTGATCGTCCACGTGCCCGATGCGAACGCTGCCACGCGTTTCGCGGCGGCCGTGCCGCCCGTGGCGCAGCGCCTGATGCAGGCCTTCTGGCCCGGACCGCTCACGCTGATCCTGCCGCGGCGACCCGATGCCGGGCGCGCCGCCGCGGGTGGCCAGGACTCGATCGGCCTGCGCTGCCCGGCGCATCCGGTCGCGCACGCGCTGCTGCTCGCCTGCGCGGCGGCACAACCGCCCGTACTGGGACTGGCCGCACCGAGCGCGAACCGCTTCGGCCGCGTGAGTCCGACCGCGGCGGCGCACGTCGCCTCCGAATTCGGCGACGAGCTGCTGGTGCTCGATGGCGGCGCCACGCCGGTGGGCATCGAGTCGGCCATCGTCGACTGCACGCGCGGCGTGCCCGTGCTGCTGCGCCCGGGCACGCTCACCCGCGCCGCGATCGAGTCGGCGTGCGGCGAGCGCCTGTGGCTGCCCGACGAACTCCCGGGCGCGGCCCCGCGTGCCTCGGGCACGCTGGAATCGCACTACGCGCCGCAGGCCAAGGTGCGCCTGATGGACGCGAAGAACCTGCAGGCCGCGCTCCACGTGCTGGGTCCGGACGCCGGCGCCATCGCAGTCTATGCCCGCAGCCCGATCCGCACGCGCAGCCCGCATTACCGGCGCATGCCCGACGATGCGATCGAGACCGCGCGGCAGCTGTTCGCCGTGCTGCGCGAGTTCGACGCCGCGGGCGTGAAGCTCATCTGGATCGAGACGCCGCCCGACACGCCCGAGTGGGAGGGCGTGCGCGACCGCCTGCGCCGGGCCTCGGCGGCCTGATGTAACCGGGGCTTTACCTGCCCTCGCTAAACTTGGCGGTTTGATCGGAGCGAATTACATGGCAATGCAATGGATGCGGCCCGCCTGGGTGCTGGCGGCCGCCTCGGCGCTGCTGCTGTCGGCCTGCGGCGGCGGCAACACCGTCTCGGGGCAACTTTCGCCCTCGCGCGTCATCGCCTTCGGCGATGCCATGGCCGACGTGGGCCAGGACGGCGCCCGCTACACCGTCAACGACGGCTCGGTGAACAACTGGGCGCAGTACGTGGCCAGCGAGTACGGGCAGGGCCTGGTTCCCAGTGCGCAAGGCGGACTGGACTACGCCTGGGGCAATGCCCGCGTGCTCGCCACGCCGGATGCGGCCGGCAACCCCGCCACGCCCACGGTGAAGCAGCAGATCGACCAGTTCCTGGCCAGCAACACGCTGGGCAGCAACGACCTCGTCATCGTCAGCGCCGGCACCTCCGACGTGATCACCCAGGTCCAGGCGGTGCTCTCGGGCAGCCAGACCTCAGACCAGGCGCTCGCCAACCTGGACCAGGCCGGCAGCGACCTGGCCGACCAGATCAAGCGGCTGGTCGCCGCAGGCGCGCAGCATGTGGTGGTGGCGGGCCCCTACGACCTGGGCCGCTCGCCCTGGGCCAACCAGCTGGGTAGCGACGCCCTGCTGCACCCGGCCAGCAGCCAGTTCAACAACCGCCTGCTGGTCTCGCTGGTGAACTACGGCACCACGGTGCTGTACGTCGACGCGGCGCTGTACTTCAACCAGCAGACTTCCACGGGCAGCTCGGTGAGCGACTACACCGACCTGGTCTGCACTTCGGTCGACCCGGGTCCCGGCATCGGCACGGGCAATGGCCAGGTGAACTCGCACTTCTGTTCTATCGCCACCATCGCACCGGGTGCGGACTACACGACCTTCCTGTTCGCCGACCGCGTCTACCCGACGCCGCGCGGCCACCAGCTGTTCGGCGACTACGCCTTCGGCCGCATCCGCGATCGCTGGTAGGCAGCCGACAGGCAGGCAGAAAGCGCGGGAGGACTCCCGCGCTTTTTTTTTGGCCGCGCCTCAGCCGTAGCGCAGCTTCATCCCGAGGATCACGCTCGCAAGCGCCAGCGTGATCGCGTTCGCCGCGACGATGGGCCAGGCGCCCACCAGCCATCCGTACAGCAGCCACAGCGCCACGCCGACCGTGAAGACGCTGTACATGCCCAGCGAGATGCCGCGCACGTCGCGCGTGCGGAAGGTGAGCCAGGCCTGGGGCAGGAAGCTGGCGGTAGTGAGCGAGGCGGCGCAGTAGCCGACCAGCTCGGACGAAATGACGGGCATGGCGAGGGCGTTCAGGGTTGGCGGGCGGTCCAGTCGACCAGCGCCTGGATGGCGGGCCGCAGCGCCGCGGCCTTGGGATGGTTGGCGATGGCGACCAGGATGTAGCGGCGGCCCTGCGCACCGTGAACGAAGCCCGCGACGCCGGCCACCTGGTCGAGGCTGCCGGTCTTCAGGTGCGCGAGTCCCACGTTCTGCTTTTGCCGGCGCAGCGTGCCGTCGACGCCCAGCACCGGCAGCGAAGCCGTGAGTTCGGGCATGAACGGGGAGACCCAGGCGGCCTGCAGCAGTTGCCCGAGCTGGCGCGCGGTGATGCTTTCGTTGCGCGAGAGGCCGGAGCCGTTCTCCATGACGGGGGGCTCGCCGCCGATGCG
>FTHB01000164.1_pt1 | contig 18580 bp, 11 predicted proteins | sample 1640851 | NCBI WGS metagenome assembly FTHB01 (sample SAMEA3914788, study PRJEB12502) | metagenome | biome: forest; material: soil | place: Canada | collected 2011-07-03 | depth 0.1 m
CGCGCAGCGCGGCCGCCGGCTAACCTGCGCAACCATGAAGCCATGGCTGAGCCTGCTCCTCCTTGCCGCTGCCGCCAGCGCGCAGGCGGCGCCGCCTGCCGGCGCCGAGGACGACATGGGCCGCTTCATCGCGGACAAGCGCCTGGTCGATCGCCTGGAGGAGGTCCGGGTGAACATGGCCAGCCGCATGAGCGACGGCGCGAGCCACGTCGCGAACCGCGCTTCCGAGCTCGTGGTGAACGCGATGGGCTACCTGGGCGTGCCCTATCGCCGCGGCGGCAACTCCGCCGAGACCGGCTTCGACTGCAGCGGCTTCGTGAAGGCGATGTACGAACAGACAGTGGGCATGATCCTGCCGAGGCGCGCCAACGAGCAGGCCGCCGCCACGCAGAAGATCGACCGGCAGGACCTGCAGCCGGGTGACCTGGTGTTCTTCAACACCTTGCGCCACGCCTTCAGCCACGTCGGCATCTACATCGGCGACAACAAGTTCATTCATTCGCCCAGGCCGGGTGCGCAGGTGCGGGTCGAAGACATGGGCGTGCCGTACTGGAACCAGCGTTTCGACGGCGCCCGCCGCGTGCTCGCCCCCACGGCGCAGCAGGACGCGGCCTCCCAATAAATTCCATCGCCTAGGCAAGATTCCCATGGGGATTACGCGGGGGGCCAGCCTCCCCCGCGGCACGTACCATCCGCGCGCGAGAACAGGAGTGCGGCATGGCAAGACTCAACGTCAACGGCGCGGTGCGCGAGTTCGAGGCGGAGGGCGACACGCCCCTGCTGTGGGTGCTGCGCGAGCAGCTCGGGCTGACGGGGACCAAGTACGGCTGCGGCATCGCGGCCTGCGGCGCGTGCACGGTGCACATCGACGGCGTGCCGACGCGCACCTGCGTGCGGCCGGTCTCCACCGTGGGGGCCGACGAGAAGATCGTCACCATCGAGGGCATTTCGCGTGACGGCTCGCATCCCGTGCAGCGCGCCTGGGTCGCGCTCGACGTGCCGCAGTGCGGCTACTGCCAGTCCGGCCAGGTGATGGCGGCGGTGGCGCTGCTGCGCGAGAAACCGGATCCGACCGACGCCGACATCGACACGGCGATGAGCAACATCTGCCGATGCGGCACCTACAACCGCATCCGCGCCGCCATCCACGCGGTCGCGCGCGGCGACCTCAAGAGCGCGGGCCTCTCCATCCAGCACGTTGACGGGAGCACGACATGAGCGACAACGCCCTCTCCCTCGACCGCCGCGGCTTCCTCAAGGCCTCGGCCTCCGCCGGCCTCGTTCTCGGCTTTCACGTCCCCTTCCTCGCGACCGCGCAGGCGCAGGGCGCAGTGAGCGAAGTGAATGCGTGGGTCGTGGTGCGGCCCGACGACACGGTCGTGATCCGCATCGCCCGCTCCGAGATGGGCCAGGGGACGCTCACGGGCCTCGCGCAGCTCGTCGCCGAGGAACTGGAGTGCAACTGGTCGCGCGTGACCACCGAATACCCGACGCCGGGGCAGAACCTCGCACGGCAACGCGTCTGGGGCAACTTCTCCACCGGCGGCAGCCGCGGCATCCGCGAGTCGAACGACTACGTGCGCAAGGGCGGCGCGGCGGCCCGCATGATGCTCGTGCAGGCCGCGGCCAACGAGTGGAAGGTCCCGGCGGGCGAGCTGCGCGCGGCCAACAGCGTGGTCACGCACACGGCCAGCGGCCGCACGATGACCTATGGCCAGCTCGCGGCCGCGGCCGGCAAGCTGCCGGTGCCGACCGAGGTCGCGCTCAAGGATCCCAAGGACTGGAAGATCGTCGGCAAGCGCCTCGCGCGCCTGGACACGGTCGACAAGGTCACGGGCAAGCAGCAGTACGGCATCGACCTGCAGATGCCCGGCATGGTGCACGCCGCGATCAAGGACTGCCCGGTGTTCGGCGGCAAGGTGAAGAGCGTCGACGCGGCCGCGATCGCCGGCCGGCCGGGCGTGAAGAAGGTCGTGCGCGTGGGCGACAGCGCGGTGGCCGTCGTCGCCGACACCTGGTGGCGCGCGAAGAGCGCGCTCGATGCGCTGCCGATCGAATGGGACCCGGGCGTGAACGCCAACGCGAACAGCGCCGGCGTCGCCGCCATGCTGAAGGCCGGCCTCGATGCCCCCGAAGCCGCGGTCGGCAACGAGAGCGGCGATGCCAGGGGCGCGCTCGCGTCGGCGTCGCGCGTGGTCGAGGCGACCTACGCCTATCCGCACCAGAACCACGCGACCATGGAGCCCATGAACGCAACGGCGCGCTGGACGCCCGAACGCTGCGAGGTCTGGACGCCGACGCAGAACGGCGAAGCGGCGCTCGCCGCCGCGTCGGAAGCCGCGGGCCTGCCGCTCGCCCAATGCGACGTGTACAAGCTGCTGCTCGGCGGCGGCTTCGGCAGGCGCGGTGCCGTGCACGACTGGGTGCGCCAGGTCGTGGAGATCGCCAGGCAGATGCCGGGCACGCCGGTGAAGCTGCTGTGGACGCGCGAGGAGGACATGCTGCACGGCCGCTACCACCCGGTCACGCAGTGCAAGCTGCGCGCCGGCTTCGACGCACAGGGCAACGTCACCGCGCTGCACATGCGCCTGTCGGGGCAGTCCATTTCCGCCGGCATCTTTCCGGCGAACGTGCGCAACGGACTGGACCCCGTGGCCTTCCAGGGCCTCAACAAGGGCGGCGCCGAGGGCGCGTTCGGCTACGCCGTCCCCAACCTGCTGATCGACCACGCGATGCGCAACCCGCCGGTGCCGCCGGGCTTCTGGCGCGGCGTCAACCTGAACCACAACGCGATCTACGTCGAGTGCTTCATCGACGAGCTCGCTTACGCGGCGAAGCAGGACCCCCTGGCCTTCCGCCGCAAGATGCTCGAGGGTCATCCCAGGCACCTGGCGGTGCTCGACGCGGTCGCCGAACGCGCGGGCTGGGGCCGCCCGGCGCCGGACGTGAACGGGCAGAAGGTGCATCGCGGCCTCGCGGTGACCATGGGCTTCGGCAGCTACGTCGCGGCCTGCGCCGAGGTATCGGTGAGTCCGGCAGGCGACCTGAAGATCCATCGCATCGTCGCGGCCACCGACCCGGGCTACGCCGTGAACCCGCAGCAGATCGAGGCGCAGGTGGAAGGCTCGTTCGCGTATGGCCTGTCGGCGGCGCTGTTCGGGGAATGCACGCTCAAGGACGGCCGCATCGAGCAGGAGAACTTCAGCACCTACCCGGTCGTGCACATGGAGCACATGCCGCGCGTGGAGACGATCGTCATGCCCAGCGGCGGCTTCTGGGGCGGCGTGGGCGAGCCCACGATCGCCGTCGCGGCGCCCTCGGTGCTCAACGCGATCTACGCGGCCACCGGCAAGCGCATCCGCGAGCTGCCGCTGCGACTCCACAGCCTGAAGGCCTGAGGACGGCCACTTGCTGCGTGGCCTGGCGGTCGCCGCGTTCGCTGCCGCCGGCGTCGCGGCAGCCCAGGGCGTCACGCCTTACGACGTGGTCGGCGACGCCATCCCGCAACCGCTCGCCGGCCTGCGCGGCGACGCGCAGCGCGGACGCGCCATCGTCGCGAGCCGCCCCGTGGGCCTGTGCCTCCTGTGCCACGCCGCGCCCATTCCCGAGGAGCGCTTCCAGGGCAACCTCGCTCCCGACCTCGCCGGCGTCGGCGCCCGCCAAAGCGCGGCGCAATTGCGCCTGCGCATCGTCGACGCGCACAGGCTGAACCCCGCGAGCATCATGCCGGTCTTCCACGGCGCCACGGACGCGCCGCGCGTGCCGCCGGCCCTGCAGGGCAAGCCCATCCTCTCCGCGCAGCAGGTGGAGGACGTGGTCGCATGGCTCTCCGGCTTGCGCTAGGCTGTCGCTCATGCCACCTTCTTCCGTCCGACGCCTGGTGCTGCAGGCCGGGGCCGCGGCCCTGGCGCAGGTGATCGTCCGCCCAGCGAGCGCGCAGGACGCCGCCGCCATGGCAGCCGCGGTCGCGCAGTTCGCGAACGGCCAGGCGATCCGCCCCGGCCGGGTGAAGCTGGAGGTCGCCTCGCTCGTGGACAACGGCAACGTGGTGCCGATGCGCGTGAGCGTGGACAGCCCCATGAGCGCGGCGGACCACGTCACCGAGATCGCCGTCTTCAACGAGAAGAACCCGCAGAAGGACGTGGCGCGCTACACGCTGACCCCGCGCTGCGGCAAGGCGGAGGTCGCGACGCGCATCCGCCTTGCCACCAGCCAGAAGCTCATCGCGCTGGCGCGCATGAACGACGGCAGCGTCTGGTCCGACACCGTGGACGTGATCGTGGTGCTGGCCGCCTGCGTCGAGGAGAACCCCTGATGGCCCGCACGCTGATCCAGGTGCCTGCGGGCGCGAAGCGCGGTGACGTGGTCGAGGTGCGCGCCACCATCGCCCATCCCATGGAGACGGGCTTCCGTCCCGGCGCCGACGGCCGTCCCCTGCCGCGCGACATCCTGCACCGCTTCACCTGCCGCTACCAGGGCGAGGTCGTGTTCAGCGCGGAGCTCTTTCCCGCGACCGCCGCCAATCCCTACATTGCCTTCCACGTGCGGGCGGAGGCGAGCGGGCCGCTGGAGTTCGAGTGGACCGGCGACAACGGCTTCGCCCAGGTGGAGCAGCGCACGCTGCAGGTGGCCTGATGCGGCGCTGGGGCGCGCTCGCCGTCCTCCTCCTGCTCGGGTGCGCGACGCCTACCCGCGTCGACACGCGGCGCTCCGGCTTCGAGGACATGGGCGCATCCACCCAGGCGATGCAGCGCAACGACGACGAGAACCCGGCGATGCTGGGCGTGCAGGAAGGCGAGCAGCTGTGGACGCAGGCACCCGTCTCCGGTGCTCCTTCCTGCGCGGGCTGTCACGGCGAGCCCGCGCGCATGCGCGGCGTGGCGACACGCTATCCGGCGTGGGACGCGCCGCTGCGCCGTCCCGTGGACCTGGGCACGCGGATCAAGCTCTGTCGCGAACGCCACCAGCAGCTCGCACCGTTGCCGATGGAACATGCCGACCTCCTGGCGCTGGAGGCTTTCGTGGCAATGCAGTCGCGCGGCCTTCCCATCGAGGTGCCGGCGGACGCGCGGCTGCAGCCTTTCCTCGCGCGCGGCGAGGCCCTGTACCGCCAGCGCCTGGGCCAGCTGGAGCTCTCCTGCACCCAATGCCACGACGAGCGCGCCGGCGGCCACCTCGGGGGCGCGCTGATCCCGCAGGGCCACGCCACGGCCTATCCGATCTACCGGCTCGAATGGCAGGCGCTCGGCTCGCTGGGGCGGCGCATCCAGGGCTGCATGACGGGCGTGCGCGCCGAGCCGTTCGCCTACGGCAGCGTGGAGATGACGGAACTGGAGCTGTACCTCGCGCAACGCGCGATGGGCATGCCCTGGGAAACGCCGGGGGTGCGTCCCTGAGCCCGCCTATGATCGCCGCATGAGGACGGCGACGGGGACGCGGGGCTTCACCCTGCTCGAACTGATGATGGTGCTGGTGGTGGTGGCGATCCTGGCGACGATCGCGCTTCCCAGCTATGTCGATCGCACGCTGCGCGAGCAGGTGGCGGAAGCGTTGCCGCTGGCCGATCTCGCCAAGCCCGCGATCCAGGCGGCGTGGCTGGCGGGCGAGGCGCTGCCCGCGGACAACACCGCGGCGCAACTGCCGCCGCCGGAGAAGATCGTGAACGAGCGCGTGAGCGCGGTGACGGTCAGCAACGGCGCCGTCCACATCACCTTCGGCAACAGGGCGAGCAAGGCGCTGCAAGGCCAGGTGCTCACGGTGCGGCCGGCGGGCGTGCCCGACGCGCGCATCGTGCCGCTCGTGTGGCTGTGCGGCCGCGCGGGGCCGCCCGACAAGATGGAAGCGCAGGGCGACAACCGCACCAGCGTGCCCGCCGGCCTGCTGCCCCCGCGCTGCCGCTGACCCGTCTACTTGCGCTGCGGCGGCACGTCCGTGCAGGTGCCGTGCGCGATCTCCGCCGCCATGCCTATGCTTTCGCCCAGCGTGGGGTGCGGGTGGATGGTCTTGCCGATGTCGATCTCGTCGGCGCCCATCTCGATGGCCAGCGCCACCTCGCCGATCATGTCGCCGGCATGCGTGCCGACGATGCCGCCGCCCAGGATGCGGTGCGTCTCGGCGTCGAACAGCAGCTTGGTGAAGCCCTCGTCGCGCGTGTTGGCGATCGCGCGGCCGGACGCGGTCCAGGGGAAGTGCCCCTTCTTGATCGCGATGCCCTGCTTCCTGGCGTCGTCCTCGGTGAGGCCGACCCACGCGACCTCGGGGTCGGTGTAGGCGACGCTCGGGATCACGCGCGCGTTGAAGGCGCTCTTCTCGCCCGCCGCCGCTTCCGCGGCCACGTGCGCCTCGTGCACCGCCTTGTGCGCGAGCATGGGCTGGCCCACGATGTCGCCGATGGCGAAGATGTGCGGCACGTTCGTGCGCATCTGGATGTCCACGGGGATGAAGCCGCGGTCGCTGACGTTCACGCCCGCCTTGTCGGCGCCGATCTTCTTGCCGTTGGGACTGCGGCCCACGGCCTGCAGCACCAGGTCGTAGACCTGCGGCTCCTTGGGGGCCTGCTCGCCCTCGAAGCGCACGAGGATGCCGTCCTTGGTCGCTTCCGCGCCGACGGTCTTCGTCTTGAGCATGATGTTGTCGAAGCGCGGCGTGTTCATCTTCTGCCACACGCGCACCAGGTCGCGGTCGGCGCCCTGCATCAGCCCGTCGAGCATTTCCACCACGTCCAGGCGCGCCCCCAGCGTGGAGTACACCGTGCCCATCTCCAGGCCGATGATGCCGCCGCCGAGGATCAGCATGCGCTTGGGATTGGTGGCCAGTTCCAGCGCGCCCGTGGAATCCACCACGCGCGGGTCCTTGGGCATGAAGGGCAGCTGCACGGCCTGAGAGCCGGCGGCGATGATCGCGTTCTTGAACCGGATCACCTGCTTCTTGCCGGTGGTCTCGGAGCCGGTGCCCGTCGTCTCCTGCACCTCGAGGTGGTACGGGTCCAGGAAGGTGCCGATGCCGCGCACCGTGGTCACCTTGCGCATCTTGGCCATGGCGGCGAGGCCGCCCGTGAGCTTGCCCACCACCTTGTCCTTGTGGGCCTTGAGTTTCGTGCGATCGATCGTGGGCTTGCCGAAGGACACGCCCAGCGAGTCGAAGTGGCTCACTTCGTCCATCACGGCCGCGACGTGCAGCAGCGCCTTGGACGGAATGCAGCCGACGTTCAGGCAGACACCGCCCAGCGTCGCATAGCGCTCCACGAGCACCGTCTTCATGCCCAGGTCGGCCGCGCGGAACGCAGCGGAGTAGCCGCCGGGGCCGGCACCGAGCACGAGCATCTCGCATTCAAGGTCGACGCCGCCGGAGTAGGAACCAGCGGGTCGGGCCTGGGGCGTCGAGGGTCGGGCGACCGGAGCGGGAGCGGCCTTGGCTGCCTCTCCCTTCTGGGGAGAGGGTTGGGGTGAGGGGCTCGCCGCGGCCGCACCGGCAGCAGCCTCGAGCAGCAGGACGACGGATCCTTCGGCGACCCGGTCCCCCACCTTCACCTTCAGCTCCTTCACCACGCCCGCTTGCGAAGAGGGAATTTCCATCGAGGCCTTGTCGCTCTCCACCGTGATGAGCGACTGCTCCGCCTTGATCGTGTCGCCGGGCTTGACCAGCACCTCGATCACGGCCACATCCTTGAAGTCCCCGATGTCGGGGACCTTCACTTCCGTCAATGCCATTGCTGCTCCTGCAGGGCCGCCCCATGGGGGCGGCACGCCCCCTCCGGGGCGAGCGACGCATCCCGCGTCGCGAGGGGCCTCAAATTCATTTGGGCTCTTTTTGCTTGATGGTGAAGATGTCGCAGGGCAGTTCCGAGTTGCGGTCGAACTCGCAACCCGCGGCGATGCCTGCCTCGGCGACTTCCTTCGCGGTCTTCGCACGCGCATAGGCCGCGTGCATCGCGCCCAGCGCGAAGCTGCGGCCGGAGCCTATGCCCCAGAACTCCTTGAACTCGAAGACTTCGCGATAGCTGTAGAGGCCGAAGATGCCGCTCGCGTTGGCGATCACCACGCTGAACTGGCTGGACTCGTACGGGTCGCTGTCCTCTTCCTTCGTCTGCAGGAAGAAGTTGTCCTTGAGGTAGGGATGCAGCTTGGTGAAGGTGTCGAAGACTTCGTCCTTGCCCGCGAGCTTGAGGATCTCGCGCGGCATGGAGCCCATGGCCTTGCGCAGCACCGGAAAGTGCGCCACGGTGCCGGCCATGCCGATGTAGCTGGGACCTTCGTCGGTGTCGACCTTGAAGATCTTGGTGTTGTCCTCGTACCGGTGCGCGAGGCGGGTGTCCCCGAAGGTCACCAGGGTGTCGGCCGCGATCGCGATCTGCCCCGCTTTCTTCACCACCACAACAGTTGTCATCGAACTTGTTTTTCTTAGAGAAGGACGCGGCGGAAGTCCGCCAGGATCTGTCCCAGGTAGGCATTGAATCGCGCAGCGGCGGCGCCGTCGATCACCCGGTGATCCCACGACAACGACAACGGCAGCATCAACCTCGGCTGGAACTGCTTGCCGTCCCAGACCGGCTCGGTCTGACTGCGGCAAACGCCAAGGATAGCGACTTCCGGAGCGTTGATGATCGGGGTGAAGTAACGGCCGCCGATACCGCCGAGTGACGAAATTGTGAAAGTGGCGCCGGACATGTCGGCAGGGCCGAGCTTGCCGTCGCGCGCCTTCTTCGCGAGCTCGGCCATTTCCTGGCTGATCTGCAGCACGCCCTTCTTGTCCGCGTCCTTGATGACCGGAACGACGAGGCCGTTCGGCGTGTCCGCCGCGAAGCCGATGTGCCAGTAGTTCTTGTAGACGAGATCGTCACCGTCGAGCGAGCTGTTGAACTCGGGGAATTTCTTCAGCGCCGCGACGCACGCCTTGATCAGGAAGCCCAGCATGGTCACCTTGACGCCGGACTTCTCGTTTTCCTTGTTGGTCGCGACGCGGAAGGCCTCGAGCTCGGTGATGTCCGCGTCGTCGTGGTTGGTGACGTGGGGGATCATCACCCAGTTGCGGTGCAGGTTCGCGGCGCTGATCTTGCGGATGCGCGCGCGCTCCTTGCGTTCGATGGGGCCGAACTTCGCGAAGTCCACCTTGGGCCACGGCAGCAGGCCCAGCGCCTCGCCGCCGCCACCGGCCGGCGCCTTCGCAGCCGCGGCCTTGGTGCGCGCGTCGCCCGCCATCACCTGCTTGGTGAACGCCTGCACGTCTTCCTGCGTGATGCGGCCCTTGGGCCCCGTGCCCTTCACTTCCTCCAGCGGCACGCCAAGTTCGCGCGCGAACTTGGCGTGCCGCTGGAGGAAGTGAAGGGCACGGGGCCCAAGGGCCGCATCACGCAGGAAGACGTGCAGGCGTTCACCAAGCAGGTGATGGCGGGCGACGCGCGCACCAAGGCCGCGGCTGCGAAGGCGCCGGCCGGTGGCGGCGGCGAGGCGCTGGGCCTGCTGCCGTGGCCCAAGGTGGACTTCGCGAAGTTCGGCCCCATCGAACGCAAGGAGCGCGCGCGCATCCGCAAGATCAGCGCCGCGAACCTGCACCGCAACTGGGTGATGATCCCCCACGTCACCAACCACGACGACGCGGACATCACCGAGCTCGAGGCCTTCCGCGTCGCGACCAACAAGGAAAACGAGAAGTCCGGCGTCAAGGTGACCATGCTGGGCTTCCTGATCAAGGCGTGCGTCGCGGCGCTGAAGAAATTCCCCGAGTTCAACAGCTCGCTCGACGGTGACGATCTCGTCTACAAGAACTACTGGCACATCGGCTTCGCGGCGGACACGCCGAACGGCCTCGTCGTTCCGGTCATCAAGGACGCGGACAAGAAGGGCGTGCTGCAGATCAGCCAGGAAATGGCCGAGCTCGCGAAGAAGGCGCGCGACGGCAAGCTCGGCCCTGCCGACATGTCCGGCGCCACTTTCACAATTTCGTCACTCGGCGGTATCGGCGGCCGTTACTTCACCCCGATCATCAACGCTCCGGAAGTCGCTATCCTTGGCGTTTGCCGCAGTCAGACCGAGCCGGTCTGGGACGGCAAGCAGTTCCAGCCGAGGTTGATGCTGCCGTTGTCGTTGTCGTGGGATCACCGGGTGATCGACGGCGCCGCCGCTGCGCGATTCAATGCCTACCTGGGACAGATCCTGGCGGACTTCCGCCGCGTCCTTCTCTAAGAAAAACAAGTTCGATGACAACTGTTGTGGTGGTGAAGAAAGCGGGGCAGATCGCGATCGCGGCCGACACCCTGGTGACCTTCGGGGACACCCGCCTCGCGCACCGGTACGAGGACAACACCAAGATCTTCAAGGTCGACACCGACGAAGGTCCCAGCTACATCGGCATGGCCGGCACCGTGGCGCACTTTCCGGTGCTGCGCAAGGCCATGGGCTCCATGCCGCGCGAGATCCTCAAGCTCGCGGGCAAGGACGAAGTCTTCGACACCTTCACCAAGCTGCATCCCTACCTCAAGGACAACTTCTTCCTGCAGACGAAGGAAGAGGACAGCGACCCGTACGAGTCCAGCCAGTTCAGCGTGGTGATCGCCAACGCGAGCGGCATCTTCGGCCTCTACAGCTATCGCGAAGTCTTCGAGTTCAAGGAGTTCTGGGGCATAGGCTCCGGCCGCAGCTTCGCGCTGGGCGCGATGCACGCGGCCTATGCGCGTGCGAAGACCGCGAAGGAAGTCGCCGAGGCAGGCATCGCCGCGGGTTGCGAGTTCGACCGCAACTCGGAACTGCCCTGCGACATCTTCACCATCAAGCAAAAAGAGCCCAAATGAATTTGAGGCCCCTCGCGACGCGGGATGCGTCGCTCGCCCCGGAGGGGGCGTGCCGCCCCCATGGGGCGGCCCTGCAGGAGCAGCAATGGCATTGACGGAAGTGAAGGTCCCCGACATCGGGGACTTCAAGGATGTGGCCGTGATCGAGGTGCTGGTCAAGCCCGGCGACACGATCAAGGCGGAGCAGTCGCTCATCACGGTGGAGAGCGACAAGGCCTCGATGGAAATTCCCTCTTCGCAAGCGGGCGTGGTGAAGGAGCTGAAGGTGAAGGTGGGGGACCGGGTCGCCGAAGGATCCGTCGTCCTGCTGCTCGAGGCTGCTGCCGGTGCGGCCGCGGCGAGCCCCTCACCCCAACCCTCTCCCCAGAAGGGAGAGGCAGCCAAGGCCGCTCCCGCTCCGGTCGCCCGACCCTCGACGCCCCAGGCCCGACCCGCTGGTTCCTACTCCGGCGGCGTCGACCTTGAATGCGAGATGCTCGTGCTCGGTGCCGGCCCCGGCGGCTACTCCGCTGCGTTCCGCGCGGCCGACCTGGGCATGAAGACGGTGCTCGTGGAGCGCTATGCGACGCTGGGCGGTGTCTGCCTGAACGTCGGCTGCATTCCGTCCAAGGCGCTGCTGCACGTCGCGGCCGTGATGGACGAAGTGAGCCACTTCGACTCGCTGGGCGTGTCCTTCGGCAAGCCCACGATCGATCGCACGAAACTCAAGGCCCACAAGGACAAGGTGGTGGGCAAGCTCACGGGCGGCCTCGCCGCCATGGCCAAGATGCGCAAGGTGACCACGGTGCGCGGCATCGGCACCTTCCTGGACCCGTACCACCTCGAGGTGCAGGAGACGACGGGCACCGGCTCCGAGACCACCGGCAAGAAGCAGGTGATCCGGTTCAAGAACGCGATCATCGCCGCCGGCTCTCAGGCCGTGCAGCTGCCCTTCATGCCCAAGGACCCGCGCGTGGTGGATTCCACGGGCGCGCTGGAACTGGCCACCAATCCCAAGCGCATGCTGATCCTCGGCGGCGGCATCATCGGCCTGGAGATGGGCACGGTGTACTCCACGCTGGGGGCGCGCCTGGACGTGGTGGAAATGCTCGACGGGCTGATGCAGGGCGCCGACCGCGACCTGGTGCGCGTGTGGCAGAAGATGAACACGCCGCGCTTCGACAACATCATGCTCAAGACGAAGACCGTCGGCGCGGAAGCGACCAAGGACGGCATCCTCGTGCGCTTCGAGGGCGAGCAGGCCCCCAAGGAGCCGCAGGTCTACGACCTGGTGCTGCAGGCCGTGGGCCGCAGTCCCAACGGCAAGAAGATCGGCGCCGACAAGGCGGGCGTGAACGTCAGCGACCGCGGCTTCATCCCCGTGGACATCCAGATGCGCACGAACGTGCCGCACATCTTCGCCATCGGCGACATCGTGGGCCAGCCCATGCTCGCGCACAAGGCGGTGCACGAGGCGCACGTGGCCGCGGAAGCGGCGGCGGGCGAGAAGAGCGCCTTCAACGCGCGCGTGATCCCGAGCGTCGCCTACACCGACCCCGAGGTCGCGTGGGTCGGCCTCACCGAGGACGACGCCAGGAAGCAGGGCATCGCGATCAAGAAGGGGCACTTCCCCTGGACCGCGTCCGGCCGCGCGATCGCCAACACGCGCGACGAGGGCTTCACCAAGCTGCTGTTCGACGCCGAGACGCACCGCATCCTGGGCGGCGGCATCGTCGGCACGCATGCCGGCGACATGATCGGCGAGGTGGCGCTGGCCATCGAGATGGGCGCCGACGAGATCGACATCGGCAAGACCATCCACCCGCACCCCACGCTGGGCGAAAGCATAGGCATGGCGGCGGAGATCGCGCACGGCACCTGCACGGACGTGCCGCCGCAGCGCAAGTAGACGGGTCAGCGGCAGCGCGGGGGCAGCAGGCCGGCGGGCACGCTGGTGCGGTTGTCGCCCTGCGCTTCCATCTTGTCGGGCGGCCCCGCGCGGCCGCACAGCCACACGAGCGGCACGATGCGCGCGTCGGGCACGCCCGCCGGCCGCACCGTGAGCACCTGGCCTTGCAGCGCCTTGCTCGCCCTGTTGCCGAAGGTGATGTGGACGGCGCCGTTGCTGACCGTCACCGCGCTCACGCGCTCGTTCACGATCTTCTCCGGCGGCGGCAGTTGCGCCGCGGTGTTGTCCGCGGGCAGCGCCTCGCCCGCCAGCCACGCCGCCTGGATCGCGGGCTTGGCGAGATCGGCCAGCGGCAACGCTTCCGCCACCTGCTCGCGCAGCGTGCGATCGACATAGCTGGGAAGCGCGATCGTCGCCAGGATCGCCACCACCACCAGCACCATCATCAGTTCGAGCAGGGTGAAGCCCCGCGTCCCCGTCGCCGTCCTCATGCGGCGATCATAGGCGGGCTCAGGGACGCACCCCCGGCGTTTCCCAGGGCATGCCCATCGCGCGTTGCGCGAGGTACAGCTCCAGTTCCGTCATCTCCACGCTGCCGTAGGCGAACGGCTCGGCGCGCACGCCCGTCATGCAGCCCTGGATGCGCCGCCCCAGCGAGCCGAGCGCCTGCCATTCGAGCCGGTAGATCGGATAGGCCGTGGCGTGGCCCTGCGGGATCAGCGCGCCCCCGAGGTGGCCGCCGGCGCGCTCGTCGTGGCATTGGGTGCAGGAGAGCTCCAGCTGGCCCAGGCGCTGGCGGTACAGGGCCTCGCCGCGCGCGAGGAAAGGCTGCAGCCGCGCGTCCGCCGGCACCTCGATGGGAAGGCCGCGCGACTGCATTGCCACGAAAGCCTCCAGCGCCAGGAGGTCGGCATGTTCCATCGGCAACGGTGCGAGCTGCTGGTGGCGTTCGCGACAGAGCTTGATCCGCGTGCCCAGGTCCACGGGACGGCGCAGCGGCGCGTCCCACGCCGGATAGCGTGTCGCCACGCCGCGCATGCGCGCGGGCTCGCCGTGACAGCCCGCGCAGGAAGGAGCACCGGAGACGGGTGCCTGCGTCCACAGCTGCTCGCCTTCCTGCACGCCCAGCATCGCCGGGTTCTCGTCGTCGTTGCGCTGCATCGCCTGGGTGGATGCGCCCATGTCCTCGAAGCCGGAGCGCCGCGTGTCGACGCGGGTAGGCGTCGCGCACCCGAGCAGGAGGAGGACGGCGAGCGCGCCCCAGCGCCGCATCAGGCCACCTGCAGCGTGCGCTGCTCCACCTGGGCGAAGCCGTTGTCGCCGGTCCACTCGAACTCCAGCGGCCCGCTCGCCTCCGCCCGCACGTGGAAGGCAATGTAGGGATTGGCGGCGGTCGCGGGAAAGAGCTCCGCGCTGAACACGACCTCGCCCTGGTAGCGGCAGGTGAAGCGGTGCAGGATGTCGCGCGGCAGGGGACGGCCGTCGGCGCCGGGACGGAAGCCCGTCTCCATGGGATGGGCGATGGTGGCGCGCACCTCGACCACGTCACCGCGCTTCGCGCCCGCAGGCACCTGGATCAGCGTGCGGGCCATCAGGGGTTCTCCTCGACGCAGGCGGCCAGCACCACGATCACGTCCACGGTGTCGGACCAGACGCTGCCGTCGTTCATGCGCGCCAGCGCGATGAGCTTCTGGCTGGTGGCAAGGCGGATGCGCGTCGCGACCTCCGCCTTGCCGCAGCGCGGGGTCAGCGTGTAGCGCGCCACGTCCTTCTGCGGGTTCTTCTCGTTGAAGACGGCGATCTCGGTGACGTGGTCCGCCGCGCTCATGGGGCTGTCCACGCTCACGCGCATCGGCACCACGTTGCCGTTGTCCACGAGCGAGGCGACCTCCAGCTTCACCCGGCCGGGGCGGATCGCCTGGCCGTTCGCGAACTGCGCGACCGCGGCTGCCATGGCGGCGGCGTCCTGCGCGCTCGCTGGGCGGACGATCACCTGCGCCAGGGCCGCGGCCCCGGCCTGCAGCACCAGGCGTCGGACGGAAGAAGGTGGCATGAGCGACAGCCTAGCGCAAGCCGGAGAGCCATGCGACCACGTCCTCCACCTGCTGCGCGGAGAGGATGGGCTTGCCCTGCAGGGCCGGCGGCACGCGCGGCGCGTCCGTGGCGCCGTGGAAGACCGGCATGATGCTCGCGGGGTTCAGCCTGTGCGCGTCGACGATGCGCAGGCGCAATTGCGCCGCGCTTTGGCGGGCGCCGACGCCGGCGAGGTCGGGAGCGAGGTTGCCCTGGAAGCGCTCCTCGGGAATGGGCGCGGCGTGGCACAGGAGGCACAGGCCCACGGGGCGGCTCGCGACGATGGCGCGTCCGCGCTGCGCGTCGCCGCGCAGGCCGGCGAGCGGTTGCGGGATGGCGTCGCCGACCACGTCGTAAGGCGTGACGCCCTGGGCTGCCGCGACGCCGGCGGCAGCGAACGCGGCGACCGCCAGGCCACGCAGCAAGTGGCCGTCCTCAGGCCTTCAGGCTGTGGAGTCGCAGCGGCAGCTCGCGGATGCGCTTGCCGGTGGCCGCGTAGATCGCGTTGAGCACCGAGGGCGCCGCGACGGCGATCGTGGGCTCGCCCACGCCGCCCCAGAAGCCGCCGCTGGGCATGACGATCGTCTCCACGCGCGGCATGTGCTCCATGTGCACGACCGGGTAGGTGCTGAAGTTCTCCTGCTCGATGCGGCCGTCCTTGAGCGTGCATTCCCCGAACAGCGCCGCCGACAGGCCATACGCGAACGAGCCTTCCACCTGCGCCTCGATCTGCTGCGGGTTCACGGCGTAGCCCGGGTCGGTGGCCGCGACGATGCGATGGATCTTCAGGTCGCCTGCCGGACTCACCGATACCTCGGCGCAGGCCGCGACGTAGCTGCCGAAGCCCATGGTCACCGCGAGGCCGCGATGCACCTTCTGCCCGTTCACGTCCGGCGCCGGGCGGCCCCAGCCCGCGCGTTCGGCGACCGCGTCGAGCACCGCCAGGTGCCTGGGATGACCCTCGAGCATCTTGCGGCGGAAGGCCAGGGGGTCCTGCTTCGCCGCGTAAGCGAGCTCGTCGATGAAGCACTCGACGTAGATCGCGTTGTGGTTCAGGTTGACGCCGCGCCAGAAGCCCGGCGGCACCGGCGGGTTGCGCATCGCGTGGTCGATCAGCAGGTTGGGGACGGCGTAGCCGAACGCGCCCTCGGCGCCGCCCTTGTTGAGGCCCTGGAAGGCCACGGGGTCCAGTCCGTTGCGCACGTTCGCCGGAAAGATGCCGGCGGAAATGGACTGCCCCGACAGGCGCATGTGCAGCGCGGTGACGTTGCCCTGTGCGTCGAAGCCGGCGCGCAGCTTGCACTGCGTGACCGGGTGGTAGCGGCCGTGCAGCATGTCCTCCTCGCGCGTCCACAGCAGCTTCACCGGCGTGCCCGGCATCTGCCTGGCGATCTCCACGACCTGGCGCACCCAGTCGTGCACGGCACCGCGCCTGCCGAAGCCGCCGCCGAGCAGCAGCTTGTACACGTCGCATTGGGCGAGCGGCAGGCCCGCGGCTTCCGACGCGGCGGCGAGCGCCGCTTCGCCGTTCTGCGTCGGCGTCCAGACCTCGCAGCGTTCGGGCGTCCAGCGCGCCGTTGCGTTCATGGGCTCCATGGTCGCGTGGTTCTGGTGCGGATAGGCGTAGGTCGCCTCGACCACGCGCGACGCCGACGCGAGCGCGCCCCTGGCATCGCCGCTCTCGTTGCCGACCGCGGCTTCGGGGGCATCGAGGCCGGCCTTCAGCATGGCGGCGACGCCGGCGCTGTTCGCGTTGGCGTTCACGCCCGGGTCCCATTCGATCGGCAGCGCATCGAGCGCGCTCTTCGCGCGCCACCAGGTGTCGGCGACGACGGCCACCGCGCTGTCGCCCACGCGCACGACCTTCTTCACGCCCGGCCGGCCGGCGATCGCGGCCGCGTCGACGCTCTTCACCTTGCCGCCGAACACCGGGCAGTCCTTGATCGCGGCGTGCACCATGCCGGGCATCTGCAGGTCGATGCCGTACTGCTGCTTGCCCGTGACCTTGTCGACCGTGTCCAGGCGCGCGAGGCGCTTGCCGACGATCTTCCAGTCCTTGGGATCCTTGAGCGCGACCTCGGTCGGCACCGGCAGCTTGCCGGCCGCGGCCGCGAGCTGGCCATAGGTCATCGTGCGGCCGCTGGCCGTGTGCGTGACCACGCTGTTGGCCGCGCGCAGCTCGCCCGCCGGGACCTTCCACTCGTTGGCCGCGGCCTGCACGAGCATCATGCGGGCCGCCGCGCCGCCCTTGCGCACGTAGTCGTTCGACTCGCGGATGCCGCGGCTGCCGCCGGTGGAGAAGTTGCCCCAGACGCGTTGCCGTGCGAGGTTCTGCCCCGGCGTCGGGTATTCGGTGGTCACGCGCGACCAGTTGCACTCCAGTTCCTCGGCGACGAGCTGCGCGAGGCCCGTGAGCGTCCCCTGGCCCATCTCGGAGCGGGCGATGCGGATCACGACCGTGTCGTCGGGCCGCACCACGACCCACGCATTCACTTCGCTCACTGCGCCCTGCGCCTGCGCGGTCGCGAGGAAGGGGACGTGAAAGCCGAGAACGAGGCCGGCGGAGGCCGAGGCCTTGAGGAAGCCGCGGCGGTCGAGGGAGAGGGCGTTGTCGCTCATGTCGTGCTCCCGTCAACGTGCTGGATGGAGAGGCCCGCGCTCTTGAGGTCGCCGCGCGCGACCGCGTGGATGGCGGCGCGGATGCGGTTGTAGGTGCCGCATCGGCAGATGTTGCTCATCGCCGTGTCGATGTCGGCGTCGGTCGGATCCGGTTTCTCGCGCAGCAGCGCCACCGCCGCCATCACCTGGCCGGACTGGCAGTAGCCGCACTGCGGCACGTCGAGCGCGACCCAGGCGCGCTGCACGGGATGCGAGCCGTCACGCGAAATGCCCTCGATGGTGACGATCTTCTCGTCGGCCCCCACGGTGGAGACCGGCCGCACGCAGGTGCGCGTCGGCACGCCGTCGATGTGCACCGTGCACGCGCCGCAGGCCGCGATGCCGCAGCCGTACTTGGTCCCCGTCAGCCCGAGCTGCTCGCGCAGCACCCACAGCAGGGGCGTGTCGCCCTCCGCCTCGAACTCGCGCACCGCGCCGTTGACGTTGAGTCTTGCCATGCCGCACTCCTGTTCTCGCGCGCGGATGGTACGTGCCGCGGGGGAGGCTGGCCCCCCGCGTAATCCCCATGGGAATCTTGCCTAGGCGATGGAATTTATTGGGAGGCCGCGTCCTGCTGCGCCGTGGGGGCGAGCACGCGGCGGGCGCCGTCGAAACGCTGGTTCCAGTACGGCACGCCCATGTCTTCGACCCGCACCTGCGCACCCGGCCTGGGCGAATGAATGAACTTGTTGTCGCCGATGTAGATGCCGACGTGGCTGAAGGCGTGGCGCAAGGTGTTGAAGAACACCAGGTCACCCGGCTGCAGGTCCTGCCGGTCGATCTTCTGCGTGGCGGCGGCCTGCTCGTTGGCGCGCCTCGGCAGGATCATGCCCACTGTCTGTTCGTACATCGCCTTCACGAAGCCGCTGCAGTCGAAGCCGGTCTCGGCGGAGTTGCCGCCGCGGCGATAGGGCACGCCCAGGTAGCCCATCGCGTTCACCACGAGCTCGGAAGCGCGGTTCGCGACGTGGCTCGCGCCGTCGCTCATGCGGCTGGCCATGTTCACCCGGACCTCCTCCAGGCGATCGACCAGGCGCTTGTCCGCGATGAAGCGGCCCATGTCGTCCTCGGCGCCGGCAGGCGGCGCCGCCTGCGCGCTGGCGGCAGCGGCAAGGAGGAGCAGGCTCAGCCATGGCTTCATGGTTGCGCAGGTTAGCCGGCGGCCGCGCTGCGCG
>FTHB01000276.1_pt1 | contig 18278 bp, 17 predicted proteins | sample 1640851 | NCBI WGS metagenome assembly FTHB01 (sample SAMEA3914788, study PRJEB12502) | metagenome | biome: forest; material: soil | place: Canada | collected 2011-07-03 | depth 0.1 m
GGCGGCTGGGGGTGGGCCCCTATAATCGCCGGTTGATCGAAAGAAACTGACCTTCGGCAGATTGTGCTCGCAAAATGAACAAGTTGTTGATCACGCTTTTCGCCCTCCTTGTCGCTTCTGCGACCAGCCTGGCCCAGGCGCAGCCGGCACCCGCCGCCAGCGCCGCACCGGCTGCGGCGCCGGCCCCTGCCGCACCCGCGGCGCCGGTGACGCCCGCGAGTCCCAAGTCGCTGGAGGCCAAGACCGCCATGTGCTTCGGCTGCCACGGCATCGTCGGCTACAAGGGCACCTTCCCCGAGGTCTACCGCGTGCCCAAGCTCGCGGGCCAGAACGCCAAGTACATCGCCGCGGCATTGAACGCGTACAAGGCCGGTGACCGCAAGCACCCGACGATGCGCGGCATCGCCGAGAGCCTGAGCGACCAGGACATCGCCGACATCTCCAACTATTACGAGCACCTGGGCGCCGACACCCGCGACAAGCTGGGTGACAAGCCGGACCGGGAACCGGACGCGCAGGTCGCGGGCCTGATCCAGAAGGCGGCCTGCTTCTCCTGCCATGGCGCCAACCTGTCCAAGCCGATCGACCCGAGCTATCCCAAGATCTCGGGCCAGTACCCGGACTACGTCTTTGTCGCCCTGAAGGCGTACAAGACCACGGACAACCCCGCCGTCGGCCGCAACAACGGCGTGATGGGCGCGATCGCCAAGCAGTTCTCCAACCCGGAGCTGAAGGCGCTGGCCAACTACGTCGGCTCGCTGGACAGCGAACTCCAGACGATCCCGGAGTCGCGCTTCCACAAGCGCTGAAGCGGCCCCGCGCACGGCGGGCCCCGCACACCGAAAGCGGCCGGCCCTCCGGCCGCTTTTTCATTGGAGAGCCCGCAGCCGCGTCCCATGCACAAGCCACCGCTCGAATCCGCGATCCTGCTGCTGGAGCGGATGCGCCCCACGGAATGGCAGCGCACGCTGGCCCTGGCCGCCTGCGTCGGCGTGACGGGCGCGCTGGCGACCCTCGGCTTCCGCGCGGGCCTGCAGCTCGCGGAGCACCTGCTGTACGGGCCCGTGGGCGGCCTGGTCGAAGCGGCTGCCACGCTGCACTGGTGGGAGCGGCTGCTGGTGCCCTGCGTAGGCGGGCTGCTGGCGGGGCTCGTCCTGCTGCTGTCGCAGCGGCTCACCAAGGGTGCGCCGCACGGCGACTACATGGAGGCCGTGGTGCTCGGTCGCGGTGAACTGCACGCCGGCAGCTCGCTGCTGCGCGCGCTCTCGTCCGCCTGCAGCGTCGTGAGCGGCGGCGCGATCGGCCGCGAAGGTCCCATGGTGCAACTCGCGGCCCTGACGGGTTCGCTGCTCGCGGGCCTGCGCACCATGCCCGTGCCGCGCCGGCGCCTGCTGGTGGCCTGCGGCGCGGCCGCGGGCCTGACCACGGCGTACGGCACGCCCATCGCCGGCGCGCTCTTCATCGCGGAGATCGTCCTTCAATCGCTCGCGACCGAGACGCTGGGCGCGCTGCTGATCACCTCGGTGACGGCGCACGTGACGGTGCTTGCGCTGGTGGGCTCCGCCGCGCTGTACCAGATGCCCCGGATCGCCGCACCCGACGCGCCGGCCTTCCTGCTGTGCGCCGCCCTGGGACTGCTGGCGGGGCTCGGCGCGCCGCTCTACCTCGCCGTGCTCGATCGCGCCAAGAAGGCCTTCGCAGCCTGGCACGCCAGCCTGCCGCTCAAGCTCGCCGTCGGCGGCCTGGCCGTGGGCCTGCTCTCCCTGCAGGCGCCGCAGGTATGGGGCAACGGCTTCAGCGTCGTCAACGGCGTGCTGCAAGGGCCGTGGGCGTGGCAGGCCTTGCTGCTGGTGCTGGTGCTCAAGCTCGCCGCGATCGCCGCGACGACGGGCTCCGGCGCGGTCGGCGGCATCTTCACGCCCACGCTGTTCATGGGCGCGGTGAGCGGCGCGCTCTTCTCGCTGGCGACGCAGGCGCTGTTCGCGCATCCGCTGCCGGTGCCGCTGGGCGCCGCCATAGGCATGGGCGCTTTCCTGGCCGCGAGCTCGCATGCGCCGCTGACTTCCGTGCTGATGATCTTCGAGATGACGGAGAACTACTCGGTGGTCGCGCCGCTGATGCTGGCCTGCGTGCTCGCCTTCTCGCTGTCCAAGCTGCTGCGGCCCGAATCCATCTATGCGTCCTCGCAGAAGGCCAGGGCGGCGACCGACCCGCGGCTGGCCACCGCGCGCGAGCTGCTGCACACCGGCAGTCCCACCGTGCAGCCGGGCGACAGCGTGGAGAAGGTGGAGGCGCGCTTGCTGGAGAGCCGCTGGCGCCATGTGTACGTGGTGGACGCCCACGGCCGCTTCCTGGGCGCGATCGCCTTGCACGATCTCGCCGTGCTGCTGAAGGCGCCGCACGATGCCGCGGCGCCCTGGCCGGCGGCCCTGCTGCAGCCGAACTACCCGCGCCTGAAGCAGGACATGCCGCTGTGGGACGTGCTGGAAGTCTTCGAGGCGCATCCCGGCGAGCGCCTGCCCGTGCTGGACGAAGCGGGCGTGCTGCAGGGCCATGTCGCCAAGACCGACCTGGTGCTGATGCTGCGCGACCGGCTCGCCGTCAGCTGAACCGGCGGAACATTCCTGCCCGGGCAGCACTCCGACCGGAACCGGCGGCACAAGGAGGGATCTTGAAACTGGCCAGGCTCACACTGCTTGCACCGTGCCTCCTGGGCGCGGCGCTCGCCGTGCATGCGGGCGTCGCGGCGCCCGGCTCGCCCGCGCACCACGGCGCGCACCGGCGCGCCTCGCTCGCCGACTGGCAATTCATGCGCCGTGCCGCCGCGACCGGCCATGCGGTGGTCGCCGCCGGCACGTTCGCGCAAACGCATGCGGCCGAAAGCGGCGTGCGCGAGCTCGCGACGGCGCTGGCGCAGGAGGACGACCTGATCGAGCGGCGGCTCTCGCTGCTCTCGCTCTACACGCAGGTGCCGCTGCCCGGATCGCCGGCGTCGGACGACGTGCAGGCGCTGGCCGCCTTGCACCAGATGGGCGGCGAAACCTTCGACCAGCACTGGCTGCAGGAAGTCGCCGCGCTGCAGAAGCGCCTGGTGGACCTGTTCCAGAAGGAAGCCGCGTCGCGCGCGGCCGATCCCGGCCTGCGCTCGCTCGCCCGCGAGTTCCTGCCCAGGCTGCAGGCGGAGCTGCACTCCACCGAGAAGCTGCAGGGCGGCGTCGCGGCCGCCGCGGGCTCCTAGCGCGTCGCGCGCCGCTGCACGCACTCCACGTAGGCGTCGCCATCGGGCGGCCGGCCCGCGCGCTGGCTCTCCCACAGCATCTGGCCCAGGCACTCCATCGCCTCGTGGTGCGCCACGTGCAGCGAATTGCGCCGGGCGGCGAGCAGTTCCACGGCCTGGCGGATGCCGCGCGGCTGGTCGATCGAGCACTGCTCGCTGATCGACAGGTGCATGGACAGGTGCAGGAAGGGATTGGTCGCGCCGTCCGAGCCGTCGTACACGCGCGCGACCGCCGCCTGCGCGTCGGCCATGTCGGCGTCGTACTCCGGATGCTCCTTGAGCCACTCGTGCGCGAGTGTCTCCAGCGCATCGAGCACCTGGCCGTTGCGGGCCTTCTCGTGCACGCCGCAGAAGAAGCGGCGCACGTCTTCCTGGGACGGAGCGAACATGGACGCATTATCGGTGCCGGTGTTCCGCGGCCGGATCGGCCATGGGTGCCCCGGGCCGATCCGGTCGCTCGCTCCAGGCCGTCCTGCTGGCGTTACAGTAGCTGCGACCGGCCGCCGCAGGGGCCCAGGCCGGCAAGGAAGTGCAGCCGTGAATCGACTCGACGCGTCCGCCAAGGGCGTCTACCTCATCACCGTCACCCCGTTCACCGACAGCGGCGCGCTGGACCTCGCCAGCACCGACCGCATGGTGGACTTCTGCCTGGAGCAGGGCGTCACCGGCCTCACCGTGCTGGGCATCATGGGCGAGGCGACCAAGCTCACCATGGAGGAGTCGCGCAGCTACGTCCAGCGCGTGCTCGCGCGCGTGCAGGGCAAGGTGCCGGTCGTGGTGGGCGCGTCGGCCGCCGGCTTCGCGCCCATGAAGGAACTCACCGATTCCGTGATGGACCTGGGCGCCTCGGGCGTGATGGTGGCGCCGCCGTCCACGCTGCGCACCGACGACCAGGTCGTCTCGTACTTCCAGATGGTCGACGAGACGCTCGGGCCGCGGGTGCCGTGGGTGCTGCAGGACCACCCGGTGTCCACCGGCGTGCAGATGACCGCCGCTGTGATCCTGCGCATCCTGAAGAACTCGCCCACCTGCGTGATGCTCAAGCACGAGGAGTCGCCCGGCCTCGCCAAGCTGTCGGCCTATCGCGCGGCGAGCGACAAGGGCGAGGTGAAGCGCTTCTCCATCCTGTGCGGCAATGGCGGCGGGCTCTTCCTGCCCGAGGAACTCACGCGCGGCGCCGACGGCGCCATGACCGGGTTCGCCTGGCCCGAGATGATGGTGGACGTGGTCGCGGCGCATGCGCGCGGCGATCGCGACCGCGCCCACGATCTGTTCGACGCCTACCTGCCCCTCGCGAAGTACGAGCAGCAGGCCGGCGTCGGCCTGGCCGTGCGCAAGTTCCTGTTCAAGGAGCGCGGCGTCATCGCCTCCGACTTCGTGCGCAAGCCGGGCCCGAAGCTGTCGGCGCAGGACGTGGCGGACATCCGCTTCCTGGTGCAGCGCCAGGAACGGCGCCTGCGCGAACTCGGCTGAGCGGAAAGGTCTTTTGCAGGCGCCGCAATTCGGCGGCCGTCCGGCTTGCCGATAATCCGGCATCGCTTCAGTGCACGGGAAGACTCCATGATCGACAAGATCGCGGCCTCGATAGGCGACGCGCTGGCCGGTACGCGCGACGGCGCGACCGTCCTCATCGGCGGCTTCGGCACCTCGGGCATCCCCAACGAGCTGATCGCGGGCCTGCTGGAACAGGGCGCGAAGGACCTCACCGTCGTCAACAACAACGCGGGCAACGGCGACACGGGCCTCGCCGCGCTGCTGAAGGCGGGCCGCGTTCGCAAGATCATCTGCAGCTTTCCGCGCCAGGTCGACAGCCATGTCTTCGACGCGCTCTATCGCAGCGGCAAACTCGAACTGGAACTCGTGCCGCAGGGCAACCTCGCCGAGCGCATGCGCGCCGCGGGCGCCGGCATCGGCGCGTTCTTCTGCCCGACCTCCTACGGCACCCCGCTGGCCGAAGGCAAGGAGACGCGCGTCATCGACGGCAAGCCCTACGTCCTGGAATACCCGATCCGCGGCGACCTCGCCCTGATCAAGGCGGAGAGGGGCGACCGCTGGGGCAACCTCACCTTCCGCAAGGCGGCACGCAACTTCGGCCCCGTGATGGCGATGGCGGCGAAGCGCACCGTCGCCACCGTGTACGAGATCGCGGAACTGGGCGAGCTCGACCCCGAGACCGTCGTCACGCCCGGCATCTTCGTCAGCCAGGTCGTGAAGATCCCGCGCGTCGCGACGCAGGCCGGCGGCTTCAAGAAGACAGCCTGAGGAGCACGGCATGGCCTACACCCGACGCACCAAGGACCAGCTTGCCCAGCGCGTGGCCCGCGACATGTTCGACGGCGCCATCGTCAACCTCGGCATCGGCATGCCGACCGCGGTCGCCAACCACCTGCCGCCCGGCATCGAGATCGTGCTGCACAGCGAAAACGGCATCCTCGGCATGGGCCCGGCGCCGGCGGAGGGCGACGAGGACTACGACCTGATCAACGCGGGCAAGCAGCCCGTGACGCTCCTGCCCGGCGGCGCCTACTTCCATCACGCCGACAGCTTCGCGATGATGCGGGGGGGCCATCTCGACATCTGCGTGCTCGGCGCCTTCCAGGTCTCCGCGACAGGCGACCTCGCCAACTGGCACACCGGCGAGAAGGACGCGATCCCCGCCGTCGGCGGCGCGATGGACCTCGCCATCGGCGCCAAGCAGACCTGGGTGATGATGGACCTGCTCACCAGGAAGGGCGAGAGCAAGCTGGTGGAGCGCTGCAGCTATCCGCTCACCGGCGTGGCCTGCGTCAAGCGCGTCTACACTGAGCTCGCCACCTTCGAATGCACGCCGCAAGGCCTCAAGCTCATCGACACCGTCGAGGGTTTGTCGCACGCGGAACTGGAACAACTCGTCGGCCTGCCCCTGCTCGCGGCCTGACCGGAGAAAGCATGACCAAGCAAGCCTTCATCTGCGACGCCGTTCGCACGCCCTTCGGCCGCTACGGCGGCGCCCTGTCCTCGGTGCGCACCGACGACCTCGGCGTGGTGCCGATCAAGGCGCTCATGGAGCGCAATGCCAAGGTGGACTGGGCCAGCATCACCGACGTGCTCTATGGCTGCGTCAACCAGGCCGGCGAGGACAACCGCAACGTGGCGCGCATGGTGTCGCTGCTGGCGGGCCTGCCCATCGAGGTGCCGGGCGCCACCATCAACCGGCTGTGCGGCTCGGGCCTGGACGCCGTGGGCACGGCGGCGCGCGCGATCAAGTCGGGTGAAGCCAGCCTGATGATCGCCGGCGGCGTCGAGAGCATGAGCCGCGCGCCCTTCGTGATGCCGAAGGCCGAGAGCGCCTTCTCGCGCAACAACGCGGTGTACGACACCACCATCGGCTGGCGCTTCGTCAACAGGCTGATGAAGGAGAAGTACGGCGTCGACTCCATGCCGGAGACGGCGGAGAACGTCGCAACTGAATACAAGATCGAGCGCGAGGCGCAGGACCGCATGGCGCTCGCCTCGCAGCTGAAGGCGGTGGCCGCGCAGAAGTCCGGCTTCTTCGCCGGCGAGATCGTGCCGGTCACGATCCCGCAGAAGAAGGGCGAGGCCGTCGTCGTCGACAAGGACGAGCATCCGCGCGAAACCTCGCTGGAATCGCTGGCCAGGCTGAAGGGCGTGGTGCGGCCGGACGGCACCGTGACGGCGGGCAACGCGAGCGGCGTGAACGACGGCGCCTGCGCCATGCTGATCGCCGACGAAGGCACGGCCGCACGCAACGGCCTCACGCCGCGCGCGCGCATCGTGGGCATGGCCACGGCCGGCGTCGCGCCGCGCATCATGGGCATCGGCCCGGCGCCTGCCACGCAGAAGGTGCTGGCCCTGACCGGCATCAAGCTCGAGCAGATCGACGTCATCGAACTCAACGAGGCGTTTGCGGCGCAAGGCCTGGCCGTGCTGCGCACGCTGGGCCTGCAGGACGACGATCCCCGGGTCAACCCGAATGGTGGCGCCATCGCGCTGGGCCACCCGCTGGGCGCCTCGGGCGCGCGCCTCGCCACCACGGCCGTGAACCAGCTGCACCGCACGGGCGGCCGCTACGCGCTGTGCACCATGTGCATAGGCGTCGGCCAGGGCATCGCGGTGATCCTCGAGCGGGTGTGAGCGCCGAGGAGGGCGGCCGAACGTAGGCCGGGAAAGGCGGACAGCCGGACGCGGAGGTCGCAAAGGGTACGCAGAGGGCGCAGAAAAATCCTTGAAGGTTTTTTCTGCGTCCGGCTGTCCGCCTTTCGGCGTTTCCCTTTCGCCCCCCGGAAAACTGAATTCCGGGCGACCCGCTTGCCAGTGGCGCGCGCGCGCCAGACACTGCCGCCAGATCTTCGACAAGGATGGCGGGAATGGCAAAGCAAGTGGGTTGGATCGGCCTCGGGCGCATGGGCGAGGCCATGGTCAAGCGGCTGCTGAAGGCGGGCTATGGGGCGAGCGTGTGGAACCGCACGCGCAGCAAGGCCGAGCCGCTGGCGGAATACGGCGCCGAGATCGTGCGCGACAAGACCGACCTCGCCGGCTGCGAGGTGGTCTTCACGATGGTGTCGACCACCGACGACCTCAAGGAGGTGCTGTTCGGTGAAGGAGGCCTGGTCACCGGCGCGAAGAAGCCGCAGGTGGTCGTCGACAGTTCCTCCATCTCGCAGGAAGGCTCCGCCGAGATCCGCGCGCAACTCGAGGGCATGGGCGTGGCGTATCTCTGCGCGCCGGTGTCGGGCAACGCCAAGGTCGCCAAGGCTGGCAAGCTGCTGATCGTCGCCTCCGGCCCCAAGGCGCTGTACGAGAAGGCGCAGCCCTACCTCGCCGCGATGGGCCGCAAGGCCATGTGGGTGGGGGAGGGCGAGCTGGCGCGCGTGTGGAAGATCGCGCACAACACCATGTTCGGCGTCGTGATCCAGAACCTGTGCGAGATCACCGTGCTCGCCGAGAAGGCCGGCATCCCGCGCCACGTGTTCCTGGAGAGCATCAACGACTCCGTGCTGGGCTCCATGTACACGCGCTACAAGACGCCCATGCTCACCAACCTCACGTTCGACCAGGTGACCTTCACGCCCAAGCTGCTGTTGAAGGACATGGACCTGGGCATGGGCGCGGCCAAGGCGCACGGCGTCGCCATGCCCTCCGCCGCTGCCACGCGTGAATCCGTGGCGCGCCTGGTGGGCCGCGGCTACGACCACATCGACTTCGCCGTGCTGCTGCAGGAGACCGCGCGCGACGCGGGCCTGGAGCTCCAGCCCGAGAACGTGAAGGTGGACGACGGCCTCGCGTCCTGACAGCTTCCCTTTCGCATCTGTTCCAAAGCATTCCAAAGGAGACAAGACATGAAGCGAATCCTCACCGTGCTCGCCGCGACCGCGATCGCAGGCAGTGCCTTCGCGCAGAGCGCGTGGCCGACGAAGCCGATCCGCATGATCGTGCCCTTCACCGCGGGCAGCGTCACCGACATCGTGGCGCGCACGGTCGGCGACGTGATGAGCCGCAACCTGGGCCAGCCGGTCATCATCGACAACAGGCCGGGCGCGGGTGGCACCATCGGCGCGGCCCTGGTCGCGAAGTCCGAGCCGGACGGCTACACGGTGCTGATCCACTCTTCGGGCCACGTGCTCAATCCGGCGATCTATCCCAACCTTCCTTACGACACGGTGAAGGACCTGAGCGGCGTGACACCGCTCGCCTCGGTGCCCAACGTGCTGGTCGTGTCGCCCGCGCGCGGCTGGCATACCGTCGCCGACCTGGTCGCCGCCGCGAAGGCCAAGCCGGGCTCGCTGAACTACGCCTCCGCCGGCACCGGCAGCGCGACGCACATGAACGCCGAGAAGTTCAAGCTGGGCGCCGGCATCGAGGCGCAGCACGTGCCCTTCAAGGGCACGCCGGAAGCGCTCACCGACGTGATCGGCGGGCGCGATGACTTCTTCTTCGCGCCCATGGCCTCCGCCCTGCCGCTGGTGAAGGACGGCAAGCTGGTGGCCCTCGCCGTGAGCACGGCGCAGCGCTCGCCCGCCTTGCCCAACGTGCCGACCACGCTGGAGGCGGGCGTGCCGAACTCCGACTACACGCTGTGGGTCGGCCTGATCGTTCCCTCGGCGACGCCCGCGCCCATCGTGAAGCGCCTGCACGAGGAAGCCGTGAAGGCGGTGAACTCGCCGGAGGCGAAGGCGCGCCTGGCCAGCCTGGGCGCCGATCCCTTCACCATGGAGCCCGCCGCCTTCAACGCGTACATCAAGACGGAGATGGACGCGGCGGCGATCATCGCAAAGACCGCCAACCTCAAGGCGCAGTGACATGCGCGTGCACGTCGCCGGCGTCGGCAAGATGGGCCTGCCCATGGCCCGCAACCTGCACGCCGGCGGCCATGCATTGAGCGTGTCCGATCCCGACGCCGAGCGGCTGCGTCTCGCGCGCGCGGCCGGACTCGAGGTGCTGGACGCCGGAGCAGGCATCGCGGCGGCGCAGGTGGTCCTGTCCTCGCTGCCGAACGACGACGCCTTGCTGGCCGTGGCGGCGCAGGTGGCGCGGGCGGCGCAGCGTGGCGCGACCTGGCTGGACACCAGCACCGTCTCGCAGCGCGCGTCGGCGCAGGCCGCCGGCACCTGCGCCAGCGCGGGCGTTCGCTACCTGCGTGCCACCGTCTCCGGCAACAACCACATGGCCGAAGCCGCGCAGCTCACGGTGATGGCGTCCGGGCCGCGCGCGGCCTACGAAGACCTGCTGCCGCTGCTGCGCCTGCTGGGGCCGCAGCAGTTCTGGCTGGGCGAGGGCGAGCAGGCACGGCTGATGAAGCTGGTCGTGAACCTCATGATCGTGCAGACCAGCGCGATGCTGGCCGAGGCGCTGGCGCTCGGCCGCAAGGGCGGACTGGACTGGCAGGACATGTTCCGCGTGCTGGGTGCCAGCGCGGTCGGCTCGCCCATCCTCAAGGCCAAGTCCGTGCAGCTCGCGCAGAATGACTTCACGCCGACCTTCACCGTGGAGCAGATGCTCAAGGACGTGGGCCTGATCCTCGACGAGGCCGCGTCCGCGCAGGTGCCGCTGCCGCAGACGGCGGCGACGCAGCAGGCCCTGCATGCGGCGATCGCTCAGGGCTGGGGCCGGGAGGACTACGCCGCCATCATCAAGGCCGCCGCGCGCGCGGCGGGACTGGAGGCCTGACATGAGGAGCTTCGTCTACAACGGGCAGCCGGGCCGCGTGGTGTTCGGTCCCGGCTCGCTCGCGAAGCTGGGCGCGGAGATCGAGGCGCTGGGCGCGAAACGCGCCCTGGTGCTCTCCACGCCGGAGCAGCGCGCCAGCGCCGAACACGTCGCCGGCCTGCTCGGTGCGAAGGCGGCCGGCATCTTCGACCGCGCCGTGATGCACGTGCCGATCGAGACGGCACGCGAGGCGCGCGAGGTGGCGCGCCAGCTCGGCGCCGATTGCGCCGTCGCCGTGGGCGGTGGCTCCACGACCGGCCTCGGCAAGGCGATCGCGCTCGACTCGGGCCTGCCCATCCTCGCGATCCCGACCACCTACGCCGGCAGCGAGATGACGCCGATCTACGGCATCACCGAGGCCGGCATGAAGAAGACCGGACGCGACGCGCGCGTGCTGCCGCGCACCGTGATCTACGACCCCGAGCTGACGCTCACGCTGCCCGTGGGCCTGAGCATCACCAGCGGCATGAACGCGATCGCGCACGCGGCCGAGGGCCTGTACTCGGTCGACGGCAATCCGGTGATGGACCTGATGGCCGAAGAGGGCATACGTGCGCTGGGCCGCGCGCTGCCCGGCATCCGCGCAGACGCGAAGGACATGGACGCCCGCGGCGACGCGCTCTATGGCGCCTGGTTGTGCGGCATCGTGCTGGGCAACGTGGGCATGGCCCTGCACCACAAGCTGTGCCACACGCTGGGCGGCAGCTTCAACCTGCCGCACGCGGAGACGCACACCATCGTGCTGCCGCACGCGCTGGCCTACAACGCGCAGGCCGCGCCGGAAGCGATGCGGCGCATTGCGCGCGCGCTGGAAGCACGCAGCGCACCGCAAGCCGTGTACGACCTCGCCAGGGACAACGGCGCGCCCGTCGCCCTGCGCGACATCGGCCTGCAGGCCGCGGACCTGGACCGCGCCTGCGACATCGCGCTGCAGAACCAGTACCCCAACCCGCGCCCGCTGGAGCGCGCGGCGATCCGGCAGCTGCTGCAGGACGCGTACGAGGGCCGGCGGCCGATGGAATAGGGCGATCCCTGTGACGGCGGCTGCGGCGTGCCCGTACGCTGCCTCCATGGACTCCGGCACCCTCACGTTCGACGGCATCGCTTATCCCGACGGCCGCGCCTCCGACCCGCGCCGCCTCGGCTGGATGGAGGGCACGCCGCCGCCACGCGAGAGGCAGGTGCGATTCGCCGACGACCGCTTCCTGGACTTCCCGCAGATCCGCTGGAGCCTGTCGCACATGCGCGAGCTGGTGCCGACGGTGAACGTGTGGCGCGGGCCCGGGCCCGCGAGCGATCTCGGCGCGTCCGGGGCAGCGCAGGAGGCGGCCATCGGCGCACTGGGCTTCACCGACATGGCGGGCCGGCAGCGCCGCTGGGACGAATCGCTGCACGACACCTACACCGACGGCATCGTGGTGCTGCATCGCGGCCGGCGCGTGTACGAGCGCTATTTCGGCGCGCTGCAGGCGCACGTGCCGCACTGCTGCTTCTCGATCACCAAGTCCTATGCGGCGACGCTGTGCGCGACGCTCGTGCACGAAGGCGTGCTGGACGAAAACCAGCGCATCCCGCACTGGCTGCCCGAGATGAAGGGCACGGCCTACGAAGACGCGACGCTGCGCCAGGTGATGGACATGCAGATCGGCGTCGCCTACTCCGAGCTGTATTCGGATCCCAAGGCGCAGATCTGGGACTATGCGCGTGCCGGCGGGTTGCGGCCGCGGCAGGAGGGCTACACCGGGGCCGGCAGCTTCTACGAGTACCTGCAGACACTGCGGCCCGAGGGGCGGCACGGAGAGGCCTTCGCGTACAAGACGGTGAACACCGAGCTGATGGCCTGGATCATGAAACGGGTGACCGGCCTGCCTTTCGCGCAGATGCTGGGCGAGCGGCTGTGGTCGCCGCTCGGTTGCGAGCAGGACGGCTACCTCTCGGTCGACGCCATCGGGGTTCCCATGGGTGGCGGCGGCCTGAGCGCCAGCCTGCGCGACCTCGCGCGCTTCGGCCAGTTGATGCTGCAGGGCGGCGCCTGGCAAGGACGCCAGCTCGTGCCCGAAGCTGTGGTGGCGGACATCCGCGGCGGCAGCGACCCGGCGAAGTTCGCGAAGGCCGGGTACACGCTGCTGCCTGGCTACTCCTACCGCAGCATGTGGTGGGTCACGCACAACGACATCGACGCCTTCGAGGCGCGCGGCATCCACGGCCAGCGCCTGTACGTGGCGCCGCGGGCGGACCTGGTCGTCGCGCGCTTCGCTTCGCACCCGGTCGCGTCCAGCGCGGCGAACGACCCCATCACGCTGCCGGCCTTCCTGGCGCTGGCTCGTTTGTTGCAGCACGGCTGAGCGACATGGCGGGTCGCCCCGTACCGCTCGCGCACTTTACGGAACGAACCCGCGCAAACCCTGAGTCGACTCTGGCGAGGCCGCAGGTATTCTTGCCCGCTCGCAAAACGAACGACCGTACTTTTTTCGTGGAGGCTTCATGACAACAGGAAGAACACTGCGCCTGCTCGCAGCCGCCCTCGCGGGTGCGACCATCCTCGCCGGTTGCGGCGGAGGCGGCGGCACTGAGCCGCCGCGCGCATCGATCGCGCGGGTGATCGTGGCCGGCGACAGCCTGGCCGACGTCGGCACCTTCGGCATGAAGTTCACGGTGCAGGACTCCACCAGCACCGCCGGCTTCCCGATCTTTCCGCAGATCGTGGCGCAGGACTTCGGCGTCAATTCGCAGTGCAACTTCTACGTGTTCACCGGCTCGACCTTCGTGCCGAACAGCACCGCGGGCTGCACCAACTACGCCGTGGGCGGCGGGCGCATCGTGAATCCCGCCAGCAACGGCGGCGTCACCGCGCCCTTCGACATCCCCGTGCAGCTCGCGACCGCGCTGCAGGTGACCGGCGGCAGCTGGAAGGACACCGACCTGCTGATCGTCGACGGCGGCGGCAACGACGCGGCGGACCTGGTCACGGCCTACCTCGGCGCGTCCACGGGCGCCGGCGGCGTGGCGAACTACCAGGCCTTCCTCGCGCAGCAGCTCGATGGCGCCACCATCGCAGCCACGCTGCCGCAACCCAACGGCGCGGCGATCGCGGCGGGGTTGTACATGCAGAAGCTGGGCGACACCTACTATGCGGCCATCAAGGCGAATGCACTGGACACGGGCGCGACCCACGTCGCGGTGCTGAACGCGCCGGACATCACGCTCACGCCGCGCTTCCAGCAGGTCCTGGGCGCGGTCACGAACAGCAGCGGAGCCACCGCTTCGGCGCAGCTGCAGGCGGCGATCCGCCAGTGGGTCAGCGCCTTCAACAGCGAGCTGCAGGCGAAGGTGAACGGCGACGGCCGCGTGGCGCTGGTCGATTTCTATTCCGACTTCTCCGACGAAATCGCGCATCCCGCCAGCTACGGCCTGACCAACGTCACCACGCCGGCCTGCCCGATCACGGGCCTCGACACCTCGGGCCTGCCCACGTACAACTTCGCGGTGTGCACGACGGCGGCGCTCGACGCGTCGCCGCCCTCGGGGTTGACCGCCGGCTGGTGGCAGACGTATGCGTTCTCGGACAGCTTCCATCCGACGCCGTTCGGGCACCACCTGCTTGCCGCCTCCGTCAGCCGCGCCATCGCGCGCGCCGGCTGGCTCTGATCGAACCAAGTACAACGAGGACAAGCCATGAACAAGAAGAATCTCCTGGCGCAGGCGGCCACGGCCTTCCTGCTGCTCACGGCGGCCGCGGCCGCGCAGGCGCAGGTCGCCGGCACCTGGTTCGGCGGCATCGGCGCGACCCGCATCAAGCCCAACACCTCCAGCGGCTCGCTGTCGCCGCCGTCGTCGCCCAACACGCAGGTGGACATGGGCGCCGACACGGAGGCGACGCTCTTCGTCGGCCGCATGATCACCGACAACTGGTCGGTGGAAGTGCCGATCGGCCTCGGCTTCAAGCATGACATCAATGGCGCGGGTTCCATCAGCGGCGTCGGCCGCATCGGCACGGTCAAGGTGCTGCCGGTCAGCGTGTACGGGCAATACCGCTTCCTGGAGCCGCAGGCGCGCTTCCGCCCCTACGTGCTGGGCGGCATCACCTACGCGCACTTCTACGGCGAGCGGGGCAGTGCCACGCTGAATGCGATCAACCCGGCGAACCCGCCGGGAGGCACGACGATGAGTACCGACGACCGCTTGGGATGGGCGCTGGGCCTGGGCATGACGGCGACCATCACGGATCGCTGGTTCCTGGACCTGCACTACAACCGCACGTGGCTGAAGACCACGACCACGCTCAACTCGGGTCAGCACATCGACACCAAGCTCGATCCCGACGTGTGGACCCTGAGCGTGGGCTACCGCTTCTGACGCTCCTGCAAGCCGGGCCCCGCTGAGGGCCCGGCGCTTTCTCCAGCACCTCGTGCAGCGCCTGCGGCCAGCCCGCATGGCGCGTGCAGCGCATGCCCAGCGGCAGGTCGATGCCGGCCCGCAGCGCCTCGCCTCGCGCGGCGCGGCACTGCGTGCGCTTTGTCACGCCCGCCTGAGGCCTGGGGCGCTAACCCCCCGGCGAGGGGGGGAATCGCCTACGCGGCGCTCGCAGACTCCGTGGCAATGCCCTCGTGCGCGAGGGCAGGGCAAACGGGACCACGGGACGTCGTGAGGAGACAAACATGAGATCGATCAAGGCCGGCATGGCCCTGCGCCGCCGTGCGCTGCAATGGATGGCGGGCGGCTTGCTGCTCGCAGCGGGTGCCGCCTTCGCGGCGGACGTGCCGCCGACGCTGGCGGGCGTCACGGTGATCAGCGCCGACCAGGCGAAGAAGATGATCGAAGGCGGTGTGCCCGTCATCGACACGCGCGTGGGCAACGAGTACGCCGACGCGCACATCAAGGGCGCGAAGAACGTCCCCTACAAGGAGAAGAGCGCCAAGGACGTCGCCTTCGATCCGAAGGACGACCACTTCGACCTGGCCAAGCTGCCGCCGGACCACAACGCGCCGGTGATCTTCTACTGCAACGGGCCCGAGTGCTGGAAAAGCTACAAGGCTTCCCGCGTCGCCACGGCGGCCGGCTGGAAGAACGTGCAGTGGCTGCGCGGCGGCTTCCCCGAGTGGAAGAGCCGCTCCTACCCCATCGAGTGAGCGGCCGCAAATGAGCCTACGCGGTTCCCTCAGCATCCGCCAGAAGCTGTATGTGCTCGGTTTCGTGTGCATGGTGGGCGCGCTCTCGCTGTCCGCCGTGTCCATCCTGTTCTCGGCGCGCGTCGCCGAAGCGGCCCGCGTCATCGACCAGGACCGCTTCGCGCCGCTGTCGAAGCTGCAGGAGCTCACCACGCACCTGAAGGAGGTGCGCTTCCGCCTCGCGGGCGTACTGCTGGACCAGATGCCCATCCCCGGGTCGCGCAACCACCTGCACGACACGACGGAGGCCGCGCCGCTGTTGTGGCGCGACTTCCGGCGCGCCGTGCACTCCCTCGACGGCGACACGGCCGCCCTGGTGGCGCAGATCGACGCGGACATGCCGCTGTTCACGCAGTTCGCGGCGAAGCTGGACCAGGCCTATGCCGCGGACGACTCCAAGCAGCTGCAGGAGCTGCTGGAAGACGAGTGGCCGATCGTGCAGCAGAAGATCGTCAAGCCGCTCGACGCCATGGTGCCGTCGCTGAGCCAGGCGGTGGCGCGGGAGACCGCGGCCCTGGGCGACGCGGCACGGCGCTTTCGCGACCTGACCGCAGCCGCCGCCCTGGTGGCGCTGGTGCTGACGCTGGTGATCGGCGTGCTGGTGATCCGCTCGCTGATGCGCGGCGTCGGATCCGCGGTTGCGGTGGCCGAGGCGCTGGCGCGCGGTGACCTGACCCACGAGGTGCAGGTGCGCAGCCGCGACGAACTGGGCCAGCTGCTCGCCGCGCTCGACGTCACGGTGACGCGCCTGCGCGGCACCATCGGCGACGTGCGCGCGGGCACGGGCGCGATCGCCACGGCGGCCAACGAGGTCGCCGCCGGCAGCGCCGACCTGTCGCAGCGCACCGAGGAACAGGCCTCCTCGCTGGAAGAGACCGCCGCCTCGATGGAGGAGCTGACGACCACCGTGCAGCGCAGCTCCGAGAACGCGCGGCAGGCGGACTCGGTGGCCGCCGGCGCGGCGCAGGCCGCGGCCAGGGGCGGTGAAGTCATAGGCAAGGTCGTGCAGACCATGGGCGCCATCGACGCGAGCTCCAAGCGCATCGTGGACATCACCGGCGTGATCAACGGCATCGCCTTCCAGACCAACATCCTCGCGCTGAACGCCGCCGTCGAAGCGGCCCGCGCGGGTGACCAGGGCCGCGGCTTCGCGGTGGTCGCCTCGGAGGTCCGCATCCTGGCGCAGCGCAGCGCCGCGTCGGCCAAGGAGATCAAGCAGCTGATCGACGACTCGGTGCGGCAGGTGGAGGACGGGACGCGCCTCGTGCACGTCGCGGGCGAAACCATGACCCAGATCGTGGCGGAGGTGGAAAGGGTCACGCGCCTGATCCAGGAGCTGGCGGCAGCATCGCGCGAACAGGCGAACGGCCTCGACGAGGTGAACCGCGCCGTGGGCCAGATGGACCACGTGACGCAGCAGAACGCGGCGCTCGTGGAGCAGGCATCGGCGGCCGCCGAGGCGCTCAAGCAGCAGGCGCAGCAACTCGTGCGTTCGGTGGCGGTGTTCAAGCTGCCGCAGGGCGAAGCCGGCGCGCCGGTGCCAGCCATCGTCACCGCGACGCCGGCCTTCGCGAACGCGGCCGACACGTTCACGGTGCCCCTGACGGCCACGCGGCCGCTGGCCGTGGGCCTTTCGCGCGCGCTGCACTGAGTGCCGGGTCAGGAGGCGCTGCGCATGCCCGGGGCGGGCAGCGCCTGCTCCAGCATGTCGCGCAGCAGCTCGCCGCCTCCGGCGAGCACCTCGGCGACATCGGGATGCGCTTGCGGCACCGGTGCGGGCTGCGCGAGCAACTGCAGCGCGGCGTCGAGCTCGCGGTCGCTCACGATGCGCTGCACCGGCGCGGCGCCGAGATGGGCAGCCGCTTGCGCCGTCGCCTCCGGATCGAGCGGGGCGGCGACGGCGAGCAGTGGCTGGCCGCTCTGTCCCTGGCCTATGAACACGGCGCGCAGCCGCAGCGCGAGCTCCAGGGGAAAGCCTGACGCGTGTTGCTGCACCAGCTCCGGCGGCAGCGGCACGCGCGGCAGGTCGGCCTGGTAGGCGAGCGCTTCCGCGAGCGTCTCTTCATCCACCCAGCCTTGCGAGAGCAGCACCTGGCCCAGCGGCCTGGGTTCCTGCGCCTGCTGTTCCAGCGCCTGCGCGAGGTGCTGCGCATCGACGGCCTGCCACGTCTGCAGCAGCTCCCCCAGCTTCTTGCGCGTGCGCGCCAGCTGCTCGCCGGTGGGGAATTCGTGCGCGGTCTTGTCCCAGACCAGCTTCCTGCCGAAGAACACGGAGGCCAGGTACATGCGCCAGGCGCGGCCCACGGCCATGCAGTTCACGAAGTTGCCGATCACCATGCGCGGCACCGACATCACGCCGTGCCGCCAGCCATAGAGCCGCGTCGTGAAGTGCAGGCGGCTCCAGGCGCGGAACACGAAGAAGCCGGCGTTCAGCCATACGAGCGCATTCCATGGGCTGCCCTCGCGAAACAGCTCGGGCTCCGTCGGGTCCCACCAGCCCAGCGCCGCGCCGACGTGCAGGACGACGAACTGCAGCAGGATCAGGTAGGCCAGGATGCCGATGAACGAGGTGACCACGCCCTTGCGGTCATGCAGCAGGAAATAGCGCGCGGCCGTCGACCGTCCCC
>FTHB01000370.1_pt1 | contig 18240 bp, 15 predicted proteins | sample 1640851 | NCBI WGS metagenome assembly FTHB01 (sample SAMEA3914788, study PRJEB12502) | metagenome | biome: forest; material: soil | place: Canada | collected 2011-07-03 | depth 0.1 m
GCCGACCAGGCCGAAGGCGGACTGCCAGCCCCAGCGCGCGGCGATCAGGCCGCCCAGCATCACGCCGACGACCGAACCCACGGAGGCGGAGGCGAAGAAGCCGGCCATGAGCGCGCCGCGCAGGCGCGCGGGGAAGTGGCTCGCGATCAGCGCGGCGCCGACGGAGCCGTAGCCCGCCTCGCCCAGGCCCACGGCGCCGCGGGCCACCAGCAGGCCCTGGTAGCCGCGCGTGAACATGCAGGAGATGGTCGCCATGCTCCACACCACGGCCATCGCGACGATGCTGCGCACGCGGCTCGCGCGGTCCGCGAACAGCGCGATCGGCAGCGCGCCGAGCGCCACCGTCACCGAGACGATGGACACCAGCGCGCCCAGCTGCGTGTCGCTGAGGCCCCATTCGGCCTTCATGTGCGGGAACAGCGAGACGATCACCTGGCGATCGACGTAGTCCATGATCATCAGGCCCAGCGTCATCGCATAGGCGAACCACGCCGCGCGCGGGCTGAACAGGTAGCTGTCCTGCGGAACCGGGCGCGGCTGAAAGGCCGTGAGCTGAATGCTCATGGGTGAACCTCCCCAACGCTCCGCACTTCGTGCTGCGCCTCGCCCCTGCGCAAGCGGAGGGGGCGGGCGCCTTCGGACGGCCGTGCGGCGCTCATGGCACCAGCACCGTCGCGCCGGTCGTGCGCCGCGATTCCAGCGCGGTGTGCGCCTCGGCCGCCTCGGACAGCTTGTAGGTGCGGCTCGGTTCGCTGCGGATCTTGCCCTGCTGCACCAGGCCGAACAGCTCGTCGGCCATGGCCAGCATCTGCGGGCGCGGCGTCGCGTAGTGCATCATCGCCGGGCGGGTCATCCAGATGGAGCCCTTGACGGCCAGCAGCGTCGTGTCGACCACGACCGGGCCGGAGCTCGTGCCGTTGCTCACGAAATGGCCGCGCACCTGCAGGCTGTCCAGCGACGCCATCAGGGTGTCCTTGCCGACGGAGTCGTAGACCACCGGCACGCCCTTGCCGTCGGTGAGTTCGCGCACGCGCTTGGCGATGTCCTCGCGCGAGGTGACGATCACCTCGGCGCAGCCGGCCGCCTTGGCGATCTCCGCCTTCTCGTCGGTGCTGACGGTGCCTATCATGCGCACGCCCAGCGCCTTCGCCCACTGGCAGGCGATGAGGCCCACGCCGCCCGCAGCAGCGTGGTACAGGATGGTTTCGCCGCCGTGGAGCGGGTACACCTGGCGGAACAGGTACTGCGCCGTCATGCCCTTCATCATCAGCGTGGACGCGGTCGCGTCGCTCACGCCATCGGGCAGCGGGATCAGCACATCGGCCGGCATCACGCGCACGTCCGAGTACGCGCCCTGCGGGCCCAGGAGGTAGCCGACGCGGTCACCGGGCTTCACTTCGGTGACGCCGGGGCCGACCGCTTCCACCACGCCCACCGCGTCCGAGCCCAGCCCGTTCGGCAGCGCCAGCGGGTAGCGGCCGGTGCGGAAGTAGATGTCGATGAAGTTGACCGCGATGTAGGTGTGGCGCACGCGCGCCTGGCCGGGACCCGGCTCGCCGACGTCGGACTGCTCGAGGCGCAGGACCTCGGGTCCGCCGATCTGGTGGAAACGAATGGCTTGCGCCATGGCAGTTCTCCTTGAAGAGGGAAGGGGGCAGCGTCAGCCGCGGACGATGTCCGGCTGCGCGAGCTGCTCGATGAAGGCGTGGGCCATCGGCCAGGGGCCGAAGCCGGAGGCGGGATTGAGGTGGCCGGCTTCGCCGATGTCGACCACCTTGCTGCCCCACGCGTGGGCCAGCGCGTTCACGCGCACGAAGCTGCCCAGCGGATCGTTGCGGCTGGCCGCGACGATGCTGGGGAAGGGCAGGCGCTGGCGGGGCACGGGCAGCCAGCCACCCAGCGTGAGGTCCTCGATGCCGGGGTAACCCTCGGGCATCGGGCTCTCGAAGTCCGGCGGCGTGGCCAGCAGCGCGCCCAGCACCGGGCGCTTCGTCTGCTGCGCCCAGTGCGCGACCATGATGCAGCCGCCGCTGTGGGCGACCACGATGACCGGCCCTTCGATGCGCTGCGCGGCGCGCTCGATCGCGTCCACGCGCGCACGGCAGTCCAGGTCCTCGCGGCCCATGGGCGCCACGGCCGCCACGCGCGGCAGCTGCGCCGCGAGCAGCGTCTGCCAGTGCTGCTGCACGTGGTCCCGCAGGCCGGGGACGATCAGGACCGTGGGGCGCGCGTCCATGCTTACGCCACCTTGCGCAGGTGACCTTGCTGGCGACCGCTGGCGTTGGGCGAGAAGCCGTTGGCCGCCAGCGTCTCCTCGATGGTCTCGTAGAACACGCCGATCTTGCAGATCTCGCGCGCTTCCTTGGCGGTGGCGATTTCGCGGCCGAATTCGCGCGAGATGCGCACCAGCTGCTCGATCTGCTGCACGGAGGTCATCTTGCCGGTGCGCGTCTGGTTCCAGAGGTTGTCCTCGATGCCGCAGCGCACGTGCAGGCCCATCGCGATGCCCATCATGTTGATCGGCAGCGTGTTGAGCATGCTGCTCTCGACCGTCAGCATGGTGCCGTCGGGGATGGCGCGCAGGAAGTTGGCCAGGCTGTAGATGGTGGGCTGGTCCATGCCGCCGCCGATGGCGACCCAGTTGCACACCAGCGGGCCCTTGTAGATGCCGCGGCGGATCAGGCGCTCGACGGTCTCGTAGCTGTTGACGTTGTAGAACTGGAAGGCGCTCTGGATGCGGGCCTTGTTCAGGCGGCGCACGTGTTCCTCGAAGAAGCTGGGCGTCGAGGGCACGATCATGTTCGAGTAGGCGCGGAAGCCGTCGGGCTCGCCCAGCGAAGTGCCGGCGATGTCCCTGACGTCCATCTGCTCGATGACGTTCATCTGCGAGGTGTTGACCGTCACCGTCACCTGGTCGGGCTTCGGGTCGAGGTCGGCCAGCATGTGGCGCGTGTCGTCGGACAGCCACTTGGCCGCCGCACCGTCGCTCTCGGGGGCGAAGGAAATCGAGCCGCCGACCTGGATGATCATGTCGGGAACGGCCTTGCGCACCCCGGCGATCAGCTCGTTGAACTTGGACAGCCTCTTGGAGCCCTTGCCATCGAGCTCGCGCACGTGCAGGTGCAGCACCGTGGCGCCGGCGTTGTAGCAGTCGACCGCCTTCTGGACCTGCGCGTCCATGGTCACGGGGATGTCTTCCGGGAAGTCCGAGGGAATCCACTCGGGGCCGTAGGGTGCCGCCGTGATCACCAGCTTGTCCTGGTTTTCGGGGAAGAGGGAGCCGTCGAGGAAGTTCATGGTGGTGTCTTTTCTGCGGGTGGTGTGATCAGAAGGGCAGGTCGCCGATGATCCCGGCGCGTTCCATCTTGCGGTGGCAGGGCGGGTAGTCCATCACTGCGTAGTGCTGCGTGGAACGGTTGTCCCACATGGCGACGCTGTTCGGCTTCCAGCGGAAGCGAACCTGGAATTCCGGGATGGCCGCCTGCGAGAGCAGGTAGCGCAGCAGGTCCGACCCGCCGTGCGTCTGGTCCTGGCCGTAGCGGACGTTGGCCGCCGTGTGGAAATTGGTGAAGTGCGTCGTGAAGGCGTTGACGAACAGGATCTTCTCGCCGGTCTCGGGATGCGTGCGCACGACCGGGTGCTCTGCATCCGGGTACTGCGCATGCAGCGCCAGGCGCTTCTCGATCGGCATGGCGGCGCCGAAGCTCGCCTCGATGCTGTGGCGCGCGCGCAGGTTGGCGATGCGGTCCTTCACCTGCTGCGGGAGCTTCTCGTAGGCGAGCGCCATGTTGGCCCACATGGTGTCGCCGCCCACGGGCGGGCACTCGACGCAGCGCAGCACCGCGCCGAAGGGCGGCTTTTCGCGCCAGGTCGCATCGCTGTGCCAGGAATTCTCGTAGCGGTCGCCGGGACTGTCGGGCGACTTGTAGATGCGCACCAGGCCGGGATGCTCGGGGTCGCTGCCGGCGACCGGATGGTCTTCGAGGTCGCCGAAGTGGCGGGCGAAGGCGACGTGTTCGGCGCGCGTGATGTTCTGGTCGCGGAAGAACAGGACCTTGTGCTTGAGCAGCAGCGCGCGGATCTCGGCCACCAGGCCAGGATCGCGGGAGGCGGCGCCCAGGTCGACATTGGACAGCTCCGCGCCGATCGCGCAGGTGAGCGGTTCGACCCGGATGGAACCGGACAGGTAGCTGGCGGACAGCGGGGCGGCCGCGGGGCGGCTTGTCTCCTGGGTGAGCATCGTGGCTTCTCCTTGGTGGGATGCCTAAGGGTAGGCAGCGAAGGCCGCCCGGAACCCCCCATCGCAGAGGGGGGGTTGGTGCTGATCGGCGGATCAGTTCGTCGCCGTGTCGGCGAGGAGGCCCAGGATGCGGGCCCGCGAGACGACCTGCTTGCGCGTGCCGGCGTCCAGCTTGGCGAACAGGTTCTTCATGTGCCACTTGATCGTTTCCTCGCCCACCTGCATGGCGAGGCCGATCTCCTTGTTGGACAGGTTGCGCGCCAGCAGTTCCAACACTTCGCGCTCCTTGGGCGTGAGCGCCATGCTGGGCGCCGCGCGCGGGGCGGCCGGACGGGACGCCTGCGCCGGCTGCACCTGCGGCGGGACGGCGGGGGCGCTGCGCGTCGCGCCGGAATGCGAGGCGCGCAGCCAGTCTGCGAGTCCGGGATGCGCGTCGGCGAACACGCGGCGCAGGCCGCCGGCCTCCGCCAGCCCCACGGCCTCGCGCAGCAGATCTTGCGACTTTTCGCCGCAGCGGTCCAATACCCACGCGCGCAGTGCGAGCGCCTCGATGCGCACGCGGCCCTGGCGCGTCTTCAGTGCCACGGCTTCGAGGTCGGCCAGCGGCTGCACCGCCCCGCGCCAGTCCTGCGCCGCGATCGCGGCATAGCCCTGCGCCAGCAGACGCAGGCCGGCGGCGCTGCGTTGCCACAAGGGGCCGCGCGGCGTCTCGGGTTGCGCGAACACGGCGTCGATCTGCTGGCACAGGTCGCGGCAGGTCTCGGCGCGATAGCGGCGCGCGTGCAGCCGCACCTGGTCGGACAGGCTGGCGATGCGCAGGCGCGGCAGCTTGCGCGCGATGCCCACCGCGTCCATCGCCCCGAGCAGCTCCAGCGCGCGATGCTCACTGTCCTGGCTCGCCACGGCGATGCGCGAGATGGTGCGGAACCCGAGCAGCACGCTTTCCGGCAGCGCGCCGCGTTCCAGCACGTCCAGGCGGTTGGCGAGCAGGGCGGCGGCTTCCTCCGGCTGGTCGCGTTCCCACAGGGCGGCGGACAGCAGCGCGGCAAGCGACGAGGCGAAGGAGCTGCGCCGGCCCAGGTCCGCTTCCGCCGTCGCCACCGCGGGGCGCAGCAGCTGCTCGGCGAGCAGCACCTGGCCTTCCCACAGGTAGGTGAGGGCGATGATGAAGTCGCCCCAGCGCGCCAGGTAGGGCGGGGTGTCGCGGCTGCCGCGCGGCGCCTGCTGCTGGCGCAGGCGGGCGAGCGCCGGCTCGCCATCGAGCAGCGCGCGGTAGGCCGTGCGGTTGGCGTGGATCAGCAGCAGCAGCGGGTTGTCCAGCGGCGGCGCCTCGGCCCAAGGGTCGTGCAGCAGCGCGAAGCGGTCCGGGTCGTCCGCGAACACCGCCGCGCCTCCCAGGATCAGTGCGCACTCGCAGCGCAGCGAATCGTCCACGCCGGCCTGCGACAGGATGCGCGCGACCCACTGCTGCGCCTCGTCGTTGCGTTCGCTCAGGGCCAGCGACCACGCGGCGGCGAGCAGCAGGCGCGGGCGCCGGTCCAGTTCGTCGGGCGGCAGGCGCCCCAGCCAGTCGAGGACGCTGCCCTGGCGGCCCTGCGTCATCAGGCTTTCGTAGAGGCTGCGTTCGGCCAGCTCGTAGGCCTTCTGGTGCTGCCCGGAGTCGAGTGCGTGGCGGGCCGCCGCTTCGAGCAGGCCGTGTTCGGCGAGCCAGTCGGACGCGCGCCCGTGCAAGGCCCGCTGCTCCGCCTCGGGCATGGCGGCGAAGCGTTCGCGCAGCGCTTCGGCCGCGAGCGAATGCAGCCGCAGCCAGTCGGACTGCTCGGAGGCGACGAACACCGGCGTGTCGCGCAGCAGGCGGCGCAGGTGCTCGGGCGCGTCGCCCTGCGGCACGAGGGCGCTGCACAGGTCGGGGTGCAGCGGGTCGGCCAACGAGATGCGCGTGAGGAAGTCGAGGTCCGCCGGCGCCAGGTTGCCCAGCAGGTACTCCAGCAGTTGCGAGCGCAGGCCCGTCCCTCGCAGCGGCGCCTGCGGCAGTTCGCGTCCGCTGGCGGTCGCGACGGACAAGGCGAGCTGCAATCCGAGCGGCCAGCCTTCGGCGAGTTCGTGCAGGCGCGCCGCCGCGTCGGGGTCGAACGCGTCGCCGAAGCGGTTGCGCGCGAGCTGCAGCGTCTCCTCCAGCGTGAAGCGCAGTTGGGCCGTCCCCACCACCACGCATTCGCCGTAGGCGACGAGGTCGTCGAGACCGAGCTGGCAGTCGGTGCGCGCGGCGACGATGCAGCGCAGGTTGGGCGGCGCGTTGTGCAGCAGGTAGGCGAGCGCGTCGCGCGTTTCGGCGGGCAGCCGGTCGGCCTCGTCCACCACCAGCACGAGGTTCAGCGCGCTCTGCGCCACTTCGGCCAGCCACGCGGTGACGCCTTCGAGTCCGCCCGGTCCGCCCGTCTGCAGCAGCGCGTGGCCGAAGGTGGGACGGCCGGCGCCCACGCGCACCGCGAGCGCCAGGGACTGCACGAAGCGCGTCGGCTCGTCGTGCGACTGCGCCAGCACCCAGGCCACCGCCGCGCCGTGCGCGAGATGCTCGCGCCGCCATTGCGCGAGCAGCAGGGTCTTGCCGAAACCGGGAGGCGCCTGCACCAGCAGCACGGGATGCTCGCGCGCCGCGGCCGGCCCGCCGCCGAGGGCGGAGCGCAGGATGGCGCCGCGGGGCACGCGCGGCGGCGTGACCTTCAGCAGCAGGTCGTTGGTGGCGGGGAGGGTGCTGTCTGACACCGTGGTTCCAGAATGAGTACCAATGGTAACTTGCCGCCCCCCCGACGCGAGTAGGGATTGGTGCGACCCACCGCCCTAATCTGGAAGGCTTGGGATCCTTTGCGATCCCGTCCCGCGCCGCGTGCCGGCGCCAGGAGATGCGATTGTTTTCCAGATTGGGAATCGCCACCCGGCTATGGCTGCTGGTGGGGCTGCTGCTTTGCGCGATGGCGCTCGTCGCCGGCCAGGGCGCTTATGAATTGCAGCGCGCGCAGGAGCGCGAAGCGGCGCACCTCGTGCACATGCGCGAGTGGATGGAGGCGCAGTCCGCGACCGGGCGTGCCGGCCTGCGCGAGCAGGCGCAGCAGGAGCAGGCCTCGCTGCAGCAGGAAAGCGCCGCGGCGGCGCGCTCCGTCGCCATCGTGCAGGCGGGTGTGTTCGCGTGCGTGCTCGCGCTCGCCGTGCTGTTCGCGGCGCTGCTGGTGGCCAGCGTGCGCCGGCCGATCCGCGAGGTGGTGCTCGCCGCGCTGCGCATCGCCGAAGGCGACCTCGCCGCCGACGTGCGCGTGTACGGCCAGGACGAGACCGGCCGGCTGCTGGGCGCCATGGCTGGCATGACCGCGCAATTGCGCGAGCTCGTGACCGAGGTGGCGCAGCGCGCGCGCATCGTCGCCGACAGCAGCGCGCAGGTCGCGCAGGGCAACCTCGACCTGTCGCAACGCACCGAGCAGCAGGCGACCACGCTGGAGGAAACCGCCAGCCAGGTGGAGGAACTCACTGCGACCGTCGGACAGAACGCGGACAACGCGCGCGCGGCCAGCCGCCTCGCGGCCGAGACCGCCGGCCTCGCGGGGCGCGGCGGCGAAGTCGTGGGCGAGGTGGTGAGCACCATGGGCCGCATCTCCGCGTCCTCGGACCGCATCTCCGAGATCATCGGCGTCATCGACGGCATCGCCTTCCAGACCAACATCCTCGCACTCAATGCGGCGGTCGAGGCCGCGCGCGCGGGCGAGCAGGGACGCGGCTTCGCCGTCGTCGCCACCGAAGTGCGCGCGCTGGCGCAGCGCAGCGCCGCCGCGGCGAAGGAAATCAAGGCATTGATCTCCAGTTCCGCGGGCGAGGTCCATGCGGGCGCCGACCTGGTGGACGCCGCCGGACGCACCATGCAGGACATCGTGCGCTCCGTGCAGCAGGTCAGCACACTGGTCGCCGAGATCGCCTCGGCCAGCGAGGAGCAGAGCGGGGGCATCGCGCAGGTGAACGCCGCCGTCGCCCAGATGGACCACGTGGTGCAGCAGAACGCCGCGCTGGTGGAAGAGGCGAGCGCCGCGACCGACTCGATGCGCGAGCAGGCCCAGGCACTCGCGCAGGCCGTGGGGCGCTTCCGCCTCGGCACGGGCGCGGAACCCGTGGCGCCCCCGTCCGCGGCGGGACGCATGCAGGCGCTGGGCGCCCCGGGAGCCTGACGTGGCCGACGAACTGCGCACGGAGGCGGCGTATCCGTCTCCGGAGACCGGCTCGTCCGGCTTCGCCGACGTCGAGACGCCGGCGGCTCCCTGCACGCGCCTGCTGTGCGCCGCCCCGTGGACGCCTCCAGGATCCGCGGTGCAGGAATTGCTGCAAGGCCGCCGCGACTGGCTCACGCGCCACGCGCTGGGCGGCGTGCGCACGGCGCTGCTGCACACCTCCGGCTGGCTGCTGCGCTGGTTCGAAGGCACGGCTTTCGCCGTGGAGGCGGAATGGCAGAGGCTGCGCGCCGATCCCGCGTGCCGGCAACTGCGCGTGCTCCATTGCAGCGAAGGACGGCCCCTGCTGGGGCCGGCCGTGCAGGTCGTGTCCGTGCATGGCGGCGACAGCGGCACTGCGTTCGTGCGCCGCATGCAGGCGGTCGAACGCGAGGGCGCGCAGGGCCTGCGCGTCGATCCCATCGACGTGTGGCACGCCCTGGGCGCCCCGGCCGCCGCCGCGCTGCCCGGCACCGTGGGCCTGATCGCGCGCCGCGACGTGGTGGTGATGGGCTCGGAAGACAACGAGGCCGTGGACGTGATCCGCCTGCTGGCGCAGGTGAGCGGCGACTGTGTCGTCTACCAGCGCTATGCCGGCAGCGCACCGGAGCGCGGCGACGTCGGCGCGGCCTACGTGGACGTGTCCATGGAGCGCTCGCTGGCCACGCGCGTGCATGCCTTGCCGCGGCGCGCGCCGGGACCCGGCTGCACGTTGCTGGGACTGCGCAACGTGCAGTGCGTGGTGCTGCTGCTCGGCGCCCACGTGCAGCGCAGCCGCGTCGCCGTCCTCGAGGCGATGCGCGTGATGGCCAGCCTGCCGCTGGTGCCCGCGGTGGTGGTCGCGTCCCGCTGTCCCGACATCAGCGACGCGGCGGTGGCCGCGCTGTCGCAGATGGAAGGGCTGGCGGTCTCGTGCACCGAACTGGCGAGGCCGCCGCGTGCGAGCGCCGCGCTGCTGTGGCAACTGCTGGAATCCGGCAATGGCGCCGGCCAGTGGTCGGTCAGGCCGCGCGGCTGAGGAACGCCGCGGCGGCAGCGGCGCTTCAATAGCCGACCATGTTCCTGCGCACGTGCGCAAGATGCGCCCGTGTCGCCTCCTTCGCCGTCAGCGCATCCCGCTCGCGCAGCGCATGCACGATGCTGCGGTGTTCCTTCTCGTATTCGGCGCGCCTTTGCGGGGTCACGCTGCGCTTCTTCAGCAGTCCCCACTCGGCGCGTGAACGGACCTGGTTCATCAGCCGGAACACGTTCAGCATGAAGCCGTTGTGCGCCGCTTCGGCGACCACCTCGTGCAGCATGCCGTCCCAGTACTCGAATTCCTCCAGCGTGCCCGCGGCCTCGGCGCGATCGCAGCACGTCGCCATCCGCGCGAAATCGGCCACCGACGCATTGGCCACCACCATGTCGACGATCGCGGGCTCCAGCACCAGGCGCGCTTCCATCAGTTCCGAGGGGCTGATGCCGTCGAGGTAGAGGTTGGCGGCGTTGTTCGCGAGCAGGGTGCCGATGTTGTCGGACACATAGGTTCCGCTGCCCACCGTGGGCGTGATCAGCTTCTGCACCTTGAAGTCCGCGAGCACGCGGCGCACGGTGGTGCGGCTCACGTTGTATTGCTCGCTCAGTTCGCGCTCGGTCGGGATGCGATGCCCCGGCGGCCACTGGCCCGATTTCAGGCGGCCCTGGATGGATTCGCGAAGGAGGTTCGCTGGCGTCGTCATGCGGCGGTCTGGTTCACTGCAGGTGTACCAATCATCCCCGGGCCTGCACGTGGCTGCCTGCGGTGCTTTCCCGCGCAAACGGAAGGTTTACGGGTAAGTCGCCTGAATTGGTACACCACGATGGCACCAATTGGTATTGCGCGCGCGCGTTGCCGCCGCGACGATACGGTCCGCATCCAATGGAGGACCCGAGGTCTTGAAGTTCGCAACCTACCAGCACGATGGCCGCCGCTGCGTCGGCATCGTGTCCGCCGACGGCCAGAGCGTGCGCCGGCTACCCTTGTCCGAAGCGCAGGCCGCGCGCGGCGTGCTCGCCGTCATCGACTTGCAGCTCGCGGGCGAGCACATCAGTCCGGTGGGCGAGTCCATCCCGCTGTCGCAGGTGAGGCTCGAGGCCCCCGTGCCCACGCCCCGCCGCAACATCTGGTGCGTCGGCCGCAACTACCACGCCCATGCCAGGGAGCTCTCCGGGTCCATCTTCAAGGACAACAAGACCGAGTCCTGGCCGATCGTCTTCACCAAACCGCCCGAGACGGTGATCGGGCCGCGCGACGACGTCGTGCTGCCCCGCGAAGCCGTGTCCACGCAGATCGACTACGAGGCCGAACTGACGGTCGTCATCGGCCGGGGCGGCAAGGACATCCGGCGTGAGGACGCCCTGCGGCATGTCTTCGGCTACACGATCATCAACGACGTGACCGCGCGCGACGTGCAGGTGCGCCACCAGCAGTGGGACCTGGGCAAGTCGTTCGACACCTTCTGCCCCATGGGCCCCTGGATCGCCACCGCCGACGAACTGGATGGAGGCGACACGCGCGTGCGCTGCTGGGTCAACGGGGATCTGCGCCAGGACGGCCACACCCGCGACCTGATCTTCGACATCCCCACCCTGATCGAGACCTGCTCGCGCGGCATCACGCTCCTGCCCGGCGACCTGATCGCCACCGGCACTTGCGCCGGCGTCGGCATGGGCATGAACCCGCCGCGCTGGCTGAAGGCCGGCGATGTCGTGCGCATGAGCGTCGACGGCCTCGGCGAGATCGAGAACCCCATCGCGGCGCCGCGCGCCTGAATACCCGAGAGGAAGAGACCATGACCGTCACCGCATTCACCCCGCAAGCCAAGAACCACACCGGCCTCGGCCCGCTCGCCTCGCGCGTCGTCCACGCCAACGAGATGGAGTGGGAGCCGATCAGGTACCCCGGCTGCTACGTCAAGACCCTGATGGTGGACCCCAAGGTGGGACTGCTGACCGTGCTGCTGAAGATGGACCCGGGCGCGCAGCTGCCGGACCACGAGCACGCACTCATGGAGCAGACCTACATGATCGAAGGCCGGCTCGTCGACCTCGAAGGGCCGGAGAAGGGCCTCGAAGTCGGTCCGGGCGAATTCGTCTACCGGCCGGCAGGCAGCCGCCACGCCGCCTACACGCCCGAGGGCGGCCTCATGGTCGCGAGCTTCCTGGTGCCCAACAAGTTCTTCGAGAAGGACGGCGCCGCCGTGGACCTGCTGGGACACGACTGGGAGAAGAAGTGGGGCCATGTGGTGCGCTGAGGCGCGTCCGGACCCGATGAACGTCGCACAACTGAAAGCCGCCGGCGCACTGGAAGACACCGGCAGCGGCACGCCGGTGGTCATGGTCCATGGCATCGGCGGGACGCTGAGCGTCTTCGAGGCGCAGGTGCAGGCCCTGGGCGGCACCATGCGCACCATCCGCTACGACCTGCGCGGCAGCGGTCGCCACCGCGCGGCGCAGGCCATGGGCGTGCAGGACTGGGTAGCCGACCTGGTCGCGCTGCTCGACGAACTGGGCTGCGCGCGCATCCATGGCGTCGGCCACTCGCTCGGCACCCTGGTGCTGCAGGAGCTGGCCGCGCGCCATCCGGCGCGCGTCGCCTCGCTCGCGCTGCTGGGGATCAACCGCGGCCCATCGGAGGAGCGGCGGGCCGCCATGCGCGAACGCGCCAGGCAGGTCGCCTCCGGCGGCATCGGGCCGATGATCAACACGCTGATGCAGGCCGGACCGTCGGCGCACACGCGCGCGAATGCGCCGCTCACGATGGGACTGCTGCGCGAAATGCTGTTGGCACAGGACCCGCAGGCCTACGCCTGGACCTGCGAGGCGATGGCGGCGGCCTCGCGCCCGCAACTGCAGGCCTGGGACGGCCCGCTGCTGCTGGTGGCGGGCGCCGACGACAAGGCAAGCCCGCCGGAGATCTCGCAGGCGCTCGCAGCGGAGCGCCCCGGCACCCGGATCGTGGTGCTGCCCGAGTGCGGCCACTGGATGCCGATCGAGCGGCCCGCGGAGGTTGCGCGCGAGCTGCGCGCCTTCCTGGCCGCCGCAGCCTGAATGCACGAACGACAACCACAAAGGAGACAAGCATGGAGAGCAGTTCGCTAGGACAAGGCCTGTCGGGCGCGCCCGCCGCGGAGTCGGGCCCGTTCGCCTGGTACAACGAGTTGGGCGGCAAGGAGCGCAAGACCTTCTGGGCCTGCTTCGGGGGATGGGCCCTCGACGCCATGGACGCCAACCTGTACAGCTTCGTGATCCCCGCCCTGATCGCGGCGTGGGGCATGTCGCGGGGCGAGGCCGGCATGCTGGCCACCGCGGCGCTGCTGTCGTCGTCCGTCGGCGGCTGGATCGCCGGCATCCTCGCCGACCGCATCGGGCGCGTGCGCACGCTGCAGCTCACGGTGATCTGGTTCGCGGTCTTCACGGCGCTGAGCGCCCTGACCAACTCGTACGGCCAGCTGCTGGCCGTGCGGGTCCTGCAGGGCCTGGGCTTCGGCGGCGAATGGGCCGCGGGCGCACTGTTGATCGGCGAGATCATCCGCCCCAGGCACCGCGGCAAGGGCAATGGCGTCGTGCATAGCGGCTGGGCGGTGGGCTGGGGCGCGGCGGCACTGCTGTACACCTTGCTGTTCTCGGTCGCGTCCCCGCAGGTTGCCTGGCGGCTGATGTTCGCAGCCGGCCTGCTGCCCGCGTTCTTCGTGTTCTTCATCCGCCGCTTCATCGAGGAGCCCGCCAGCTTCGTCGAGGTGCAGCGCAAGTACCGGGCGGGCGCCGCGCGCACCAGCAGCCTGCGGATCTTCAGCGGTCCCTACCTGCGCATCACGTTGTTCGCCTCGCTGCTGGCCGTCGGCGCGCAGGGCGGCTTCTACGCCATCATGATCTGGCTGCCCACCTACCTGAAGACCGCGCGGCACCTGTCGGTGCTGAACACCGGCGGCTACCTGATGGTGGTCATCACGGCCTCGTTCCTCGGCTACGTCATCGGCGCCTACCTCACCGACGCGATCGGCCGGCGCAAGTGCTTCTACCTCTTCTCGATCTGCTCGGTGCTGACGGTGCTGGCGTACACCTTCCTGGAGATCAGCGACACGGCGATGCTGTTCCTGGGCTTCCCGCTGGGATTCTTCGCCTCCGGCATCTACAGCCCGATCGGCGCCTTCTTCAACGAGCTGTACCCGACGGAGATCCGCGGCTCCGGCGTGGGCTTCTGCTTCAACTTCGGCCGCGCGGTCGGTGCGCTGTTCCCGGCGCTGGTGGGCAGCCTGAGCGCAACCATCTCGCTGGGCCAGGCGATCGGCTTCTTTGCCGTCGGCGCCTACGGCCTCATCGTGGTCGCCGCGGCCCTGCTGCCCGAAACCATGGGTCAGGCCTTGCGGTCGGAAACGCCGGCTTGAGCACCGGCGACCCTCCGCGGGTCGCCCCGAGCCGGAACAGGCAATGGCGCGCCCCAGGGGCGCGCCTTCTGCCGAAAGGGGCTCCTCTTCTTCAGCAGTTCCTCGCCGCGGGCTCCGGCTTGCGCGCGAGCAGGAACAGCACCGAGCCCGAGCCGGCCACCAGCGCGAGCAGCGTGAAGCCCGCGCGGTAGTTGCCGCGCGCATCCGCGAACACGCCCGCGATCAGCGGGCCCGCGACCTGTCCCAGCGAGACCAGGATGGCCGACAGGCCCAGGATCATGCCGATGGAGTGCAGGCCGAAGTAGTCCGCGCGCAGCGCCTGCATGAACGGACCCCGCAGACCCCAGGCCGCGCCGTGCAGCACGGCGAAGGCGCCCAGCATCAGCGGGTGCACGGCATACGTGAGCATCAGCAGGCCCACCATGTGCGCCAGCATGCAGCCGGCGGCGACGTGGCGCTTGTTCCATCGGTCGCCCATCGCGGCGCCGAGCAGCACGCCGCAGGCCTGCGACAGCGTCATCAGCGTGATCACGAAGCCGGCCTGCGCGAGCGAGAAGCCCAGGTCCTCCTTCATGTGCGAGATCGCATGCACGTTGACGGCGGTGACCACCAGCAGCGCGAAGGCATGGCCGAACCCGAGCAGCCAGAACGCACGCGTGCGCAGGGCCTGCGTTGCGGTGAAGGCGGGCGCAGGCGCCGACTCCGCGGCGCTCGCGCTCGCTGCTTCGATCGACACGGGCGGCACGCCGTCCATGGTCTCGCCGATCTCCGCCGGATTGCGCCGCACGATGCGCGCGAGCGCCAGGCCGGCGACGAGGAAGATCGCACCCGAGGCCGTGGCCATGTGCTGCCAGCCGAAGGTCTGCATGGCCCAGCCCACCAGCGGCGCGGAGATGCCACCGAGCGCGAGGCCCAGGCTCATGAGCGACAAGGCGCGTGCGCGCCGCCGCTGGAACCAGTGCACGATCGTCACGGAAAAAGGGAAGTAGCCGCACAGGCTGCCGCCCACGACGAGCACGAGCACCGCGCCGTAGAAGCCGGCGAGCGTCTGCACCTGGCCGAAGCAGGTGAAGCCCAGCGCCATCAGCAGCACGCCGGCGTGGACCATCTTGCGCGCGCCGAGGCGGTCCACCATCCACCCGAGCAGCGGCCCCAGCACCGCGCCTTCCACCGACTGCAGCGCCGCGCCCGCGGCGAGCGAGGTCTTGCTCCATCCCTTCTGCTCCGACAGCACCGCGACGTAGGCGCCGAAGGCCTGCACCAGCAGCGAGGACAGCAGGAACTGCATGGAAGCGCCGGCGAACGAGATGCGCCAGCCGTAGAACAATTTCTTCAAGGGGAACTGCCTGTTGTTGCAGGCAGTGTAGCGAGGCGATGCGGAGTGCCGGAAGGCGGACTTCCGCAAGCGGGCAACCGGACGCAGAGGGCGCAAAGGGTACGCAGAGAGCGCAAAAAAGGACACTCAAAAACAAACTTGTGGATTGTCTTTGGCTCTTTTGCGTCCTCTGCGTACCCTTTGCGCCCTCTGCGTCCGGCAGTCCGCGTTCAGCGGCCTCGTTCAGTGATAGCCCTCGCCCGGCTTCAGCTTGCCGCGGAACAGGTAGAACACCACCACCGTGTAGCCCACGATCATCGGCACCAGGATCGCGGCGCCTATCAGGTAGAAGATCTGCGAGCTGGGATGCGACGCGGCGTCCCACACCGTGACCGTGGGCGGCACGAGATACGGCACGTTGGAGACCACCAGGCCCACGAAGGAGAGCAGGAAGATCATCACCGCGCCCACGAAGGGCATCAGCGTGCCGTTGTTCTGGATGCCGCGCCAGCACAGCCACGCGAACAGCGCCGTCGCGACCGGCACCGGCGCCAGGAAGAACAGGTTGGGCAGGGCGAACCAGCGGTCGGCCACGCGCTGGAACTGCAGCGGCGTCCACACGCTCACGATCACGATGAAGGCCACCAGCGTGAGCAGCAGGGGCGCCGCGAGTTCGCGTGCGCGCTCCTCCACCGGGCCCGTGGTCTTGAGCATCAGCCAGGCCGCGCCCAGCAGCGCGTAACCCACGACGACCGCGAAGCCGCACAGGATCGCGAAGGGCGAGAGCCACCAGAAGGGCGTGCCGGCGAACTGGCCGTCGCGCACGGGAATCTCCTCGAGGATGCCGCCCAGCACCAGGCCTTGCGCGAAGGCCGCGAGCGTGGACCCTGCCGCGAAGGCGACGTCCCACGGGCGGTGCGCAGGTTTGGCGACCCATCGGAATTCGAAGGCGACGCCGCGGAAGATCAGCGCGAGCAGCAGCACGATCACCGGGATGTACACCGCGGGCAGGATGATGCCGAAGGCCTTCGGGAAGGCGGTCCACAGCGTGACGCCGCCCAGCACCAGCCAGGTCTCGTTGCCGTCCCAGAAGGGCGCGACCGAGTTCATCACCAGGTCGCGGTCGTGCTCCTGCGGATAGAACGGGAAGAGCATGCCGATGCCGAGGTCGAAGCCATCGAGCACCACGTACATCACGACCGTGAACCCGAGCAGCAGCGCCAGCAGCACCGGCAGCAACTCGGCGACCAGGGTGTCGTGGGTCATTGGGCCAGCCTCCGCGCCGCGCGCCGAGGGATGTGCGTCATGCCGGCACCGCTTCCTTGTGATCGGGCTGCGCGCCCGCGAGTGGCCGGTTCGGCAAGGTCTCGGGGCCGGGCAGCTGCGTGTGCGGTCCCTTGTCGATCATGCGGTGGATGTACCAGATGCCGATCGAGAACACGACGAAGTACACCAGCACGAACAGCACGAGCGACACCAGCACCTGCGCCGCGGTGATCGGCGAGACCGCATCGGCCGTGCGCAGCACGCCGTAGGCGATCCAGGGCTGGCGGCCGATCTCCGTGACCATCCAGCCGGAGAGCAGCGCGATGAAGCCCACGGGCCAGGCCCACGTCAGCAGGCGCAGGAAGCGGCGCGCGTTTTCGATCCGCCGGCGCCAGAGCAGCCAGCAGCCCACCCAGCCGAAGGCGATCATCAGCACACCCAGTCCCACCATGAGCCGGAAGCTGAAGAACACCGGCGCCACCGGGGGCCGGTCGCCGCGCGCGAACTGCTTCAGGCCCGCGAAGCGCCCGTTCCAGTCGTGCGTGAGGACCAGGCTGCCCAGGTGCGGGATCGCGATCTCGGCGTGGTTGCGTTCCTCGTTCACGTCGGGCCACGCGAAGAGCACGAGGTCGGCCGGACCTTCGTCCTGCCAGTGCGCCTCGATGGCCGCGATCTTGGCGGGCTGGTGCTCCAGCGTGTTGAGGCCGTGCTGGTCGCCGATGAAGGCCTGGATCGGCGCGAGGATCGCCAGCATGCCCAGCCCCATGCGCAGCATCGTCATCGCCTCCTCGCGGAAGCGCCCGCCCAGCAGGTAGCGCGCGCCCGTCGCGGCCACCACCATCGAGGTCGTGATGTAGGTGGCCGTCATCATGTGCATGAAGCGGTAGGGGAAGCTGGGGTTGAAGATGATGTGGAACCAGGACACCGGATAGGCGATGCCGTGGTCCATGGCGAAGCCGTCCGGCGTCTGCAGCCAGCTGTTGGCCGCGAGGATCCAGAAGCCCGAAATGGCGGTGCCCAGCGCCACGAAGACCGAGGCCATCGTGTGCAGCCAGGGCGGGAAGCGGTTCCACCCGAACAGCATCACGCCCAGGAAGCTGGCCTCGAGGAAGAAGGCCGTGAGCACCTCGTACGCGAACAGCGGGCCCAGCGTGTTGCCGAAGATCTGGCCGAAGCGCGCCCAGTTGGTGCCCAGCTGGTACTCCATGACGATGCCGGACACCACGCCCATCGCGAAGGACACGGCGAAGATCTTGGTCCAGAAGCGCGCGAGCAGGTGGAGGTGCTCGCGGCCCGTGCGCATCCACAGCAGCTCCAGCGTCGCGATGAAGGCCGACAGCCCGATGCTGAAGGCGGGAAAGACGATGTGGAAGGACATCGTGAACGCGAACTGGATGCGTGACAGCAGCGCGGCGTCGATCCCGAACACGGTCTCCATGCAAGCTCCTCGCAATCGCGAAGGGCCATGCTAGCAAGGGGATGCTCGGCCTTGGGGCGGAATGCGGGAGCGGACAGCCAAAGCGGACGACCGGACGCAGAGGGCGCAGAGGGCGCAGAGGGCGCAGAGGGCGCAGAGGGTACGCAGAGGGCGCAAAAGAACTTCCTTCAAAGTTTTTCTTTGTCTTTTCTGCGTCCTCTGCGTACCCTTCGCGCCCTCTGCGTCCGGTTGTCCGCTTTGGCTGCCCGCTCCCGCATTCCGCCCCAAGGCCGAGCATCCCCTTGCTAGCATGGCCCTTCGCGATTGCGAGGAGCTTGCATGGAGAC
>FTHB01000228.1_pt1 | contig 18139 bp, 21 predicted proteins | sample 1640851 | NCBI WGS metagenome assembly FTHB01 (sample SAMEA3914788, study PRJEB12502) | metagenome | biome: forest; material: soil | place: Canada | collected 2011-07-03 | depth 0.1 m
GGCCAAAAGGCCTTCGCCGCGATGACTCCGCTCCAGCGCATGGCCGATCCGGCGGAGATCGGGGCAGTCGCCGCCTTTCTCGCCTCGCCGGACAGCAGCTTCATGACCGCCAGCGAGGTCGCCGTCGACGGTGGCCTGGCGCAACTCTGACCCCGGCGCGGTCCCGTGCCTGGCTCACGCACAGCGAAGGACAAAGGATGATGAAAACACTCGAAGGCAAGGTCGCAGTCATCACGGGCGCAAGCAGCGGGATCGGGTTAGCCACAGCCAAGCGCTTCGTGGAAGAAGGTGCGCATGTCGTGATTACCGGACGAAGAGAGAAAGAGCTGAAGGAGGCCGCAGCCTTCATCGCGAGAAACGTTACGACGGTCGTCGGCGACGTGTCGCGCATGGATGATCTGGACCGCCTCTATGCCGTCGTGAAAGAGAAGCATGGTCACATCGACATTCTCTTCGCGAACGCGGGCGCGGGGACAATCGCGCCGCTCGCGATCGCTACCGAGGCCCATTTTGACCAGACCTTCGATGTGAACGTGAAGGGCCTGTTCTTCACGGTGCAGAAGGCCCTTCCCCTCTTCAAGGACGGCGGTTCGATCATCCTGAACTCTTCAGTGTCGAACGTGTTGGGGCTTCCGGGGTTCAGCACCTACGCCGCGAGCAAGGCGGCTGTGCGCAACTTCGCGCGCGCTTGGACACTGGAGTTGAAGGACCGCAAGATCCGCGTGAATGCGGTGAGCCCTGGACCCACCGAGACCCCCGCCTTGGAGACAACGACCGGCCTTACCGGTGAGCAAGCCGAGCAAGCGGCCGCCCAGTTTGCGTCACAGATCCCGATGGGTCGCAGGGGCAAGCCAGAGGAAATTGCGGCTGCCGTCACTTTCCTCGCCTCCGACGAAAGTTCTTACATCACCGGCGTGGATCTGCCCGTCGATGGAGGCATGGCGCAGGTCTGATCCCCGGCGTTAACACAAGATCGGAGAAGCACCATGAGCTACGCAATCATCGGCTTCGGCAATATCGGCCAGGCCCTGGCCAAGGCGTTTGCCCGCAACGGCATCGAAGTCTCCGTTGCAACCACCGCGACCCGAAAAGCCTTGCACCGGCTGCGGCCGCGATCGGACCCGAGATCATTCCCACCTTCCTCCAAGGTCGTCGCGCAGGCATTCCTTCAAGGACTTGGTCAAGTTCGACCGATGAATCGTGATCGAGGTCCGACGCAACAGATGGACGCGTCCGGGCTGGCGTAGCGCTGTCCATCTGCGGCAAAGGAGATACCAATGTACGACCAATCCAAAGTATCCGAGTTGATCCGGTTCGCACGAGTCGGTGCGGGCTCCACCGTCATCGACGTCTTCCCAGGCGACGGCGACTGGACCCGTCTCTTCTCAGACATCGTGGGACCCGAAGGACGGGTCTACAGCTTCGTGCCGGCCGAGATCGCCCACGTGATGAAGGCTTCGGTCGGCCGCATACGGACGCTCGCGAAGGAGCCGGGCCGAGAGAACGTCGAAGTCGTCTCGGCGGACCTCGTAGCGATGCCGGAGGCCATCCCACTTGCGGATGTCCTATGGCTGCACCTGTTCTATCACGATCTCCACACCGCGCTGATGCAGGCCAGGGGCGCAACGGCAGCCCAATTCAATCGAGCCGTCTACGAGCGGCTCAAGCCCGGCGGGTCCTACGTCATCGTGGACCACGCCGCCGCCGTCGGGGCGGGCACGACCGACGCCCAGTCGCTACATCGCATCGAGCCCGCAGCCGTTCGCGAGGAGGTGGAGGCGGCCGGCTTCGTGCTGGACGCCGAAAACACCATGCTAGCGAACAAGAACGATCAGCACTCGGTCAAGGTGTTCGACCCCGCGATCAAGGGCGAGACCGATCGTTTCGCCTATCGGTTCGTGAAGCCCTGACCGGTCACGGCGCCTGCAGGGCGCGAAGTCACGTTGGAGGCGATGGCAGCTACCCGCCCAAGGAACGCCCTGCCGTTCACGCCCGCCGTCATCCGGGGCTGCGTGGGCTACCGTACGGACAGGGCGCGGAAACCGCCGCAGAGTCCGGCTTCGCTACCCAAGGATCCCATGACCGACTTTGCCCTGACCCAGACCCTGAGGCGCCCGCCGCTCTTCCTGTCCGGCCTCGCCACGGCGGTCGCTGTCGCGGGCATCGCCGCCTTCGCCATGATCCCGGCGCCGGAAGCGGTCGCCGCGAGCGCCGCGTCCATCGAGCCGCTGCCGCTCGCCAAGGTCACTGCCGGCCGCGAGCGCGGTTGCGACACCTGCGGAATCATGCAAACCATCCGGAGGAACGATCCCGCCACGGGGTTGGCCGTGTACGAGTTCAGCGTGCGCATGCGCGACGGTTCGACCCGCGACTCCATCGGCGCCACGCGCGGACGTTGGCTCGAAGGCGACCGGGTGGTGGTGATAGGCGGCGCGGCGGCGCGCGCGCTGGAAGAAAAGCAGAACGCCGCCTTGTGAGCGCCGCGCCGCGCGCAGCCCTGTCCATGTCTTGCGTGCGTTGTCGTACCGACAGCGCGCAGCCAGTGCCCCATCCTGCGGGCTGAAAGAGGTCCCCCATGAAATTCATTGCCAAGAGTCTGTTTGCCGTTTCCGCCCTGGCGCTCGCCGCCCAGGCGGGAGCCCAGGTTACCTTCTACGAGAACGACGCCTACCAGGGGCACTCGTTCACCACGACGCAGCGCGTGGCCAACCTGCAGAGCGTCGGGTTCGACAATCGCGCATCCTCCGTGGTGGTGGTCGGCCAGCGCTGGCAGGTCTGCGAAGACCGGCGCTTCGAAGGTCGCTGCACGGTGCTGCGGCCTGGCCAATATCCGTCGCTCACCGCGATGGGGATGAACGACCGCGTCAGCTCGATCCGTCCGTTGTCGGCGAATGCCCGCGTCGAGGAGCGTGACTACGCCCCGATGCCCGTCATCGCGCAGGACTACCGGCGCCGCTCGGGCGAGCGGCTGTACGAAGCGGACGTGACTTCCGCGCGCGCCGTGGTCGGCACGCCGGAGCAGCGCTGCTGGATGGAGCGTGAACAGGTGGCGCAGCAGCCGCAAGGCAACCTGAACATGGCGGGCGCCGCGGTCGGCGCCGTGATCGGCGGCATCCTGGGTCACCAGGTCGGCGGCGGCAGCGGCAAGCAGGTCGCCACCGTCGGCGGCGCGGTCGCCGGCGCTGCGGTCGGTTCGCAGTACGGGCACAACGCCGCGCCTCCGGTCACGCAGGACGTGCGCCGCTGCGACGGCAATGCCGCGCAGGCCACGCCCAGCTACTGGGACGTGACGTACGAGTTTCACGGCCAGGAACACCGCATGCAGCTGGCCCACCCGCCCGGCCGCACCGTCACGGTCAATCGCGATGGCGAGCCGCGCGCCTGAGCCGGCTTGCGCTCGTCCCCTTTCGAACTGGAGATCCTCATGAACAACCATCAAGGCATCGCCGTCCTCGCGGCCGCCCTGTGCCTGGCAACCGCGGCCGCCGCGGCCGTGAATCCGGTCGAGGCGCAGGCGCAGCGTCGCTACCAGCAGGAGCGCGCCGATTGCACCAGCGGCCACTCGCATCAGGACCGCGCCACCTGCCTGAAGGAAGCGGGCGCGGCCTACCAGGAAGCCCGCCGCGGCGGGCTGACCAACGAGCCCGCAAGCAAGCTCGCCGCCAATGCCACCAGGCGCTGCGAGGCGCAGCCGGCCGAGGACCGCGAAGCGTGCGTGCGACGCATCACGGAGCCGGGCAACACGGAAGGCCGCAGCGAGGCGGGAGGCCTCATCCGGCACAGCGAGACCACCGTCCGCTGATCACGCAAGGGCGACGGTAGCCAGCGGCAGGCGCACCACGAATTCGCTTCCGCCGCGCTCCCGGTCGCTGAGGGCCACGACGCTGCCCTCGTGCGCCGTCACCAGTTCCCTCACGACCGACAGGCCGATGCCCAGGCCGCCGGGCGCGACGCCTTCGACGTGCACATCCTGCACATACAAGTCGAAGATGTGGGGCAGCACCTCGCGGCTGATGCCGGTGCCGTTGTCCTTGATGGACACGGCCACTTCGGCGCCCTCGACCGACACGGAGATCGCGATGCGGCCACCCGGCAGGGTGTACTTGGACGCATTGCTGATGAGGTTGTCGAACACCTGCACCAGGCGCAGGCGGTCCCCCAGCACCTTGATGGGCGCGTCGGGCAGCCAGATGCTCAGGCGGTGCTTGCGCTCCTCGATGGCGGGAGTGCAGGTGCGCACCGCCAGGTGGATCAGGCTGCCGATGTCCACCACCGTTCGCTCCAGGCGGAACTTGCCGCTGCTCGCGCGGGCGCCGTCCAGCAGGTCGTTGATCAGGCGGCTCATGTCCGCGACCTGGCCGGTGATGGTCGCCTGCAACGCGGCGAACGCGATCTCGTCGGTGCGGGCGCGCGTCATCATCTGTGCCGCCAGCCGAAGCGGCAGCAGCGGATTGCGCAGTTCATGCGCGATGGTCACCAGGAAGGCGGCCTGCTGGGTGTAGGCGGCCGTGGCGGTGGATTCCTTGCGTTGCGATTCCAGCGCCGATTGCTCCAGCCGCTGGTTTGCCGCGCGCAGCAGGCGAACCTCGTCCTCGAATTCGTTCTCATAGCGCGCGACTCCCGGCTCGTTCATGGCTATTCCCGGTCGGTGATCTCGAGGCCGATCCCGCGGTAGCCGATGAACTCGCAGGCGGGACCGAACATGGGCTCGCCGCTGACCTGGAACTTCTGCACGGCTCCGTCCGGCTTCGTGCGGGTGAAGACGAAATCGAGGAAGGGCCGCCGCGCTGCGATCGCCGCCTGCAGTTCCTTGTGCTGGGCCTCGTTCCAGCCAGCGCCGGCGCCACTGCTGCCGCCGCTGCCAACCAGGTCGACGCGCAGCCCCAGCATCTCCAGCACGGGGCCGGAGACCTTGGTGAATGCGCCGTCCACGTCCTGCTCCCAGTACCAGTCGGAAGCCAGCTCCGTGAGGCTGCGGTAGCGCGCCTCGCTCTCGCGCAGTTCCGCGGTGCGCTCGCGCACGGCAGCTTCCAGTTTCTTGCTGTGCATCTCCAGCTGCCGGTACAGCAGCCGGACTTCCAGCATGTTGTGGATCCGTGTCTTGACTTCGACGAGGTCGAAGGGCTTGCTGATGAAGTCCTTCGCCCCCGCCTGCAGCGCGCGCAGCTTGTGGCCCGGCTGCGCCGTGATCACCAGCACGGGCAGGTAGGCATCGCTGTCGTTGGTCTTGAGCGCCTCCATCACCTGGAAGCCGTCCATGCCGGGCATCTGCAGGTCCAGCAGGATCAGGTCGTAGTTGTCGCGCCGGTGCAGCGCGCAAACGGTTTCGGGATCCATCGTGGAGGACACGTTCTCATAGCCTGCCTGCCGCAGCGTCTGCTCCACCAGGGTCACGTTGACCTCCTGGTCGTCGACGATGAGGATGCGGGCGGCGAGCATGTCGGCGCGCGAGATCATTGCTGTCCCTCTGGCGCCGGGGCGGCCGGGTGCACCGCGAGCGCCGTATCAAGTGCGTCCATGAACTGGCCGACCACGATCGGCTTGGTGATGTAGTTGAAGAAGCCGTCATCCAGCGCCTGCTGGATGTCGCGCGGCACTGCGTTGGCACTGAGCGCGATGATGGGGATGTGCGCGGTGGCGGGATCGGCCCGCAGGATCTTCATGGCTTCGGTGCCGCTGATGCCGGGCAGGTTGATGTCCATGAGGATCACGGCCGGCAGCGAGGCGCGGGCGTATTCCAGCCCGAGGCGGCCGTCGGCGGCGCTCAGCAGGCGCAGGTCGCTGCGGCGCGCCACCAGTTGCTCCACCAACTCCAGGTTGGCGGGGTTGTCCTCGACGTACAGCAGGGTGCGCAGCGGCGCATCGGCGTGCGGGACGCGCGCGGCCGAAGGATGCTGGGCGTCGATGGGCGCGAGTTGCGGCGCCGAAGCGAGTTCGAGTTCCACCCAGAAGATGCTGCCGTCGCCGACGGTGCTCTCCACGCCGATGGTGCCGCCCATGACCTCCACCAGCCGCTTGGTGACCACCAGGCCGATGCCCGTGCCCTGCTCGGTGCCGGTGTCCTGGCCGAGGCGATTGAACGGCTGGAACAGTTGGGAGAGTTGCTCGGGCAACAGGCCGGCGCCGGTGTCCCGCACGCTGATGCGCAAGGTGCGCATGGCCGTCTGGACGAATTCCACCGTGACACGCCCTTGCGGCCGGTTGTACTTGATGGCGTTGAACAGAAGGTTGATCAGGACCTGCTTGACCCGGATGCGGTCCGCGCTGATGTAGCAAGGCCGCTCGAGCGCCGCGGGGAAGCTCAGGGCGATGTTGCGGTCGCGTGCCTGCGGTTCGACCATCGCGCGGCATTCCGCCAGCACTTCGGCGATCGACACCGGCTCCTTGGACAGCGTGAACTTGCCGGATTCGATGATCGCGAGATCCAGCACTTCGTTGATCAGTTCCAGCAGGTACCAGCCCGCCTTGAGGATCTGCTGGATGTTGCGCTTCTGGATGGCCGACGGGGCGGGCTCGCCGGACTCCAGCAACTGGGCGAACCCGAGGATCGCATTCAGGGGCGTGCGCAACTCGTGGCTCATGCTGGAGAGGAAGTCGGACTTGGCGCGGTTGGCGCTCTCGGCTGCCTGCATCGCGGCATTGAGTTCCGACTCGAAGCGCTTGCGCACCGAGTTGTCCGTGCCGATCAGCAGGTAGCCGATGATCTCGCCGGCCTCGTCGCGCAGGGCCGTGATGGAGACGATCGCCGGAAAGCGGCTGCCGTCCTTGCAGATGTAGGTGAGCTCGTAGACGTCGCCGATCCCGCGCGACGCCTTGTACGACAGCGCCTCGAAGCCCGGCGCGATGCGCACGCCCAGTTCGACCGACAGGCCTTCCGCCCGCGCGAGGACTTCCGCCGGGTCATGGATGTCGCTGGGGCTGATGCGGTCGACGACGTCCGCGGCGGCATAACCGAGCATGCGCTCGGCGCCGACGTTGAACACCTGGATGATGCCCTGTTCGTCGGTGGCGATGATCGAGAAATTGGCGCTGGTGAGCACCGCCTGCTGCAGCGCCTCGGCTTTCAGCACGGTCTTCAGGCGGGACCAACCGGCGGGTCCGCGCGCCGGTGGCCCATTGGCCAGGGAGGATGTTGCAGGCATCCACGAACCTAAGGCATGCGCCCGCCGGAGTCTGTGCGTTGGCGCACGCAGGCTTCAACTGACTTCGGCGAGAGGCACGCGCGGAATATCGGACAGGAGCCGTTCGAATTCCAGCTTCACCACCCGGTAGCACTCGCAGGTGGCCGCCTGCAGGCCGGCGCGGTCCAGGACCTCGATGTGGCCGCGGCTGTAGCGGATCAACCCGGCTCGCTGGAGGTTGCCAGCGGCCTCGCTGATCCCTTCCCGGCGCACGCCCAGCACGCCGGCAATCAGTTCGTGCGTCAGGGTGAGGGAGGTTCCGTTCAGGCGCTCGAGCGTCAACAGCAGCGTGCGGCACAACTGCTGTTCCACGGAATGGTGACGGTTGCAGACGGCCGTCTGCGTCATCTGCGTGATCAGCGCCTGCGTGTAGCGAAGCAGCAGCCGCTGCACCGGGCCGCCGCGTTCGAACTCCTGCTGCAGCCGGTCCGCCTTCATGCGATAGGCGTGGCCGCCGCCGCGCACCACCGCACGGCTCGACGTCGAGCCGCCGCCCATGAACAGGGAGATGCCGACGATGCCTTCGTTGCCCACCACCGCGATTTCCGCGGAGGCGCCGTCTTCCAGGACGTACAGCAGCGACACGATGCACGTGGTGGGAAAGTAGACATATCGCATCGTCCGGCCAGACTCGCTGAGCACGGTGCCCAGCGGCATGGGCACCAGTTCCAGGTCGGGCGCCACCCGCTCGTATTCGAGTTCAGGGAACGCCGCGAGCAGGTGGTTCTGGGTGGTGCTGTGAAGCAGAGGCATCAGGTCTATTGTGGGGGACAGTCGCGACAAGGGGTTTTCAGGGCGTGCGCCCGTCCCCCGCCCGGGCACCTGCGCCGGCGCTCGCATGCGCATTCGACTGTCACGACAAAGCCTGTCTCAACGTTCGCCATGCACCTCCACGTCCACGCGACGATCGGGTTGCAGGCACGCGATCAATGCGGGGGTCGGCCGGGTGCCCTTGCAATCGCCAGGCGCGGTGACCGGCTCCATGCCGTCGACGCCGCGCGCCGAAATGCGCCCGGCTGCGATGCCGGCCGACTGGGTGAGGTAGCCGGCCACGGCTTCGGCGCGCCGCGCGGACAGCTTCATGTTGTAGTCGTGCGGGCCCAGCCGGTCGGTGTGGCCCGTGACCTGGATCGCGTCGTAGCGCGTGCCGCGCAGGTCGGAGGCGAGCTTGTCCAGCTGTTCGCGCCCCGCCGGCTTGATCACGGACGCGTCGAAGTCGAACAGCGCATCCGCGGAGAGCGACACCCTCATCGGCACGGCATCGGGCGGCGCCGCAGGCGCAGGTGCGGCGGCCATCGGCGCCGCCGCCATCATTGGCGCCATTTCCACCGCAGGCGGTGCCGCGGCAACGGCCTGCGGGCGCGGAGCCGACGTGGTTCCGAAGCGGTACACGAGACTCACCGAGACCAGGTCGACATCGCCGCGGTTGCCCACGGCATCCTTGAGGCGGTAGCGCTCCGCCTCGAGCCGCACGGCCACCGCCGGCGTGAACGCATACGCGAGGCCGATGCCCGCCTTCAGGCCGCTGCTTCGCTCGCTGGGGTTCGTGCTCGCATACGGAAGGACGACCGCGCCCGTCGTGGCGAAGCTGTCGCTGGCACGTATCGAGGTCGCACCTATGCGTCCCAGCGCCGACAGCTGTCCCGTCAGCGGCAAGGTCCCGACGAGGTCGAGGTTGAGGCCCTTCACGCGCATGTCGCCGGACAAGGTCCCGGGCGGCGTCGTGCTGGCGTGGTAGCCGAAGTGGCCGAGGTCGAACAGCCCTGCCTCCACGGCGAAGTAGGGATTGAGCTGGTAGCCGCCGAAGAGCTTGTAGCCCGTGCTGCGATCGTCATTCGAGATGCCGATGCCGCCGAGCCCCTGCGCGGCCAGTCCGGAGGTGATGCGCGCGTCGTCGATGGTGGCGGCGGAGCGGCCGATGCTGCCGCCCGCGTACCAGCCGCTCGATTCCTGGGCGACGGCGAAGGGCGCCGCCAGCGAGGCGAGCGAACCCAGCGCGAAGGCGATGGAAGTCCTCGTGAATTTCATTGTGTTCTCCGGAGGGGATGGAATGCGCGGCATCAGGGCGCCGGAACGTTGATGACGGTGTTGACCATCGTGACCGAGGCGCCGAGCGACAGCGCGCGGCCATCGATCGTCACGATGGCGGCGTTGCCGGGCGTCGAGATGACGACGCCGGCCTGGGAGATGATCGTGCCGACCATCGTGCCGCCGCCTGCCGCATTGATGGTCGCCGCGGTGCCGACCTGCCAGAACACGTTTTTCGCCTGCGCGCCGTTGGCCAGGATGATGCTGGAGGGGAAAGCCGCGCCCGGTCCGCCGACGGTGAGCGTGGTCGCCATCTGGAACACCCACGCGGCATTCGCATCGCCCTGCGCGTCGAGGGTCAGGTTGCCGCCCTGGATCATGAAGCTGCCCGCGGCGGCCGTGTAGGTGCCGGGTGCCAGCGTCAGGTTGGCGAGGTTGCCCGCGCCGGGGTCGGGGCCGCCGGGCTTCGCGACCAGCGCGTTGTAGGCCGCCAGTGCGTCGGCCCGTGCCGCGGTCGCGATGGAGAACGTGGTGGCCGTGCCTTCGCTCGGGCAGGCAGCGGTCGGAGGCGGCGCGGCGGTGTAGATGAGGTTCGTGACGAGGCCCACGTTCAGGGGTGTCTCGGTGTACGTGCAGCCGGGACCGGCGTCGTGGAAACCGGTGATGGCGGTGGAGACGGCCGTCGTGCCGATCGCGCCGTTGATGACCGTGTTCAGGCCCTGGTTGGTGATGCCGGCGGAGCCCCCGAACGCGCCCATGAGCGCGGCCGAGCCCAACGCGACCGGCGGCGGTACGCCGCAATCGATGGCGCTGAAGGTCCACGTCGAATCCGCCGCCATGGTGTTGGCCGGCACCGCGAGGTCCTTGACCCCGGTCGCGCCGCCCTTGAGGGTGGCGGTGTAGGTGACGCCCGCCGTGAGCGGGACGGCCGGGGTGAACGTGGCGGTGGTGCCCGTGGCGTTGTCAAGCACGATGGAGGACGCGACCACCGGGCCGGTACCCGTCACCGTGAACACGGAGCTGTTCATGCTGGCGGGATCGATTCGCAAGTGGGACGGGACGCTGAACGTGGCATCGATCGTCGCTGTGGTGCACACGTTGCTTGCTCCCGCTGCGGGAATCCGGATGCTGACCGTCAGAGGCCCGGAGCCGATCGTCCCAGGCGCTCCCGCGCCGTCGAAGCCAAGCACCGGGTCACGGCCGCCGCCGCCGCCGCACGCGGCCAGCGTGCAGGCAAGGAGGGCCGTGAGCCACGGCCTCAGGTTGATGGATAGCTTCATTGACAATTCCCCATTGGTTGCAGCGCTGCGCGAACGGCGCGTCTGTGCGGCCCGGAGAATGGGGGCTGGGGCGAATGGCGTCTGTGTGCTGGCGCGCATAGCGCGGCAGTGGCGCGAGCACGGCGTGTTCTCCTACAGAAGAATGCGATGGCCGCGATGGCGGCCTCGCCCTGCTCAGCTCTTCTTCCGGCCGATTTCCCGCCAGCTGGTCTCGTGCAGTTCGACGTTGAACTTCCTGGCAGCGCCCTGGATCCGTTTCCACGCGGCGTCGCGCTCCGCGTCGGTGACGCCCTCCACCTGGTTGAAGCGGGCTACCGCGTTGCGGACGTGGCTCGCGTTTTCCAGCGGCTCCTTGCGCTGCTTCTCGAATGCGAACCGGGACTCGGCAAGGCCGTCTCTATCCTTCTCGTTCAGCTTGGTCATCGATCTCTCCTGGATGTCGGGCGTGGAATGCCCAAAAAGACAACATGGAGACTTCCCGGCGAAGGATGACGACGGCGAACTCCCGATTTCGAGTGGCTGCAGTCCTACGCGCGACCCTCGCGGCAGGCTGGATCCGCCGTCGAAGCGGCCATCCCTTCTGCCCCAATCCCCAGTGCGCTCGCCTGACCACCCCGCGCAGAATCGTCCCTGCATCACAGCGCAGGAGTTCGACATGCCGCAGCGGCGAGCTTTCGTGTCCGGCCTCGCATCGACGATCGTCGGTGCCGTCTTGATCGTGATCGCGCCCGGCGCGCGGGCGCAGCGTCCTGCGCAGCCGATCGCGCGTCCGCCTGGCCAACGGCTGGCCGGCGCGCTCGTGGCGGGCCGCTTCGACGCGACCGGGGGCGTGGCGACCGGGGCGTTGCCGGGCGTCTACGTCGTGGTGGCCGTGGACACGCGGTCCGACACGCTGCAGTTGCGCGACGAAACGGGCCGCGCCGGCGTCGTGCACGTGAAGGAGCACACGTTCGAGTTGGAGTCGCTGAAAGCTGGCGATGAAGTGGAGGTGGACTTCGTGGTGCCGGAGCCGGGCAGCACCCGGCTCGAGGCAGGCGGGCTCTGGAAGGTGCAGCGCTGAAGGCTCAGCGCAATCTCAGGCACGCTCAGGCAGGCGACGCCAGAAGCCGCCGATGGCCCACTGGGCGCACAGCGCCAACAGCCCGTCGAGAAGCAGCGCATGCTGCACGCCCGCGATGTGGACGAGCGCGCCGGTCGCGAGCGCGCCCAGCGCGCCGCCGCCTCGCGTGGCCATCATGAACAGGCTCACGGTCTCGCCGCGCAACGTGGCGGGCACGCGCGTCTGGACGTACGTGTTCACGCTTGCATTGCTGACGGTCATCGCGCTGCCGGCCAGGAACAGCAGCACGGGCAATCCTGCGCGCGATGGCGCGAGGGCCGCCGCCGTGACGACGGCGGCATGGGCCAGCGCCGACCAGGACGCGATGGGCCGCCGGTCGGCATTCGGCTCGACGCCAAGCAGGCCGACCGCCCCGATCAACCCACCCGCACCGAATGCGGCGGCGGACAGGCTGAGGAATGCGGTGCCGGCGTCGACCACGTCGCGCACGATCACGGGGGTGAAGGTGAAGAGCGGCGCGCAGAACAGCGCGGTCGCGAACGACGTGGCAAGGGCGGCCCGCAGGTTCGGCTGTGCCGCGATCTCCCGGAATCCCCGCACCAGCCGCGCGCGATCGAAGCCCTGCTCGCCCGTCTGGCCGCGCGGAAGGATCCACAGCGCGACGAGGATGAAGGGCACGTAGGAAAGCGCGTTGATCGCGAACGCCCCAGCCAGCCCCACGGCGCCGATCACGATGCCCGCGAGCGCCGGCCCCAGCACGCGGGACAGGTTGAACTGGGTCGAGTTCAGCGCGATCCCCGTGCCGATCTGCTCGTGGCGAACGATCGAAGGCACGATGGACTGGTAGGCGGGCATGGACAAGGCGTCGGTGATGCCCACGAGCAGCGACACGCCGATGACGACCCACGGTTCGATCGTTCGCGTGAGGATCAGGATCACGATCAGGATGGGACCGAGCATCTGGGCGGTCTGGAACCGCAGGATCAGCCAGCGGCGATCCAGCTGGTCGGCCATCGCTCCGCCGACGAGGATCAACAGGAAGACCGGCGCCCCCTGCGCGAACGAGTCGAGTCCCACGAGAAAGGGCGATGCGCCCAGGCTCAACAACAGCCAGGGCTCGGCGATCTGTTGCGACCAGGTGCCGATGTTCGACAGCAGCGTCGCGAACCAGAAAGTGCCGAAGCGGCGCGTGAACAGCAGGGACAAGGACCGCCGGAAGGTTTCGGTCATCCGGCCGATTAGAGGGCGCTGCGGTGCGAACGCGATGCGTGCGCGACAGTTCGCTTGATCCCCGTCAACTGCGCTTCGGGCAGGGCAACCCTGCATCGATGCTGGTGCCTGCCTGCCACCGGTCGCGGCGCCGGATCGCATCGGCCGCTGGCTTGACGAAGCTCAATGTTTGCCGCGGGCGCGGCCCTATGTTGCAGGCCACAGGACACTCCATCGTGAAAGAGGTGAGCCATGAAAACCAATGTGGGAACCATCGACCGGGGATTGCGCATCCTCGTCGGACTCGTGTTGCTGGCCCTCTTCGCGGCGGGACTCGCGGGCCCGTGGGCCCTGATCGGACTGGTTCCCCTGGCCACGGGACTCGTGCGCTTCTGCCCGCTCTACCAGGTGCTGGGCATCCACACCTGCTCCACCGCGAGCAAGCTCCCCTGAGCGGTTGGGCCGGCGAGGTGGGGACAGTCCCGCGGCGCGCTTGACGCGCGTCAAGGCCGCCGCCCGCGGGCGCCCCTACGCTGCAGGCACTTGCCCCGCCGGAGTCTTACGCCATGAACACGTCCTTGCGCCAGGTCCTCGTGCATCTCGATCCCACGGCGTCCGCGCGGCCGCGCCTGGCCGCGGCGCGCCGCATTGCGCAGCAGCAGGGCGCCGAGCTCGCCGCGCTGTATGCGGTGACGCCCACCTTCGTCGAATTGCCATATGCGCCGGAGGTGGGGCCCACGCTCGCGGCGGCCCTGCTGGAGATCGACGAGGATCGGCGCGCGCACGTCCTGAAGGACTTCGACGCCGAGATGACCTTGCCCGGCCCGATGGCATCGTGGACGCAGACCGACGATCTGCCCACCGCGGGAGTCGTCGCGCAGCAAGCCTTCTATGCGGATCTGCTGGTCCTCGGCCAGCACGATCCGGCCGACCCTGCGGCCCGCTGCGTGCCGGCGGATCTCGTGGAGAGCGTGCTGATCGCCAGCGGCCGGCCGGCCGTGGTGCTGCCCTCGATCGGCTGGACACGGCCCATCGGCGACACGGTCGCCATTGCCTGGAAGGAAACGCCCGAGGCGGCGCGCGCGGTGCAGGCGGCGCTGCCCTTCCTGCAGCGTGCCGCGCGCGTGCACGTGCTGGCCTGGAACGAGGAAGATGCTGCGCGCGTCGGCGGCAGGAAACTGGACCTGGAGGGCTACCTGCGCGTGCACGGCGTCAAGGCAGCGTTCCACGTCGAAGGCGATGTCCCGGGGGACCTGGGCGAGATGCTGCTGTCGCGCGTGTTCGACCTGGAGGCCGACCTGCTCGTGATGGGTTGCTACGGACACGCCCGCGCGCGCGAGTGGATCCTGGGCGGCGTGAGCCGCACCTTGCTGTCCTCGATGACGCTGCCGGTGCTGATGGCGCACTGAAGCTGCGATGTTCCACCATCTTCTCGTCGCCACCGACGGCAGCGACATCGCCGGCGCGGCCGTGCATGAAGCCATCCTGCTCGCGGTGCAGCAGCGTGCCGACCTGGCGGTGCTGCACGTCATCGACTTCCATGCGGAGATCGGCGTCATGCAGATGGCCGACGAGGCGCTCTTCGAGCGCCACATGCAGCGTGTGCGGCAGGCAGCCTGGGCCTTCCTGGACCGCGCGGCCGCCGAGGCCGCGGCGGCCGGCGTGCCGACCCGCGTCCTGCTGCAGGAAGCGCAAACCGGTCGGGTGGCCGATGCGATCGCGGCGCAGGCGTGCATCGGCTGCGACCTGCTCGTGATCGGCACCCACGGCCGCCATGGCTGGCAGCGCTTCGTCCTGGGCAGCGAGGCCGAAGCGGTGCTGCGGCAGGCGACCGTGCCGGTGCTGCTGGTGCGGGGCGAAGACCCGGGCAGCTGAGAGTTGCGGTCCGGCGCGCCCCGCCTTCACTCGACCACGCGCCCGTCCACCACCTGGATCGTCCGGTCGCAGCGCTTCGCCAGCAGCGGGTTGTGCGTGACGAACAGGATCGCGGTGCCGCGCTCGCGGTTGACGCCGCGCAGGAGGTCGAACACCACGTCCGCGCTGCGCGTGTCGAGGTTGCCGGTGGGTTCGTCGGCCAGCAGGAGGACGGGATCCATCGCCAGGGCACGCGCCACCGCCACGCGTTGCGACTGCCCGCCGGAAAGGCGGGTCGCCGGGGAATCGCGCCACGGCGTGAGGCCCACGCTGTCGATCAGCGACGCGGCGCGTTGCGCCGTCGCCGCGTCGCCGAACTCCCGGGCGCCCAGCATGGGCATCATCACGTTCTCCACCGCGCTGAACGCGCCGATCAGGTGGTGGTACTGGAAGATGAAGCCGATCGCATGGCCTCGCAGCCGCGTGAGCTCGTGGTCGGCGAGCGCGGTGGTTTCCCTGCCGCCGATCGTGAGGCTGCCCGAGGTCGGCCGGTCCAGCAGGCCGACGATGTTCAGCAGCGTGCTCTTGCCCGATCCCGAGGGACCCATCACCGCGCAGAACTCGCCGCGCATCAGCTTCAGGTCGATGCCGTGCAGCACCTGCGTCTCGTTGGGTTCGCCGACGTTGAAGGACTTGCAGATCCCCGTGAGCTGGACGACGGGGGTGTCGGGAGGGACTGCGGCGGGTTGCGGCATGGCGCTTCAGCCGCGGATGGCGACGGCGGGGTCGAGGCGCGCCGCCCGCAGCGCCGGCGCGTAGGCCGCGGCCAGTCCCGTGAGCGCGGCGACGGCGACGGCCACCGCGAACATCACCGGGTCGAGCGACAGCGGGATCAGCGGCGTGCCATCGGGATTGCGCGCGATCTGCTGCCACAGCACGAGGGCGGCGGCGCCGATCAGGCAGCCGGCCACCGCGCCGCCCATGCCGAGCAAGCCGCCCTGCAGGAGGAACACACGGAGGATCTGGCCGCGTGAAATGCCCATCGCGCGCAGGATGCCGATCTCGCGCGACTTCTGCACGACCGACACCACCAGCACGCTGGCAATGCCCAGGGCGACCGACAAGGCCACGAAGAAGCGGATGGCGGTGTTGGCCGTGGTCTGCGCGCTGATCGCGGTGAAGAACTGCTCGTTGGTGTGGATCCAGCTGTCCGCCTCGACGCCGGTGCGCGCGGTGATGCGCTGCGCCACGTCCTCGGCCGCGTACACGTCGCGCACGGTGACATCGAGGATGGTCACGCCGCCGGGCAGGCCCAGCAGGCTCTGCGCCGTTCGCAGTGCGACGTACGCGTTGCGCTGGTTCGCGCCCTTGTTGCCCAGGTCGAAGATGCCGGCGATCGCCAGCACGAGGTCTCCGCCGTTCGCCGAAGTGATGCGCAGCTTGTCGCCGACGACCACGCCGAGGTCGCTGGCCAGCTCGGTGCCGACCAGGATGTCCGTCGAGGCGATGTCCGCGGTGCCCGTCACGATCTTGTCGGGCAGGTTGACGATGCGGTAGTACTGCTGCGGCTCCATGCCGACCAGGCTGATCGCCCGGCTCGCGTCGCCGCGCACAACCAGCGCCGAACCCGTCAGCCCGGCGGAAACGTCCACCACCTCGGGCTGCGCGCGCACCACCTGGGCCACGCTCTGCCACTGGTCGATGCCTTTGAGGCGCTGCATCGGCGCCTGCACGATCACGCCGACGGCGAGCGGCCTGCCTGCCTGCGCGTTGCCGTCGCCTTGCCGCAGGGGACGGGCGATCTCCCTGGGCGGAATCAGCTGGATATGCGGCTGGCCGGTCAGCACGCGGCGCACGAAGTTCGCCTGCATGCCGGTCAGCAGCGCGGACATGAAGATGATCACGCCCACGCCAACGGCCACGCCGGTGAGGATGAAGGCGGTCTGCATGCGTCCTTCGCGCAGGAAGCGCACGGCGACGATCCATTCGAACGGCAGCCAGGGGGAGAAGCCGCGCGGCTGCGCGATGCCGGCGGCTGGCGCGGCGGCGGCCATGGCTTCAGCGAGCCGCCGTGACGACGGGGCGCACCCGCTTGCCGTCGGCGAGCGTCGCGGCGTCGATGCCGGTCGCGGTCACCACCTGGTCGCCGGGGCGCACGCCCTGCAGGACTTCGCACCATCCCTTGCTGCGCAGGCCCAGGCGCACCGCCTGGCGTCGCGCGCGCCCGCCGTCGACCCTGATCACCCAAGGCGCTGCGCCGTCCGGGTCGTGCACGGCCTCGGTCGGGACCAGGACGGCCGAGGCTTTGCGCGCGACCTCCACGTCGACGGACACGGTCATGTCCTGGCGCAGGTACTGCGGCGGATCGGGCACGGCGAGCTTGACTTCGACCGACCCGCGCTGCGCGTCCACGCCGGGGTTGATGTAGACAACCTGCGCGGCGAAGCGCTGCTCGGGGTACGCGTCGGCCGAGGCGAGCGCCGCCTGGCCCAGGCGCAGCAGCTTCAGGTTCTTCTCGTCGATCTGCACCACCAGCTGGCTGGTGCCCGCGGGCGACAGCACCATCAGCGCCTTGCCGGGCTGAACCACGTCCCCGGGCTCCACGTCGCGCGCGATCAGCGTGCCCGCGACCGGCGCCTGCACCACCGCGTAACGCAGGCGCGCCTGCGATGCTTCCGCGGCTGCGCGTGCCATGGCCAGGGCGGCTTCGGCGGCCGCCGCGTTGCTGCCGCCGTGGCGCGATCCGGCGAGTTGCTGTTGCGACGTGCGCAACTGCGCCAGGGCCACCTGCTCCGCGCGCCGCGAGTCGTCGAGGGCGGCCTGGCCGATGAACTCCTTGGCGAAGAGGTCCTCGTTGCGGCGCACGGTCTCGCGCGCCACGTCGTAGTTCGCCTGCGCCTGGCGCACGGACTGCTCGGCCCCGGGTTCGTCCACCTCGCGCACCTGCCGCAACCGTGCTTCCGCCTGCCGCACGGCGAGCTCGGCCTGGTCCGCCGCCGCGCGCAGTTCGGCGGACTCCAGCCGGACCAGCACCGTGCCGGCGGCGACGAACTGTCCCTCCTCCACGGGCACCGTATCGACCGTGCCCGTGACCTGCACGCCGATGTCCACGCGATGGGGTGCTTCGACGCGCCCGCTGGCCACGACGGTTTCGAGGAAGTCCTTCTGCACCGCGGACTGCACCGCGATGCGCGGACCGAACAGCAGGCGCGGAACCAGCACGGCGGCGAGCACGACGAGCGCCACCGCACCGGCGATCGCGCCGGCATGCGGCTTCACTCGCCGCAGGGCCGACGAAATCATTTCGAGCCGGAACATCAGGCAGGTCCTCCTGCGATCGAATCTACTCGGCGCCTGCGGGGAGCGACTTGATGCCCGTCAACGCCGCCGGAACTACAGGGCGCGGCGGCTCAGGCCTCCGGGAGGCTGCGCGCACGCCTTCGCGCGCGCCAGGCCTGGCGCAGGCGCCGCATCACGAGGAAGAGGGCGATCGCCGCCAGCAGGCTCCACAGGATGGCGTTCTCGTA
>FTHB01000478.1_pt1 | contig 18050 bp, 15 predicted proteins | sample 1640851 | NCBI WGS metagenome assembly FTHB01 (sample SAMEA3914788, study PRJEB12502) | metagenome | biome: forest; material: soil | place: Canada | collected 2011-07-03 | depth 0.1 m
GCCGAGGAGCCGCTGGCTTATTCCGTCCTCGCCAACCTGGTGAAGAACGCCGTGGAGGCGACGCCCGCCGGCGGCGCGGTGACCCTGGCCCTGCAGCCCGGCGACCCGGTGGTGGTCACGGTGCACAACCCGGGCGAGGTGCCACCCGATGTGGCGGAGCGCTTCTTCGAGAAGTACGTGACCGGGGGCAAGAGCGGCGGCACCGGCCTGGGCACCTACTCCGCGCGGCTCATGGCGCGCGCGCAGGAGGGCGAGGTGCAGATGCGCACCAGCGCCGCCGAGGGCACGACGCTGAGCGTGAGCCTGCCCGCGGCGCGCGGCGAGCTGGCGCGCCCGCAGCCCAGGCCCGAGAACGAGGACAGCCTGCTGCAGGCGATCGCGCAGCTGTCCGCGCGCGACGTGCTGGTGGTGGACGACGACGAGTTCACCCGCCTGGTCACGCGCCGCCTGCTGCCCTCCCCGCCGTTCCGCGTGCAGACCGCCGTCAACGGCATGCAGGCCATGGAGCTCATGTCCCGGCACTGGCCCGACCTCGTGCTGATGGACATGGAGATGCCGCAGCAGAACGGCCTGCAGACGGTGCGCTGGATCCGCGAGCAGGAGGCGTCGCAAGGCCGCTCGCGCTGCCGCATCGTCATGCTGTCCGGCAACGACGCCGACTCCGTGCCGGGCCGCGCGGTGCTCGCCGGCGCCGACCGCTTCCTGGCCAAGCCCGCGACGCGCGAGCGCCTGCTCGCCACGCTGCTCGAACTGGAACTGGGCGTCGCCGCGGTGGAGTCGGTGACCGCCGCGCGCCCGGCTCCCGCGCCCGCCCACGACGGCCCGCAGGACGGGGAGGAGATCCTGGTGGTGGAGCCTGAGTGGGCCGAAGCCTTCCCGGCCTTCCTGAGCGGCTACCGCGAGAGCGTCGAGAACATGGCGCGCGCGCTGGGCGACGGCGATCGCTCGGACCTGCAGTTCCTCGCGCACCGGCTCGCGGGCGGCCTCTCCGCGATGGGCCTGCACTGGGCTTCGCGCCAAAGCCGCAGCCTGGAGCGCGAGGCTTTCGAGGCCAGGACCGAGCACCTCGACGAACGCATCCGCGCCCTGCGCGAGCACCTGGGCAAGGTGCGCATCGAGACCGCCTGACGCGCGCTCAGTCCGCGCGCCCGCGCTCCAGCAGCGCGGCGAGGCAGGACTGCAGTTCCGCCGGGTCGACCGGCTTCACGAGGTGCAGGTCGAAGCCCGCCTCGCTGGTCTTGCGCCGGTCCTCTTCCTGGCCCCAGCCCGTGATCGCCACCAGCACCGGCGGCGTCGCATCGTCGCGCGCGCGGATGGCCGCCGCGACCTCGTGTCCGCTCATGTCGGGAAGCCCCAGGTCCAGCAGCACCACCGCCGGCCGCATGCGCTCGAACACGCGCAGCGCGCCGGCGCCGTCGTAGGCGGTCGCGACGGCGTAGCCCTGCGCTTCCAGGAGGGCGGCCAGGGTGTCGGCCGTGTCGCGGTTGTCGTCGACCACCAGCACGCTGCGCAGCTGGCCGGCGGCGGCCGCGGCGCTGCCGTCGCCACCCGGCGCCGACGCGCGCGGCACGCGCGCGAGCGGCAGGCGCACCGTGAACTCGCTGCCGCGGCCCGCGCCCTCGCTGGCCAGCGCGATGGTGCCGTCGTGCAGCTCCACCAGTTGCTTGACCACCGCGAGGCCGATGCCCAGGCCGCCGCGGCCGTGGCCCGGCTGGTGCAGCTGCGTGAACAGCTCGAACACCTGCGCCTGGTCCTGCGGGGCGATGCCGATGCCGTTGTCCTGCACCCGCACCACGGCATGCCGGTCGTCCTGCGTGACCGCGAGCACGATGTGGCCGCCGCGGTCGGTGTACTTGGCCGCGTTGTCCAGGAGGTTGCCCAGCACCTGCTGCAGCCGCGTGGGATCGCCGTTCACCAGCACCGGCGTGGCCGGCAGGTCCACGCTGAGGCGATGCGCCATCTCGGCGCACAGCGGCCGCACGTTCTCCGCGGCCTGTTCGGCGGCCGCGCGCAGGTCGAACACTTCGCGCTGCAGCGTGATCGCGTTGCGCGTGATGCGGCTCATGTCCAGCAGGTCGTCGAGCAGGCGCGCCATGTGCGCCGACTGGCGCGCGATGATGGCGCGGGCCTGCTCGCGCACGGCGGGCGTCGCGTCGTCGCGCAGCAGCGCCACGGCGTAGCGGATCGGCGCCATCGGGTTGCGCAGCTCGTGCGCCAGCGTCGCGAGGAAGGCGTCCTTGCGCTCGGCCTCGCGGCGCAGCTGCTCCTGCGCCGCGCGCAGGTTCGTCACATCCGCGGTGATGCCGGTGACGCGCACGGCGCGGCCGTCGTCGCCGCGGTGCACGTGCCCGTGGGTCTGGATCCAACGCAGCTCGCCGGTATCGGCGCGCCGCATGCGGCTGACGAAGCTGTAGTCGGTGCCTTCGCGCAGCGCCGTCTCCAGCACGCCCTTGATGCGGTCGACGTCGTCGGGATGGCCCACGGACCATGCGTCCTGCATCCGCGTCCACGTCGCGCCGAACAAGGCGCGCGCGCCCTCGGAGAAGCGCACCTGGTTGGTGGCCACGTCCCAGTCCCACGACGCCATGCGCCCCGCGGCGAGCGCCATGTTCAGGCGTCGCCGATTCTCGCGCGCCTCGCGCACCAGCTTGCGTGCGCGGAACGAGACCGCCAGCACCATCGCCGCCGCCACCGTGAACATGCCGAGGATCAGCACGTCGTCGGAATTGGCCATGCCGAAGGAACCGCGCGGCTCCGTATGGAAATACACCAGCGCCGGCAGCGCACCGAGCAGCACCGCGAGGCCGGGCGCAAGACCCGCGAAGAAGCCGGTGAGCACCAGCGCGGGAAAGTAGGGCAGCAGCGGGATGCGGTCGCCCACCACCGGCCGGATCAACACGTTCAGCCACGTGGCCAGGGCGAACGCGGCGAGCGCGAAGACCCAGGCCTTCCACGGTGTGGTGATCATGGGCGCATTCTCGCTCGGGCGAAGCACAAGGATGAGTTCGTGCTTACCCGGGAGCGGGTTCGGGATCGGTCTTCGGCAGTCCGCCCCCGGATAAAAAAGAGCCCGCCGGCCCTCGGGCCGACGGGCTCACTCCACGCCATCGTGGGCCTGTCGAAGGGGAGACACTTCCAGGCAGGCCCGGCGGGACACCTCGCAATCGGTGACTGCAGGATGGCGCACGCAAGGCGTCGCGGCCATGGGACCTTGGGCCTAGGGGCAAGGTCCGTTGCCCCTAGGTCCGATAGGCAGCCGGACCGCAGCCGGCAACGCTCTGCATGCGCAGCCGTCCGCGCGCACCAGGAGAACCGCGCCTTGCACATCGTGTTCCTGCCGCGCCCCGCGCGCGCGCTGCTGCCCGCGCTGCTGATCCTGGCCGGATGCGCGAGCCTGCCGGCCTCCGTGCAGCGCAGCGCCAGTACCGCGTTCAGCGACACCGGCGACACGCGCATCGGACGGATCGTGCAAGCGCAGGCTTCCACGCACCCGGGCCGCTCGGGCGTGCGCGCGCTGCTCGATGCGCGCGAGGCCTTCGTCGCGCGCTATGCGCTCGCGCAGGGCGCGGACCGCGGCATCGACGTGCAGACCTACATCTGGCGCACCGACACCAGCGGCAACCTGCTGGCGCAGGCGCTGTGGGACGCGGCGGAGCGCGGCGTGCGCGTGCGCGTGCTGCTCGATGACGCCAACACGGGCGGCCTGGACTCCGCGATCGCGGCGCTCGACGCGCATCCCAACATCGAGATCCGCCTGTTCAATCCCTTCGCGAACCGCACCTGGCGGCTGGGCGACTTCACCATCGCCTTCTCGCGCGTGAACCGCCGCATGCACAACAAGTCCTTCACCGTCGACAGCCAGGCCACCGTGGTCGGCGGGCGCAACGTCGGCGACGAGTACCTGGGCGCGCAGAGCCCTGTCGCCTTCGCCGACCTGGACGTGCTGGCCGTCGGGCCGGTCGCGCACGACGTGGCGCTGGAGTTCGACCGCTACTGGAACAGCCCGTCCGCCTGGCCCGCGCGCGCGCTGCTGCCGCCCGCGCCGGACACCTTCATCGCCGACACGCGCCGTCACTGGCAGGAGCAGCGCGCACGGCCTTCCGCCGGCGCGTACCTGGAGGCCGTGAGCCGGCTGCACCTGCTCGCGCAATTGCTCGATGGCACCCTGCCTTACGACTGGGTTCCCGCGCGCGTGGTCAGCGACGATCCGGCCAAGGTGCTGCAGTCCACGGACCGCCGCGACCTGCAACTGGGCCCGGAGCTCACCGCCGACTTCGGCCATCCCGAGCACGAACTGGTGCTGGTCTCGCCCTACTTCGTCCCCGGCCCCGAAGGTACCGCGGCGCTGGCCGCCATGGCGCGGCGCGGCGTGCAGGTCAAGCTGCTGACCAACTCGCTCGCGGCGACCGATGTCGGTCCCGTGTACTCGGGCTACCTGCGCTACCGCGAAGCGTTGCTGCGCGCGGGCGTGCGCGTGTTCGAGCTCAAGCCCGCGGCCGCGCCCCTGCGCTCGGACGACGACGATGACGACCGCCAGCGGCGCGGGATGGTCGGCAGCCAGGGCGGCAGCTCCTCCGCCAGCCTGCACGCCAAGACCTTCGCCGTCGACCGCAGCCGCATCTTCGTGGGCTCCTTCAACCTCGACCCGCGTTCCTCGCGCCTGAACACGGAGATGGGCCTGGTGCTGGAAAGCCCCGCGCTGGCCGGCCAGCTGTCCGACGCCTTCGAAGGGATCATCCCGCGCAATGCGTACGAGCTGCGCCTGGAAGGCGACCAGGTCGTGTGGATCGAGCAGACACCGGACGGCGAGCTGCGCCACACCCGCACGCCGGGCGTGGGCACGATGCGCTCGCTGTGGATCGCGTTCCTGTCGGTGCTGCCGATCGAGTGGCTCTTGTGAGCGGCGCGCGGCGCGCGGCAGGCCGCTTGCCTACTTGACGCTGTAGCCGCGGCCTTCCATGCAGGCGGCGTAGGCGTTGCTGTTGTTCTGCTGCGCGGCCGCGGCCTGCGCGTTCCTCTGGCGGCCGGCGCGCACGCCGCCGACGACGGCGCCCGCAGCGGCGCCCTTGCCCGAATCGCCATCGGCCACGCCGGCGATCACGGCTCCGCCCACCGCGCCGCGCGCCGCGCCACGGGCCACCGAACCGTTCTGCGGCGGCGGCGCGCCACCGCCCTGGCTGGCGGCCCAGGACTGGCATTCGCCCTGGTCCTTCTGCTGCTGGCTGGCGCTCTGGCCCTTGGCCGGATAGGCGACCTGCGCCTGGGCGGCGAACACCGCGAGGAACAGGGCGAGTAGGCTCAGCGTAGGACGGATCTGCATGCGGGTCTCCTGATGGCGGCGGGGAAACGATCACCCCGGTTGCGCATTGCAGCCGAGCGCGCCTCGCCTCGCCATGGGACCAAGGTCCACGCGCTCAGGCGGTATCGCGCACCGCGTTCTGGATGGCCTCGATCAGCAGGGCGTCGTCGACCGGCTTGCGCAGGTACGCGCGCGCGCCGGAGCGCAGGGCACGTTCGCGGCTGTCGGGCGAGTCGTCGCCCGTGATGACCACGATGGGCAGCGCGACGCCGGTTCGCTGCAGCGCGGCCTGCAGCTCGAAGCCGTTGATCACCGGCATGCGCAGGTCCATCACGACGCAATCGGGCCGGTTGCGCTGCAGGGACTGCATGAAGTCGATGCCGGAGCTGAACATCTCGACGCCGAAGCCGGCGGACCGGATCAATCGCCCCAGTGCCCTCCGGACCGACTCCTCATCGTCCACCACGGCCACGAGGGAAGGGTCCTTGTTCATTTGCCGTGACGCTACGCCACGGTACCGGCAGGGCCAATGAGACCTTGGTCTTAGGTAAAGAGGGCGGCCTTCAACCGAGCCAGCCTATGCCCGGGAAGGCGCGTTCGACCATGCGCACCAGTTCGGCCACCGAGCGCACGTGCATCTTCTCCATCGCGCGGGCACGGTGCACCTTGACCGTCTTTTCGGCGGTGCCCAGGTCCGAGGCGATCTGTTTGTTCAGGCGCCCGTTCATCACGTGCTCCAGGACTTCGCGTTCGCGTGGGGTCAGGCTGCCCAGGCGCGACTCGGTCTTCACGGTGTGCATGCGCGCCAGCCGGCGCACGGCGTCGTGCTCCAGGGCCATGGTGACGGCGCGCACCAGTTCCTCCTCGTCCACCGGCTTGGTCAGGAAGTCCACGGCGCCATTGCGCATCGCCGCGGCGCACACGGGCACCTCGTCCGACCCCGTGAGGAAGATGATGGGCATCGCATCGCCGCGCTCCGCCAGGCGCTGCTGCAGGCCGGGTCCGTCCAGGCCGGGCATGGAGACGTCCAGCACGATGCAGCCCGCCGCATCGGGATCGTAGGCGTCCAGGAAGCTCTCGGCGCCCGCGTGCGTGATCACCTCGAAGCCGCGGGCGCGCAACAGGCGGGCAACCGCCGTCCGCACCCACTCGTCGTCGTCCACGAGGTGGATGTGCCCGGACTCTGGGCGCACGCGATCGTGATCGGCCCGCGGCCGCTGGGCCGCCGTCATTGCCGTATCCATTGCATTCCCCTTCATGCATCCCGGGTTCCCGGGTAGTCCATCTATTTTGAGAGCAGTGTAAAACTGCAACCGGCGCGGTCAAGGTAGCAGATACCTGCCTGGCTGATCTACCTCAAACGCGCGGAAAACCCGTGCAGGCTCGTTTGGCGACGCGCAAGCCGGTTCCAGATGATCTGGATCAAGCGGGCTCCGGGCGGCTGCGGTGAAGCTTGTGCTTGTCGCGAGCGGGGCCAGGGAGTTGCCATGCCCGCGCGCGGAAGCGAAAGGGAGCGTTCGTGCAACCCATGCGTCCAGCCGACCGCGAGCACGATCCCGGGTCGATCGCCATCGATCCGGCGTGGTCGCTGCTGCGCATGGCGACGCTGGTGGGACTGGGCTACTACGCCGGCGCGCATGTCGGCGCGGCCGTCGCCTTCTCGCACGTGCCCCTGTCTATGCTGTGGCTGCCCAATGCGGTCCTGCTGTCGGGCCTGCTGCTGACGCCACGGCGCTGGTGGTGGGCCGCCTTCGCGGGCGCCTTTCCCGCGCACCTCATCTTCCAGCTGCAGCACGGCATCCTGCTGCCCCTGGTCTTCGGCACGTTCGTCTCCAACGGCTGCGAGGCGCTGCTGGCCGGGCTGCTGGTGACCCGCTTCTCGTCCCTCCCCGGCTTCCGCACGCTGCGTTCGGTCCTCGTGTTCTGCGCCGCCGTCCTGGTCGCGCCCTTCCTGAGCGCGCTCCTCTCGGCCGCCTTCATGCGCCTGGCCGACTGGGGCCATGCCGACTACGCGACGCTGTGGGAGATGCTGTTCTTCTCCCATGTGCTGTCCGCCCTCACCCTGGTGCCCGTGCTGGTCACCTGGAGCGCGCTCGAGCCGCTGCAGCTGCGGCAGGGCCGCGCCCACCTGCTGGAGATCGGCGTGCTCGTGGGCGGCCTGTTCTCGGTCGGCCTGATCGTGTTCGACTCCAGCATCGCGCCGATGCGCAGCGGCCCTACGCTGTTGTACCTGCCGCTGCCCTTCCTGCTGTGGGCCGCCTTGCGCTTCGGGCCGGCCATGACCAGCGCCGCCTACGCGGTCGTCGCCTTCCTGGTCATCTGGGGAGCAGCGCATGGGCGCGGTCCCTTCGAGCTTCCCGGCGGCCAGCCCGATCCCCTGCCGATCCAGCTGTTCCTCGTGAGCATAGTGGTGCCGCTGCTGATGCTGGCTGCCGTGATCGAGGAAAGGCGCGAGAGCGAGCGCCGGCTGCGCGCCTCCGAGGAGCTCTTCTCCACGGCCTTCCGCCGCGGGCCGGACGCCGTGGCCATCGCGCGGCAGAAGGACGGCAGCATCCTGGAGGCCAATGCGCGCTGGCTGCAGCTCCTGGGTTACCCCGCCGGCATCGCGATGGAGGAGGTCGCTCCCTTCGTCGAGCACCTCGACGAGGCGAGCCGGCGGCGCGTGCTGGCCGCCTCGGCGGACCCGGGCGGCAACCACGAATTCGAGATCCAGCTGCGCGACCGCGCCGGCGGCGCCCACGCGGCGGTGCTCGCGACGGCGGCCGTGGAAGTCGGGGGCGAGCCCTGCCAGATCGCCATCCTGCGCGACATCACCGAACAGCGGATTGCCGAGCGCGACGCGCTGGACCAGCGGCGCCAGCTCACGCACCTCACCCGCGTGGCCTCGCTGTCGGATTTCTCCAGCACCATCGCCCACGAGCTGAACCAGCCGCTCACCGCGATCCTCGCGAACGCGCAGGCGGCGCTGCGCTTCCTGCAGGCCGACCCGCCCAGCGTCGGCGAGATCCGCGCCATCCTCGACGAGATCGCCGACGCCGACAAGCGCGCGGGCCTGTTGATCCACCACCTGCGACTGCTGATGAAGAAAGGCGAGGAGGAGTTCGTGCAGGTGGACCTGAACCACCTGGTGCGCGACGTGCTGGAGTTCATCCGCGGCGAGTTCCTGATGCGCGGCGTGGAGCTCAAGACCAGCTACGCGCGCGACCTGCCGCAGGTGCATGGCGACAGCGTGCAGCTGCAGCAGCTGGTGCTGAACCTGGTCGTCAATGCCTGCGATGCGATGCAGGGCGAGCGCAGGCAGCGCGTGCTGAGCATAGGCACCTCGCAAAGCACGGAAGGCCGGGTGCAGGTGAGCGTCGCCGACACCGGCGGCGGCATCGCGCCCGAGCAGCTGGAGCGCATCTTCGAGCCCTTCTTCACCACCAAGGAAAGCGGATTGGGCATGGGCCTGGCAATCTGCCGGCGCATCGCGACGGCCCACGGCGGCGCGCTGACCGCGCAGAGCCGCATGGGCGAAGGCGCGGTGTTCAGGCTGTCGCTGCCACCCGTGGTGCCGGCCAGCCGCGCGGCCGGCGTGCGGCAGATTGCCGGCGCTTCGGTCTCCACGGGCCGGGGTTCCTGAAGCAGGCGGCCAGGCCTCAGGCCGGCACGAACACCGCGCCCCAGTCGTCGCGCATGCTCACCAGGCGCAAGCCGAACTCCGGGGCGCGCTCGAGTCCCTCGTCCAGCGGGTTCAGGGAAAAGCCGCTGTCGTAGGCGAACTCGCGCACGCCGTCGTCGTGATGCAGCAGCAGCGCTAGCCGCGGCCCGGCGCCGCCCAGCGTGTAGCGCAGCATCGCGAGGTCGCGGTCGGCGTTGCCGAAGGCCAGCAGCGGTCGCAGGCCGATGTGCGCCTCGATGCCGTGCACCTTCTCCTCGCGCTCGTTGATGCGTTCGCCGTGCGCGAGCCCCACCAGCTCGGCGCCGCCCGAGAACAGCTCCAGCTTCGTGCGGGCATGCGTGCCGACCACGTGTTGCGGCGACAGGCCGTAGGCGAGCGGCGCCAGCGCGCGCACGAAGCCCGTGTCGGCGGCCGTGACGATGTAGCAGGAGAAGCCATGCGCGTGCAGGCACTGCAGCAACTCCCGCTGCGGCTGGTAGGCGCAGCGGGACACGGGCCGTCCCAGCCAGGGATGGTGGGCGTCGCGCAGCCAGCCGGCGACGCGGCGCGCCAGTTCCTCCACCGGCAGGCCCGCGTGCGTGACGTGCCCGATCTTCACGATGCCGCGCCAGCCCAGGCCGTGCACGCGCGGCAGGTCCTCGCGCAGGAAGGCGCTGAAGGGCTCGCGATCGACCATGTCGGGCCATTGCCTGGCCAGTTCCGCCAGCCGCGCGCCGACGAACAGCGCCTGGGCCGGCAGCGGGAACTCGCTGCACAGCGTGCCGTCGTGCGCGAACACGGCGATGCGCTGCGCGGGCGGCACGTGCCGCGGACTGTCCGGGTCGCACACGGCCTGCAGGAAGTCGGCGATCGCCGAGCGCACCGGCCCCTCGTTCCAGGAGGGCAGCACGGGCGGCGACGGCATGCGCTGTCGTCTTCGCCGCAGTTAGACCAGCACGCCGACGACCAGCTTCAGCAGCGTGTCGAAGGGCAGGGCCAGCAGCGCCACCGGCACGAAGGGCAGCAGCGTGGCGACGGCCAGCATGCCGACGTTCACCCGGTCCAGCGGCAGGAAGCGCATTGCCTTCACCCGATCGACCACCTGGTACAGGTCGGTCGCGGCGGAGAAATCCTGCCGGCCCAGCGTCTCGCGGTCGACGTGGCGTCCCGTGAACCATTCGCGCCCGAACTGCAGGCCGAAGGACGTCGAGAGCTGGCCGAAATGGCGCATGCCCGCGCGGCGTTCGGCGGCCAGGCGCGGCGCGAGCATGCACAGCGGCGCGCAGAACAGCACCACGCAGGCGGCGACCGTGCCGCCGATCACGTAGCGCATGGACAGGAAGGCGACGCCGTTGTGAAGCACCTGGTTGGCGACGGCGCCGGCGACGATCGCGCCGATGGCGGCGGCCACCAGCGCGAAGCCTCGCAGCGAGTAGCCGATGAAGCCCAGCCCGCCGGCCGCGTCCGGGTGCTCGGGAACGATGGCGAGGTCCAGCTTGCCCACCTGCAGCAGGAACAGCGTCCACACGACGAGACGCCACAGCCAGCCCATGACCAGCAGGAGCAGCAGCGGCAGGCTCACCAGGACGTACCACCAGCCGGCGATGGAAAGCCGGTTCGGGGCGAGCGGATCGTGCTGCCAGTACGGCAGCTGGGCGAAAGGCAGCGCCTGCAACAGGACGGCCACCAGCAGCAGCACGCTGGCCGCGATCGCGAACTCCAGCAGCGCGCTGTCGCGCAAGCGCAGCGTGCGTGCGGTGACGCGAGCGAAACCCTCGCGAGCCTCCGGCGAAAGCGCGCATTGCCAGGCGAAGCGGCCCGCGATGCGACTCAGCTCGCGGCCCGCATAGACGTCGGCGAGCAGCAGCAGCGGGCCGGCCACCCACGAGCGCGCGAAGGCGCCCAGGTCCACGATGAAGCCGATGCCACCGGGGCTGGGCATCAGCGTGCCGTCCACCGCCGCCAGCAGGCACAGCGGCATCCAGGTTATCGCGATGAACAGCAGGCAGCGGCGGCCGGTGCGCAGGCGGCCGGGACGCACCAGTCCCAGCTTGGCCTCCGCGAGCATGGGGGGGCCGCGCATGAAAAGCTCCTCGTGCTCCTGCGTTTCGGGCGCGGCCGGCCTGACCGGAAGCTCACGCTGCATCTGCACATCGACCTCGCCCATGGCTCCCCGGCTGCGAATCCCCAGGACCACAGCATCGCGAGCGCTCCCTTCGCGGCCTATTGCCCAAAAGTCCAATAGGCCGACCGTGGGCACGCGCGGAACATGCCGTCCGGACCGCGGCCTTTCCGCGCCGATCCCATGACCGGAACCATCCACATCATCGACGACGACGCCTCCGTGCGCGTGGCGCTGCAACGCGTGCTCTCCTCGGCGGGCTACACCACGCGCTGCTATGCCGCGGCAGGTGACTACCTGCTGCCGCCGCCGGATCCCGCGCCCGGCTGCCTGCTGCTGGACCTGCAGCTGCGCGGCTTCAGCGGGCTGGACCTGCAGGAGGCGCTGCCGCGCCATCCCGGCTACGAGCGCCCCATCGTCTTCCTCAGTGGCGCCGACGACGTGCGCGCCAGCGTGCGCGCGATGCGCAGCGGCGCGCGTGAATTCCTCACCAAGCCGGTGGACTTCGACGTGCTGCTGGCGGCGGTGGAAGACGCGATCCAGCACGACGTGCGCCTGCGCACCCAGCGCCGCGAGGCGCAAGAGGCGCGCGCGCGCCTGGCCGCGCTCGGCCAGCGCGAACACCTGGTGCTCGAAGGCATCGCCGCGGGCCGCCTGCACAAGCAGCTGGCCGCCGACCTCGGCGTGAGCGAACGCACCATCAAGGCGGACCGCGCACGCATCATGCGCACGCTGGGTGTCGAGACGCTGCCCGGGTTGCTGATGACGCTGCGCTCGGCACGCGAACGCGCACTGTCGCACGCGGCCTGAAGGAAAGAAGAACGATGCACCTCGCCCGGAACCACCTCGCCCGCTTGCGCGCCTTCGCGCTCGCGGCTTGCTGCGTCGCCACGGTGCCTGTGTCCGCGCAGGTCGACAACGGCCCGGCGATCGAGCCCGAGGCGATGGCCGCGCTCGCGCGCATGGGCCGCTTCCTGCAGACGCTGCAGTCCTTCCGCGTGAAGGGCGATGCGAGCGCCGAGGAAGTGCTGGGACAGAACCTCAAGGTGCAGCACGACACCGTGTCCTCGATGGAAGTGACGCGCCCGGACCATGTGCGAGCCGAGCAGACCAGCGATCGCCGCCATCGCCTGGTGGTGTACGACGGCAAGACCTTCAGCCTGTACAGCAAGTCCAGCGGCTACTACACGCAGGTGCCGGTGACGGCCACGGTGTACGAGCTCGCGAACAAGCTGGAAGCCGATTACCCGGTGCAGTTGCCGCTGCTCGACCTGTTCGCCTGGGCGGACGACAAGGCCAGGCCGCCGGAGATCAAGATGGCGCGCGTGGTGGGCTTCGCCACGATACGCGGTGTCGCCTGCGACCAGTACGTGTACCGCCAGGACGGCCGCGACTGGCAGGTCTGGTTACAGCGCGGCGCGCAGCCCCTGCCGCGCCGCCTGGTCGTGACGCTGACCGGCCAGGAGGCCAAGCCGCAGTACAGCGCCGACTACGACTGGACGCTGAACCCGCAGATCGCCGCCACGGCCTACCAGTTCACGCCGCCCGCAGGCGCCGTGTCCATCCCGCTGGCGCGCGTGAAGGAGATCGCGGTGCCCCGCCGCTGACGTCCCTTCCCGCACCGACTTTTCCAGGGAGTGACCATGATGCACAGAAGAAGTCTCCTGCTGGCCGGTACGGCCCTCGCCGCCGGATGCAGCTCCACGACCGACCCGGCCAAGGCCAGCGCCGAGCGCCGCGAGATCGACATGAAGGTGGACAGCGCGATGGGCGACCTGTTCACCCACGCCGATGGCGCGCGTGCCGTCGCCAACGCGGCGCAGGCCGTGCTGGTGTTCCCCGAGGTGATCACGGCGGGCCTGCTCGTGGGCGGCTCGCACGGGCACGGCGCGCTGCGCAAGGGCAATACCACGCTGGGGTACTACACCCTGAACAGCGGTTCGGTGGGCCTGCTGGCCGGCGCGCAGTCGCGCACGCTCTACATGTTCTTCATGACGCCCGACGCCTTGAACCGCTTCACCAGCAGCGACGGCTGGGTCGCCGGCGGCGATGCGTCCGTGGTCGTGGTGGACGCGGGGGCCATGGCGCGCCTGGACCAGGCCCGCGGATCGTCCGTCGTGGCCCTGGTGCGCAACCAGGAAGGCTTCATGGCGAACCTGAGCCTCGACGGCACGAAGATCACCAAACTGAACCTCTAAGCGAGACTTGGACACCCGCCTCGCCCGGTGCCGCGCGCTCGCGTGCGCCGCCGCCCTGGCGGGGCTGGCCTTTCCCTGCGCGCCGCAGGGGCAACCGGCCGCATCGGCCGCATCGCCCGCATCGGCTGCGTCCCCCTCCGTTCCCGCCGCAGGCGCGCAGCGTCCGCGCGTGTGCCTGGTGCTCTCGGGGGGCGGGGCGCGCGGCGCCGCGCACGTCGGCGTGCTGAAGGTGCTGGAGGAGCTGCGGGTTCCAGTGGACTGCATCGTCGGCACCAGCATGGGCTCCATCGTCGGCGCCGCCTATGCTTCGGGCGCAACGGTGCAGGAGATGCAGGACGTGTTGTCGCAGATGTCCACGCGCCTGCTGTTCAAGGAGTTGCCGCCGCGCGAGGAACGCGCAGTGCGCCTGAAGCGCGACGACGCGAAGAACCTCGCGGGCGCCGAGGTGGGCCTGGGATCCAGCGGGCTGCTGCTGCCCAAGGGCCTGGTGTCGGGCGTGCAGCTGGAAGCCGTGCTGCGCCAATTGAGCAAGGTGCGGGGCTTTCGCCAGTTCGACCAGCTGCCCATTCCCTTTCGCGCCGTCGCGACCGACCTCGTGAGCGGCAAGCCTGTCGTCCTGAAGGAGGGCGAGCTGGCCGGCGCGATGCGGGCGAGCATGTCGGTGCCCGGCGCGATCGAGCCGGTGCGCATCGCCGATCGCCTGCTGGTGGACGGCGGGCTCACCAACAACCTGCCGGTGGACGTGGCGCGCGCGATGGGCGCCGACGTCGTCATCGCGGTGAACCTCGGCACGCCGCTGCTGCGCGCCGACCAGCTGACTTCGATCCTGGGCGTGACCGCGCAGATGGTGAACATCCTCACCGAGCAGAACGTGCAGGCCTCCCTGGCCAGCCTCAAGCCCACCGACATCCTGGTCGTCCCGCACCTCGACGATTTCTCCGCCAGCGATTTCGACCACCTGACCGACGTCGTGCCCACCGGCGAAGCGGCGACGCGCGCGGTGGCCGACCTGCTGAAGCCGTACGCGCTGCCACCCGAGGCGTACGCGCAGTGGAACCAGAAGCGCCAGTCCGCGCCACCGCCCGAAGCCTTCGTGGCGGACGAGATCCGGTTCAACAAGCTCACATGGGTGGACCCCGCGATCGCGCGCGCGGAGATGCAGACGCATGAAGGCGAGCCCGTGGACCAGAAGGTGCTGGACCGCGACCTGCAGCGCCTGTTCGGCTCGGGCGACTTCGAGCACGTGAGCTACGCACTGCTGGAGGAACCGGGCAAGCGCGTGCTCGCGGTGGATGCGGTGGAGAAAAGCTGGGGGCCCAACTACCTGCGCGCGGGCCTGGGGCTGTCGTCGGACTTCCAGGGCGACGCCTACTTCAACCTGCTCGGGAACTACCGCATGACCTGGCTGAATCCGCTGGGCGCGGAGTGGCGCATCGACGGGCAGCTGGGGCGCACCGGCCGCCTGGCCACCGAGTTCTACCAGCCGCTGCAGCGCGGCTCGGGATTCTTCGTCGCGCCGCGCGCGGTCCTCGAGCGCCGCAGCGTCGACGTGTACCAAGGCGACCAGCGCATCGCGATCTTCGACGGGACCGACGCCACGCTGGAGCTCGCCGCCGGCGCGCAGATCACGCACTACGGCGAAACGCGCCTGGGCATCGACTACACGCGGCACCGGTCCTCCGTCGACACCGGGCCCCCCATCCTCGACAACGTGCGCGCGGACGTGGATACCTCGTCGATCACGCTGCGCACGCTGGTCGACCAGCTGGACAACCTGAACTTCCCGCGCAAGGGCTACGGCGGCACGCTGGACATCATGGCCGCGCGCCAGGCGCTGGGCGGCGACGTGAACTTCACGCGCGTGGAGGCCACCGGCAACTACGTGCATTCCTTCGGCGACAACACCTTCCAGGTCGGCGCGAAACTCGGCCGCCGGCTGGGCAGCGATGTGCTGCCGCCCTCGCAGATGTTCCAGTGGGGCGGCCTGCTGCAGCTGTCCGGCCTGCCCACGGGCGCGCTGATCGGCGAGGACCTGCGCTTCGCGCGCCTCGTCTACTACAACCGAGTGCAGAGCTGGAGCCTGCTCGATGGCGTGTACGCCGGCGGTTCGCTGGAAATCGGCCGCATGGGGCACTCGCTGCTGCCCGGCAACGACCTGGGCACCATCCGGTCCGCGGCGCTGCTGCTGGGCGTGGACACGCCGCTGGGGCCGCTGTACTTCGGGTACGGGCGTGCCAGCAAGGGCTACGACAGCTTCTACGTCTTCCTGGGAAGGCCCTGAGCCGGGAGGGCCGCATGCGCGGCTGGTGCCCAGGAGAGGACTCGAACCTCCACGGTGTTACCCGCTAGTACCTGAAACTAGTGCGTCTACCAATTCCGCCACCTGGGCATCTCAGGAAGGCGCGATTGTAGGGCCGAGTTGCGCCGCAGCCTGAAGCGACCCTGAAATGAATCCTGTGTCAGGCTCGCGAAAGCGAGTGCATGCGCAAACAGCAGCGTCCCGCAACGCAGCACCGGCGCGGCCTGCGGGCGCACTCCACACTGTTGTCCACAGCGTTCTCCACGCGGACTGTGGGCATCGTGCGCCGGCCAGTGTGCTAGGGAAGGCAAAGCGGGGCGCAAAGAAAGCCGGCCGCACGAGGCGGCCGGTGGAAGGCCTACCGTGTCAGAAGGGCAGGCAAGGAGATGACGCGTTCGCACCCCGCCGCCGCGGCATCGCCACGGCCTTGGGGACTTCACGCGAAAGGCAGTGTGAGCCCGAGGCACTGACGCACACCTGACCTGCCAACGGTGCGCGATTCGCTGCCGGGGCAATGCGTGAAGTGGTTCGCCATCGCGGGCCGGATGCATGCTCGTCCACGCCCGAAGAAAGCCGTCGTTCCCGGTCGCCCGCGATTTTCATTTGTCCCAAATGCACGCCCCGCGGCGTGAGACCCGTCCTACGGAAGCGGGCAGGCTCCCCTGACTGCGCGCTGGCGCGGCAGGCGCACCATGGCCGCACAGCAAGGAGCACCCCATGAACACACGTTGGCTCGGCCTGGCCCTGTGCCCGGCCATCCTTCTCGCCGCCGCGCTGCCCGCGCGCGCGGCCGGCCACGACGCGGGATTCCGCTGCGGTGGCATAGGCCAGGGCGAGCAGGCGCGCATCAAGCAGGACGCGGCGCAGCACGATGCGCTGCTGACCTTCGCGACACCCGGCGGCGCGTATCTCGCCGGCGTCGACTTCACGGTCGCCTCCAGCGACGGCCACGTCGTGCTGCAAGGCACCTGCGACGGCCCGCTGATGTTGCTGGACGTGCCGCACGCCGGCAGCTACAGCATCCACGTGAACTACCAGGGGCGCGAGCAGACCAAGACCTTGCGCATGGGCGAGCACACGGCGCGCATGTCCTTCGTCTGGGACGCGTCCTGAGCGTGCACGGGCGGCGCGGCCGCTAGGGCGCGACGCGCGCGCCCGTGTCGCGGATCATTTCGCCGTCTTCCTTCGCGAACGGCGCGATCGGCCCGACCGGCAGGATGGCCAGCACTTCCTCGGAAGGCCGGCACAGCCGCGTGCCGAGCGGCGTGCGCACGATCGGCCGGTTCATGAGGATGGGATGTTGCCGGATGAAGTCCAGCAGGTCCTCGTCGCTCCACTTCGCATCGGCCAGCCCGAGCTCCGCGTAAGGCGTGCCCTTTTCGCGCAGCAGCTCGCGCACGGGGATCTTCATTTCCGCGAGCAGGCGCCGCACCTCCTGCGTCGAAGGCGGCGTCTTCAGGTACTCGACGACCTCGGGCTGCAGCCCTGCATGGCGCAGCAGCGCCAGCGTGTTGCGGCTGGTGGTGCAGGCCGGGTTGTGGAAGATGGTGACGTCGCTCATGTTCGTGTCCTCGTGGCGATTTCGGTTGGAACCGCTTCCTGCGGGCTGGTGCCGTCACCCGCCGCGCCCAGCGCATTGTGGACCGCCACGGCGCAAGCGGCGCCCAGCAGTTCGGCGATCACGAAGCCCGGCACGCTGGCCGGCGCGATGCCCGCGAAGCTGTCGCTGAACATGCGCCCGAAAGCCGCCGCCGGATTGGCGAAGGAGGTGGAAGCGGTGAACCAGTAGGCGGCGCCGATGTACGCGGCCACCATGGCCGCGGCGCGCGCGGCGGGCGCGCGCAGGATCACGAGCAGCAGGCCGAAGGTGGCGACGCCCTCGGCGATCCACTGGCCTGGACCGGCGCGAACCTTCGTGGAGAACTGCAGGATGCTCGCGTCGAACATCGCATGCGCCAGCCACGCGCCGAGCATGGCCCCGAGCAGCTGGCAGGCGACGTAGGGCGCGAACAGGCTCCAGGCCATGTTTCCGCGGAACGCCATCACCAGCGAGACCGCCGGATTGAAGTGCGCGCCGCCGATGGGCCCGAACAGCTCGATCAGCACGTAGAGGCCGCCCACCGTCGCCAGCGTGTTCGCGAGCAGCGCGATGGCCGCGTTGCCGCCCGCGAGATGCTCGCCCATGATGCCCGAGCCGATCACCACGGCGAGCAGCAAGGCCGTGCCCAGGAGTTCGGACAGCAGCTTCTGGCGCAGGGTGGCGTTCACGGGAACTCTGGCTTGCTTCAGCGCTTGCAGGACGCGCCGGCGGCGGTGACTTCGCAGGCGGCGCCTTCGCAGCAGTTCTGCGTGAGGTAGCCGAGCAGGTCGTTCATGCGGCCGAACGCGGCGCGGTAGATCAGGTTGCGGCTGGCGCGCTCCTGCGTGACGAGTCCCGCGTGGACCAGCTCCTTCAGGTGGAAGGACAGCGAACTGGGAGAGACGGCCAGGCC
>FTHB01000496.1_pt1 | contig 17847 bp, 15 predicted proteins | sample 1640851 | NCBI WGS metagenome assembly FTHB01 (sample SAMEA3914788, study PRJEB12502) | metagenome | biome: forest; material: soil | place: Canada | collected 2011-07-03 | depth 0.1 m
ACGGGCGCGCCCTGGTAGCCGCCGACGTAGGCCACGCCGGACTGCAGCAGCGCCTTGGTGATGGCGAGGATGCCCTCGCCGTGGAAGGTCTCGCCCGCGCCGAGGCGCAGGGACTCGATTTCCTTGCTGAATGAAACTTCCAAAGCCTTTGTCTCCCGGGAATTCGCGCCGTCTTTCGGGCCCCGCACGGCGCGCGCGTCGATCGCGCAACAGCGCAGTGTCAGCGATGCCGGAACATAGTTCAATCCAATGAAGCGACTAAGCGATATGCGGCATTCGAATGAGGCCATGGCCCCGCGGGTGGGGCGCGAGGGCGTGCTTTGGTACCCTCGCCGCATGAAGGACGAGAAGCGCGCGGCCTGTTGCCTGCGGTGGAAGCCCAGCCATGGGTGAGCGTTCCCGCACGCGCGCGCTGGTGGTCGGGCGTGCGCTGGCTCGCCGCTTCGTGCGCGGCTCGCGCGGGGACGAACTGCGCCGCGTGCTCGTCGCGCACAACCTGCTGCTGGGCGACGTCGTCATGCTGACGCCGCTGCTGGCCAAGCTGCGCGCGCTGCATCCGCGAGCCGAGATCGTGCTGCTCGCCGCACCGGCGCTCGTGCCGCTGTACGCGGCGCGGCCTTACGGCGTGCGCGCCGTGCCCTTCCAGCCCAAGCGCTCGGACACGACGCGGGCCTTGCTGAACGAAGCGCCCTTCGATCTGGCGGTCGTGGTCGGCGACAACCGCTATGCCTGGGTCGCGGCGGCGCTGGGCGCGCGCCACGTCGTCGCGCATGCGGGCGATGCGTCCTGGACCAGGAACCTGATGGTGGACGAGCAGCGTCCTTACGCTGGGCAACCGGCGGCCTGGGGCGACATGGTGGCCGACCTGGTCGACGGTCCGCCCGCCCCCGCATACCGCCGCGGCGACTGGCCCGCGCCACCGGCGCAGGAGTTCGAAAAGCCCGCGGGCCGCTATGCCGTGCTGCACGTGGGCGCGTCGACGCCGCTGAAGCTCTGGCCGGCCGAGCGCTGGCGCGCCGTCGCGTCCGCCTTGCAGGCGCGCGGCCTCGAGGTCGTGTGGAGCGCCGGCCGCGGCGAGGAGGCGATCGTCACGCAATGCGATCCGGAGGGCCGTTACCGCTCGTGCGCGGGCCGGCTGGACCTCGCGCAGATGTGGCACCTGCTGGCCGGCGCGGCGCTGGTCGTGGCTCCCGACACCGGCATCGCGCATCTCGCGCGGGCGACGGGGGCGCCGACCATCGCGATCTTCGGTCCCGGCTCGGCCGTCGCCTGCCAGAACGGCCTGTTCTGGCGCGACATGCCTTACCGCGGGCTCACGGCGGAGGACTTCCCCTGCCGCGACCAGCGCCTGCTGTTTGGCCGCGAGGTGACCTGGATGCGGCGCTGCACGCGCTCCACCGCCGAGTGCGCGGAGCCGCGCTGCATGCATGCGGTGACGGTGGACGCCGTGCTGCGCGCCGCAGACGATTTGTTGCAGGCCCGGCGCTAGCCTGGCGCCGCCGTCGCAATTTGCGACAAGCGCTGCGCTCCTTCATAAGGGAATGCGCTATGCGTGCCCCCCAGTCCCGGCTGATCTACTTTCCAGCGCGAACCATTCGCACAAGGAGAGGAATGATGCTACTGAGAGGCTTCACCACGGCCCTCGCCTGCATCGCGCTGGCGATCTCCGCCGCGCAGGCGCAGGGGCTGAAGAAGTACGACTCCACCACCAAGGAATTCTGGGAGAAGCCGCCCGGGGACTGGTTCCTGGGCGACGAGACCGAGCAGCAGAAGGGGCTCGCACCGCCCGCGGGTCCGGCGCTGCCGACCTCGATGGAAGACCTGCAGAAGAACCTCGCGGCGGTGAAGCTGCCCAAGGGGTTCAGGATCGAGGTGTATGCGCAGGGCGTGCCGAGCGCGCGCCAGATGGCCTGGGGTGACAAGGGCACGCTGTTCGTCGGCTCGTTCGGCGCCGGCAGCGTCTATGCGATCACCGACAGCGGCGGCAAGAAGGAAGTCAAGACCATCCTCAAGGGCATGACCATGCCCACGGGGATCGCCTTCCGCGACGGCGCGCTGTACGTCGCCGACATCCACCAGATCCTGAAGTACGAGAACGCGGAGGCCAGCCTCGACAAGATGCCGGACGCCAAGGTCGTGTACGACGACATGCCCAAGTACATCCCGCACGGCTGGAAGTACCTGACCTTCGACAAGGAGGGCTGGCTGTACGTGCCCTTCGGGCCGCCGTGCAACGAATGCCTGCCGCCCACCAGCCTGTCGCAGGTGCGGCGCGTGAATCCGGCCAACGGCAACGCGGAGATCGTGGCGATCGGCGTGCGCAACTCGGTCGGCGGCGACGTCGATCCGCGCACGGGCAAGTACTGGTTCACCGAGAACGCGCGCGACTGGATCAGCGACGACATGCCCAGCGACAAGCTGAACGTGATCAACCGCATCGGCTCGCACTACGGCTACCCGTATTGCCACCAGGGCGACATGGTCGACCCGAAGTACGGCATGGGGCACAAGTGCTCCGAGTTCGTGCCGCCGGCGGCGAAGCTGGGCGCGCACGTCGCGCCGCTCGGGATGAAGTTCTATACCGGCAGCCAGTTCCCGGCCGAGTACAGGAACAACATCTTCATCGCGGAGCACGGCTCCTGGAACCGCCACAAGTACCAGGGCGCGCGCATCGTGCGCGTGACGGCCGATACTGACGGCAAGCACGTGAAGCAGCAGGTGTTCGCCTCGGGCTGGATCAATGGCGACCAGAGCTACACGGGCCGCCCGGCGGACGTCCTGCTCGCGCCCGATGGCTCGCTGCTGGTGGCCGACGACTGGGCCGGCGCGATCTACCGCATCAGCTACGGCAAGTAAGTCGGACGCACTGCCGCAGGCCCGCTGCGCGAGTGGCGGGCCTTTTGCTTGGCGTGTCGAAGAGAACTTCCGCAGACGGACTTCCGAAAGCGGACTTCCGGTGCGCAAAGGGCGCAAAGGTTTCGCGAAGGACGCAAAAGGACTTCCATTCAAGGAATTTCCTTTTTGCGTACCTTGGCTGTTCCTTTTGCGTCCCTTGCGTACCGGAAGTCCGGTATTGCGACCATGCACAATCCACACATGAAATCGCTCGTCATCCTGTTCGCCGCCGTCGTCGCAACCGGCTCCGCGTTGGCGGCCGTGGATCTCGCCGCGGGCGCGGCCACGGCGCAGGCCTGCATGGCCTGCCATGGACCGGGCGGCGTGTCGCAGATGGCCGAGACGCCTTCGCTCGCGGGGCAGCCCGATGGCTTCATCCAGTGGCAGCTCGTGTTCTTCCGCAATGGCCAGCGCAAGAGCCCGGTGATGCAGCCGATGGCACAGGCGCTGAAGGACGACGACATCCGCAACGTCGCGGCCTTCTTCGCCGCGCAGAAGCCGGGCAAGCCCGCGGGGGTGTCGCCGGCCGACGAAGCCTTGATGGCGCAGGCGCGCAAGCTGCTTGCCGCGAACCGCTGCGCCGCGTGCCACAAGGACGACTTCTCCGGCACGCAGGCCACGGCGCGGATCGCGGGGCAGCGGGAGGACTACCTGCTCAAGGCCTTGCGCGACTTCAAGTCCGGCGCGCGCAGCGGCGGCGCGATGGCCGCGATGATGGAAGTGGTCGCGCCGCTGGCCGACGGCGACCTGCGCGCGCTGGCGCACTTCCTCGCGCACCAGTAGGCGCTTCGCGGATGCAGCTCAAGGACATCGACCTCAACCTGCTGCGCCTGTTCGACGCCGTCTACCGCACCCGCAATGTGAGCCGCGCCGCGGACCTGCTGGACCTGACCCAGCCCGCCGCGAGCCAGGGGATCAGCCGCCTGCGCACGCTGCTGCAGGATCCGCTGTTCATGCGCACCGCCGGCGGCGTGCAGCCCACGCCGCGCGCGCAGCGGCTCGCCGATCCCGTGCGGCAGGCGCTGGCGACGCTGGAGGAGGCGCTGGACGAAAGCGCGAGCTTCGATCCGGCGAAGTCCGGCCGCACCTTCCAGATCCACATGAGCGACATCGGCGAAAGCCGCTTCCTGCCGGAGCTGATGGTGGCGCTGCGCGAACGCGCGCCGGGCGTGCGCGTGCAGACGCGGCCGCTGCCGCGCGACCAGGTGATGGAGGCGCTGGACGCCGGCCGCATCGACTTCGCCTTCGGCTTCCTGCCCATGGTGAAGGACTCGCAGAAGGTGCGGCTGCTGGAAGACCGCTACGTGGTGCTGCTGCGCGAAGGCCACCCCTTCACGCGCAAGCGCCGCTCCGGCGCGGCGCTGCTGTCGGCGCTGCGCGAGCTGGAGTTCGTCGCCGTGCGCTCGCACGCGGACACCTTGCGCATCGTGCAGCAGTGCCAGCTGGAAGAACGGCTGCGGCTGGTGACGGAGCACTTCCTCGTCCTGCCCTCCATCGTGAAGGCGACGGACCTCGCGGCCCTCATGCCGCGCAACATCGCGCGCGGCTTCGAGGGCGGTTACGCGATCGTGGAGCCGGCGTTCCCGCAGCGCGACTTCGTGGTGTCGCTGCACTGGAGCCGGCGCTTCGAAGCCGACCCGGGCAACCGCTGGTTGCGCGGCGTGATCGAGGAGCTGTTCAGGCAGTGAGGGCGATGCGCTTGCGCCTCTCGTTGCGCCACTGGCGCCAGGCGCACATCGCATCGAGCCCCAGCTTGCATTCCACCGCGGCGCCCAGCCCCACCTGCGCGTCCAGCTCGGGCGGGGTGGCTCCGTCCCAGTGCAGCATGGCCAGCGCCAGTTCCAGCGCCGCGACCATCTCGGCATCGGAGGCGTCGCCCCCATCTCCCAGCCGCCGCTGCACGTCCAGCAGCAGGCGGTGCAGGAAGTCGAGTTCGGTGCGGGCCAGGTTCATGGGCGCCAAGCGTGACGCCGGCCGCGGGCGCGGCCTGTCAGCGCGTGGCGCGGGTGGTCCCAGCAAAAGGAGCGCGGTCCTGTAGGCCGGCGAAGGCCGGTCCGCAGCGAAGCTAGCCCTGCAGCTTCTCCAGCCGCTGCGCCGCTTCGCGCTTGCCGATGCCGCGCAACGAAGCGATGGCCTCGAGCTGCTGCGCGCGCGGGCGTGCCTCGCCATGTTCCCACTTGTAGACCGACTGGCCGGACACGCCGAGCAGCGCGGCAAAGTCCGCGGCGGAAAGGCCCAGCTTGTTCCGCTGCGCCGCGAGTCGCGTCGGGCTGAAGCGGCGTTGCTTGCCATCCTCGGAATCGGCAGCGGGTGCGGCCGCTGCGCGCGCGCCGCCCTTGCGCACGCGCTTGAGCTCGCGTTCGAGTTCCTCCACGCGGCGGCGCAGCGCGGCAATGTGCGCACGGTACTGCCCGGAGGCCTTCTTGAAGTCCTGCGTTTGCGAACGCACTTCCTTGCGCGCGATGCGGGCGATCTCGTCCTTCAGGACAACGGCGATGTTCGGCATGTGTGACGATGATGCCGGCTCGGCTGCGATATGGCTTGCGGCTCGGCCAGTGGTAGCTCCCTGCCCCCCATCATAGTCGTGCTGGGTCCGCTTCCATACTTTCGCTGCGCCACAATCGGCACATGACGGAATTGCAACTTGCGGTCATCGATGTCAAGCCGGGTGCGGCGATGGAAAGCCAGTCCGGGCTGCAACTGATGCGGCCACGCATCTATGGGGCGTGGATGCAGGCGTCCGGGCCGAGACGGGCCGCCGCGATCGTGATGCATCCCACGAGCAACTTCATGGGGCATTACCTGATCGCCCCGCTGGCCGCGCGCGGAGTGGCCTGCATGGGCCTGAACTCGCGTTACGCAGGCAACGACACATTGCTGCTGATGGAGCGCGTGATCCAGGACCTGGGCGCGGGCGTGCAGTTCCTGCGGGCCCAGGGCTACGACAAGGTGGTCCTGGTCGGCAATTCGGGCGGCGCCTCGCTCGCGGCCTTCTACCAGGCGCAGGCCGAGCATCTCGACATCGAGCACATGTTGGACGGCGATCCCGCCGCACTGTCACCGCAGGATCTTCCGCCGGTGCAGGGACTCGCGCTGTGCGCGGCCCACGAGGGACGCTCCACGCTGATGCGCAACTGGATCGATCCCTCGCTCATCGACGAGCGCGACGGCCTGTCCCGCGATCCCGCGCTGGACATGTACGACCCGCGCCATGCGCCGCCCTACGGCCGCGACTTCCTCGATCGCTTCCGCAGCGCGCAGCAGCAACGCTACGAACGCGTGGACCAGTGGGTGCAGCGGCGGCTGGCCTTGCTGCGCAGCCAGTCGGCGCCCGGCAGCCCGCGCGACGAAGTCTTCGTCGTGTACCGCACGCACGCGGACCCGCGCCTGCTGGACCTGTCGCTGGACGCCAACGATCGCGCCGTGGGCAGCGTGTGGGGCGCAGGCGCCGCCGGCGCGCGTGCGGTGAACTACGCCGCAAGCCAGATGGGTCGCGTCACTTCGCTCACTGCGTGGCTGTCGCAATGGTCGCCGCGCAGCCGCGCGGACGGGCCGGCCAACCTGGCGCGGACCTCGGTGCCGGCGCTGCTGTGCACCTATACAGCAGACCAGTCCACCTTCCCCAGCACGCAGGCCGCCTGGCTCGCGGCCGGGGGCCCGCGCATCCGCAATGTCGATATCCGCGGCGGCAACCACTACCTGGCGGGACAGCCGCAGCTGGTGGAGCAGGTCGCGGATGCGATGGCGGACTGGATCCTGGGGCTGTGACATCCGGCGCGGCCAGCTCGACCGCTCGGCGGCGGCTGACAGCTTGTGGGCGGTGTCCTACAGAAGCGGGCAGGGCCGCCACCTAAGCTTCAGCCCTCACTGGAGTTTGCCCATGCAAGCGAAGACTGGCAGCACGGTTCCCGACCGTCCGGGCAAGACCTCGTTCTGGACCACCAGCCGCACGGCCGGCAAGTACGACAAGTCGCAGCCGCCGGCCAGCAGCTCGCTGCCGCCGGCGCTGAGCATAGGCACGCTGGACAACCTGCGCGCCGCGCTGTGGCAGTCCTATCGCCACCTGTTCCCGCCGCATGCGATCGCGGCGCAGTCGCCCAACGGCAGCCTCGTGATCTCCTGGTCCATCCAGGACGACCCGCACGCGAGCTATCCTTATGCGGCACCGGTGGTGCTGCGCTTCGAAGACGCGCTGATCGAGGCGATGGCCAAGAGCGACGCGCGCCACCGCCTGCGGATCGCGCAGAACCACGAGCCGACGCTGCGCGAGGGCTTGCGCGGCTACGACCCCTTCGCGCGTTTCCCGAACGCACGCGTCGTCACCATCGGCTGATCCCGGCAGGTGGCGGGCCCGCTGCGCCACTGGCGTGATCGCATCGTCGCGTCCGACCCGGGCCTGCCGCGCCTGCGCACGGGCGCGTGGGCGCTGCTGACCGCCGGTGCCTCTTCCGCGCTGCTGCTGCTCGCGGCGCAATTCCTGGGGGTGTCGAGCAAGGTCGCGCTGATGGGCGCAGTCGTCGCGCTCATGTCCACGATCACGGTGCAGGACGCCACGCGCTCGGCGCAGCAAGGCACGCTGGCGGCGTCGACACTCGTCTCGGGCGCGGCCGTGGTGCTGGCCGCGGCGCTCGCCGCGTCCACGATTGCGAGCGCCGCATGCTTCCTGGCGATCATCGTCGCCGCCTTCGAGGCCAGGCGCTTCGGCGCGCGCGGGACCGCGCTCGGCACGAGTGCCTACCAGTCGTACTTCTACGCCCTGTTGCTGCAGCCCGAGGCGCAGGAGTGGGCCTGGCTGCTCGCTTCCCTGGCGGCGGGCGGGCTGGTCGCATGGCTGGTCCGCTTCGTCCTGCTGCCCGAGCGCGCGACCGGCGTGCTCCGTTCCGAATTGCGTGCCTGGCGTGCCGGTGTGGCAGTGCTCTTGCACCGCCTGGCCGCCTGGGTGGCCGCTGCCCGCGACGCCCCGCGCGAGCAGCGCGCCCGGGCGACGCTGGCGCGCGTGAATGACCTGGCCCTGCGCATCGACCAGAGGCTCACCCGGTTCGCGGCTGGCGAGTCATCGGGCGCGGTGCAGTCCTTGCGCGACCGCCTCCTGCGCGCCGAGATCGGCGCCGAGACGCTGCTGGCCTGCACCAGCGAGGCCGTGCAGGCGCCGTCGGCGGCTCGCGGTGCGCTCGTGTCGGCCTGGCATGGGTTGCGCGACGTCGTCCGGAGCGACGCGCGCTTCGATCCGCATGCGTGGCGAGTGCAGGTGGCGGCCACCGCCGAGGCCCTGGATGCGGACCAGCGCTGGCGCTGCGAGCATGCCGGCGAAGCCCTCGGCGCCGAGCCGCCCTGGGCCGCGCCCTTGCCGGCACTGCGCGACACGACGGTGCCGGCCACGCCGCCGCAGAAGCCTCGGCCGGCGCCGCAGTACAGGCGCTGGGCCTGGCTGTCCGAAGAACCCACGCGCCAGGCCATGCAAGCGGCCTGCGCTGCGATCGCCGCCATGCTCGCGGGCTACGCCATCTCCCCGGATCACTGGTACTGGGCGGTGTTCGGCGGTTTCGTGATCTTCACGCGCGCCAGCACGCGGGGCCAGGCGGCCGCGGGCGCGTGGCGGCGCATCCTCGGCGACGTCGCGGGACTGGCCCTCGGCCTGCTGCTGGCCGAACTGGCCCACGGCAGCAGGCCCTTGCAACTCGCGCTGCTGTTCGCCTTCATTGCCGTGGGCTTCTATGCCTACCAGGGCCTGCAGCCGCTGTACATCGCGCTGCTCACGGCGATGCTGGCCATGCTCTACGAGCTGATGGGAAAGTACACCCCGGGGCTGCTCGTGCTGCGGATGGGCGAAACGCTGGCGGGCGCGGTCGCCGCCGTGCTCAGCGCGCATTTCGTGCTGCCCTCGCATACGAGCGACCAGTCGGACCAGGAGAGCGTGGCCTTGCTGCACGAGGCGGCGCGGCTGTTGCGCGGCGCCTTCGACGAGCCGGCCCGCGCTTCGCCGACCGAAGCGGTCCGCGGCCTCGACCGGCGCCTGCAGGCCTTGCGCCAGGCGCTCGGGCCGGTCACGGGGCCGGGCCTGCCGGCTGCGCGCGCGCAGCATGGCGACCGCCTGCAGCACATGGCCGTGCTGGTGCACTGCGCCCGGCACTTTCGCAACCTGGTGGCGCTGGAGGACCGCGCGTGGCGCGAACGCGAGTCGCTCGCCGCGCGCGCGCGGCTGGTGGCGGACAACATCGAGCGTGTCGCCGCTGCGCTCGAGGGGAAGGACGACGCGTCCCCGCTGCAGCAACTTCCTGCAACGCCTGCCGGGGTCGAGGACGCGCCCGATCCGGCCCGCATCGCCGCGCACTGGCTGGACGAGGCGAACGAGGTGCTGTCCACACTGCGCGAGCCAGCCAGCGGCCGGTGAAGGCGGGCGCGACCGGTCCCGCCCGGTTTACCGCTGCAAGGCCTGGAGCACGTTCTCCGCGGTGGCCGGCGCGTCCATGTGCACGCGGCCATCGGGCCGCGCGGCGGCGGCCGCATCGCGCAAGGCTTCCCACACGCTGATCGCCAGCATGAAGGGTGGCTCGCCCACGGCCTTGCTGCCGCCGACGTTGTCCTCGCGGTTGGCCTCGGGCCAGAGCTGCACATTGAAGTGCGCGGGCACGTCGCCGGTCGCGGGGATCTTGTAGGTGCTGGGCGCGTGCGTCGCGAGCTCGCCCCTGTCGTTCCAGACCAGCTGTTCGGTCGTGAGCCAGCCCATGCCCTGGATGAAGCCGCCCTCGATCTGGCCGATGTCGATCGCCGGATTGATGGAGGTGCCCACGTCGTGCAGGATGTCCACCTTCAGCACGCGACTCTCGCCGGTGAGCGTGTCGATCGCCACTTCGCTGCAGGCCGCGCCGTAGGCGAAGTAGTAGAAGGGCCGGCCGGTCAGCGTGTTCTTGTCGTAGTGGATCTTGGGCGTGCGGTAGAAGCCGTCGCTCCACAGCTGCACGCGCGAGTGGTAGGCGTCGTCCACCACCTGCTCGAAGCTCATGACCGCTTCGGGCCCGCTCACCTGGCCGTGCGCGAAGATCACCTGCTCGGGCCGGCACTTCTGCTTGTCGGCAACGTATTCGGCGATCCGCTGGCGCACCTGGCGCGCGGCGAATTGCGCGGCGCGGCCGTTCAGGTCGGTGCCGCTCGACGCCGCCGTGGCGCTGGCGTTGGGCACCTTGCTCGTGTCCGTCGCGCTGATGCGCACCTTCTCGAAAGGCACGCCCAGTTCGTCGGCGACGAGCTGGCAGACCTTGGTGTGCAGGCCCTGGCCCATCTCGGTGCCGCCGTGGTTCACCTGCACGCTGCCGTCGGTGTACACGTGCACCAGCGCGCCCGCCTGGTTGAAGAAGGTGGCCGTGAACGAGATGCCGAACTTCACCGGCGTGATCGCGATGCCGCGCTTGATCACCGGGTTCTTCGCGTTCCACTGCGCGATGTCGGCGCGCCGCTCGCGGTAGCGCGCGTCCTGCTCCAGCCGTGACATCAGCGGGGCGAGGATGTTGTCCTCCACGGTCATGTCGTAGTGGGTGACGTTGCGCTCGTCGACGCCGTACAGGTTGGCCTTGCGCACGTCCAGCGGGTCCTTGCCGAGCGCGCGCGCGATGTCGGCGAGGATGGCTTCCGTCACGATCATGCCCTGCGGGCCGCCGAAGCCGCGGAAGGCCGTGTGGCTCTGCACGTTGGTCTTGCAACGGTAGGAGACGATCTCCACGTCGCCCAGGAAATAGGCGTTGTCCGCGTGGAAGACGGCGCGGTCCGCGACCGGGCCGCTCAGGTCGGCGCTCCAGCCGCAGTTGGCGGCCAGCATCAGCTTGAGGCCCTTGACGAGGCCGTCGGCGTCGAAGCCGACTTCGTAGTCGTAGGCGAAAGGATGGCGCTTGCCGGTGACGAGGAAGTCGTCGTCGCGGTCCAGGCGCATCTTCACGGGCTTCTTGAACTTGCGCGCGGCAAGCGCGGCCCACACGGCGATGTGGCCGGCCTGCGTCTCCTTGCCGCCGAAGCCGCCGCCCATGCGCCGGCATTCCACCTTCACCGAATGGTTCTCCAGTCCCAGCGCATGCGCGACCCAGTGCTGCACTTCGCCGGGATGCTGCGTGCTGGAATAGATCCACCAGTTGTCCTGCTCCAGCGGCAGCGCGTAGCCGACCTGGCCTTCCAGGTAGAAGTGCTCCTGGCCGCCCACGTCCAGCGAGCCGCTCAGGCGGTGCGGCGCGCGCGCGATGCCTCGCTCGGGCTCGCCGCGGCGCACGGTCACCGGCGGCAGCACGAAGCTTTGCGCTTTCACGGCTTCACGCACGTCGATGATCGCGGGCAGGGGCTCGACCTGCAGTTGCACCTTGCGCGCGGCGCGGCGCGCCTGCATCACGGTGTCGGCGACGACGACGCCCACCACCTGGCCCACGAACTCCACGGTGTCGAGCGCGAAGACCGGCTCGTCGTGCGTGAAGGTGGCGAGGATGCGGTCGCCGGGAATGTCGCCGGCCAGCACCACGCCCTTGACGCCCTCCATCTGCAGCGCCACGCTGGCGTCCACGCCCAGCAGGCGGCCGCGCGCGACCTTCGACAGGATGGGGGCGGCGTGCAGCGTGCCCTTCACTTCGGGAACGTCGTCCACGTAGGTCGCGGCGCCCGCGACCTGCGCCCGCACGCTCTCGTGGATGTGGGAGGTGCCGGTGGCGGGAGCCGCGGTGCCGGCAAGGAACTTCTCGGGCGCGTTCATGGGGCGGTCGCTTCCGCCAGGCGGAAGCTCTCCAGGTTGATCTGTTCGTAGCCCTGGCCTTCCAGCCAGAAGCGCTGCATCAGGTTGCCCAGCACCTCGCTGCGGTAGGCGGAGGAGGCGCGCATGTCGCTGATCGGGCTGAACTCGGAACGCAGGCTCGCGGTTGCGGCCTGCGCCGCTTCCAGTGTCCATGGCTTGCCGCGCAACAGCGCCTCGGTCCGAACCGCGCGCGCGGGCGTGGCTGCGACACCGCCCGCGCCGATGCCGACCTGCGCCACGATGCCGTCGTGCAGATGCATCGCGACCACCAGGCACACGGCGGAGATGTCGTCGTCGTAGCGCTTGGAGATCTTGTAGGCGCGCAGGAACTCGCCGCTCTTCGGGCGCGGCACCTTGATCCAGCCCACGACCTCGTCGGGCCCCAGCACGTTCTTGCGGTAGCCCGTGTAGAACTGCTCCAGCGGGAGGTCTCGGTGTCCGCGCTGCGACAGCAGCACCACGTGCGCGCCCAGCGCGATCAGCAGCGGCATCGAGTCGCCGATCGGCGAGCCGTTCGCGACGTTGCCACCCAGGGTGCCGGAGTTGCGCACGGGCAGGCCGGCAAAGCGGTTGGCAAAGGTCCTGAGCTGCGGCCGCTCGCGCACCAGCGCGTCGTAGGCGTCGGTCAGCGTGACTGCGGCGCCGATCGCGATGTGGTTCTCGTATTCCTCCACGCGCTTGAGTTCGGCGACGCGCGTGACGTCCAGCACCTGCGCGAACTGCATGTGCATCTTGGTGACCCACAGGCCCACGTCCGTGCAGCCGGCGACGATCTGCGCCTTGGGATTCGCGGCGCGCAGGGCCAGCAGTTCCGGCAGGCTGCGCGGAGCCAGGTAAGTGCCGGTGCCGGGCGCCTGTTCGCGCTGCGCGCGCAGGCCTTCCAGCTGCCGCAGGATGGCCGGTTCATCGACCCGCACGCGCGGCAGCCGTTCCATCTGTTGCGCGGCATCGAGGATGGGGCGGTAGCCCGTGCAGCGGCACAGGTTGCCCGAGAGTTCTTCCTGCGCCAGTTCGCGTGTGACGGTTTCGCCCTGGCATACGTGGTTCTGGTACATGCCGAACAGGCTCATCACGAAGCCAGGCGTGCAGAAGCCGCATTGCGAGCCGTGGCACTGCACCATCGCTTCCTGGGCGGGATGCAGGCTGCCGTCGTCGGCGGCGAGATCTTCGACGGACCACAAGGCCATGCCGTCGATGGAATGCGCGAGGCGGATGCAGCTGTTGATGGCGCGATACTTCAGCGCGCCTTGCTCCGGCTCGGCGAGCACGACGGTGCACGCACCGCAATCGCCCTCGCCGCAACCCTCCTTGGTGCCGGTGCAGGCGAGGTCCTCGCGCAGGACCTCCAGCAGCGTCCGCTCGGGTGGTACATTGGCCAAGCTGACGAGCTCGCCGCGCCGGACAAATCGGATCGTCTTGGATTCCATGCGGTTCAGTATGTCGTTTCTTCTACGGGATGCACGTGAGGTTAGGGGGAACCCTCGCACCTCGCATATTGGCGCCCTTATGAGCGGGATGCACGCAAAGGTATGAAGGATCAGGTTCTTTTCGACAAGATCGACCTCCACTTGATCAGGGTCTTGCATACCGTGTTGACCGAGCGCAGTGTTTCGCGAGCCGCCATGAAGCTGGGCATGTACCAGCCGGCGGTGTCGGCGTCGCTGAAGCGGCTGCGGGAACTGGCAGGGGACCCACTCCTGGTGCGCTCGGGCGCCGGAATGGTGCCCACCGATGCGGGGCTGCGCATGATCGAGCCGAGTGCCAGCATTCTTCGTGCCGCCGAGGTCCTGTTCTCCGATGCGCGCGGCTTCGAGCCGCAGACCTCCGCGCCCGTGTTCCGCGTCGCGGCCGCCGACTACCTCGATCCCGAGTTCCTGCCGCAGCTGGTGGCGCAGGTGAAGCAGCAGGCGCCGCTGAGCCAGATCGAGATCCATCCGCTCACCGCCGCCTCGGACTACCAGGCGCAGCTCGCGCAAGGCGCGATCGACCTGGTCGTGGGCAACTGGCTCAAGCCGCCAGGCGAGCTCCACCTGGGCAAACTTTTTTCGGACGAGATCGTGTGCCTGGTCTCGCGCGAGCATCCCGCGGCCAAGCGCGGATGGACCGCGGAGCAGTGGCTGGCAGCGGAGCACGTGGCGCCCACGCCGGTGTTCCCGGGCGCTCGCGGCGTGATCGACGAACACCTCGAAGGCCAGGGCCTGGCGCGTAACATCACGGCCCGCTGCCCGCACTTCGGGCTGCTGCCGCGGATGGTGGCATCGAGCTTGCTCGTCCTCACCACCGGGCGGCAGTTCTGCGAACGCTACCTCGGCCACCTGCCCGTGCAGATCCTTCCTTGTCCCGTGCCTTTCCCCGAACTCGTCTACTACCAGCTGTGGCACGAACGCAGCCACTCCTCCGCCGCGGGCCGCTGGCTGCGCGAGCGCGTGAAGGCGGTGGCGGCGGGCCTGCGGCACCCTCACTAGCACTGGAGAGCCCGCCTTGAGCGTCCCGCGCCTGCAGCTCGCGCACATCACCAAGCGCTACCCCGCCGTGGTGGCCAACGACGACGTGTCCCTGACCGTCCAGCCCGGGGAGACCCACGCCGTGCTGGGCGAGAACGGCGCCGGCAAGTCCACGCTGATGAAGATCATCTACGGCGCGGTCAAGCCGGACGAGGGCAGCGTGATGTTCAACGGCCAGCCCGTGCACATCCGCAATCCGCAGGAGGCGAGGGCGCTGGGCATCAGCATGGTGTTCCAGCACTTCAGCCTGTTCGACACGCTGACCGTCGCCGAGAACGTCTGGCTGGGCCTGGACAAGAGCCTCACGCTGCAGCAGGTGACGCACAGCATCACCGCCAAGGCGCGCGAGTACGGACTCGACGTCGATCCTTCCCGGCCCGTGCACACGCTGTCGGTGGGCGAGATGCAGCGGGTGGAGATCATCCGCGCGCTGCTCACCAACCCCAAGCTGCTGATCCTGGACGAGCCGACCTCGGTGCTGACGCCGCAGGCGGTGGAGAAGCTGTTCGTCGTGCTGAAGCAGCTCGCGTCCGAAGGCTGCAGCATCCTCTACATCAGCCACAAGCTGCACGAGATCCGCGAGCTGTGCACGGCCTGCACGGTGATGCGCTCGGGCAAGGTGACCGGCGTGACCGATCCGCGCCGCGAGAGCAACGCCTCGCTCTCGCGCCTGATGATAGGCGCCGAGCCGCCGCAGCTGGAGCACCACGAGCGCCAGCCGGGCGAGGTTGTGCTGCGCGTGCAGGGCCTCACGCTGCCGCGCGAGGACCAGTTCGGGCACGACCTCGACGACATCTCCTTCGACGTCCGCTCCGGCGAGGTCGTGGGCATCGCGGGCGTGTCCGGCAACGGCCAGCGCGAGCTGCTGTTCGCGCTCTCGGGCGAGGACCGGCGTGCCGGGGCCCAGATGATCCAGGTGGGCGGACAGGCCGCGGGCCACTACGGGCCGGCGCGGCGCCGCCACCTGGGCCTGCACTTCGTGCCGGAGGAACGCCTCGGGCGCGGCGCGGTGCCGGGCCTGGGCCTCGCGCAGAACCTGCTGCTCACGCGCACCAACGCCGTCAGCCGCAGCGGCTGGATCCGCACGGCGGCCTTGCGGGCGCAGGCGGCGGACATCATCCGGCGCTTCAACGTGAAGGCAGGCGGTCCCGACGCGACGGCCAAGTCGCTGTCCGGCGGCAACCTGCAGAAGTTCATCGTGGGCCGCGAGATCGACGCGAATCCCAAGCTGCTGATCGTGTCGCAGCCGACCTGGGGCGTGGACGTGGGCGCATCGCAGCAGATCCGCGCCGAGATCCTGGCGCTGCGCGACGCGGGTTGCGCGGTGCTGGTGCTGTCCGAGGAACTGGACGAACTGTTCGAGATCAGCGACCGCCTGCACGTGATCGCCAAGGGGCGGCTGTCGCCCAGCATCGACCGCGCGCGGGCGACGGTGACGCTGATCGGCGAGTGGATGAGCGGGTTGTGGGTGGTGCATCCCTTGCGCGATGCCCCCGCCCCGACCCTCCCCCAGCGGGGGAGGGAGCAAGACCGGGAGAAAGGCCAAGATGTTTAAGCTGGAACAACGCCCGGAGGTCTCGCGCTTCTGGAGCTTCGCCTCGCCGCTGCTGGCGCTGGTCGTCACCGTGATCCTGGGCAGCCTGTTGTTCGTCGCGCTGGGCAAGGACCCGGTGCGCAGCCTGCAGGTCTTCTTCTGGGAGCCGATCAGCTCGGGCTACCGCATCGGCGAGCTGATGGTGAAGGCCACGCCGCTGCTGCTGATCGCGCTGGGGCTGGCCGTGTGCTTCCGCTCCAATGTCTGGAACATCGGCGCCGAAGGCCAGTTCGTGATGGGCGCCGTCGCCGCGGGCGGCATCGCGCTGCTGGCGGGCAAGGACACGACGCACTGGATCGTCGTGCCCATCCTGCTCGCGGGCGTGCTGGGTGGCATGGCGTGGGCCGCGATCACGGGCGTGCTGCGCGACAAGTTCAACGCCAGCGAGATCCTGGTGAGCCTGATGCTGGTGTACGTCGCCACGCTCACCCTCAACTACCTCGTGTTCGGGCCCTGGAAGGACCCGGCCGGCTACAACTTCCCGCAGACCAAGACTTTCGAGGCGGTGACGCAGATCCCGCGCCTCTTTCCCGGCTCGCGCGTGAACATCGGCGTGCTGCTGGCGGTGGCCGGCGTCGTGGCGCTGTGGATCTTCCTGTTCCGCACGCGCGCCGGCTTCGCGCAGCAGGTCGGCGGCCTGGCCCCGGCCGCCGCGCGCTACGCCGGCTTCTCCTCGCGCAAGGCCTTGTGGACCGCGCTGCTGATCTCCGGCGGCGCCGCGGGCCTGGCCGGCGGACTCGAGGTTGCCGGGCCGCTGGGGCAGCTGACGCCTTACGTGCCGGTGGGCTACGGCTTCGCCGCGATCATCGTGGCCTTCGTGGGCCGCCTGCATCCGGTGGGCATGGTGTTCTCCGCCATCCTCATGAGCATGTTCTACATCGGCGGCGAACTGGCGCAGTCGCGCCTGGGACTGCCCAAGTCGCTCACGGGCGTGTTCCAGGGCCTGCTGCTCTTCACGCTGCTCGCCTGCGACACCTTGATCGCCTACCGCTTCCGTTTCCTGCCGTCCGCCGTGCCGGCCAAGGCTTGACTCGAACATGGACCAGTACGCACTCCTCTTCGCCTCCATGCTCAACGCCGGCACCGTGCTGGCGATCGCGGCCCTCGGCCTCTTGATCAACGAGAAGGCGGGCATCGTGAACCTCGGGGCCGAGGGCATGATGCTGTGCGCCGCCATCGCCGGCTTCGCCGCCGTCGTGCGCACGGGCAACGACTGGGTCGGCTTCCTCGCCGGCATGGGCGCGGGCGCGCTGATGGCCGGGGCCTTCGGCCTGCTGGTGATCTGGATGAACACCAACCAGTACGCGACCGGCCTGGCCCTCAGCCTGTTCGGCGCCGGCTTCTCCGCCTTCGCCGGCATCACGTACGTGCAGGAGAAGCTGCCCGAGCGGCCGCACTTTTCCTTCCCGCTGCTGGGGGACATCCCCGTCCTCGGTCCCGCGTTGTTCCGCCAGCATCCCATGGTCTACCTGGCGATCGCGCTGGTGGCCTGGCTGATGTGGTTCCTGTACCGTTCCCGGACGGGGCTGGTGCTGCGCTCCGTGGGCGAGTCGCCCGAGTCGGCCCATGCCCTCGGTTATCCGGTGCGGCGCATCCGGCTGGCCGCGGTGATCGCGGGTGGCGCGCTGTGCGGCCTGTCGGGCGCCTACATCTCCATCGTCTACACGCCGCTGTGGGTCGAGGGCATGGTGGCCGGCAAGGGCTGGATCGCGCTGGCCCTCACCACCTTCGCCACCTGGCGTCCGGCACGCGTGTTGCTTGGGGCCTACCTGTTCGGCGGCGTCACCATGCTGCAGTTCCACTTGCAAAGCAGGGGTGTGGACATTCCCAGCGAATTCCTCAACATGCTGCCGTACGTGGCGACCATCGTGGTGCTGGCGCTGATCTCCCGCAATCCGGCGTGGATCCGGGTCAACATGCCCGCCTCGCTTGGAAAGCCGTTCTATCCCGGAACATAATCAATACTTTCAGTCCAAAACCCAAAGAGGGGAAGCAATGATCGACTCGAAGAAACGCGCCCTGCTCCAGGTGGCGGCCCTCGCGACCGCCGTCGCGGCGCTGGCTGCCTGCAGCAAGCAGGAGACTCCCGC
>FTHB01000160.1_pt1 | contig 17824 bp, 19 predicted proteins | sample 1640851 | NCBI WGS metagenome assembly FTHB01 (sample SAMEA3914788, study PRJEB12502) | metagenome | biome: forest; material: soil | place: Canada | collected 2011-07-03 | depth 0.1 m
CCTCGACTTCCCGAACGTGCCGCGCGTGCATGCCCTGTTCACTCGTCTCGATGCCTGCATTGCAGCCGCGGGAGGAGCGCTTTATCCCGCCAAGGACGCACTCGGTTCCGCAGCGCTGTTCCACTCGGCCTATCCCCGCTGGGGAGCGTTCCAGCGTTTCCGCGACCCTGCCATCTCCTCAACTTTTTCGCGCCGCATGGAAGGCCAGGCATGAACATCCTGATCCACGGCGCGACCTCGCGCATCGCCCACGAATGCGCGCGGCTGTGGGCGCGGCAAGGACATCGCATCCTGCTGCTGGGGCGTGATCCCGAGCGCATCGCTGCGGTGGCCGCGGACCTGCGCGTACTTTCACCACAGCCAGACGGCATTTCCACCGGGGTGCTCGATCTCGCTGACGAGGCCGGCCTGCGCCAGCGCATCGCGGAGGCCGACGCAGCCGCCGGCGGTTTCGATCTCGCGTTCATCGCGCACGGCTCCCTGCCGGCGCAAGGCGAGGTCCAGTCGGACGTCATGCAACTGCGACGCGCCATCGAGGTGAACGCGGTCTCCGTTGCGCAGCTGTGCGAGGCCATCGCCCCCTTGATGGAGTCGCGCCGGCACGGAACGCTGGCCGTCATCGGTTCGGTCGCAGGCGATCGCGGCCGGCAGTCCAACTACGTGTACGGCGCCAGCAAGGGCTTCGTCGAGAGGTACTGCCAGGGATTGCGCAACCGCCTCCATGCGGCGGGCGTGCAGGTCGTGCTCGTGAAGCCCGGACCCACGGACACGCCGATGACGCGCGGCATGGCGGCCAAGCCGGGGCGCATGGCTGATCCTGCCGACGTTGCGGCCGACATCGTGCGGGGCATCGCGCGCGGCCGCAGCGTCGTCTACACGCCGGGCATCTGGCGCTGGATCATGACGGTGATCCGCTGGATCCCCGAGAGCATCTTCGTGCGTCTGAAGCTGTGACACGGCCTTTGCTCCAGGCTGGTGCACATCGACGCCGACTTGTGGGACTTGTGGATCACAGGGCACGAAGTTGGACTCGCGCCCCTTCATTGCGCCGCTGGTCGAGCACGGAGAACACGGTGGAGATTGCCGGAAGCGCGGAGCCTCTTCTGTCGTACCTGTACGCCTACTACAGCATCGTGCGATTCCGCACCCGCAGCTTGCAGCGATTCCTGAGGTCCCGGCGCTGAAGCGGGGCCTTGGCCGCCGCTTGCGGCAAAATCGGGAAAACCCTTCCCGCCCATGACCCAAGTCCCTCCCATCGCCCCCCGCGACAAGGCCGAGATCCTGGCCCAGGCGCTTCCGTACATCCGCAAGTTCCATGGCAAGACCATGGTGATCAAGTACGGCGGCAACGCGATGACCGATCCCGAGCTGCAGGCCGACTTCGCCGAGGACGTCGTGCTGCTCAAGCTGGTGGGCATCAACCCCGTGGTCGTCCACGGCGGCGGTCCGCAGATCGAGCAGGCGCTGAATCGCCTGGGCAAGAAGGGCGAGTTCATCCAGGGCATGCGCGTGACCGACGCGGAGACCATGGAGGTCGTGGAATGGGTGCTGGCAGGTGAGGTGCAGCAGGACATCGTGGGCTTCATCCACAAGGCGGGCGGCCAGGCCGTGGGCCTCACGGGGCGCGACGGCGGCATGATCCGCGCCAAGAAGCTCAAGATGCTGGACACCAGGGACCCGAGCAAGGAACACGACGTCGGCCAGGTCGGCGACATCGTGGAGATCAATCCGGGGGTGCTCAAGGCCTTGCTCGAGGACAACTTCATTCCCGTGGTCAGCCCGATCGGCTTCGGTGACGAGAACGAGAGCTATAACATCAACGCCGATGTGGTGGCGAGCAAGCTCGCCGAGATCCTGCGGGCCGAGAAGCTGGTGCTCCTCACGAACACGCCCGGCGTCCTCGACAAGTCCGGCAAGCTGCTGACGGACCTGTCCGCCAGGCAGATCGACTCGCTGTTCGCCGACGGCACCATCTCCGGCGGCATGCTGCCCAAGATCAGCGGTGCGCTCGACGCGGCGCGGGCCGGCGTGAACGCGGTGCACATCATCGACGGCCGCGTGCCGCACGCGATGCTGCTCGAGATCCTGACCGACCAGGCTTACGGGACGATGATCCGGGCGAAATGACCCACCCCCGAAGCGCCTGCGGCGCCTCCCCCTCAAGGTGGCGCCCCCAGCGGCCCGGCAAAGCCGGTTCCGCGGCGGCACTGAGGAAGACGCAAACGATATGAGATTGCTTCTTGTCGAAGACGACGTGATGGTGGCCAGCGGCATCAAGCTGGGGCTCGCCAATGCCGGTTACGCGGTGGACTGGGTCGGCAGCGGCGAGCGCGCCGAGGAAGTGCTGCGCAGCGAGGTGTTCGACGCCGCCATCATCGACATCGGCCTGCCCAACATGGACGGCCTGGAGCTCACGCGCCGGATCCGCCGGCCCGAGATGGCGAGCCAGCACACGCCCGTGTTGATCCTCACCGCGCGCGACGCGCTGCACGATCGCGTGCAGGGCCTGGACCTCGGCGCCGACGACTACATGATCAAGCCCTTCGAGCTGCCGGAGCTGCTCGCGCGCCTGCGTGCGCTGCTGCGCCGCTCGCAGGCCGCGACTTCGGCGGTCCTGAGCTTCGGCCCGATCGAGCTCGATACGGCGAACCGGCGCGCCAGCGCCCAGCGCAACGGCCAGGCCGTGCCCATCGAGCTGGGCCCGCGCGAGTGGACGGTCATGGAGTACCTCCTGATCAACGCGCCCAAGCCGGCCAGCAAGGACAAGCTCCTGCAGGCCCTGACCGGCTGGGACAAGGAAATCACGCCCAACGCGGTCGAGGTCTACATCTCGCGCCTGCGCGGCAAGCTCGAACCCTACGGGGTGGCGCTGCGCTCGATCCGCGGCTTCGGCTACCGGCTCGAGCTGCGCCCGTCCGAGGGCGAGTGAAGCCCTTCGCATCTTCCTTCCTGCCCGACGCCCCGGCGTCGTCGCGGCTGCGCGTGTCCGAGGTGCGCGGCGTCACCTCGGGGCTGCGCCGCCGCCTGCTGGTGATGCTGATCGCGCCCCTCATCGTGCTGGCGATCGTCAACGCGTGGATGGAGTACCGCTCCGCCGACAACGTCGCCACGCACCAGGACCAGCGCCTGCTCTCGCTCATTCCGCTGGTGGCGGACTCGGTGATCGGCCAGTCGGGCGAGCGGCCGCTGCTGCTGCTGGCGCCGCCCTTCGAGGAGTTCCTCAAGGACCGGCCCGGCGCCGCCACCTACGCGATCCTCGACGTCGACGGCAAGGTGCTGCATGGGGACGAATGGCTCGCCGGCCTGCCGCCTTCGGACAGCGCGCCGGAGGTGCACAGCGAGGAGCATGACGGCGCGACCTGGCGCATCGTGCGCCAGCGCGAGCCCACGGTGCTGGGCGAGGTCGTCATCGCGGTGGCCGACAGCTCCGACCCGCGCCAGCAGTGGGCGCGCTCCATCCTGCTGCGGGTGCTGCTGCCGAACCTGGTGCTGATCGCTGCCGCGGCCTTCGCGGTGCGCTGGGCCGTGCAGCAGGCGCTGCGGCCGCTGCTGTCGCTGAAGGAGGCGGTGGAGCGCCGTTCGCCGCGCGACCTGAGCGCGATCGACGAGGCCGCATCGCCCGAGGAAGTGCGTCCGCTCGTGGACTCGCTCAATCGCCTGTTCGGCCTCGTCAACGCGCAGGCCGAGAGCCAGCGCCGCTTCATCGCCGACGCGGCCCACCAGCTGCGCACGCCCATCGCGGGGCTGCAGGCGCAGGTGGAGGCGTGGGCGCAGGCCGCCAGCACCGCCGCCCAGGCGCAGACGCTGGCCCTTCCCACCGAGCAGGTCTTCAAGCTGCGCAGCGCCACGCGCCGCACTTCGCAACTCGCCAACCAGCTGCTGGCCCTCTCGCGTGCCGACGCGCGCGGCATGCAGTCGCAGCCGGAGCAGCGCGTGGACCTCAAGGCCTTGTGCGAAGGCGCGCTCGAAGCGCACCTCGATGCGGCGACGGTCCGCGGCATCGACCTGGGGCTGGACGCCGAGCCGATCCGGGTGATGGGACACGAGTGGCTGTTGCGCGAGCTGCTGTCCAACCTGGTGGACAACGCCGTGAAGTACAGCCACGAAGGCGGCTGCGTCACGATCCGCTGTGGCCGGCGCGGCAGCCTGCCGTTCGTGGAGGTCGAGGACGACGGGCCGGGCGTCGCCACCCCCGAGATGCCGCGCATCCTCGAGCGCTTCTACCGCGTGCAGGGCACGCAGGGCGAGGGCAACGGGCTGGGTCTCGCCATCGCCGAAGAGATCGCCCGCGTCCACCAGACGCACCTGCAACTTCAGCCGGGCTCGGGTGGTCGTGGCTTGAAAGTCACACTTCCCTTCGCGGGGTGAGCACCTACTGGCGCAGCAATGCCGCTCCCGGGACGGGGAGGCAGGCGCCCACGGTCGGGTATGCGAGAATGGTTTGCAACCGCTGACCTAGTCAATCCATGTCCCACGCCGAGCTCGACACTCCCGAACCGACCCCCGGTGGCGATACGCCGGCCGTGGCGCGCAAGCGCCCGAAGCCGGGCGAGCGGCGCGTGCAGATCCTCGAGGCGCTGGCGACGATGCTGGAGCAACCGGGAGCCGAGCGCATCACCACGGCCGCCCTGGCGGCGCGCCTGGACGTGAGCGAGGCAGCGCTGTACCGGCACTTCGCCAGCAAGGCGCAGATGTTCGAGGGACTGATCGAGTTCATCGAGCAGAGCGTCTTCACGCTGATCAACCAGATCACCGAGCGCGACGCCGCGGGTCCCTCGCAGGCCGGCCGCATCGTGACCATGCTGATCCAGTTCGCCGAAAAGAACCCCGGCATGACCCGCGTGATGGTGGGTGACGCGCTGGTGTTCGAGAACGAGCGCCTGCAGCAGCGCATGAACCAGTTCTTCGACAAGGTGGAGTCCTCGCTCAAGCAGAGCCTGCGGCTCACCGCCGATGCAGCCGCGCCCACCGTGGACGCGCAGGTGCGCGCCTCGGTGCTGACGGCCTTCATCGTCGGCCGCCTGCAGCGCTTCGCCCGCTCGGGCTTCAAGCGTGCCCCGTCGGAGCACCTGGAGGCCGCGCTCGCGCGCATGCTGTAGGCCTGCAGGGCGAGTGCAGCGATGCACGAACCGCCTGCGCCTTCCTGATCCGGGCTTTCCGTGCTGAGAATCCGCCTCGCCGGCCAGGATGCGCTGCTGCATCCCACCGGCACCCTGTACCTCTCCGCCGAACACACGCTGCTGGTCGCCGACGCGCACTTCGGCAAGGCCGTGAGTTTCCGCAAGCTCGGCGTGCCCGTGCCCAGTGGCACCACGGGCGGCACGCTGGAGCGGCTCGACGCGGCGCTCGCGGACACGGGTGCCAGGCGCATCGTGTTCCTCGGCGACTTCCTGCACTCCGTGCGCTCGCATGCGGCCGGCACCTTGCGCGTGCTGCACGCGTGGCGCGACGCGCATGCGGACCTGGAGCTCACGCTCGTGCGCGGCAACCACGACGACCGCGCCGGCGACCCGCCCCAGGGCCTGCGTTTCACGGTCGTCGACGAGCCGCTGCGGCTCGGCCCCTTCGCGCTGTGCCATCACCCGCGTCCCGTGGCGGACGCATACGTCCTCGCGGGCCATTGGCATCCGTGCATCAGCATCGCGGGACGCGCTTTCGAACGATTGCGCCTGCCGTGCTTCTGGTTCGGCGATGACAGCGGCCAGCTGCCGCGGCAGGCCGTTGGCATCCTGCCTGCCTTCGGTACTTTTACCGGCATGCACCGCATCGAGCCGCGCGCGGGCGACCGCATCTTCCCGATCGCGGGCGAAACCGTGCGGGCGCTGCCCGCGCTGCCTGTGCCGTAAAGGTCGCGTCGGTGCGCCGCTGACACGGGCCGTCGACGTGGACCGGCGCCCAGGCGCGTGGCGGGGCCGTGGAATGGCAGCAACCCATTCCTCTGGAGTCCCCCATGAAGCGCATCGCCCTCTTCGCCGCGGCTGCCGCCCTGGCAGCGCCCGCCGTATTCGCCCAGTCCGCCGTCGTCAGCGACGGGGGCGGGCTCATCCTGCTCGAAGGTCCCGCGCAGTCCCGGCCGCTGCGCGGTGCCGTGATCGCCGAAGCACCCGTGATGGTGTCACCCGGCGTCGTTGCGACGGTACCGGCGACCAACGTGCTCGGTGGTCCCGCGGCGGTCGTGAGCACCACGCCGGAACTGACGGTGGTGAAGCACTACTGGAACGTCCCCTCCAACATCGACCGGCGCATGGACTTCCAGCGCTGGGAACGGCTCATTCCCTGAAGAAGGAGAAAACGACATGAAGAAGATCGCCTTCGTCGGCGCGGCAGCGCTGCTGGCCGCCTCCGCGTTCGCGCAGAGCACCGTGACCTCCTCGACGGGCGCCACCGTCAGCTCCGGCACCGGCGTCGCCGTGACGCCCGGCGTCCCCAGTGCCAGCGTGACCGTGACGCCCTCGACTTCCGTCGCCGTGCCCAGCGCGCACATGCTCCCCGGGGGCGCGATGGTGCAGAGCAGCTCCACCACCGTGCTGGGCGGACCGTCGGGTGACCTCAGCGGCACCAAGACCGAGGTGAACACGTACTGGGTCAACGTGCCGGCCAACGCGCCGAACCGCTACGACTTCCAGAGCTGGCAGTCGCTGAAGTAAGAGAGGGCGCGTAGCGCCCGCTGCCCCGCGGCAGGCGGTGTCAGGCGACGCGCGCGCCGACCTTGCCGCCGGCCGCGACGATCTCGGCCCAGGTCTGATCGTCGATCGCGAAGCCCTGCGTTTCGCGCTCGCGCCGCGCGCGGCGTTCCGGCTCGCCCGCCAGCAGCACACCTTCGCCTCCGGGCGCGGGCGGGCTTTGCTTGAGCCAGTCGACGAAGGCGAGGGCCTCGCTTTCGAAGCTGGCCTGCGTGCCCAGCTTGCGCGGGTCCACGACGATCGTGAACATGCCATTGATGACGGAGCGATGGTTGTCCGCGGGCCGGTGCCAGGTGCCGCTGCCGGTGAGCGCGCCTCCGAGCAGTTCGCAGGCCACGGCCATCCCGTAGCCCTTGTGCTCGCCGAAGGCGAGCAGGGCGCCGAACATGCCGCCGGGTTGCGGCACGACGACCACGCCCGGGTTGGTCGTGGGCCGGCCCTTCTCGTCGATCAGCAGGCCCGGCTCGACCTGCCGTCCCTCGTTGTGCGCCACGCGCATCTTGCCCTGCGCGACACGGCTGGTCGCGAAGTCCAGCACGAAGGGTTCGCGCCCGGCGAGCGGGATGCCGACCGTGAACGGGTTCGTGCCATAGCGGCCATCGCCCCCGCCGAAAGGCGCGACTACCGGCCGCGACTGCACGTTGACGAAGTGGATGGACACGAGCCCGCGCGCCACCGCCATCTCGGCGAAGTGGCCGATGCGGCCCAGGTGGTGCGCGTTGGCGAGCGCCATCACGCAACTGCCGGTCTCCTGCGCGCGCTGGATCGCGAGCGTCATCGCCTGCTCGCCCACGACTTGGCCGTAGCCGCGCTGCCCGTCCAGCGCCAGCAGGCTGCCGCCATCGAGCTTCACCTGCACGCTGGAGTTCGGCTTCAATCCGCCTTCGAGCACCGCATCCACGTAGCGGGGCACCATGCCCACGCCGTGCGAGTCGTGGCCGCTCAGGTTGGCAAGCACGAGATTGTCGGCGACGACCTTCGCCTCCTGCGCGCTGCTGCCGGCGCCCTGGATGATCGCGGCAACGGTGGCGCGCAAGGGCGCGGCCTGGAAGATTCTCGACATGCTGCTGCCTACATCACCGCGCCGACTTGCCACGGCACGAATTCGTTCTGGCCGTAGCCATGCTGTTCGCTCTTGCTGCGCTCGCCCGAGGCCGTAGCCAGCACGAGGCGGAAGATGCGCTCGCCCATCTCGGCGACCGAGCTCGTGCCGTCGATGATCTCGCCGCAGTTGATGTCCATGTCCTCCTCCTGCCGCTGCCACAGCGTGCTGTTGGTGGCGAGCTTGAGGGAAGGCGAGGGGGCGCAGCCGTAGGCCGAGCCGCGTCCCGTGGTGAAGCAGATCATGTTGGCGCCGCCGGCCACCTGGCCCGTCGCGCTCACCGGGTCGTAGCCGGGCGTGTCCATGTAGACGAAGCCGTGCGCCGTCACCGGCTCGGCGTATTCGTAGACCGCCCGCAGGTTGCTGGTTCCGCCCTTGGCGACGGCGCCGAGCGATTTCTCCAGGATGGTCGTGAGCCCGCCGGCCTTGTTGCCCGGCGACGGGTTGTTGTTCATCTCGCCTTCGTTGACCCTGGTGTAGTGCTCCCACCAGTGGATGCGCGAGATCAGCTTCTCGCCGATCTCGCGACTCACGGCGCGGCGTGTGAGCAGGTGCTCGGCGCCATAGATCTCCGGCGTCTCCGACAGGATGGCCGTGCCGCCGTGCGCGACCAGCAGGTCCACCGCCGCTCCCAGTGCCGGATTGGCGCTGATGCCCGAATAGCCGTCCGAGCCGCCGCACTGCAGGCCGATGGTGATGTGCGAGGCGCTGCAGGGTTCGCGCTTGACGCGGTTCGCCGCCGGCAGCATGTCCTTCACGAGGGCGATGCCCTTTTCCACGGTGCGCCGCGTGCCGCCCGTGTCCTGGATGTTGAAGACCTGCAGGGTCTCGCCTTCGCGCAGGCTGCTGTGCGCGAGCCAGGCATTGATCTGGTTCGCTTCGCAGCCCAGGCCCACGACGATCACCGCGGCGAAGTTCGCGTGCGTCGCGTAGCCGGCCAGCGTGCGCTCGAGGATGTGCATGCCCAGGCCTTCGGTGTCCATGCCGCAGCCGGTGCCGTGCGTGAGCGCGACGACGCCGTCCACGTTCGGGTACGCCGCCAGCGCCTGCGGATGGTTCTGGCGCGAGAAGTGGTCGGCGATCGCGCGAGCCGCCGTCGCGGAGCAGTTCACGCTGGAGAGGACGCCGATGTAGTTGCGCGTGGCGACGCGCCCGTCGGCCCGCTTGATGCCCAGGAAGGTCGCCTCGCGTTTCGGCGCCTCCGGCTTCACGTCGGCGCCGATCGCGTAATCGCGCGCGAAGTCGCCGCCGTTCGGCCCCACGTCGAGGTTGTGCGTGTGCACGTGTTCGCCGGCGGCTATGGGGCGGCTGGCAAAACCGATGATCTGGTTGTAGCGCCGCACCGGCTGGCCCGCGGCGATGTCGCGCACGGCCAGCTTGTGCCCGGGCGGCACGAGTCCGCGCACGGTGACGTTCTCGACGGCGGTGCCGCCCAGCAGCTGCGTGCGGGCGATCAGGACGTCGTCCTGCGGGTGGAGGCGGATATAGGGAGTCATGTGGGTTCCAGGTTCAGGCCGGTCGCGTGCGGCGCCAGCTCGCGCTGTAGCGGCCGGTGGCCTTCTTCAAATGCTGCTGCATCGCAGAGCGTGCACCCTCGGCGTCGCGCGCACGGATCGCCTCGAGCACCGTCGCGTGTTCGGCGAGCGCGGTCCGCCACGAGGCGGGCGTTTCGAAATGATCGCCGAGCCGCTCGAACAGCGGCCCGTGGCGCGTGCTCCAGTACTTGCGCACCGTGTCGCACAGCACCTCGTTGCCGCAGGCGTCGGCGATCGCGGCGTGGAAGGATTCGTCGCCCTCGGACGGCGCGATGCCTGCTTCCACCTCCTCGCGCATGCGCTCGAGCGCCGCGGCGATGGCGACGATCTGCGGCTTGCGCGCATTCCGGGCGGCCAGCGCCGCCACCTCGGCCTCGACCAGTTCGCGGGCGCGCATCACTTCGAGCGGCCCCCAGTCGTTGCCCTTGTGTTCCTGCTTGCGGGTAGGGCGCACCGGGCGCCGCTGCCTGGCCGGCTGGACGTAGATGCCCGATCCCGTGCGCACCTCGACCCAGCCTTCCACCTCCAGCGCGATCAGGGCCTCGCGCACCGATGGGCGGCTCACGCCCAGCTCGCGCGCCAGGTCGCGCTCGGCGGGTAGCCGCGTGCCGGCGGCGAACTCGCCCGCCGAGATCAGGCCGCGCAACTGCTCGGCGATCTGGCGATAGAGGCGGCTGGCCGCGACGGTCTGCAGGGGCATGGGCTGAGGGCTAGGGTCGGACCGGATTGGCCAAGTGGTCAGGCCAATTACTATCGGGCCCCCGGCGGCTTGCGCGCATCGGTTGTTCCCCTAGTCCCGGCCCCTCATCTCCACTCCCTGCGAAGGAGCCCCCCGTGCGACTGAAGAACAAGACCGCCCTCGTCACGGCCGCCGGCCAGGGCATAGGCCGAGCCAGCGCGCTGGCGCTCGCCGCGGACGGCGCGCAGGTGTGGGCCACCGACGTCAACCCGCGACTGTTGGACAGCTACGAGGGCGTGGCCAACGTGCGCTGCGTGCAGCTCGACGTGCTGGACAAGCAGGCGATCGCGCGCGTGATCGCCGAGATGCCTGCCATCGACATCCTGTTCAACTGCGCCGGCTTCGTGCACGGCGGCACGGCGCTGCAGGCGACCGACGAAGAGTGGAACTTCGCCCTGAACCTCAACGTGCGCGCGCAGTTCTGGGCGATCCAGTCGGCGCTGCCCCGCATGCTGCAGAACCAGGGCGGCCAGGGCGAAGGCAGCATCATCAACATGGCCAGCGTGTGCAGCAGCATCAAGGGCCTGCCCAATCGCTTCATCTACGGCACCACGAAGGCGGCGGTGATCGGCCTGACCAAGAGCGTGGCCGCCGACTACGTCGCGCACGGCATCCGCTGCAACGCGATCTGTCCCGGCACCGTCGACACGCCTTCGCTGCAGCAGCGCATCAACGCCAATCCGGACCCCGAAGCCGCCCGGCAGGCCTTCGTCGCGCGCCAGCCCATGGGCCGCCTCGCCACGCCCGAGGAAATCGCGCCGCTGGTGGTCTACCTCGCCAGCGAGGAATCGAAGTTCGTGACCGGCCAGGCCTATGCGGTCGACGGAGGCATCACGCTATGAACCAGCTCGATTTCCAGGGGCGGCACGCCATCGTCACCGGCGGCGCCACGGGCCTCGGCTTTGCGATCGCGCAGCGCCTCGTGGCCTCGGGTGGCAGCGCGGCGATCTGGGACCGCGACCTGGCGACCGGCCGCCATGCCGCCGAACAACTGGGGGCTGCGTGCAGCTTCGTGCAGGTCGACGTGACGGACGAGATCTCGGTGCGCGATGCCTTGCAGTCCACCGTGCGGCGCAGCCAGCGCGTCGACGCCCTCGTCAACAGCGCCGGGATCACGGGACCCAACACCAGGCTATGGGAGTACCCGGCGGACGCATGGCGCCAGGTGATCGAGGTGAACCTCACGGGCCTGTTCCTGTGCTGTCGCGAGGTCGTGCCCGTGATGCGCCAGGCCGGCTATGGCCGCATCGTCAACATCGCCTCGGTGGCCGGCAAGGACGGCAACCCCAACGCGAGCGCGTACAGTGCGAGCAAGGCGGCGGTGATCGCGCTGACCAAGTCGCTGGGCAAGGAGCTCGCCGACACGGAAGTGCGCGTGAACTGCGTGACGCCCGCGGCCGTGAAGACGGCCATCTTCGACCAGATGACCGAGGCGCACATCCAGTTCATGCTCTCCAAGATTCCCATGGGCCGCTTCGGCACGCCGCAGGAGATCGCCGCGCTGGTGGCCTGGCTGTGCACCGAGGACTGCTCCTTCTCCACCGGCGCGGTGTTCGACCTCTCCGGCGGCCGCGCCACCTACTGATCACAACAACGAGGAAACCCAATGAAACTGGTTCGCTATGGCAACCCCGGCAAGGAAAAGCCGGGCCTCATCGACGCCGACGGCAAGCTGCGTGACCTGAGCAGCGTGGTGCCGGACATAGGCCCCGGCCAACTCGGCGCCGTGGGGCTGGCGCGCATGCGCAAGGCCAATCCCGCCAAGCTGCCGCTGGTGCGCGGCAACCCGCGCTTCGGTTGCCCGGTCGCGCACGTGCCCAAGTTCATCGCCATCGGCCTGAATTACGCCGACCATGCAGCCGAAGCGGGCGCGCCGATCCCGGCGGAGCCCATCGTGTTCATGAAGGCCACCAGCTGCATCCAGGGCGCGAACGATCCCGTGATGCTGCCGCGCGGCTCGGTCAAGACCGACTGGGAAGTGGAGCTCGGTGTCGTGATCGGCGAGCGCGCGCGCTACGTTCCCATGAACAAGGCGCTGGCGTATGTCGCCGGCTACACCGTCGTCAACGACGTCAGCGAGCGCGAGTACCAGCTGGAGCGCGGCTCGCAGTGGGACAAGGGCAAGGGCTGCGACACCTTCGGGCCCATCGGTCCCTGGCTCGTGACCGCCGACGAAATCCCGAACGTGCAGCGCCTGTCCATGTGGCTGGACGTGAACGGCGAGCGCATGCAGACCGGCAACACGAAGACGATGATCTTCAACGTGGCCAAGCTGGTGAGCTACTGCAGCCACTTCATGACGCTGGAGCCCGGCGACGTGATCACCACCGGCACGCCGCCCGGTGTCGGCCTGGGCATGAAGCCGCCCAAGTACCTGAAGAAGGGCGACGTGATGACGCTGGGCATCGAGGGACTGGGCGAGCAGCGGCAGCTGGTCGTGCCCTACAAGGCGAGCTGAGCGAAGGCTAGGCGTACAGGCGCACGCCGGCCTGGCGGATCCACTCCGCCGCGTCGGCGCCCAGCGCCTGCACCACGGGCGTCCACACGCTGTCGTAGGCGGGCAAGGCGTCGGGCGCGAAGCTGGTGTGCGGCCAGTCCGATCCCCACACCATGCGCTCGCCGAACACCGCCGCGACGCGCCGCACCAGTGGCAGCACTGCGTCGTAAGGCGCCTGCGCGCCCAGGCGGTACCAGCCGGAGAGCTTGATCCAGCTGCCGCGCGATGCGAGGGCTTCGAGTGCGTTCCACGCGGACATGTACTCCGCATGTTCGACGTCCAAGCCGGCCATGTGGTCCAGCACGAAGGGCAGATCGAGCGGCACCTGCAAGCGCGCGATCACGGGCAGGTCCTGCGGCCGTGCATAGAACTGCACATGCCACCGCAGCTGCCGAAGCACTGGCGCGAAGCGAACGAGCTGTTCCTGCACCGACCCACGATCGCTACCCACCGGCGAGACCAGGTTGAAGCGGATGCCGCGCACGCCGGCGGCGTCCATCGCAGCGAGCTCCTCTTCGCCTTCATCACCGCGCAACACGACAACGCCGCGATGCCGCCCTTTGGAGCCGCGCAAGGCGTCGAGCAGCAGGCTGTTGTCGCTGCCGTAGACGCTGGGCTGCACCAGCACCAGGTGGCCGAAGCCGTGCGCCTGCGCGAGTGCTTCGATCTCGGACAAGGGCCGCGGCACCGGCGCGTAGTGCGCACCCTGCGCTACCGCGGAGCCCGCGAACACATGCACGTGGCAATCCCAGCCCGTAGCCGATGAAGCCTGTCGCTCCATGCGCTCTCAACCCACGACGATCTTGCGTTCACGCACCACGCGCGCCCACAGCGCCTGCTGCTTCTTCAGGAAGTCCGCCGCCTGCGCCGGGCCGCCGCTGAACAGCTCGCCGCTCAGGGCCCGCACGCGTCCCAGCACCTCCGGGTCGGCCATCGCCTTGGCGATGGCGGCGGCGAGGCGATCGCGCACGTTCGCCGGCGTCGCCGCGGGTGCGAGCACGGGGTTCCACTCCAGCACCTCGTAGCCGGGCACGCCCGCTTCCTCCATGGTCGGCACGTCCGGCAGCGAACGCGCGCGGCGCACGCTGGTGGTCGCGAGCGGGCGCAGCTTGCCGGCCTGGATGTGGCCGAGCGATGACGCGACGTTCGCGAAGAACAGCGGCACCTGGCCCGCCATCACGTCGTTCATGGCCGGGCCGCCGCCCTTGTAGGGCACGTGCTGCAACGTCACGCCGGCGCGGTCCTCGAACAGCGCGCCGGCGAGGTGCTGCGCCGAGCCGTTGCCCGACGACGCGTAGGCGATCGTGCCCGGTTTCGCCTTGGCCATGCGGATCAGGTCGCGCACGTTCTTCGCTTCGAAGGCGGGATTGCACACCAGCACATTGGGAAAGAGGGCCAGCACCGCGAGCGGCGCGAACGCCGTGCTGGTGTCGTAGGGCAGCCTGGGGTAGAGCGACGGGTTCACCGCGAAGGACGACGCGTCCAGCAGCAGCTGCGAGCCATCCGGCGTGGCGCGCGCCACGTAACCGGCGGCGATCTGGCCGCCCGCGCCGGGCTTGTTGTCGACGACGACGGTCTGTCCCAGCGCACGCGCCATGGGTGGCGCGATCAGTCGCGCCATGAGGTCGGCGCCGCCGCCGGGCGCATAGGAGACGACCAGCGTGATGGCCCGGCCACCGGCGATCTCCTGCGCCCGCGCGAGCAGAGGGAAGGCGAGCGCCGAGGCGCCGGCGGCGAGCACGGTGCGGCGCGAAAGGGTAGGGCGCATGGCGGGTCTCCTCTTGATGGCTTGGTGCTTGAGCGCGCCGGCTGCGTTGGACGCGCTCGATGGGGAAGTGTGCGCGGACCGCAGCGGCCGCGCGTGCCGCCGCGCTGAGGAAAAACCCGCCCGCGTGCGGCCTCTCGCGAAAAAAACCGGCGAGCCCGAACAACGGCGGCCAAAATGCTGCAAAATAGAACGACCGTTCGTTTTTATTTCCAGCCCATGTCCGTCACCGAACTGCCAGTGAAACCCGTCCGCGCGCGGGAAGGCAAGGCCTTGCAGAAGGGCCAGCAGACCAAGGCGGCGATCGTCGATGCCGCGCTGGGCCTGGCCACCCAGATCGGGCTGGAAGGCCTGTCCATCGGCGCGCTCGCCGAGGTGACGCAGATGTCCAAGTCCGGCGTCTTCGCGCACTTCGGCTCGCGCGAGGAGATGCAGATCTCGGTGGTGCGCGAGTACCACCAGCGCTTCGAGCAGGAAGTGTTCTATCCCTCGCTCAGCGAGGACCGCGGCCTGCCGCGCCTGCGCGCGATGTTCGCGCACTGGATGAAGCGCACCTCGGTGGAGATCGACTCCGGCTGCATCTACATCAGCGGCGCCGTGGAGTTCGACGACCGGCCCGGGCCGGTGCGCGACGCGCTCGCCTGGTCGGTGCAGACCTGGCACGACGCGATGAAGCGCGCGATCACCATGGCGAAGGAAGAGGGCCACCTCGATCCCTCGACCGACGAGGAGCAGATGCTGTTCGAGATCCACGGCCTCATCCTCGCGCTGCACTACGAAGCGCGCTTCCTCAAGAATCCCGGCTCCATCGCCCGCGCCAACACGGGCTTCGAGCACATCCTGCAGCGCCACGGCGCCGCCACCCCCACCAAGTCGAAACCTGCCCGCGCGGCGAAGAGTTCCAAGGAGTAATCCATGCCCCAGTACACCCCGCCCCTGCGCGACATGCAGTTCGTGATCCACGAGTTGTTCAACGTGGCCGACCAGCTCAAAGGCATGCCGAAGCACGCCGACGTCGACGTCGACACGATCAATGCAGTGCTCGAAGAGGGCGGCAAGTTCGCTGCCGAAGTGGCCTTCCCGCTGAACCGCATCGGCGACGAGCAGGGCTGCACGCTGAACAAGGAGACCCACGAGGTCACGACGCCCGCGGGCTTCAAGGAGGCCTACGCGAAGTACGTCGAAGGCGGCTGGCCCGCGCTGTCCTGCGACCCGGAGTACGGCGGCCAGGGCCTGCCCTTCGCGCTGAACCAGTGCCTCTACGAGATGCTCAATAGCGCGAACCAGGCCTGGACCATGTATCCCGGCCTGTCGCACGGCGCCTACGAAGCGCTGCACGCGCACGGCACCGACGAACAGAAGAAGCTGTTCCTGCCCAAGCTGGTGTCGGGCGAGTGGACCGGCACCATGTGCCTGACCGAGCCGCATTGCGGCACCGATCTCGGCCTGCTGCGCACCAAGGCCGAACCGCAGGCCGACGGCACCTACAGGATCACGGGCAATAAGATCTTCATCTCCGCCGGCGAGCACGACATGGCGGAAAACATCATCCACCTGGTGCTCGCGCGCCTGCCGGACGCGCCGCAGGGCAGCAAGGGCATCTCGCTGTTCCTGGTGCCCAAGTACAAGGTGAAGGCGGACGGCTCGCTGGGCGAACGCAACGGCATCTTCTGCGGCGGCCTGGAGCACAAGATGGGCATCCATGGCAACGCCACCGCGCAGCTGGTGCTCGAGGGCGCCGTCGGCACGCTGGTCGGCGAGCCGAACAAGGGCCTGCCCGCGATGTTCGTGATGATGAACGCGGCGCGCCTGGGCGTGGGCAACCAGTCGCTGGGCCTCACCGAAGTCGCCTACCAGAACGCGCTGGCCTACGCCAAGGAGCGGCTGCAGATGCGCGCGCTCTCGGGCCCCAAGGCCAAGGACAAGCCGGCCGACCCGATCATCGTGCACCCCGACGTGCGCAAGATGCTGCTGACGGCCAAGGCCTATGCCGAAGGCGGCCGCGCGGTCGCGATCTACTGCACCATGCTCCTGGACAAGGAGCTGTACCACCCCGACGAGAAGGTGCGCAAGGACAGCGAGGAGATCGTCGCGCTGCTCACGCCCATCGTGAAGGCCTTCCTCACGGACAACGGCCACGTCGCCACCAACGCCTGCATGCAGGTCTTCGGCGGCCATGGCTACATCCAGGAGTGGGGCATGGAGCAGTTCGTGCGCGACAACCGCATCAACATGATCTACGAAGGCACGAACACCGTGCAGTCGCTGGACCTCTTGGGACGCAAGATCCTGGGCAACAACGGCGCGACGCTGAAGAAGTTCGGCAAGCTGGTGGCGCAGCTGGTCGAGGAAGAAGGCGTCAACGAGAAGATGGCGGAGTTCATCAACCCCGTCGCCTACCTCGGCGACCAGGTCACGAAGTTCACCACCGAGATCGGCTTCAAGGCCTTCCAGAATCCGGACGAGGTCGGCGGCGCCGCGGTGGATTACCTGCGCGTGCTGGGCCACCTCGTGTTCGGCTACTTCTGGGCGCGCATGGCGCAGGTGGCGCTCAGGCAGATCGAGGCCGGCAGCACCGACCCGTTCTACCAGGCCAAGCTGCAGACCGCGCGCTTCTATTTCGCGCGCCTGTTCCCCGAAACCGCGACGCTGATGCGCACCGCGCGCTCCGGCGTCGGCGTGCTGCTCGACACGGACGCGGCGCTGGCATGAAGCGCGTCCTCGCCTTCGCGCTGGCGATGGCGGCTTGCGCCGCCTTCGCGCAGATGACGCCGGTGGGCCTGTGGCGCAACATCGACGACAAGACCGGCGAGGCCAAGGCCGAGATCCGCATCGCGGACAACGGCGGCAAGCTCAATGGCCGCATCGAGAAGACGCTCAAGAAGGACGGCAAGCCGACCTGCGAAGAGTGCCGGGACGAGCGCAAGGGCCAGCCCATCGTCGGTCTCGAGATCATCCGCAACGCGCAGAAGGCCGAAGGCAAGGACGTGTGGGAAGACGGCAGGATCCTCGACCCGGAGAACGGCCGCGAATACACCTTGCGCCTGACGCCGATCGAGGGCGGCAGGAAGCTGGAAGTGCGCGGCTCGATCGGCCCCTTCGGCCGCACGCAGACCTGGGTGCGCGTTCAGTGAAATGATTTGAATTTCCCTCCCGTTCGGGGGGAGGGCAGGCTGGGGGTACTTGCATGAACCGGAGCGCCCCCACCGCAACCTTCCCCCAAAGGGGGAGGGAGCCAAGACAGGAATTTGCATGTACAAAGATCAGGCCGATCGCGCGGGCGCCACGCCTGCCGCAGGCGAAGGGAAGACTGCAACGATGAACCGCTTCCTCGTGAAGAAAGTGGCCGTGCTCGGCGCGGGCGTGATGGGCGCGCAGATCGCCGCGCACCTCGTGAACGTCAAGGTGCCGGTGGTGCTGTTCGACCTGGCCGCGAAAGAGGGCCCGAAGAACGGCATCGTCACGAAGGCCGTCGAAAACCTCAAGAAGCTCAAGCCCTCGCC
>FTHB01000469.1_pt1 | contig 17813 bp, 16 predicted proteins | sample 1640851 | NCBI WGS metagenome assembly FTHB01 (sample SAMEA3914788, study PRJEB12502) | metagenome | biome: forest; material: soil | place: Canada | collected 2011-07-03 | depth 0.1 m
CGCCGGCGCCGGCGCTTCCAATGTCATCTACCTCGGCGCGGCGCAGTGCCGCCGCAAGTTCGAACTGTTCTATCCCGATGGCTTCGAGGACGAGACCTACCTCGTCGCCGAGCGCTCGCACAAGGAGCGCGCCCACCTCGAATGGGAGACCGAGCTGGCTCCCGCCGCCTTTCGCAAGCTGCTGGCGCGCGGTGAATTCCGCGCGATCTCCGATGCGGCGGTGCGCATCGAGGCCCGCTCCAACCTGCTGTTCTCGTTCGAGCGCATGGCCTTGCGCGACGCGGTGAAGACGCCGGCGGGCGCGCGCCTGTTCGCCACCGAGCTCTATGCCTTCCTCTATGGACACGGCTCGCCGCAGCGTCGTTTCACCGACTGGCTCGAAGCGCTGGCGGATTTGCCGCAGCGCAAAAGCAAGGTGCTGACCTGGCCCGTGGCGACGGTGTTCGGCTTCATCGCGCGCCCGGACCGCCACCTGTTCTGCAAGCCGCGCGCGACGCGCAAGGCGGCCCAGCTGTATGGCTATGCGCTCGCCTACCAGCCGGTCCCGTCGTGGCCGCTGTACCAGGACCTGCTGACCTTCGCGGCGGTACTGCGCCGCGACCTGGACCGCAAGCCGGGCTTCAAGGCGCGCGACATGGTCGACCTGCAGTCCTTCATGTGGGTGCAGGGCGCGCCGGAGTACGAGGCCTAGGCGTCCCGCTTTCGGCGCGCGCCATGTTGCGGCGCATCGTGCGCAACGCTCAGGGAGCGAACTGCTCCATGCCCACGATCCCGATCTTCACCAGGCCTTCGCGCTGGGCGCTGGTGAGCGCCGCGGCCACGGCTTCATATTTCGCGCGCCGGTCCGGCCGCACGTGGATCTCGGGCTGGTTGGCCTCGTGCGCCGCTTCGCGCAGCCTGGCCTCCAGCGCCGCGCGATCCGCGAGCGGCTCGCCGTTCCACAGGAAGCGCCCGGCCGCATCGATGTCGACCTGCGCCACCACCGGCGGCACGGGCGGGGGCGGCGACTGGCGCCCCGGCATCTCCAGCCCCACGGCCTGCAGCTGGATCGGGATGGTGATGATCAGCATGACCAGCAGCACCAGCAGCACGTCCACCAGGGGCGTGGTGTTGATGTCGGCCATCGGTTCGGGATCGGCCTCGGTGCCGGCGCGGATGTGCATGGCTAGCGGGCGGGAGGTTCGGTGAGGAAGCCGACGCGCGCGATGCCGGCCTGCTGCGCGGCGAGCACCACGCGGCCCACCGCCTCGTAGTCCGCGCGCACGTCGCCACGGATGTGCAGCTCGGGCTGCGGCTGCATCGCGGCGATCTTCACCAGCAGCTCGCGCAGGCTCTCCGCATCGGGCAGGCGCGTGTCGAACCAGTAGGTCGCGCCCTGCGCGTCCACCGTGACGATCACGTCCTCCTGCTGCGGGTCGCGCCGCGGGTTCTCCTCGCGCGGCAGGTTCACCGCGATCGAGCTGTTCACGACCGGGATGGTGATGAGGAAGATGATCAGCAGCACCAGCATCACGTCCACCAGCGGCGTCGTGTTGATGCTCGCGATCAGCGGGTCCTCGCCCTCCTGCGGGTCGGAAAAGCGGATGGCCATCAGGCAGCCGGCGTGCCGGTGGCAAGCAGCACGGTATGCAGGTCCGAGCCGAAGGCGCGCACCGTGTCCATGGCGACCTTGTTGCGGCGGACCAGCCAGTTGTAGCCGAGCACCGCCGGCACGGCGACGGCGAGGCCGATGGCGGTCATGATCAGCGCCTCGCCCACCGGACCCGCGACCTTGTCGATCGAGGCCTGGCCCGAAGCGCCTATGCGCACCAGCGCGTTGTAGATGCCCCAGACCGTGCCGAACAGGCCCACGAAGGGCGCGGTGGAACCGACGGTGGCGAGCACGGCGAGGCCTTCCTGGGTGCGGCTGTGGACCGTGCCCACCGCGCGTTCTATGCTCTGCGCGACCCAGGTGTTGAGATCGACCTTGCCGATCAGGCCATCGTGCTTGCGCGTCGCTTCGATCGCGGACTCCGCGATGAAGCGGTAAGGGCTGCCCGCCTGCAGCGCCGAGGCGCCTTGCTGCACGGTGTCGGCCTTCCAGAAGCTGGCGTTGGCCGCGCGTCCCTGGCCGCCCATGCGCGACTGCGCGAGCAGCTTGGCCACCAGCACGTACCAGCTGGCAAGCGACATCAGCACCAGCAGCAGGATGGTCGTGCGCGACACGATATCGCCCTGCGCCCACAGGGCGCCCAGGCCATAAGGGTTCGCGGGCGCGGGCGGCGCCTGGATCGCGGGGAGGCTGGATTGCGCCGCGACGGGCAGCGCGGCGAGGGCGGAGAACAACGCGGCAGCGGTTCGGAGCATGGGTGGGGCGGGGCCTGGGAGGCCCTCATTCTGCTGAAGAACAAGATAATGCGCCATGGACAATCGCTGGCGACCGAGCGTCACCGTGGCCGCCGTCATCGAGCGGGACGGCCGCTTCCTCATGATCGAGGAAGAAACTTCCGAGGGCTTGCGCATCAACAATCCCGCCGGCCACCTCGATCCGGGCGAGACGCCGGCCGAGGGTTGCGCGCGCGAGGCGCTGGAGGAAACCGCCTGGCACTTCCGGCCCACGCAGCTGCTGGGGGTGTATATCTCGCGCTTCCAGCGCTCCACCACGGGCGAGGACATCACCTACCTGCGCTTCGCCTTCACCGGCGAGCTGGGCACCGAGGAAAAGGGCCGCGCCCTGGACATCGGCATCGTGCGCACGCTCTGGATGACGCCCGAGGAACTGCGCGCCACTGCGGACCGCCACCGCAGCCCGCTGGTGCTGCGCTGCCTGGAAGACTACCAGGCCGGCGTGCGCTTCCCGCTGGAAGCGATCCACTCGGACCCGAGCATCCGCGGGCCGGGGTGGGAGCGCGATGCGGATCCGGGCGACGGCGAAGGCAGCTGAGTCCCTGCCTCAGAGCCGCGCCAGGTTGTGCAGCGGCTCGCCGGCGCGCCAGCGGCGCAGGTTGTCCAGGAACATGCGCCGCACGCGCGCCGCATTGCCGTCGGAGATGCCTGCGCTGTGCGGTGTGGCGATCACGTTGGGCAAGGCCCACAGCGGCGAGTCCACCGGCAGCGGCTCCTGCGCGAACACGTCGAGGAAGGCGCCGGCCAGCCGGCCCGAGCGCAAGGCCTCGATGAGCGCCGGCTCATCGACGATCTCGCCGCGCGACACGTTCACGAACTGCGCGTGCGGCGGCAGCGCCGCGAGCGCCTGCGCGTCCACCATGCCGCGCGTCCGCGGCGTGAGCGGGCAGGCGAGCAGCAGCCAGTCGGCCTGCGGCAGCGCCTCGCGCCAGTGCGTGGCTTGCACGGTGGCGTAGTCCGGGCCCGCCGGCTGCGCCTGCTGCCGCACCACGGTCACGCGCATCCCCACCGCCAGCAGCATGCGGCCCAGGTTCTGGGCTATCGGCCCCCAGCCCACGATCACGGCGTGCTGCCCTTCCAGGTCGCGCGGCAGCGCATCGGCCATCAGCGAGGCCCAACGCCGCTCCTGCTGCGCCTGCCAGAGCCGCGGCAGCCGGCGCGCGAGCGCGAGAACGCCCGCCAACGCCGTGTGCGCGACGACCAGCGCGTTCGAGCCCGACGACGTGCTCACCTGCACGCCGCGCTGGAGCAGCTGCTGGTAGATCGCCCGGTCGGCGCCGGCGGAATGCACGTGCGTCCAGCGCAGCGCCTCCGAGGAAGCGAGCGCGTCGTAGAAGCGGCCCGTCTCCGGCAGGATGTGGTGCTTGGTCGACAGGCCCGTGACGTCGCGCGAAACAAAGGCGATGTCCGCGTCGCCCTCTTGCGGCAAGCAGAGGCGGTGCGGCAAGCCGGCGAGCACCTGCGCGATGTCGTCGCGCAGTTCGGCCGCCGCCACGGCCGACAGCAGGATGCGCAAGGGTCCCGCGCGGCCGCTCACTCCGCGGTCGCCCTGGACTCCCGCACGATCGCTTTCCATTTCTCGTACTCCTTCTGCACGAAGCCGGCGAACTGTTTGGGCGAGCCGCCCACCGGGTCCGCGCCTTCGCGCACCATCTGCGCTTCCAGCGAAGGCAGCGCCTCGTTCACGGCCTTGTTCAGCTCCATGATGATCGGCTCGGGCGTGCCCTGCGGCGCGAAGAAGCCGAACCACGAGCCGGCCTCGAAGCCGGGGAAGCCGCGCTCCGCCACCGTCGGCACGTCGGGCAGGGCGCGCGAAGGCCTGGCGCTCGTCACGGCCAGCGCGCGCAGCGAGCCGGCGTGGATCTGCTGGATCACCGAAGGAATCGTGGCGAACATGAACTGCACGCGGCCGGCGAGCAGGTCCTTCAAGGCATCCGCGCCCTTGTACGGCACGTGCGTGGTCTCGGCGCCGCTGCGCTGGCTGAGCATGAAGCCCGAGAGATGCGAGGAGGTGCCCACGCCCGTGGAGCTGTAATTGAGCTTGCCCGGATTGGCCCTGGCGTAGGCCACGAATTCCTCCAGCGTGTTCGCAGGCACCGAAGGATGGACGACGAGCACGTTGGGCACGTCGGCGATCTGCACGACGGGCACGAGGTCCGTGAGCGGATTGATGTTGAGTTTCTTGTAGAGCGTGGGGTTCACCGCGATCGGGCCCACCGAGTCGACGATGAAGGTGTAGCCATCGGGCGCGGCACGCGCCGCGAGCTCGGTGCCGAGGTTGCCGCCGGCACCGGGCTTGTTGTCGACCACGAAGGTCTGCCTGAAGCGCTCCGAGAGCTTCTGGCTCACGGCGCGGGCGAGGATGTCCGTGGTGCCACCGGCGGTGAAGGCCACCAGCACGCGCACGGGCCGGTTCGGCCAGTCGCCGGCCTGCGCGAAGGCGAGCGGCGCCACCACGGTGGCGGCGAGGGCGAAGAGCGCGTCGCGGCGGGTGGGGGATACGGGACGGTTCATGCTGGTCTCCCTGCTTGTTCTGTTCCCGCTGGTCCCGCTCAGTCCCTGTAGCTCGGGTCCATCCGATCCAGCTTGCGCAGCAGCGCGGGCCACTCCATGAGGCCGTAGGGCCTGCGCGTGCCGGGCTGGTAGTTGTTCCAGGTTTCCTCCAGCACCTCGGGTGGCACCGGCCGCAGCTTCGTGTTGCACGACATCGCCCCGATCTGCGAGCGGCACGCGAGCTCGAGCCGGTGCGTCCAGTTGAAGCACTCGCCCGCCGTCTTTCCCACCACCAGCGCGCCGTGGTTGCGCAGGATCACCGCCTCGCCTCGTCCGAGGTCGGCGATCAGCGAAGCCTTCTCCGATTCGTCCAGCACCACGCCCTCGTACTCGTGGTAGCCGATCTTCAGGAAGCGCATCGCCGTCTGCGTGATCGGCAGCAGGCCGCAATCGAGGGCGGAGATCGCCATCGACGCCCAGCTGTGCGTGTGGATGATGCAGCCCACCTCGGGGCGCGCCTCGTGGATCGCGCTGTGGATCACGTAGCCGGCGCGGTTGACGCCGTAGTTCAGCGCGCCGAAGTCGGGCTTCGAGAGGATGTTGCCTTCGATGTCGACCTTGATCAGGCAGGACGCCGTGATCTCCTCGTACATCATCCCGTAGGGGTTGATGAGGAAGGCACCCTCCTCGTCGGGCACCCGCATCGAGATGTGGTTGGCCATCATGTCGGACATGCCGTAGAGGTCCACCAGCCGATAGCAGGCCGCAAGGTCGACGCGCGCCTGCCATTCGGCCTCGGAACAGCGGCCCTTCGTGGACGGGATCTCCAGCACGCCGGGACGTTTCATGGCAACTCCTTGCTTCGCGTCCATTATTCCGCCTTCGCGCCGGCGAGGAGTCCGGCCGCGGCGAGTGCGGCGACGAGCAGGCGGCGGGTGCGCGAGGTGGCGGTCATGTCGTGCCTCCTTTTCTTGACTTGTGGATCAGTCGGCGCCCAGCCGCAGTCGGCTGGGCAGGCGTTTCTCGATGGCATGCTTCCAGAGCGCGGCGCTGCGGAACACGCCGTGCGCGAACTTGCCATACGGCAGCGTGAGGAACAAGGCCATCACCACGCCCAGGTGCACGGCGAGCAGCGTGCCCATGGCGGCGCTGTCGCGCCAGGCCAGCAGCGCGAGGCCGGTCACGCTCGCGAGCAGCAGCAGCGCGATGAAGGCGCGGTCCATGGGACGTTGCTCCCCATCACCTTGCAGCGGATGGCGTCGCGCGCCCAGCCACAGCAGGCCCAGAGGCCCCGCGATAAGGCCGAGGCCACCCAGCGTGCCCAGCATCACTGGCAGGCTCGTGAATGCGTAAGGCGCTTTCCAACCGAAGGCGTAGTGGTAGACCGTCGCCGCGCAGGTCGCCGCGAAGCAGAGGAGGAAGCCGTAGAACGCCAGGTGGTGCATGCGACGGCGCGCCTGCGAGTAGCGGTCGTCCTCGTTCGTGCAGCCATCGCCATGGCCGCCGTCGAGATAGGTGAGCGCGACGACGTTGTGCGTCGCCTCGGCCGCCGCGGGGCCGCGGGCTCTCGCCAGCAGCGGCTCCTGTCCGCGTGGCAGGTCCACGGCCGGTGAGATGTCGCGCCAGAAACGGCGCACGCCGATCGCCAGCGCCACGACCGCGAACGCGAACACCGCGCCGAACAGGCTCGCGAGGAAGTTGTGCGGGAAGATCGCGTAGAAGTTGCCCGCGAGCGGCCGTCCGTACGCCGGGCCCGCCATGCGCGCCGCGAGCGCGAGGAACAGCGCCAGCGCGGCGGCCAGCACCAGGGCGACCGTGATGCCGTTGCGGCGGTACAGCGCGCCGAAGGCCGCCGGCCACGCGTAGTGCTGGTAGGTTTCGCCGCGCACCTTCGCCATCGCCTGCGGGAACGCCACCGCGAACTCGTGCGGCGGCGCGTACTGGCAGGCATGCAGGCAGGCGCCGCAGTTGTGGCACAGGTTGGCGAGGAAGTGCAGGTCCGCCTTGCCGAAGTCGAGGCGGCGCGTCATCGCCGGGAACACCGCGCAAAAGCCTTCGCAGTAGCGGCAGGCATTGCAGATCTGCAGCTGCCGCGCGGCTTCCGCTTCGTTCGCGCTGAGCGGCAGCGCGCCGTTCGCGAGGGCGACCGCGTCGCGCGCCAGCGCCTCAAGCTGCTGCATGCCGTGCTCCCTGGAAACCGGCCGCGGCCGCGGCACCGGTGCCGGCGATCCGGCCGAAGGCGGTGCCAATGCTCATGCCGACGCCGGCCGTGTAGCCCTGGCCCAGCACGTTGCCGGCCATCATCTCGCCGGCGACGAAGAGGTTGTCGCTGGGCCGGCCGCCGAAGTGCACGGCCGCATGTTCGTTCGTTTTCAAGCCGAGGTAGGTGAAGGTGATGCCCGGCTTCAGCGCGTAGCCGAAGAAGGGCGGAGTGTCGATCGGGCGTGCCCAGTGCGTCTTGGCCGGCGCGAGGCCTTCGGTGTGGCAGTCGTCCAGCACCGTGTGGTCGAAGCTGCCGACGCGGCAGGCCGCGTTGAAGTCGGCCAAGGTCTTCATGAACGCGGCTTCGGGCAGGCCCATCGCCCGCGCGAGTTCGGGCAGGCTGTCCGCGCGCACGCCCGGAAACACCGGCGGCATGAAGCGGCCCACGGCCTTGCTGTCGATGATGCAGTGGCCCACCTGTCCCGGTTGCAGCGCGACCAGGCGGCCCCAGATCGCGTAGCGCTTGGGCCAGAAGTCCTCGCCCTCGTCGTGGAAGCGCAAGCCGTCCCGGTTGACCATCACGCCCAGCGACACCGCGTCGACGCGCGTGACGATGCCGCCGTCGTACAGCGGTGCGCGCGCATCGATCGCGACGCAGTGCGACTGCGAGGGGTCGCCGATGATGTCGGCGCCCTCGCCCATCATGAACTTCAGCAGCGTGCCCTGGTTGAAGCGCGTGCCGCGGATCAGGAAGTTGTCGGCGGGCCATTCGCCACGCTCGTTCTGCCCCCAGGCCTCCCGCAACCACGCGCGATTCGATTCGAAGCCGCCGCAGGCGAGCACGCAGGATTTCGCTTCGATGCGCTCGCCCTTCACGTACGCCGCGAGGAAGCGCCCGTCGCGGATCTCCAGCCGGTCCACAGTCGCGTCGTAGCGCACCTGCACGCCCAGGTTCTCCGCGCTGCGGAAGTAGGCGTTGACCAGCGCCTTGCCGCCGCCCATGAAGAAGGCGTTGGTGCGCGACAGGTGCAGCGTGCCGGCCAGCGAAGGCTGGAAGCGCACGCCATGCCTACGCATCCACGGGCGGCAGGTCGAGGAAGCGCGGATGGCCAGGCGCGCCAGCTTTTCGTCGGTGGCGCCGCCGGTGACCTTGAGCAGGTCCTGCCAGAACTCCTCCTCGGGGTAGGCCTCCAGCAGCACGTCCTGCGGTTCGTCGTGCATGCAGCGCAGGTTGCGGGTGTGCTGCGAGTTGCCGCCGCGCCATTCGCGCGGCGCCGACTCCAGCAGCAGCACGCTGGCGCCGGCCTCGCGGGCCATCAGCGCCGAGCACAGGGCGGCGTTGCCGCCGCCGATCACGAGCACATCGATCATGTGCTCCATTGTGGAGGTGGCTTGCGCCACTCCGTGGCAGGACGTTCGCCGGCGATGTGCGATCGAATCAGTGCAGGGCGGCCGCCCCGGCCTTCGCGCCGACCTCGTCCTGCGAGCCGGTGCCGCCGGAGCAGCCGATGGCGCCCACCAGCCGGCCGCCGTCCACGAGCGGGATGCCGCCGCGCGAACCGATCAGGCCGTCGAGCGTGAGCAGGTAGGTGTTGCCGCCCTGGATGCCGCCTTCGAAGACCTTGGTCTCGCGCCGGAAGGTCACGGCCGTGCGCGCCTTGTGTTCGGCGATCTGGATCGAGGCGAGCTGCGCGCCATCCATGCGCTTGAGGGCCACCAGCTGCCCGCCCGAGTCCACCACGGAGCACACCAGCTTCCAGTCGTGCTTCCTGGCCTCGCCGAGCGCCGCGTTGATCACGACGTCGGCGCGTTCGAGGGAGATCGGCGCGCCATACGGGATGTCGAAGGGCATCTTCTCCGGGATCGCGTCGAGCGGGTTGGCAGGTGCGGCGGGTTGCGCGCTGGCGAAACCACAGGCCAGGAGCAAGGCGAAGGCGGCCGCGGCCGTGAAGGGACTGGTTCTCATGGGTTCTCCATCGGTGAAGCGCCGCCGGCACGGCAGCCGGGGCAATGTAGGCGCGCGGATGCGCGCCGGCATCAGGGAAAGTGATGGGAAGGGCGCGGGACTATTTTGCGCAGCCGTCCGTGAGGGCACGGCCGACCACGATCGGAGCCTGCAGCAGGCCGCCGGCTTGCGGCTCCTTCGCGGGCGCGTGCAGGCAGTCGTCGCGGCCCGCATCCTCCATGCCTTGCTGCAGGGGGTCCTTGCGATCGCGCCGCAGCTGCTCGTTGGCCATGTCGGCCAGGCTGCGGCGTTGCGTGTTCCACGGCCCGGGCACGATGGCGCGCGGCGACGGCGGCAGGATGATGGGCGCCGGAGGCAGGGCGGGTCGCGCGGCGGGCGGCGCCACGCCAGGCGCGCCCCAGCCCGGAGAGGCGGCCGGTCCGGGGATGCCGGAGCCAGGCTGCGTAGCGGCCGGTCCGGCCGGCGCAGTGGAACCCGGCCCGGGCACTGCAGGGCCGGGACTGGTCACGGTGGCGGGCGCTGAAGGTGCGGGGGCGACGGGCGCGGTCACTGCTGCCGGCGGTGCGGGCACGGGTGCGGGCGCGGGCGGTGCGGGCACCGGTGCTGGCGGCGCAGGGACAGGCGCCGGAGCCGGTGGCGCCGGCACGGGAGCCGGCGCGGGCGGCGCGGGGACCGGCGCGGGCGCGGGCGGTGCAGGCACGGGTGCAGGCGCCGGGACGGGCGCGGGTGCAGGTGCAGGTGCAGGTGCAGGTTCCGGCACGGGTGCAGGAGCGGGCACGGGCACCGGCGCTGGAACAGGAACCGGGGTCGGCGCGGGCACCGGTTCCGGGATCGGCACGGGAACGGGCGCAGGCGCTGGAACAGGAACCGGCACGGGCGCCGGAAGCGGCATGGGAGCGGGAACAGGCACCGGCTCCGGCGGCGGTGGAACCGGCAAGGGCGGCGGCGGAGGCAGGGGCTCCGGCGGCGGCGCGGGCGCGGCGACCTCCGCGGCTGGCGCGGGCGCCGGCGTTTCCGGCACGGGCGGCGGTTCGGGCTCGGTCTTCGGCAGGCTCAGTTGCGTGTCGGCGCGCAGGCGCGGCGCGGGCGCTGCCTCCGGCGCGGGCCGCGGTGTCTCGCGCCGCTGGGGCTGGCGCTGCGGCTTGTGCAGCTGCAGCGTCTCGGGCAAGGTGTCGGTCGCCTGCAGGGGAATGCTGGACTCCGGCCTCATCGTGAACACGGAGAGCGGGTCACCGGGGCTGCCAGGTACGACCGGCAGCGTGATGGCGCGGCTGGGCGGCGGCGCGGCCGGCGGCGGCGGGCTGGCAGGACGCAACGCCTGTACCACGACATAGCGCACGGCCTGCTGCACCGGCGCGTACTGCAGCAGCAGCCACAGCAGGGCGATGTGCAGCAATCCGCTGGCGGCGAGACCGCCAGGCGACACACGGTCCCGCGGCAGGGGCACGGAGTTGGGCTTGGACAACATGGGTTCAAGGGTCCACAGGGATAATCGCATACATGGGTCGCAAGCCACGCGTCGTCGTCGGTCTGAGCGGGGGCGTGGACTCCGCGGTCAGCGCGTGGCTGCTCAAGAAGCAGGGCTACGAGGTCGTGGCCCTGTTCATGAAGAACTGGGAAGACGACGACGACGACGAGTACTGCTCCTCCAACGAGGACTTCGTCGACGCCGCCGCCGTCGCCGACGTGATCGGCATCGAGATCGAGCACGTCAACTTCGCCGCCGAATACAAGGACCGCGTGTTCGCGGAGTTCCTGCGCGAATACCAGGCGGGCCGCACGCCCAATCCCGACGTGCTGTGCAACGCGGAGATCAAGTTCAAGGCCTTCCTGGACCACGCCATGCGCCTGGGCGCAGAGAAGATCGCGACGGGCCACTACGCGCGCGTGCGCGAGCGCAGCCTGGGCGGCAACGTCGTGCGCTTCGAGCTGCTCAAGGGCCTGGACGACAGCAAGGACCAGAGCTATTTCCTGCACCGCCTGAACCAGGCGCAGCTCGCGAAGACGCTGTTCCCCGTGGGCGAGCTGCGCAAGACGATGGTGCGCCAGCTCGCCGAGCAGATCGCGCTGCCCAACGCCAGGAAGAAGGATTCCACGGGCATCTGCTTCATCGGCGAGCGGCCCTTCCGCGAATTCCTGAACCGCTACATCAGCAAGGAGCCCGGCCCCATCAGGGACGAACGCGGCCGCGTGATCGGCCAGCACCAGGGCCTGTCCTTCTATACGCTGGGCCAGCGCCAGGGCCTGGGCATAGGCGGCGTGAAGGAAAAGGGCGCGCAGCGCGGCGGCGGTGAACACTCGCCGTGGTTCGTCGCGCGCAAGGACCTCGAGAAGAACACGCTGTGGGTCGTGCAGGGGCACGAGCACCCGTGGCTGCTGTCCTCGGCCCTGCATGCCGACGACGTGAGCTGGATCGCCGGCGAGCCGCCCGCGCCCGGCCGCTATGCGGCCAAGACGCGCTATCGCCAGGCCGACGCACCCTGCAAGCTCGCCTATGGCGGGACGGGCTTCCGCCTCGCGTTCAACGATCCGCAGTGGGCCGTCACGCCCGGACAGTCCGCCGTCCTCTACGACGGCGAGGTGTGCCTGGGCGGCGGCGTGATCGGGGCGTCCGAACCGGTGCCCGTCACCGCGGCGACGCCGGCCTGAGCCGCAGCGCGCGTGGCGCGCTGGCCTCGGCATGGGACCTTCGTCCAATCAGAGGCCGCGGCGCGGATGGCGACACTGCGGCCATGCCCATTCGCGCCCTGCGTCCCTGCCTCGTCGCCCTGCTGGTGCTGCTGGCCGGCTGCGGCACCATCGTCCCGCACCTCGCCCCCGCGCCGGCGATCTTCAAGGACCCGCGGCTGGACTTCGAATCGCAGCTGCAGCCCGCGCTGCGTTCCACCGAGCTGCCGGTGTTCTTCGCCACCACGCGCGCGGCGAGTGACGGCCCGGACCACTTCGGCAATGCACAGGCCGACGGCGTGACGCTGGGTATCGCGACGGTGCGCCTCGGGGAGCCGGACTGGAACTGGCAGCAGCTCGTCGCATCGGACCGCGCCAGCAGCGTCGACCAGCCGCGGCCCGGCGCCGTCGAACTGGTGCAGACCATGGGGGTCGCCGGGCACGGCGACACGCTCACCGACGCGGATCGCCTCTTCGTCTCGCACCTCGACGAGCAGCTCGCGCGCACCAGCAACGGCTCGCTGGTGTTGTACGTCCATGGTTACCGCGTGACCTTCGACGAGGTCGCCGTGCAGATGGGATCCTTCGCGCACTACCTGGGCCAGGGCGCCACCGTCACCTTCCAGTGGCCCACCGGCAGCAAGTTCTGGAACTACGTGACCGACTGCCCGCGCGCGCGCCAGTCCATCCCCGACATCGAGCGACTGGTGGGCCTGCTCGCGCGCACGCAGGCCAAGCGGATCAACCTGCTCGCGTACAGCTGCGGCTCGCCGCTGCTGGCATCGGCGCTCGCGCGTTTGCGCCAGAAACATCCGGAACTGGACCACGAGGCGCTGGTGAAGCGCTTCCACATCGGCAACGTGATCTTCGCCGCCTCGGATGTGGACCTGAAGACCTTCGCGCGCGAGCACGTCAAGCCGGCGCTGGACCTGTCGCAGCAGGTGATCGTGTACTTCTCGCGCGCCGACCGCGCACTGGGCTTTTCCTCGCTGATCGCCGGGGCCTCGCGCCTGGGTGACCCCGACCTCGAGGACCTGGAAGGGCTGAGCCCCAGGGAGCTGTCCGTGATGGCCGACGAGCCGCGCTTCCAGGCCATCGACGTCACCGACGTGCGTGGCGCGCACGAGATGGGCGGCATGAGGGGCCATGGCTACTGGTATGCGAACGAGGTGATCTCCACCGACGTCACGTTGTCGCTGCGCTATCCCATCCCGCCGGCGCAGCGTTGCCTGGAGCAGCGCGGCAGCTCGCGCGTGTGGCGCCTGCCGGACGACTATGCCGAGTGCGTGGGTACGCGCTTGCTGCAGGCCTATCCGGCGCTCAAGCGCACGGATGCTTCAGCGATGCATTGAGGCCCCGGCCGGAATCCGACCTCCACCTGCGCGCCCTGCGCGAGCCCCTCGATCCACGGCAGCAGCAGTTCCACCACGGTGGGCCACTGGAAGTGCGCGGGCTTGGTCTCGGGATGCGGGTAGTACCAGAGGCCTTCGTGCACCGCGCCCGCGTGACGCAGGGCGATGGGCGTGAGCAGGAAGCGCTCTTCGAGCTCGCCGAACCAGCGCAGGCGCCCGTCGAAGAGCGGCACGCCCGCCGGCGGCGTGTGCGGGGCCAGGTCCACGTTCAAGGTGCCGGCGAAATACGACGACAGGTCCATGCCCTGCGCGAGGAAGAACGGCGCCTGCAGGGCGATCGTGCCGGCCGGGTAAGGGCTCTGCGCCGCGCGGCCGCTGGCCACGCCGTAGCCGGCGATGCGCCGGCCGGGAAGCCAGCGCCAGGAATCGCTCGTCGTTCTCAGAAGGGGATGTCGTCGTCCATGTCGTCGAAGCCCGACGCGGGCTTCGCGGCACCACCGGCGCTGCCGCCCGTGCGCTGGGCCGCTGCAGGCGCCGGCGCGCGGCTGGGCGGGGCGGACCGGCGCGGCGCGCTGTCGTAGCCGCCGTCGTCGTCGCCGCCCGAGGGCGAGCCCATGCCTTCGCGCTTGCCCAGCATCTTCATCTCGTCGGCGCGGATCTCGGTCGTGAACTTCTCCACGCCGTCCTTGTCGGTCCACTTGCGCGTGCGCAGGCTGCCTTCGACATAGACCTGCGAGCCCTTGCGCAGGTATTCGCCGGCGATCTCGGCCAGGCGGTCGTTGAAGACGACGCGGTGCCACTCGGTGGCTTCCTTCATCTCGCCGCTGGTCTTGTCCTTCCAGCGCTCGGTGGTGGCGATGGTGACGTTGCACACCCGCCCGCCGCTGGGGAAGGTGCGCGTCTCGGGGTCGCGCCCCAGGTTGCCGACGATGATGACCTTGTTGACGGATGCCATGGTGCTGATTCCTCTGGTATTGGGTCGATTATGTGGCCTCGGCCTCGTCGGCGAGAACCTCCTCCGCCGAATGCCGTGCCTGCGGTGCGCGCATGGGCCAGGCAGCCACCAGCCAGACGATCATCAGCCCGGCGCAGGCCCCGAACAGCCCCGACAACCCAACGCTCTTGGCCAGCCAGCCGCCGACCGCGCCGCCGGTGAAAGATCCCAGCGATTGCAGTGTGTTGTACACACCGAGCGCCGCGCCCCGCGCGTGCGCCGGCGCCAGCCGCGACGCCAGGCTGGGCTGCGTGGCCTCCAGGATGTTGAAGCCGCAGAAGAACAGGAACAGCAGGCCGGCCAGCAGCGGCAGGCCCGGCCGCGCGGCCGCTTCGGCAAACCCCAGCTGCACCAGCAGCAGCAGGCCGACCGCCGCCAGGAACACCGCGCGCAGGTAGCCACGCCGCTCCAGAGGGAACAGCGTGCCGCCCATCACGACGAAGGAGCCCAGCACCGCCGGCAGGTAGATCCACCAGTGGTGCGCCTTGGCCAGTCCCGCGTCGACCAGCAACACGGGAATGGCGAACCACATCGCCGTCTGCGCGGCGTGCAGCGCGAACACGCCCACGTCCAGCCGCAGCAGCGGCGCGTCCTTCAGCACGTCGCGCAGGCGCCCGCGCGCGACGTGGGCCGGATGCTCGGGCGCCCTGGGCGTCCACCACAGGACCATGGCGATGCACAGCAGCGCGAGCAGTCCCGTCACGATGAAGAGGCCGTGCAGGCCGATGCGCGCATCGAGCAGCGGCGCGGCGACGAGCGATACGGCAAAGGTCAGGCCGATGCTCGCCCCCACCAATGCCATCGACTTGGTGCGCACCGTGTCGCGCGTGAGGTCGGCGAGCAGCGCCGTCACCGCGGCCGAGACCGCGCCGGCACCCTGGACCGCGCGGCCGACGATCAGCCAGGACAGGCTGGGTGCCCAGGCGGCCAGGAAGCTGCCGGCGGCGAACACGAGCAGGCCGCCGACGATCACCGGCTTGCGGCCGATGTGGTCCGAGGCAATGCCGTAGGCGATCTGCAGCAGGCCTTGCGTGAGCCCGTAGATGCCCATGCCCAGGCCGACGAGCGCGGGATTGTCGCCGCCGGGATAGTGCGCGGCCTCCAGCGCGAAGACCGGCAGCACCAGGAAGAAGCCCAGCATGCGGGCCGCATAGATCATGGCCAGCGAGAAGCTGGCGCGGCGCTCGGCCGGCGTCATCCGGGCCGAGGAAACGGGTGCGGGAGCAGTCACGTGAGGGAGGAAAAGGACCGGGAAAGCCGGCAAAGCCCGCATTCTCGGCTATCGACCGTCCGGGCCGCGTGCGGTGGAGCGCCCGGCACCCTATCATGTCGGGTTTCCCTTGGCGCGCCACACCCCTTGAATACCCCCAGCGAAGGCAAGTACCTCCACGAAGCCCTGGGCCAGCGGATCAGCATCCGCGGGGCGCGGACGCACAACCTCAAGAACATCGACCTGGACCTGCCGCGCTACCGGCTGGTCGTGATCACGGGCCTGTCCGGCTCGGGCAAGTCTTCGCTCGCCTTCGACACCCTGTACGCGGAGGGCCAGCGGCGCTACGTCGAGAGCCTGTCCGCATACGCGCGCCAGTTCCTGCAGCTGATGGACAAGCCCGACGTGGACGTCATCGAGGGCCTGTCGCCCGCGATCTCGATCGAGCAGAAGGCCACCAGCCACAACCCGCGCTCCACCGTCGGCACGGTGACCGAGATCCACGACTACCTGCGCCTGCTGTTCGCCCGCGCCGGCACGCCCTACTGCCCGATCCACGACATCCCGCTGCAGGCGCAGACCGTGTCGCAGATGGTGGACGCGGTGCTCGCGCTGCCGGAGGACACGCGCATCATGGTGCTCGCGCCCGTCGCGCGCGAGCGCAAGGGCGAGTTCACCGAACTGTTCGCGGAGATGCAGGGCCAGGGCTACGTGCGCTTTCGCGTCGCGGGCGAGGTGTTCGAGTACGAGAACCTGCCCAAGCTGAAGAAGGCGGAGAAACACGATATCGACGTGGTCGTCGACCGCCTGAAGGTTCGCGCCGACGTGCAGCAGCGCCTGGCCGAGAGCTTCGAGGCCGCGCTGCGGCTGGCGGATGGCCGCGCCATCGCGGTGGAAATGGAAGGCGGCAAGGAGCACCTGTTCAACGCCAAGTTCGCCTGCCCGATCTGCCACTACTCCATCTCCGAACTGGAACCGCGCCTGTTCTCGTTCAACTCGCCCGTGGGCGCCTGCCCGCGCTGCGACGGCATCGGGACCATGGAGTTCTTCGATCCGCAGCGCGTAGTCGCCTTCCCCGAGCTGTCGATCGCCGGCGGCGCGATCAAGGGCTGGGACCGGCGCAATCCCTATTACTTCTCGCTCATCGAAAGCCTGGCCAAACACTACAAGTTCAGCGTGGACGTTCCTTTCCAGGAGCTGGCGCCGCACATCCGCAAGGCGCTGCTGCACGGGTCGGGCGAAGAGGAGATCCGCTTCAACTACGCGCTGGAGTCCGGGCCGTCCGCCGGCCGCCGCGTGAGCAAGAAGCACCCGTGGGAAGGCATCATCCCCAGCATGGAGCGCCGCTACCGCGAGACCGATTCGGCCGCGGTGCGCGAGGAGCTCGCCCGCTACCGCAGCCTGCAGCCCTGCCCGGAGTGCGACGGCACGCGCCTGCGCACCGAGGCGCGCCATGTGCGCCTGGGCGAGGGGCCGCAGGGCCGCGCGATCTTCGAGATCGGCCACATGACGCTGCGCGAGTGCCAGCAGTGGTTCGAGGACCTGGAGCTGCGCGGCGCCAAGGCGGAGATCGCCGACAAGGTGGTGCGCGAGATCGGCAACCGCCTGCGCTTCCTCAACGACGTGGGCCTCACCTACCTGAGCCTGGACCGCAGCGCGGAGACGCTCTCGGGCGGCGAGGCGCAGCGCATCCGCCTGGCCTCGCAGATCGGCTCCGGGCTCACCGGCGTGATGTATGTGCTGGACGAGCCCAGCATCGGCCTGCACCAGCGGGACAACGACCGCCTGATCGGCACGCTGCAGCACCTGCGCGACCTGGGCAACAGCGTGCTGGTGGTGGAACACGACGAGGACATGATCCGCGCCGCCGACTATGTCGTCGACATGGGACCGGGCGCGGGCATCCACGGCGGCGAGGTGGTGGCCCAAGGCACGCCGGGCGAAGTGGTGGGCAATGCGAACTCGCTCACGGGCCAGTACCTTTCGGGCTCGCTGAAGATCCCGGTGCCCGCGAAACGCCATCGCCTCGGCGAACAGCTGGACCCGCAGGTGATCCGCATCGCCGGCGCCTCGGGCAACAACCTGAAGAAGGTCAGCGTCGACATCCCCGTGGGCCTGCTCACCTGCGTGACCGGCGTCTCCGGCTCCGGCAAGTCCACGCTGGTGAACGACACGCTGTATGCGGCCGTGGCGCGCGAGCTCTATCGCGCGCACGAGGAGCCGGCGCCGCACGAGGCGATCGAGGGCATCGAGCACTTCGACAAGGTGATCAACGTCGACCAGTCGCCGATCGGCCGCACCCCGCGCTCCAACCCGGCCACCTACACCGGGGTGTTCGACCACATCCGCAAGCTGTTCGCGAACACCACCGAGGCCAAGGTCCGCGGCTACCAGCCCGGCCGGTTCTCGTTCAACGTCAAGGGCGGCCGCTGCGAGAACTGCCAGGGCGACGGCACGATCAAGATCGAGATGAACTTCCTGCCGGACGTGTACGTGCCCTGCGAGGTCTGCCACGGCGCGCGCTACAACCGGGAGACCCTGGAG
>FTHB01000156.1_pt1 | contig 17602 bp, 16 predicted proteins | sample 1640851 | NCBI WGS metagenome assembly FTHB01 (sample SAMEA3914788, study PRJEB12502) | metagenome | biome: forest; material: soil | place: Canada | collected 2011-07-03 | depth 0.1 m
CGCGGCCGCCACGCATGCGGCGGGTGCCAAGCACGCGGTGCGCGGCCACAATCCCTTCCATGGCGCTGAAGCTGTTCCGCACGACGGGCTACTCGACCCTGCTCATGCCGGGCGAGGCGCGGCTCGCGCCGCATCCGGCCCGGCTGGTGCTCTGGGGCTGCCTTTGGCTGGCGCTGGCCTGCAACGTGGGCGTCTGGCGCTTCCTCGTGCACGGGACGGAACCGCGCGCCACCGTCGCGTCCGTGCTGCTGATCGCCGGAGGCAGCGGCGTGGTCCTGAGCCTGCTCGGATGGCGGCGCACGATCAAGCCGGCGCTGACGCTGGGACTGATCCTCGGCGCGCTGTTCGCCACCGGCCTGTGGAGCCAGCAACTGCCGATCGAGGCGCTCTGGCAAGGCCCGCCGCGCACCTGGCTGCCGGCCTGGCCCAGTTTCCTGCGCTGGCAAGCGCTCGTGCTGCTGCTCGTGCTGGCGCTCGTCCCCGTGGTCTTCGTCTGGAACGCGCACATGCGGCGCCTCTCCGGGCCGTCGCAGCTGAAGACCAACTTCTGGGGCGCCTGCCTCGCCGCGGCCCTGTTCGTCGGCGGCGTCGTGCTCGCCGCGTAATCGAGCACGCTGCGGCCCGCGGCCTCGCCGCGTCTGCTCGCACGGTCTCCGCCAGGCACCAGGCGGCCATCAAGCCAGCATGCACAACGTGCAGCAGTGCACGCCCTTCGGCCGGCATGTACGTGGTTTCCCCCACTTTCGTATTTGTGCAAATGGATAGACTGGCTGCGTGATGCCAGGCATCGCACGAGAGAGAGCATTTCAGGAACCCACTGCCCCCGGTCTCCGGGGGCTTTTTTTTGGCTGGCGTGCCGGCCCGGCGTTCGCGCCCCACGGCCGGGCGCGTCGATGCTAGATTGGGGGCCATCCCCACCCGCTGTTACATGGCCGAGTCCCGGACCGCGATCTACGGCGCCCTCGCGGCCAATGTCGCCATCGCCACCACCAAGTTCATCGTTGCCGGCATCAGCGGCAGCTCCGCCATGCTGTCCGAGGGCATCCACTCGCTGGTGGACACCGGCAACAGCGTGCTGCTGCTCGTGGGCGAGCACCGCAGCGCGCAGCCCGCGTCGGCCGAGCACCCCTTCGGCCACGGCAAGGAGCTCTACTTCTGGAGCCTCATCGTCGCCGTGCTGATCTTCGGTGCGGGCGGCGGCGTCTCCTTCTACGAAGGCGTGCTGCACGTGCGCGACCCGCATCCGCTGGAGGACCCGTTCTGGAACTACGTGGTGCTCGCGTGCGCGGCGGTATTCGAGGGCGCCAGCTTCGTCATCGCGTTCCGCCAGTTCTCGCGCGAGCGCGGCGACGCGCCGTTCTGGCAGGCGCTTCACGCCAGCAAGAACCCGTCGACCTACACGGTGATGGCGGAAGACTCGGCGGCGCTCGCCGGCCTGGCGATCGCGGCGGCGGGCGTATTCGCCAGCCACCAGCTGGACATGCCGCGGCTGGACGGCGCCGCGTCCATGCTCATCGGCCTGCTGCTCGCGGGCGTGGCCGTGCTGCTGATCCGCGAGTCGCGCGGCCTGCTGGTCGGCGAAGGCGTGAAGCCGGAGACGGCGCGCGAGATCCAGCAGATCGCCCGCGCGGCAGCGGGCGTGCGCGAGGTCGGCCGCGTGCTGTCGATGTACGTCGGGGCCGAGGACGTGCTGGTGACCTTCGACGTGACCTTCGCGCCCGACGTGCCTGCCTCGGGGGTGGCCGCCACCATCAAGGAGATCGAACGGACGGTGCGCGAGCGCTTCCCGAAGGTGCGGCGCATCTTCGTCGAGCCGGTCGCGGCGGCGGCATCCGCACCGCCGCATCCCTGATCACGCCCAGGGCTCAGGGCCGGCAGCCCCACATCGTGCCCAGCTTCACGCAGTCCGTGCCGCGCACGACCGTGACGGTGCGCGTGCCCGGGGGCACGGCTTGGCCCGCGCCGAGCACGTTGGCACCCTCCGGATAGGTCGTGGCGTCGTACGCATCGGCCATCGCGACTTGGGTCCGCAGCAGCGCGCGATTGGCCTCGCGGATCGCCTGGTTGCGCCCGGCACCCGCGGGCCGCGCGGCCATGGCGTGGATGGAGTCGCGCAGTGCATCGGCGGCCGCCATCAGCGCACGCACCGAGGTATCGTAGCCGGCAGTGTTCCGCACCGGCCCCGTGGCCTGCGGCGCCGGGGGCAGGTCGGCCATCGCCTGTTCGGTGGCACGCAGTGCCGACTGCGCACGCGCGATCGCCGTGTCGCGCTCCGGGCCGGCCGGCTTTTCGGACATCAGCTGGATCGCGTCGCGCAGGCGCTGGGCCGATGTCGCGAGCTTGTGCATCGCCGGTCCGCCGGCAGGCTGCACGATGGTGACGGATTCCGTCGAGCCGGCGGGACCCGGCGCGAAGGACTGGGCCTGGGCGGCGCCCGCCGCCACGCCCAGCAGCAGGAAGACCCACTCGAGTTTGCGTTGCATGGTGCTGTTCCTTTCCTGGATCGAAGGCAAAGACCGCGGCGCGAGCCGCGGCACCGGCACCCAGATTGCCCCTGTGGGAGCCGATCTCCATTTGGACAAATGCAGTTCAGGACGCCGGAATCGTCCGACAGCGTCGCGCACCGCCTGCGCCCCCAGGAGGAGGAGCCCCCGCCCTGGCGGCGAAGGCGACCTCAAGCGCGGCGGTGGCCGGCGTCCCCTGGCCGGCCCGCATCGTCGTACCATGGGCCTCTTACCCTTCGCATTGGCACAAATACATCTCGGCGGCAAGCCCCGCCGCCCTTCCACACCATGCCACACGCGCGCCCCCTCGTCTCCCGGCTGATCGCGATCCTGCTCGGCCTCACCGGCGCCTGCCTCCTCGCGGGAGGCCTCTGGCTCGCGGCCCTCGGCGGCTCCTGGTACTACCTGGTCGCCGGTGCCTTGCTGCTGCTGGATGCCGGGATGCTGTGGCGCGGCCATCGTGCGGCCCTGTGGCTGTTCGCGCTGGTGTTCGCGGGGACGCTCGCGTGGGCCCTGTGGGAGTCTGGGCTGGACTGGTGGCCCCTCGCCGCGCGGCTGGACGTGCTGTTCGTTCTGGGCCTGCTGATGCTGCTGCCCGCGGTCGTGCGCGGCACGGCAGCGGGCGGCCGCGCCGCGGTCGTGGTGACGCTGGCCGCCTTCTGCATCGTGGCCGTGGTGACCTGGTTGCGCGATCCGCACGACCTGCAAGGCACGCTGGCCGCCAACACCCCGGGCACCGCGCCCGGCGGCGCGCCGGCCGCCGACTGGACGGCCTATGGCGGCTCGGCCGCGGGCCAGCGTTATTCCTCGCTGCGCCAGATCACGCCGCAGAACGTGCGCGACCTGCGCGAGGCCTGGCATTTCCACACCGGCGACGTGCGCGGGCGGCCGGGGGACCCGACGGAGACGACGTTCGAAGCAACGCCGCTGAAGATCGGCAATCGCCTGTTCTTCTGCACGCCGCACCAGAACGTGATCGCGCTCGACGCCACCACGGGGCAGCAGGTCTGGCGCTACGAGCCGAAGATCCAGGACAAGCTGGCGCTGCAGCACCTCACCTGCCGCGGGCTGAGCTGGCAACCGCCCAGGGAAGGGACGGCGCCTGCCGCTGCCGCTGCCGTGGCAACAGCGAGCGCGCCGGCACCGGCGGCGAGCGCCGCGCCCATCGTCGCGGCCGCGCAAGGCCCGACCGATGCCACCTGCGCCTCCAAGCTGTTCATGCCGACCGCCGACGGCCGCCTCATCGCCCTCAATCCCGACACGGGACACGTGTGCGGCAGCTTCGGTGACGGCGCGGGCCAGGTCTACCTCTGGCAGGGCATGCCGAACTTCGACCCCGGCTCCTACTACTCCACCTCGCCGGTGGTGGTCACGCGCGATCTCGTCATCGTGGGCGGCACGGTGCTGGACAACGTGTCGACCAAGGAGCAGTCCGGCGTGATCCGCGCCTACGACATCACGACCGGACACCTTGTCTGGAACTGGGACTCGGGCAACCCGGAGCAGACCACGCCGCTGCCCGAGGGACAGACCTACACGGTGAACTCCCCCAACAGCTGGAGCATCTCCGCCGTCGACGAAGCACTCGGCCTGGTCTACGTTCCCATGGGCAACCAGCCCCCCGACCAGTGGGGCGTGGGCCGCAGTGCCGCCGTGGAAAAGTATTCGTCGTCCATCGTGGCGCTGGACCTGCGGACGGGCCACGTGCGCTGGAGCTTCCAGACCGTGCACCACGACCTGTGGGACTACGACGTGCCGTCACAGCCCACGCTGGTCGACTTGCGTGTCGGCGGCGCCACCATCCCCGCGCTCGTGCAGCCCACCAAGCAAGGCGAGCTGTTCGTGCTGGATCGCCGCACGGGCCAGCCGGTGGTGCCGGTCACCGAGCAGCGGGCGCCGCCAACCGCGACGCCGCCGGACCGCTCCGCGCCCACGCAGCCGCGCTCCGGGCTGTCCTTCGACCCCGAGCGCCTTACCGAAAGCCGCATGTGGGGCGGCACGCCCTTCGACCAGCTGTACTGCCGCATCGCCTTCCACCGGCTGCGCTACGAAGGCCGCTTCACGGCGCCCTCGGAGCAGGGCTCGCTCGTGTATCCCGGCAACTTCGGCGTGTTCAACTGGGGGTCCATCGCGGTGGACCCGGTGCGCGGCTGGGCGTTCACCACGCCGGCGAACCTCGCATTCGTGTCGAAGCTGGTGAAGCGGCCGAACGACACGGCGCTCATGGTGCAGGACGGCCATCCGCCGCAAGGCAGCCTGCCCGCGTTGAACGAGAATTTCGGCGCGCCTTATGCGGTCGACATGCACCCCTTCACCTCGCCGCTGGGGATCCCGTGCCAGCAGCCGCCCTGGGGCTTCGTCGCGGGCGCCGACCTCGCCAGCGGCCGCATCGCCTGGCAGCACCGCAACGGCACCGTGCGCGACCTCTCGCCCGTACCGCTGCCTTTCCGCATGGGCGTGCCCAGCCTCGGTGGGCCCATGCTGACGGCGGGCGGCGTCGCCTTCCTCTCCGGCACCCTGGACTATTTCGTGCGCGCCTACGATGCGGGCACCGGCGAGGAGCTGTGGCGCAGCCGCCTGCCCGCCGGCGGCCAGGCCACGCCCATGACCTACGAAGGCGCGGACGGGCGCGAATACCTGGTGGTAGTGGCCGGCGGCCACGGCTCACTGGGGACGAAGGCAGGCGACGACGTCATCGCCTATGCCCTGCCTCGCTAGAACAGGGTGCCCTGCCCCGCCGGCGCGGGCGGGCGGAACAGGTCGGTGCGGAACGCGACCCGCTTCGCGTTGAAGCCAAGGCGCCGCGCTGCCTTGGTGAAACGCTGCTGGACCAGCTGCGCCCAGGTGCCCGAGCCTTTCATGCGCGTGGCGAAATCGCTGTCGTAGTCCTTGCCGCCGCGCATCTCCTGGACGCGATGCATCACGCGTTGCGCGCGCTGCGGGTAGTGCATCTCCAGCCACTGGCGGAACAGCGGCGCGACCTCCCAGGGCAGCCGCAGCACGTGGTAGAAGGCCTCGCGCGCGCCCGCATCCCAGGCGGCTTCCATCACCTGCTCCATGTCTTCGTTGAGGAAAGGGATCTGCGGCGCGAGGCTGACCCCGCAGGGGATGCCGTGTTCGGCCAGCGTGCGCAGCACGCGCAGGCGCCGGTGCGGCGCGGCGGCGCGCGGCTCGAGCTTGCGCGCCAGGTCCGCATCCAGCGTCGTGATGGTGACGTAGACGGCCGCCAGCCCCTGCGCCGCCATCGGCGCGATCAGGTCGAGGTCGCGCTCGACACCGCTGGACTTGGTGACCAGGCCGAAAGGATGGTTCGCCTCTTTCAGTACCTCGATGATGCCTCGCGTCAGCCGCAACTCGCGCTCCACCGGCTGGTAGCAATCGGTCGCCGTGCCGATGGCGATCATCGCGGGCCGGTAGGCGCGCCTGCCCAGCTCGTCGCGCAGCAGGTCCGCCGCGTTGCGCTTGGCGATGATCTTCGTCTCGAAGTCCAGGCCCGGCGAGAGGTTCAGGTAGCTGTGCGTCGGGCGCGCATAGCAGTACACGCAGCCGTGCTCGCAGCCCCGGTAGGGATTGATGGACTTGTCGAAATGGATGTCCGGCGAGTCGTTGGTGGCGATGATGCTCTTCGCCGTTTCCCAGATGACCTCGGTCCGCGGCCCGCCGGCAGCATCGTCGTCACCGGCGTGCTCCCATCCGTCATCGAAGCCTTCGCGCGCGTCGCTTTCGAACCGGTGCGGAAAGCGTGTGGCCGTGCCTCGTCCCTTGATCGCTTCGAGCGGGACACGCACTTCCGCGGCCCGGGTGTCGGTGCTGCGGTCGATACTGTTCATGCGTACAGTATGCCACCGGCAGGCGCGCCTGCAAATGGAAAGAGGAGGCCTGGCTCAGCCGCTCGCGGCCGCCGCGATCGCCTTCAGGCCGTGGCGAGCGATGGCATGGCCAGGCGCGCACGCGCCTCGGCGTACTCGCGCTTGAGGCGCGCTACGAGGTCGGCGACGTGCACGACCTCCTTCACGACGCCTATGCCCTGGCCCGAGCCCCAGATGTCCTTCCAGGCCTTCTTGCTGCCTTCGCCGCCGCCGAAGCTCATCTTGCTCGGGTCGCTCTCGGGCAGCTTGTCCGGGTCCAGCCCCGCGTTGCGGATGCTGGCCTTCAGGTAATTGCCGTGCACCCCGGTGAAGAGGCTGGAGTACACGATGTCGTCCGAGCTGCCCGAGACGATCGCCTGCTTGTAGTCCTCGCTTGCGCGCGCCTCGTGCGTGGCGATGAAGGCGGAGCCGATGTACGCGAAGTCCGCGCCCAGCGCCTGCGCCGCGAGCACCGCGCCGCCGTTGGCGATGGCGCCCGACAAGGCGATGGGGCCGTCGAACCACTCGCGGATTTCCTGCACCAGCGCGAACGGGCTCTTCACGCCCGCATGGCCGCCGGCACCGGCCGCGACCGCGATCAGGCCGTCGGCGCCCTTCTCGACGGCCTTGCGCGCGAAGGCGTTGTTGATGATGTCGTGCAGCACCACGCCGCCGTAGGAATGGATGGCCTCGTTCACGTCGGGCCGCGCGCCCAGCGAGGTGATGACGATGGGCACCTTGCGCTTCACCACCGCTTCCATGTCGTGCTCGAGCCGGTCATTGCTCTTGTGCACGATCTGGTTGATGGCATAGGGAGCAGCCGGCCGGTCCGGGTGCGCGCGGTTGTAGGCGGCGAGCGTTTCCTCGATCTCGTGCAGCCACTCGTCCAGTTGCGCAGCGGGCCGCGCGTTCAGCGCCGGCATGGAGCCGACGATGCCCGCCTTGCACTGCTCGATCACCATCTTCGGGTTGCTGACGATGAACATCGGCGAGGCGATCACGGGCAGGGGCAGGTTCTGCAGGACACGCGGCAACTTCGACATCGGGACTCCTGTGGACGGGAACGACGCAGGCAAGCGGATTCAGCGGCGGATCAGAAGGCTTCCATCGGCAGCGCCGTCACGCTCTCGCCGCCGTCGACGATCGCATCGCGCAGGCCCGGGACGCGGGCGAGGATGTGGTCGGCGTAGAAGCGGGCGGTCGTGATCTTCGCCTGCATGAAGGGCACGTCCTGTCCCTTGGGCAACAGGTCCTCGGCGACCAGCAGCGAGCGCGCGAGCTGCCAGCCCGCCACGAGGTTGCCCGCCAGCATCAGGTAAGGCACGGAGCCGGCGAACACCGCGTTCGGCGAGGCCTTGCCCTGCTGCACGACGAAGCTCACCACGTCGAGGAAGGCCTTGCGCGCGGCGGCCAGGCGCCTGGCCACGGCACGCGCGGCCACGCTGTCGCGGCGCGCGAGCTCGCCCTCGGTCCGCTCGATCTGCGCCGCGATGGCCTGCGCCACCTGGCCGCCGTCGCGCGCCGTCTTGCGGCCGACGAGGTCGTTCGCCTGGATGGCCGTCGTGCCTTCGTAGATGGTGAGGATCTTGGCGTCGCGGTAGTACTGCGCCGCGCCGGTCTCCTCGATGAAGCCCATGCCGCCGTGCACCTGCACGCCCAGCGAGGTGACTTCCAGGCTCATCTCCGTGCTGAAGCCCTTCACCAGCGGCACCAGGAATTCGTAGAAGGCCTGGTTCTGCTTCCGGGTGTCGGCATCGGGATGGTGATGCGCGGCGTCGTAGGCGGCGGCGGCGACGCTGGCCATCGCGCGGCAGCCTTCGGTGAACGCGCGCATGGTCATGAGCATGCGGCGCACGTCCGGGTGGTGGATGATGGTCGCGGGACCGTTGACGGAGCCGTCCACGGGGCGCGACTGCACGCGGTCGCGCGCATAGGCTACGGCCTTCTGGTAGGCGCGCTCGGCCACCGCGATGCCCTGCACGCCGACGGCGTAGCGGGCCGCGTTCATCATGATGAACATGTACTCGAGGCCGCGGTTTTCCTGGCCCACGAGGTAGCCGACCGCGCCGCCATGGTCGCCATATTGCAGGACGGCCGTCGGCGAAGCCTTGATGCCCAGCTTGTGCTCGATGCTGACGCAGTGCACGTCGTTGCGCGCGCCGCGCGAGCCGTCCTTGTTGACGAGGAACTTGGGCACGACGAACAGGCTGATGCCCTTCACGCCCTCGGGCGCGCCGGGAACGCGGGCCAGCACCAGATGGACGATGTTGTCCGCCATGTCGTGCTCGCCGTAGGTGATGAAGATCTTGGTGCCGAAGACCTTGTAGGTGCCGTCAGGCTGCGGCTCCGCGCGCGAGCGCACCATGGCGAGGTCGCTGCCGGCTTGCGGTTCGGTGAGGTTCATGGTGCCGGTCCACTCGCCCGTCACCAGCTTCTCCAGGTAGACCGCCTTCAGGTCGTCGGAGCCCGCGGTCAGCAGCGCCTCGATGGCGCCGTCGGTGAGCAGCGGGCACAGCGCGAAGCTCAGGTTCGCGGAGTTGATCATCTCGATGCACGCCGCGCCTATGGTCTTGGGCAGGCCCTGGCCGCCGAAGTCCCCCGGGTGCTGCAGGCCTTGCCAGCCGCCTTCGGCGAACTGCTTGTACGCCGGCACGAAGCCGCGCGTGGTGGTGACCTCGCCGTCCTTCCAGCTCGAAGGATTGCGGTCGCCTTCCACGTTCAGCGGCGCCAGCACGCCCTCGTTGAACTTCGCGCATTCCTCGAGCACGGCCTGCGCCGTCTCCAGGCCGGCGTCCTCGAAGCCGGGCAGCTGCGCGATCTGTTCGATGCGGGCCAGGTGTTCGATGTCGAACAGCATGTCCTTGACGGGGGCGGTGTAGCTCATTTCTCTCTCCTGGAAATTGCTCCTTCCCCCTCTGGGGGAAAGGCTGGGATGGGGGGCTCCTGGCGCACTGCGAGTGTCCACTGGCGCCCCCACCCCGACCCTCCCCCGGAAGGGGAGGGAGTAGGCCTTACAGCGCCTTGACCAACTCCGGCACGGCGGTGAACAGGTCGGCCTCGAGGCCGTAGTCGGCCACGCTGAAGATCGGCGCTTCCGGATCCTTGTTGATCGCGACGATCACCTTGGAGTCCTTCATGCCGGCCAGGTGCTGGATCGCGCCGGAGATGCCGGCGGCGATGTACAGCTGCGGCGCGACGATCTTGCCGGTCTGCCCGACCTGCAGGTCGTTGGGTGCGTAGCCCGCGTCCACCGCGGCGCGCGAAGCGCCGATGGCGGCGCCCAGCTTGTCGGCCAGCGGCGTCAGCACTTCCTGGAACTTCTCGGAAGAGCCCATCGCACGGCCGCCGGACACGATGATCTTCGCGGCGGTGAGTTCGGGCCTGTCGTTCTTCGCGATCTCCTGGCCCAGGAAGCGGCTCTTGCCCGCGTCGCCCGTGGCGTTCGCGTTCTCCACGCCAGCGCTGCCGCCGGTGGCGGGCGCGGGATCGAAGGCCGTCGTGCGCACCGTGATCACCTTCACCTTGTCCGCGCTCTGCACGGTGGCGATCGCGTTGCCGGCGTAGATCGGCCGCTCGAAGGTGTCGGCCGCATCGACCTTGGTGATGTCGGAGATCTGCGCGACGTCCAGTTTCGCGGCCACGCGCGGGGCGATGTTCTTGCCGCTGGCGGTAGCCGGGAACAGGATGTGGCTGTAGTTGCCCGCGATGGCGAGCACCTGCGCCGCGACGTTCTCGGCCAGGCCGTGTTCGAACTGCGCGCCATCGGCGAGGATCACCTTGGCCACGCCGGCGACCTGCGCAGCGGCCTTGGCGGCATCTCCGGCATTGAAGCCGGCAACCAGCACGTGCACGTCGCCGCCGCAGGCAGCGGCCGCCGTGACGGTGTTCAGGGTCGAGGGGCGGATGGACTTGTTGTCGTGTTCTGCGATGACGAGGGAGGTCATGGGGGGCTCCAGATTCAAGACTTCCGGACGCAGAGGGCGCAAAGGGTACGCAGAAGGCGCAAAAGGGACAAGGAAACCTTGAAAGGTTTTCCTTTGCGTCCTCTGCGTACCCTTTGCGTCCTCTGCGTCCGGTTGTCCGTATGGGTTGTTAGATGACCTTCGCTTCGGTCTTCAGCTTCTGCACGAGGGTGGCCACGTCGGGCACCTTGACGCCGGCGCCGCGCTTGGGCGGCTCGGTGACCTTGAGTGTCTTCAGGCGCGGCTTCACGTCGACGCCGAGGTCCTCGGGCTTGACGATATCGAGCTGCTTCTTCTTGGCCTTCATGATGTTGGGCAGCGTGACGTAGCGCGGCTCGTTCAGGCGCAGGTCGGTGGTGACCACCGCGGGCAGCGTCACTTCCAGCGTCTCGAGGCCACCGTCCACTTCGCGCGTGACCTTGGCCTTGCCGTCGGCCACTTCCACCTTCGATGCGAAGGTCGCCTGCGGCAGGTCGGCCAGCGCGGCCAGCATCTGCCCGGTCTGGTTGCAGTCGTCGTCGATCGCCTGCTTGCCCAGGATCACCAGGCCCGGCTGCTCCTTGTCCACGAGCGCCTTGAGCAGCTTGGCCACGGCCAGCGGCTGCAGCTCCTCGTCGGTCTGGACCAGGATGGCGCGGTCGGCGCCGATGGCCATCGCCGTGCGCAGCGTCTCCTGGCACTGCTGCACGCCGCAGGAAACGGCGATCACCTCGGTGGCGGCGCCCTTCTCCTTCAGGCGCACCGCTTCTTCCACCGCGATCTCGTCGAAGGGATTCATGCTCATCTTGACGTTCGCGATGTCCACACCCGTGTTGTCCGACTTGACGCGGACCTTCACGTTGTAGTCCACCACCCGCTTGACCGGGACCAGGACCTTCATTGGGGCACTCCTAGAGTTGTGGGGGGATTGACGTGTACGTAAACCCCGAAATTCTATGTGGGGGACGCACCCCCGCCCCCCCGAGGCATGGGGGGAACGCAAAAAAGAACGGTCGTTCGTTTTTTTGGGATTATAGGGCGGATGCGCCGCGCCCCCCGCTTCGCGCGCCACGTTTTCTCGCGCACGGGCATGCGCAGCGATGCGGGTAAGTCAGGACCGATGGCCTTAGGGCTGCGCCTTACAGTGCCACGCACACACGCACCGGGGGTTCGCTGGATGAATCGCACTCTCCTTCCGTTCGCGGCCACGGCCCGCCTGCGCACCACCGGTGCGACGCATGCGCAGACCGCCGGCGGCTTCATGGACGGCCCCCTCTTGCCTGCCCGATCCACCGGGTCGTCCGAGAGCGACAAGCCGATCAAGTACGCGAGGTAACCACCATCGTGCTGCACACGGGCGGCAACCGGGCACCTTCCGGTCTGCCGCCTTTTTCATGCACCCGCCAGCGATGCGCATCGAACGACTGAACCAGGTGCTCGAGCTGCTGTGCGGCCTGCTTTCGGGCATCGCGCTGTTCGCGCTCATGATGCTCGCCTTCTTCGACGTGCTGGGGCGCAAGTTCGCGTCGCACGCCATCACCGGCTCGCTGGAGCTCACCGAGCTGCTGATGGTGGTGGTGATCTTCGGCGCGCTGCCGCTGGTGTCGCGGCGCGGCGAGCTCGCCGGGTTCGATTCGCTCGACCCGCACCTGCCCGCGTGGCTGCGGCGTGCGCAGGCCGTGGTGGTGCACCTGCTGTGCGCCGCGATCCTGCTGGGACTCTCGGTGCTCATGTGGCAAACGGGCACACAGTTCCTCCAGACCAGGGAGACCACCGCGCAACTGCAGATCCTGAAGGCGCCTTTCCTCTACGGGATGGCGGTGCTGTGCGGGCTGACCGGCCTCGTGCACCTGGCGCTGCTGAGCGCGCCGTCGCCGGAACGCGCCGCGGGTGAAGGGCTCGCCCTGTGACCGCAGGCCTCATCGGCTTCGCGGCGATCTTCATCCTCGCGCTCATGCGCATGCCCCTGGCCTTCGCCATGGGCGCGGTGGGTTTCGCCGGCATCGGCCTCACGCGCGGCTGGCAGCCCGCGCTGGCCGGCGTCGCGCAGGTCGTGTACGAGACCGGTTTCGCCTACACGCTGTCGGTGATCCCGCTGTTCATCCTCATGGGCAACTTCGTGGCGCGCGCGGGACTGGCCCGCGAGCTGTTCCAGGCCGCGTACGCCTTCATCGGCCACGCGCGCGGCGGGCTCGCGCATGCGACCGTGGCGGCCTGCGCCGGCTTCGGCGCGATCTGCGGATCGTCCATCGCCACGGCCGCGACCATGAGCAAGGTCGCCTACCCGTCCATGCGCAAGCTGGGCTACAGCGACTCGCTTTCCACCGGCGTGATGGCCGCGGGCGGCACGCTGGGCATCATGATCCCGCCCTCCACGATCCTGGTGATCTACGGGATCGTCACCGAGACCGACATCGGCAAGCTGTTCGCGGCCGGCGTGATCCCGGGGCTGCTGACCGCGGCGCTGCTCATGCTCGCGATCACGGTCATGACCTCGTGCGACCCCGGGCACGCCCCGGCCGGCCAGCGCAGCACCTGGCCCGAGCGCTGGCGGGCGCTGCGCGGGATCTGGGGCGTGCTGGTGCTGGTGCTCGTGGTGCTCGGTGGCATCTACGGCGGCCTCTTCACGGTCACCGAGGGCGCGGGCTTCGGAGCGGCCGGTGCCTTCCTGTTCGCGCTGCTGCGGGGGCGCCTCACCTGGCGCAGCCTGTACGAGGTGCTGGTGGAGTCGGCACGCACGACGGCGGTGCTGTTCACGCTGCTGATCGCCGCGACCCTGTTCGCCAACTTCGTGAACTTCACGACGCTGCCCGGGGACCTCAAGGACCGGATCACGCACCTGGGCCTGTCGCCCCTCATGGTGGTGGTCGCGATGATGGCCGTCTACGTGGTGCTGGGGACCGTGATGGAGGAGCTCGCCATGGTGCTGCTCACCATCCCCCTCTTCTTTCCCATCGTGACGTCCATGGGCTTCGACCCGGTCTGGTTCGGCGTGCTGATCGTGATGATCGTGCAGATCGGCCTCATCTCGCCGCCGATGGGCATGAACCTGTTCGTGCTGAAGGCGCGGCTGCCCGGCGTCGGCCTGGGCGTCATCTTCCGCGGCTGCCGGCCCTTCGTCGCGGTGATGGTGGTGATGCTGGGCGTGCTGATCGCTTTCCCGTCGCTGAGCCTGTGGCTGCCCTCGCTGATGCGCTGAGCGCGCATGTGTTCAGCGCCGGCCCATCAGCGTCTCGCCGTCCCCGCTGCCGCCCTGGCCCGGCGGCAGCGCGCCGCCTTCGGCAGGCACGATGCGCAGCACGCGCTGCGGATAGGGAATGTCGATCCCCGCCTCGCGCAGCGCGCGCAGGATCTTGAGGTTCACGTCCGAGCGCACGTTCAGCGTCCCGTTCTGCGGATCGTCGATCCAGAACAGCAGCCGGAAGCCCAGCCCGTCGGAGCCGAAGGCCGCCAGCCGCGCCGAGGGCGACGGATCCGCCAGCACCCGCTGCGTGCGCATGGCCGCGTCCACCAGCAAGGCGATGACCCGGTCGGGATCGCTGTCGTACCCCACCGAGACGTCGGTGGACACCAGCACGCGCGGATCGGCGATCGAGAGGTTCTCCACCCGCTCGGAGATCAGCTTCTCGTTAGGCACCACCGAAGCGCGGCCGTCGGCGGCGCGGATCAGCGTGTAGCGGGTCTTGATGTCCGCGACGACACCCTCGAAGCCATCGACCTTCACCGTGTCGCCGATGCGCAGGCTGCGCTCGGCGAGGATCACGAAGCCGCTGACGTAGTTGGCCGCGAGCTTCTGCAGGCCGAAGCCCAGGCCCACGCCGATCGCGCCGCCCAGCACCGACAGCGCGGTGAGGTCCACGCCCGCCACCGACAGCGCGAACAGGAAGCCGATGGTGAGCAGGGCGGCGCGGATGGCGTTGACCGCCACCTTGCGCAGCGACAGGTCGCTCACCGCGTCGCGCAGCACCCTGCGTTCCAGCACCGCGGAGAACCACAGCGCCAGCACCAGCACGATGCCCGAGGAGATGAGGCCCTGCACGATGCCGAGCACGCTGACGCGCGTCTTGCCGAAATTCAGGCGGATGTTGTCCATCTCCGCCATGACGGGCTGCAGCAGCCCCATGATCCAGAGCACGGCGGCGATCCACGCCAGCCAGGAGAACAGCGTCTCCATGCGCCGCGCCATCGGCGAGCGCGGGAACACCAGCGGGAACACGCGCGCCAGCAGGCGGATGCCCGCGAGCGAAGTCAGCACCGGCAGCGCCAGGCGCAGCAGCGGCACGGGCTGCAGGCCGCCCAGGATCTTGCGCGCCGAGTAGGTGAGGACCAGGGCGATCAGCGGGAACAGCACGCCGTCCACGAGGTAGCGGCCGAACAGCACCGACTCCGACGGCTGGCGCCGGCCCGAGAGCCAGCAGATGCCGTAGGCGGCAGCCAGGCAGGCCACCAGCGTGAAAGTTTCCCAGCCGATGCCGCGGTGGTTCAGGGACCGGATCAGCTCGTCGAACTCGATCATCGTGCCCTGGCCCTGTCGCCGCCGGGCTTGCGCTTCTCGGTGAAGGCCGTGACGCCCTCGAGCGCGCACGGCTCCATCATGTTGACGGCCATCGTCTGCGTGGCGAGCTGGTAGGCCGCGGCCACGCCCATCTCGCGTTGCCGGTAGAACAGTTCCTTGCCCATCGCGAGCGCCACCCGCGGCTTGGCAAGGATGGCCTGCACCAGGCGCCCGATCTCCGCGTCGACCTGGTCCGGCGCCACCGCGTGGTTCACCAACCCGCGCGCCTGCGCCTCTTCGGCGGAAATGAAGTCGCCCGTCACCAGCATCTCCATCGCCTGCTTGGGCGCCATGTTGCGCAGCAGGGGCACGCTGGGCGTGGCGCAGAAGAGGCCGTAGTTGACGCCGCTCACGGCGAACTTCGCTTCGGTGGAGGCCACCGCCAGGTCGCACTGCGCGACCAGCTGGCAGCCCGCCGCGGTGGCGATGCCGTGAACGCGCGCGATCACGGGGACCGGCAGGTTCTGCAGCGCCAGCATCATGCGGCTGCAGCGCGCGAACAGGTCCTGGTAGTACGCCAGCTCGGGCCGCGCGATCATTTCCTTCAGGTGGTGGCCGGCGCAGAAGGCCTTGCCGGCGCCGGCGATCACCAGCACGCGCATCGATTCGTCGGTGGCGAGACGATCGAGCGAAGCCTGCATGGCCTGCAGCAACTCTTCGCCCAGCGCATTGAAACTGGCCGGCCGGTTCAGCGTCAGGGTGACGACACCGCGCGCATCCCGCGCCTCGATCAGCGGCTGCTCCATGGCAGCTCCCTCCTCTTGCTCGTTCTTCTTCAGACCTGCGCCAGCACGCGCACGTGCGCCTCGACGCTGCGCCCGAGCGCATCCAGGTTGTAGCCGCCTTCCAGCGAGGAGACGATGCGGCCCTTGGCATGGCGCCTGGCGACATCCATCAGCTGCTCGGTGATCCAGGCGTAGTCGGCTTCGACCAGGCCCAGCTGCCCCAGGTCGTCTTCGCGGTGCGCATCGAACCCGGCGCTCACGAAGAGCATCTCCGGCTTGAATTCCTCCAGCCGCGGCAGCCAGTGCTTCTGGATCAGCTCGCGGATCGCCGGACCCCGGGTGTACGCCGGCACCGGCAGGTTCACCATGTTGTCGGCATGCGGGTCGAAGCCGCTGTAGGGATAGAAGGGATGCTGGAAGATGCCCACCATCAGCACGCGCTCGTCGCCGGACAGGATGTCCTCGGTGCCGTTGCCGTGGTGCACGTCGAAGTCGACCACCGCCACGCGCTTGAGGCCGTGGCGCTCCAGCGCGTAGCGCGCGGCGATGGCGACGGTGTTGAATACGCAAAAGCCCATGGCACGCGAGCGCATCGCATGGTGGCCGGGCGGCCGCACGGCGCAGAAGGCGTTCTCCAGCTCACCGGCCATGACAGCGTCGGTCGCGGCGATGGCGGCACCCGAGGCGCGCAGCACGGCGTTCAGGCTGTGGCGGTTCATGGCCGTGTCGGGATCGATGTGCACCAGGTTCGATCCGCCGGCGTCTTCCTGCTGCCGCAGTTCCTCGGCCAGGCCGATGATGGACGCGACGTGCATGCGGTCGTGCGCGAGTTCGACGATTTCGGTGCTCGCCAGCGGGGCCTCGCGGCGGTCGACCACGTCCAGCAGGCCGGAGGCCAGCATGCGGTCCTCGATGGCGTCGAGTCGCTGCGGGCATTCCGGGTGCCCGCGTCCCATGTCGTGTCTCCTGCAGTCCGGGTGCGTGAAATAGCCGGTCTTCAACATGGCTCGCCTCGGCGTACGCTAAATATCGGATAAGGTCGCGCTTCATGGAAGCACGACAAAAACTCCAAACGCTCCTTGCCCAGCTTAACACGGTGATCGTCGGGAAGCCGGCCCAGGTGCGCGACTGCGTGGCCTGCCTGCTGGCGGGGGGACACCTGCTGATCGAGGACGTCCCCGGGGTGGGCAAGACCACCCTGGCGCATGCGCTGGCGCGCGCCTTCGGGCTGCAGTTCTCGCGCGTGCAGTTCACCGCGGACCTGATGCCCAGCGACCTGTCCGGCGTGTCGGTGTACGACCGCGGCAAGGAAGGCTTCATCTTCCACCCGGGCCCGATCTTCGCGCAGGTGCTGCTGGCCGACGAGATCAACCGCGCCAGCCCCAAGACGCAGAGCGCGCTGCTCGAAGCGATGGAGGAAAAGCAGGTCACGGTCGAAGGCGAGACGCGCGCCCTGCCCTCGCCTTTCTTCGTGATCGCGACGCAGAATCCGCATGACCAGCTGGGCACCTTCGCCCTGCCGGAGTCGCAACTGGACCGCTTCCTCATGCGCATCTCGCTCGGCTATCCGGACCGCGCGGCGGAGCGCGCCCTCTACTCGGGGGCCGACCGGCGCGACATGGTGGAGCACCTGGGCAACACCTTGTCGCCGATCGAGTTGCAGGTGCTGCAGCAGCAGGTGCTGGACGTGCACGCGGCCGATCCGCTGCTGGACTACGTGCAGGACCTGGTCGCCGCCTCGCGCTCGGGGCGCTGGTTCCTGCAGGGGCTGAGCCCGCGCGCCGGCATCGCGGTGATCCGCGCGGCCAAGGCGCAGGCCCTGCTCTCCGGCCGTGACTACGTGGCGCCCGACGACGTGCAGGCCATCTTTCCGCAGACCGTGGCGCATCGCCTGATCCCGGTCGGCGACGCCGGGCGCGGCCCGGTGGAACAGGTGCGCGCGATGCTGGAGGCGGTGCCCTTGCCATGAGCGGTGTGGAGCGTTCAGCGTTCGGTGTCGAGCGTGGGGGGCTGGCGCCCGACGCCCAAC
>FTHB01000314.1_pt1 | contig 17509 bp, 16 predicted proteins | sample 1640851 | NCBI WGS metagenome assembly FTHB01 (sample SAMEA3914788, study PRJEB12502) | metagenome | biome: forest; material: soil | place: Canada | collected 2011-07-03 | depth 0.1 m
ACAGGAGACCCACCCGTGCGCCCCACCCTGCCCCCCTTCACGCCACGCCCGGCGGACCGCGAGACGCCGCTCACACGGATGCGGATCGTCGACTTCTCGCATTTCATCGCGGGCCCGTACGCGACGATGATCCTGGCCGACCTCGGGGCCGAAGTGCTCAAGATCGAGAACGCCGGCGAGGGCGACAACTTCCGCAACTACCCGCCCTCGTTCCAGGGCGAGAGCGTTCCCTACCTCTGGGTGAACCGGAACAAGAAGAGCGTGGCCCTCGACCTGAAGAAGCCCGAGGGCCGCCGCGTCGCGCTCGAGCTGATCGCCAAGGCCGACGTGGTGGTGGAGAACTTCTCCACGGGCGTGATGGAACGCCTGGGGCTGGACTACGCCAGCGTGTCGAAGGACAACCCGCGCCTGATCTACTGCTCGGTCTCTTCCTACGGCCGGCACGGACCGTACGCGAACCGGATCGGCTTCGACCCGATCGTGCAGGCGGAAAGCGGCTTCATCTCGATGACGGGCGATCCCGCGCAGCAGCCGGGTTTCCGCGCCGGCCCTTCGATCATGGACATCGCCACCGCGATGATGAGCGCCAACGCCATCCAGGCGGCCTACATCGCGCGCGCGCGCACAGGTCGGGGCCAGCGGGTCGAGACCACCATGATCGAAACCGCGGTGAACATGCTGGGCAATTTTTCGCTGGCCTACCTCGCGACCGGGGAGAGCCCCACGCGCTTCGGCAACACGCAGGCGACCGCCTCGCCGGTCGGTGCCTTCGAGACGGCGACCGGGTCCATTTACCTGGCCTGCGCCAACGACCGCACCTTTCAGCGCTTCGCGCGCGACGTGCTGGGCGACCAGGCCATGGCCGACGATCCTGCGTACGCGGACAGCGCCAGGCGCCGCGACAACCAGAAGCAGCTGATCGCCGAAGTGGCGCGCCAGCTGAAGCAGCGGGACCGCGACACCTGGCTCGCGCGCATGCACGCCGCCGGCGTGCCGGGCGGTGCGATCCGCACCGTGGGCGAGGCGCTCGAGGCCCCGGAGATCCGGGAGCTCGGACTGGTCAGCGAGATTCCGCATCGCACGCTCGGCTCGGTGCCGAACGTGGGGTTGCCGATCCACTTCTCGGACACGCCGCTGGCGGACCCGATGGGCGCGCCGCCACTGGGGGCGGATACGGAGGAAGTGCTGCGGGCCGTCCTGGGGTATGGCGAGGAAGCGCTGGCCACCCTTCGGGAGCAGGGGGTGTTCGGGTGAGGGAATGCCTTCACCGCTGAGCCTCTGCGGTGAATGACTTTCGCCCCCCGGCCCCGGCTCAACTCACTTCATCGTCCCCGGCAACCACAACACGATCTGCGGCCACAGCGTCAGCACCGCGACCGCTACCAGGTGCGCCAGCACGTGCGGCCACACGCCCTTGAACACTTCGCGTGCCGGCACGCCCGTCACGCGCGCGACCACGAACACGTTCAGCCCCACGGGCGGCGACAGCATGCCGATCTCGCCCAGCACCACCACCACGATGCCGAACCATACGGGGTCGTAGCCGATGGCCTTCACCAGCGGCAGCACCACGGGGATGGTGAGCACCAGCATGGCGGCCAGATCGAGGAAGCAGCCCAGCACCAGGTAGAGCCCGTAGATCACCATCAGCACCACCCAGGGCGGCAGCCCCGAGCCCTTGACGGTGTCCAGCAGCATCTCGGTGGCCTGCGTCAGCACGAGGAAGTACGCCAGCACGTGCGCCGTCATCACGATCAGCAGGATCATGCAGGTCGTGCGCGCGGCACGGTAGGCGGCGCGCAGGGCCTTCTCGCGGTCCATGCGGCGCAGCGCCAGCGCGATGAGCCAGGCACCGAAGGCGCCGAGCGCCGACGCTTCGGTCGGCGTGCAGATGCCCGTGTAGATGCAGCCCACCACGCACAGGAACAGCACTGTCATCGGCATCGCCACCTTGAGCGATCGCCATTTCTCGCCCCAGCTGTGCACCTTCACCGCGGGCGCCGCGTGCGGATTCAGCCGCACCAGCACCACCACCGTGAGGATGATGGTCACGGCCACCAGCACGCTCGGCAGCACGGCGCCGATGAACAGCCTGCCGATGTTCACGTCGCTGATCAGCCCGTACAGGACCAGCGCCACGCTCGGAGGGATCAGCATGCCGAGCGTGCCCGAGATCGCGACGACGCCGTACGCCAGCCGCGGCTCGTAGTTGGCGCGCAGCATGGCCGGAACCGAGGTGGAGGACAGCGTGGCCGCGGCGGCGGTGCTGGAATGACAGATGGCCGCGAAGCCGGCGCCAGCGAGCGCCGTGGCGATGGCGAGTCCGCCGCGCATGCGGCCGACCCATGCGGCGGCAGCCGCGAAGATGCCGTCGGCCACGCCGCTCATGATCACGAACTCCGCCATCAGCAGGAACAGCGGCACGGTCACGAACTCGTAGCTGGACACCGTCGACAGCGGCGCCGACTCCAGAACGCCCATCAGCGCCGTGGGGCCGGCCACCAGCGCCAGTCCGCCCGCGGCGGCCACCAGGATCGACAACGCGATCGGCACGCGCAGCAGCATCATCAGCATCATCGAGCCGACGGTCAGGGGAACGGCATAGGCTCCCATCTCAGTGCGCCTCCAGGACGCGCGCCGCGGCCGACTCGTCCGCGTTGAAGATCGAGGCGTCCAGTCCCTGCTGCACGAAGCGCGCGCAGCGCACGAGGATGCGCACGGTCAGCAGCGCGAGTCCGCACGCCACGATGGCCTTCTCCAGCCACACGGGCCAGTCGTACAGCCCGGGATGGACCTCGCGCTTGCCCCAGCTCTCCAGCATGGAGCCGCACACGATCCAGGTCGTGAGGGCGAGCACCGCCGCGACGGCCAGCCACGCGATCGCCTGCAGCACGCTCCAGGCGCGCGGCGGCAGCAGGCGCACTTCCACGTCCAGCTCGATGTGCGACTGCGTGCGCAGCACCTCCGAAGCCATGAAGTACAGCACCATGTTCATGACGTAGATGGACACCACGTCGTAGACCCAGGGCAGGGGGTGCGAGAACAGGTAGCGTCCCAGCACGTCGCACACCATCATGACCATCGTCGCGAGGATCACGGCCGCCGCGAAGCGCGCCAGGGCCCAGTCGATGCGATTGAGCCATCGCTCGGTGAATCCGATCATGCGGCCTCCCTCGACTGCTGCAGCCCGAGCGCGAAGGCCTGCGTCTGCGCCTCGATGTGCGCCTGCATGGCCGCGTCCATGTCCTCGCCCAGGCCCACGGCCAGGGACTTCTTGGCGACGGCCAGCCCTTGCGGCGCCAGCGCGGCGAGTTCGTCGGCCAGCGCCTGGGCTCGGGCATCGAGCTCGCCCGCCTCGCACACCTCGCCCACGAGCCCGAGCCGCAGTGCCGCGTCGGCATTCAGGTTGCGACCGAGCATCACCATCTCCGTGGCGCGGTGCTTGCCGAGGAGCCGTGGCATGAGGTAGCCGCCTCCAGCAAGCCCGCGATGCACCTCGGGCAAGCCGAACCGGGCGCCGCGGGCGGCAATCACGTAGTCGCTGCAGAACGCCAGCGCGGCACCGCCTCCGAGCGCATCCCCCTGCACGAGGCAGACAATCGGCTGCGGGAAACGGATCATGTCGAGGTAGAGGCCGAGGATGCCCGTGAGCGCGGCGCGGAACTCCCCGGCTCCGAAGGAGCGGAACTCGCGCACGTCCGCACCGGCGCAGAAGGCGCGCCCCTCCGCGCGGAGGATGAGGCCGTGCCGCTCCCGCGACGCGGCCTGCGTGCGCAGCAGCTCGCGCAGCCGCGCGACGGTGGGCTGCGACAAAGGGTTGACCCCGCTGTCGGAGACCAGCGTCACCTCGGTGAACGCGCGCGTGCCGGCGCGGCGCTGCGCGATGCGCAGCTCGGTGGCGCTCACTGCGCCCCGCGGTAGGGCTTCACCGCCTCGCGGAACTCCCTGAGCGCCTCGGATCCCTTGCGACCGCGCTTGTCCGCGGCGGTGGCCCACTCTTGCGCCACGCCGGCGAGCTGGTCGTCGAATTGCTTGCGGTCGGCCGCGTCGAGCTTGACCAGCGTCATGCTGCCGGCCACCAGCTTGCCGATCGCGGCCTGTTCCTCCTTGTCGATCAGCTCGCAGGCATGCCGTGTGGTCTTCGCGCCCGCTTCCGCCATCGCCTTCTGCACGGCGGGCGACAGCTTGTCCCACGCCTTGGTCGAGATCGCGTAGAAGGTGATGCTGCTGCCGAAGCTGAGCTTGTCCGTGCCGTACTTCGTCTTGCCCTGCAGGTCGTACGTGAACAGGCTGGCCGCCGGGAAGGCCATGCCGTCCACGGTTCCGCGCGAGAACGATTCGCTCAGTTCGGCGGCGCTCATGCGGATCGGCACCATGCCCAGCGCGCGCAGGCCGTCGTCCATGGCGGGGCCAGTGGAGCGGATCTTCAGGCCCTTCATGGTGGCCAGGCCGTCGAACTTCCTGGACGTGAACAGCTGGTAGGCCGGCAGGCCCACCACGTACAGCAGCCGCAGGCCCTGCGGCGCGAGCTCGGTGCGGTCGATGAAGCCACCCGGCTTCGCCAGCTGCTCGTACGCCAGCGAAGCCGCGCACGCATCCGGCACCATGCCGGGCAGCTCCGCCACCGTCGACAGCAGCAGCGGGTCGCCCAGGTAGCCCGGGACGAACTCGCCGATGTCCGCGATGCCCGCCTTGGTGAGCGTCATCATGTCCTTGGACTTGCCCAGGCGCTCGCTCGGATAGCGCTGGATCTTCACCGCGTTGTTCGTGGCCTTCTGCACCTCCTCGATCCAGTAGTTGGTGGAGTAGCGTGCCACGTAGTGGTCCTGCGGCAGGCGGTCGGCGAGTTTAAGCTCGGTGGTCTGGGCGAAGGCGCCGGCGGCCAGCAGCGACAGGGCGGCGGACGCGAAGGGGCGGATGTCCATGGTGTCTCCTGGTGTTGTCGTGGGTGGATTCAGGCGCGGCCGTTGCGCAGCAGCCGGCCCGGCATGCGGTCCGTCGACTGCAGGGCGTCTTCGCCGTGCTCGCGCACGAGGACGCCGTTGACGACCACGGCCTCGATGCCCAGCGCGTCGGACACCAGCCGCGGCTCGCCGGCCGGCAGGTCGTTGACGCGCCGCAGCGGCCCCGCCGCAACGGTCTCGGGGTCGAAGACGACGACGTCGGCGGGCATGCCGATCGCCAGCGTGCCGCGGTCGCGGATGCCGAAGACTTCGGCAGGACGCGAGGTGAGCATGCGCACCGCCTCCTCCAGCTTCAGCACCTTCTTCTCGCGCACCCAGCGCCCCAGCAGGTGCGTGGCTTGGCAGGCGTCGCACAGCTGGCTCGCGTGCGCGCCAGCGTCGGACAGGCCCAGCACCATGTTCGGGTTCGTGAGCAGCTCCTGCACCTGGTCCTCGTCGTGGTTCGCCAGCGGCATGCGGAAGCGCGCCTCGAGTTCGGTGGCGAGCGCGAGGTCCAGCGCGAGGTCCACCGCGTGCACGCCGCGTTCGGCGGCGACATCGGCCAGCAGTCGCTCCTCCAGCGCCCGCTCGGGTGCGAATTCGACGATGGCGATCTGCTCGAAGGCGCGCTTGAGCTCCGGCCAGGCGTTGTCCCAGCGCTCGCGGAACTGCGTGCGGAAGGCGGGATCGCGGTACAGCGCCACCTTGCCGCGGAAGTCCGCGGCCGCCACCGGCTTGAAGAAGGACATGCCCTCCAGGATGGTGGGCTCCTTGAACTGGAACTCGAAATTCAGCGGCCGGGGCGTGACCTGCGGGGCGATGCGCAGGCCGCGCGCCGCCAGTTCGTCGGACTTCGCGAGCTGCGCCCGGTGCCCGGACTTGCCGAAGGCGGAGCCGGCCAGCAGCGCCGACCAGCTGATGGAGGCGCCCGTTTCGGTCGCGAGCTGTTCGAGCTGCTCCAGCAGCAGCCCGGGACCCAGCGTGGTCTGCAGCATGCCGTGGCCGGCATCCTTGAGCGCGGAGGCAAGCGTGCGCACTTCCTCGAACTGCGCGGCGCGGCTTGGCACCGGGCGGCCGCCGAAGCCCACGTGCGCCTGCAGCTTGGAGGTCGCGAGGCCCAGCGCGCCCGCTTCCAGGGCCTCCTGCACGATGCGGCGCATTGCTTCCACTTCCTCGGGCCGCGCTTCGCGCTCGGTGGCCTCCTCACCCATGACGTACAGGCGCAGGGGCGTGTGTCCGATCAGCGCGGCCACGTTGATGGCGGTGCCGCGGCGCTCGACCAGGTCCAGGTACTGCGGGAAGGTCTCGAAGCCCCAGTCGCCCAGGCCCTCGCGCAACGCGGCGCCGCTCATGCCCTCGACCTTCTCCAGCGTCTGCACCAGCAGCTGGCGATGGTCCGGCCGCACCGGCGCGATGCCGAAGCCGCAGTTGCCCATCACCACCGTGGTCACGCCGTGCCAGGGCGAGATCGACAGCAGGTGGTCCCAGAGCACCTGCGCGTCGTAGTGGGTGTGGATGTCGACGAAGCCGGGGCACACCACGCGGCCCGTGGCGTCGATCTCGCGTTCGGCGCGGCCCGGTGCGCTGCCCAGCGCCACGATGCGTCCGTTGCGGATGCCGACGTCGCCCACGCGGCCGGGTGCGCCCGTGCCGTCGACGATCAGGCCGCCGGTGATCTTCAGGTCATAGTCCATCTTGCTTTCCTCAATCGATCCGCACGTGCGCGACGTTGTTGAACTGCGTCCACTTCTCCAGTTCGTCCTGCACGAAGCGGCGGAACTGCGCGGGGTCCCTGGTGCCGCCGGTGGCGCCGTTCTGGCGCAGCCACTCGGTCTCCTTCGGGCTGGACATCGTCTTCAGCGCCACGGCATTCAGGGCCTGGGTGATGTTGGCGGGGAGGTGGGCCGGCCCGTACAGGGCGATCCAGGTGGAGACGTCGTAGCGGGGGTAGCCCTGCTCCGCCACCGTGGGCACGTTGGGCAGCGTCTCGCTGCGCGTCGCGGCGGAGATCGCGACGGCCTTCAGGCGGCCGGCGGCGACCTGCTGGGCCACCATGGGCACGTCCAGGAAGATCGACGGGAGCTGCCCGCCCAGGAGGTCGGTGAACGCGGGATTGGCGCCCTTGTACGGAATGTGCGTCATCGGCGCGCCGGTCATCGCGCGCAGCATCTCGCCCGCGAGGTGGCTGGTGCCGCCTGCGCCGGTGGACCCGAAGGAGACGCCGCCCTGCTGCGTCTTCGCGTAGGCAAGGTATTCGGCGAGGTTGCTGGCCGGCACCGAGGGATGCACCACCAGCACCATGGGGGCATGCAGCAGTTCGGCGATGGGCGTGAAATCGCGCTGCGCGTCGTAGGGCATGCTCGATCGGAACGCCTGGTTGATCACGTGGCTGGGGCTGTTGACCAGCAAGGTGTAGCCGTCCGCCTTGGCGCGCACGACGAACTCGGTGCCGATCATGCCGCCGGCCCCGACGCGGTTCTCCACCACTACGGGTTGCTTGAGTTCTTCCTGCAGTCCTTGTGCGTAATGGCGTGCGGCGACGTCGGTCAGGCCGCCGGCGGGGAAGGGAACGACGATGGTGATCTGGTGCTCGGGCCAGGCGGCCTGCACCTGCGTGGCGGCGACCAGAGCGAGCAGCGCCAGGCAGGTGCGCAGCGCGCCGCGCTTGAGGAAATTGGACATGCGGGTCTCCACGAGTTCTGCAGCCGCATGCTCCGCGCGCGACGGTTCGCGGGAATCGTCGGTACCGACGATTTGCGTGCGTCAGTCCGGAACGGTGCCGGCCTGGCGCAACGCCGCCAGCGTGCGCGCCTGCACGCCCCAGCGGCTCAGCAACGCGTCCTGCGCCTGCTGCGGCGGCTGCGGCAGGCCCGCAGGCGTGCGCGAGAAGCGCGGCGCCGGCGCCGGCTGCGTCACGCCGGCCAGCGTCACGAAAGCGTCGCGCGCCACGTGCTGCGGATGCGCCGGTGCCTCGGCCCAATCCAGCACCGGCGCGATGCAAGCGTCCTTGCCTTCGGCGAGCGCGCACCAGGCATCGCGGGTGCGGGTCGCGAACCGCGCTGCGAGCTTCTCCTTCAGCCGCGGCCAGCGCATGCGGTCCCACTGCTCCTGGAAATCGGGGTCGTCGATGACCAGCAGCTGGAGCAACTGAGCGTAGAACTGCGGCTCCGTGGCCGCCACCGCGACGAACCTGCCGTCCGCGCAGCGGTACGTGTTGTAGAAGTGGGCGCCGCCATCGAGGTGGTTGCCGCCGCGCGCGTCCAGCCAGCGGCCCGAGGCGCGCATGCCGTAGTAGAGCGATGCGAGCAGCGTCGAGCCCTCCGTCATCGCGGCGTCCACCACCTGTCCGCGGTCGGAGGTGTTCCGCTCCTGCAGCGCCGCCAGCACGCCGACGGCCAGCAGCATCGCGCCGCCGCCGTAGTCCGCCACCAGGTTGAGCGGGATCGGCGGCGGCGCATCGGGCCGGCCCATCGCGTGCAAGGCACCGCTCAAGGCGAGGTAGTTCACGTCGTGGCCGGCCTGCTGCGCGAGCGGGCCGGTCTGGCCGTAGCCGGTCATGCGGCCATAGATCAGGCGCGGATTGCGCTCCATGCAGTCGGCGGGCCCGAGCTGAAGACGCTCCATCACGCCGGGACGAAAGCCTTCCAGCAGCACGTCGGCCCCGGCGGCCAGCTCCAGCGCGGCGTCCCGGCCTGCGTCGCTGCGCAGGTCGATCGCAAGGCGATGCCGCCCGCGCCCGGGCACGTCGGTGGCAGTGGCCACGGCGCCGGGGCGCGTGACCTGCAGCACCTCGGCGCCCAGGTCCGACAGCACCATGCCGCAGAAGGGCACCGGGCCGATGCCGCCGGCCTCCAGCACCCGCATGCCCGTGAGCGGTCCCGCCATCCTTGCCTCCTCTTGCGTGGCAGCACTGTGCGCGAACGCGCCGCCCGGCGAATCGTCGGTTGCGACGATGGTTGCGCGCACGCGGTTGCCGATGATCCCGCGAGACAACGCAAGGGAACCTCATGGATTTCGACATTCCCCGGGAGCTGCAGGACACGATCGCCACCATGGACGCCTTCATCGCGGCCGAGATCCAGCCGCTGCAGGACGCCCACCCGCAATACTTCGACCACCGCCGCGAGCACGCCCGCACCGACTGGGACGCCGGCGGCGTCCCGCGTTCCGAATGGGAAGCCCTGCTGGCCGAGATGCGCCGCCGCGCCGACCGTGCCGGCTTTTACCGTTTCGGCCTACCGAAGCACCTGGGCGGCAAGGACGGCAGCAACCTGGCGCAGGCCGTGCTGCGCGAGCACCTGGCCGCCAAGGGCCTGGGCCTGCACGCCGACCTTCAGAGCGAAACCTCGGTGGTGGGCAGCATCTCGATGGCGGAGGTCTTCGACCGCTACGGCAACGAGCAGCAGAAGAAGGAATACCTCGAAGGCATCATCACGGGCACCAAGCGCGTGGCCTTCGGCCTCACCGAGCCCGACCACGGCAGCGACGCCACCTGGATGGAGACCACCGCCGTGCGCGAGGGCGACACCTGGGTGATCAACGGGGCCAAGCGTTTCAACAGCGGCGTGCACACCGCCGCGGCCGACCTCGTGCTGGCGCGCACCTCCGGCAAGGCCGGCGACGCCAAGGGCATCACCGGCTTCATCGTCCCGATGGACACGCCCGGCGTGAAGATCGAGTACTACCACTGGACCTTCAACATGCCGAGCGACCACGCGGAGGTCACGTTCGCCAACGTGCGCGTGCCGCACTCCGCGCTGCTGCATCGCGAGGGCGAAGGGCTGGTGCTGGCGCAGCACGTGGTGCACAAGAACCGCATCCGCCAGGCCGCGCAGAGCGTCGGCGCCGCGCGCTACTGCATCGCCGAGGCGGTGCAGTATGCGCGCGACCGCAAGAGCTTCGGCAAGCCGCTGGCGCAGCACCAGGCCATCCAGTTCCCGCTGGCGGAGATGCACGCGGAATGCGAGATCGTGCGCAACTACGTGTACCGCACGGCCTGGGAGATGGACCGCACGCCGCACGAGAAGATCAGCGACATGGTCGGCATGGCCAACTTCCGCGCAAACCGCCTCGCGTGCAACGCCGCGGACCTGGCGATCCAGGTGCACGGAGGCATCGGCTACACGCGCGGCAAGCCGTTCGAGCACATCTACCGGCACCACCGGCGCTACCGCATCACTGAAGGCTCGGACGAGATCCAGATCCGCAAGGTGGCGGGCTTCCTGTTCCGGTTCGCCGGCCCCGGCAAGGAGCGTTGAGATGGCGACGCTGAACCGCCGCGCCTTTGCCGCGGCCGTGCTGGCGGCGACGAGCCTCTCCGCGCAGGCCGAGGCGTCCTTCCCCATTCCCGGCAAGCCGATCACGCTGGTGCTGCCGTCGGCCAGCGGCTCCGCCGGCGACCAGGTGCTGCGCCTGTTCGCCGACAAGCTCAAGGACGAATGGAAGGTCCCCATCCTCGTCGACTCCCGGCCGGGCGCCAACGGCGCCATCGGCGCGCAGCACGTCGCCACCGCCGCGCCCGACGGCCACACGATGCTGCTGGGATTCAGTGCCCTGGTGCAAGCGCCCGCGTTCGGCGTGAAGACGCCGTACGACCCGATCGCGGACTTCACCCCGGTGGCGCGCCTGAACGACGTGCCGCTGGTGCTGCTGACCGGTGACCTCAGCATCACCAGCCTGGCGGACTTCGTCGCCAAGGCGAAGCAGGATCCCGCGGGCTTCAACTTCGGCAGCTACGGCGCCGCGACCACGGGCCACGTGTATTCGAGCCTCATCAACCTGAAGAACGGGCTCAACCTGGTGCATGTGCCCTTCCGCGGCACGCCGCCTCTGACGGCGGCCCTGCTCGGGGGGCACGTGCGCAGCGGCGTGAGCAACCTGGACAGCATCGAGCAGATCCGCGCCGGCAAGCTGCGCGCGCTGGCGATCACGGGCACGCGCCGCCTGCCGCTGCTGCCGGACGTGCCGACCTTCTCCGAACTGGGCTACGACATCACCGCGGGCGGGCGCTACTGGTTGCTGCTGCCGGCCGGCGTGGCGCCTGCCACGCTGGACAAGATCCGCACGTCGGTGCTGCGGGTGCTGCGCATGCCCGACGTGCGCGAGAAGATGCTGGCGCTGGGCCTGGAGCCCGCGCCCGGCGAACCCGAGGACGTGGCCGGCGACATGCGCAAGGAGATCGCTTACTGGAAGCGCGTGGTGCAGGCGACCGGCATCCAGCCCGCGCAGTAGCGAAGACGCTCAGGCGCCCAGCCGGTACCAGGCGACGCCGTCCTCGACGCGCCTGGAGATCTCGCCGCGGGCCAGCAGGTGGTTGAGGCAGGCGACGCTCTCGCCGGTGGCCATTCCGAGCAGGCTGGCATCGCCAGACGTGATCGGCCGCCGGAACAGCGCGGGGAACACGTCGATCACCCGGCGCGGCTCACGCAGCAGCTCGCGCAGCTGGTTCAGCGCCTGTTGCTGGCCGCGCTGGAGCTGCTCCAGCCGCGCGTGCAGGCCGCGGAAGCATTCGTTGTGCGAGGGCAGGACCAGCACGTCGTCAGGCACGCGCTCGCGCAGTTTCGCGAGCGATGCCAGCCAGTCCGCCATGGGATCCGCGCCCGGCTCCATCGGCTGCACGGAGACGTTCGACGAGATCCGCGGCAGCACCTGGTCGCCGGAGATCAGCAGCTTGCGCGCCGGGGAGTACAGGCAGGCGTGTTCGGGCGAGTGCCCGTTGCCCGTCACGACTTCCCACTCCGCGTCGCCGATGCGGATGCGCTCGCCGTCTTGCAGGCGGCGATAGCTGTCCGGCAGGGGCCGGATGCGGCTACCGAAGCGCCCGAAGCGCGCGCGGTACGCCCCCAGCGCCGCGGCGTCCCAGCCGGCCTCGGCGTAGAAACGCAGCGCCTCCGGCGGTGCCTCCTTGCCGGTGTCCGATGCGGCAACGCGGCAGGAGAGGTACTCCAGCCGGGACATCCACAGCGGCACGCCGAAGCGGCGCGTGAACCATCCGGCCATGCCGACGTGGTCCGGATGCATGTGCGTGACGAGCACGCGCTGCAGCGGCCGCGCGAAGGGCGGCTGCACCAGCAAGGCCTCCCAGGCTTCGGCGGTCGTATCCGAACCCATGCCGGTGTCGACCAGGGTCCAGCCCTCGCCGTCCTGCAGCGCCCACACGTTGATGTGGTCCAGCGCGAGGCCCAGGGACAGCCGCACCCACAGCACGCCGGGCGCGACCTCGGTGAAGGCGCCCGGCGCGGGCGCGGCGATCGGATAGGTGAGTGCGTCGTTCGTCATGTCAGCCGCGCACGGCGCGCGCCTCCACGGCCTCCGCCTGCGTCCACGCCAGCTCGGCGACCCGCTCGAACAGCTCGCCCATGTGCGGTGCCTGCGCGTTGGCGGCGGTGCCGCGCAGGGCACGTCCGCGGATGCCGTGCAGGATGGCGGCGAAGCGGAACATGTTGAAGGCGACGTAGTAGTCCAGGTCGGGGATGCCCGGCCGCAGCGTGCGGCGGCAGTACGCCGCCACATACGCCTGCTCGGTGGGCAGCCCGTGCAACACCGGATCGATCCCGGCGATGCCACCGAGGATGTCCCGCGGCATGCGATACGTCATGGCGTGGTAGGCGAAGTCCGCCAGCGGATCGCCGAGCGTCGAGAGTTCCCAGTCCAGCACGGCGAGCACGCGCGGCTCGGTGGCGTGGAAGATCATGTTGTCGGCGCGGAAGTCCCCGTGCACCACCGTCGTCGTGTCCGCGGCGGGCAGGTGCGCCGGCAGCCATTCGACCAGGCGGTCCATGGCCGGGTGCCTTCCGGCGGCAGCGTCCTCGAGGTACTGGCGCGACCAGCGCGCGACCTGGCGCGCGACGTAGCCGCCGGCGCGGCCGAAGTCGGCCAGCCCCAGGCGCGCGGGATCGAGCGAGTGCAGGACGGCCAGCGTCGCATTCATCGCGTCCATGTGCGCGGCGCGCTGCTCGCGCGGCAGCTCCGAGAAGCTCGCATCCCAGAAGATGCGCCCCTCGACCAGGTCCATCACGAAGAAGGCGCTGCCGATCACCGTCTCGTCCTCGCACAGCGCATGGACCCTGGGCACGGCGAAGCCTGCCTGGCCCAGCGCCGCCATGACGCGCGCTTCGCGCTCGACCGCATGCGCACCGGGCAGCAGCGGGCCCGGCGGCTTGCGCCGCAGCACGTACGAGGCCTCGGGCGTGCGCAGGCGGTACGTGGGATTCGACTGGCCGCCGGCGAACTGGTCCACCTGCAGCGGGCCGCGGAAGCCGGCCACGTGCGCAACCATCCACGCCGCGAGCCGGGCCTCGTCGATGCGGTGCGGCTCGCGCACGGGGGTCGTCCGTGTCATGCCCGCGCCGCGAGGGCGTCGCGCATGATCTTGCGGGCCAGCGACCACTTGTGCACCTCGGTCGGACCGTCGTAGATGCGAAAGGCGCGCGTCTCGCGGAAGACCTGCTCCACCACGGTGTCGCGCGCCACGCCCAGGCCGCCCATCACCTGCACGCAGCGGTCGGCGATGCGGAACAGCGCCTCGGACACGGCCACCTTGGCCATGGAGCTCTCGGTCGTGGCCTGCGAGCCGGCGTCGAGCACGCCGGCGCACCAGTCGATCATCAGCTCGCACTGCTGCAGCTCGATCATGTTGTCGGCCAGCATGAAGCCGACGCCTTCGTGGTCGATCAGCAGCTTGCCGAAGCCCTTGCGCGTCGTCGCATAGGCGGTGGCGATCTCATGCGCGCGCGTGGCGCAACCCAGCCAGCGCATGCAGTGCGACAGGCGCGCCGGCGCGAGGCGTACCTGCGCGTAACGGAAGCCCTCGTCGACGGCGCCCAGCACCTGGGAGTCCGGAACCGCCAGGTCGTCGAACAGCACCTGCGCGTGGCCGCCGGGCATGGAGCTGTCGAGGGTGTCCAGCACGCGCTCGATGCGCACGGCCGGATGCGGCAGGTCGACCAGGAACATGGTCGCCTTCACTTCGTCCGGCGTGCCGGTGCGTGCCATCACGATGCCCACGGAAGCGCCTGCCGCGCCGGTGATGAACATCTTGCGGCCGCGGATGCGCCACTGGCCGCCTTCGCGCACGGCGCTCGTCTGCAGCATGGACGGATCCGAGCCGGCGCCCTGTTCCGCCGTGGGCTCGGTCATGAAGAAGGCGGAACGCGCCTCGCCGCGCACCAGCGGCGCGAGGAAGCGGTCCTTCTGTTGCGGCGTGGCGATCTTCCCCAGCAGGAACATGTTGCCCTCGTCGGGTGCCATGGTGTTCACCGCCACCGGGCCCAGCGGCGAGAGGCCGGAGCGCCGCAGCACCACCGCCGTCTCGCGCTGCGTGAGGTGGCCGCCGTCCGGGAGGATGTGCGGCGTCAGCACGCCGGCCTCGCGCGCCCGGGCGCGCAGCTCGCGCACCAGTTCGGCGGCAGGCCCGTGCGGGCCGCAGCGCGGGTCCTGCTCGTAGGGGGTCACGACGCTGCGCACGAACTGCTCGACGCGGTCGGCCAGCGCGCGGCTGCGCTCGGAAGGATACGTGGTGCTCATGGCGTCAGTGTCTCGCAGGAGGTGGTGCCGAGCAGCTCACAGGCCATGCGGGCACGCGTGAGCACGTTGCCCTTGCGCGAAAGCCCGGCGGCCGGCGCGATGCCGTCCAGCGCCCTCTTGTACGCACCCTGGGCGATGGCCGCCAGCTTGAACAGGTTGACGGCGAGATAGAAGTCCCAGTGCGGGATGGCATCCAGGCGGCGCAACGCGCAGTAGCGGCGCACCTGCTCCTGCTCGGAAGGGATGCCCAGCGCGCGCCAGTCGGCGCCTTCCCAGCCGATCGGGCCTTCGTGCAGGTGGTAAGCGAGGCAGTTGTAGGCGACATCGCAGAAGGGATCGCCCAGCGTGCTGAGCTCCCAATCGAGCACGGCCACCACGCGCGGCTCGGTGGGATGGATGATCAGGTTGCCGAGGCGGAAGTCGCCATGCATCAGGCGCGCCGGCTGCGCCGCCGGCAGGTGCGACTGCAGCCATTGCGCGAGCTGCTCCATCTCCGGGATGTCGTCCGTCTGCGCAGCGCGGTACTGGTGGATCCAGCGGTCCACGAGGCGGCCCAGGAAGTTGTCCGGCTTGCCGTAGTCCGCGAGGCCCACGGCCGCCGGGTCCACCGCATGCAGGCGGGCCAGCGTCTCGATCATTGCGGCGTAGACGGCGCCGCGCTCCTCGCGCGTGCAGCCCGGCATCGCCGGATTGCCGAAGATGCGCCCCGGCACGTGGTCCATCAGGAAGAAGCTCTGGCCCAGCACCGAGGGGTCCTCGCAGAGGAAGTGCGCGCGCGGCACCGGCACGTCGGTGGCCGCCAGTGCGCGGATCGCGCGGAACTCGCGGTCGACCTGGTGCGCCGAGGGCAGCAGCTGGCCCGCGGGACGCTTGCGCAGCACGTAGTCGCGACGCTGGCCGTCGCCCGCGAGCGCGCTGAGCGCGTAGGTGGGATTGGAATACCCGCCCGGGAACTGGCGGACCTGCAGGCCGCCGGCATAGCCCTCCAGGTGCGCGGCGAGGTAGCGGTCCAGCGCCGCCTCGGCCAGGCGGTTCTGCGGCAGGACCTCGATCGTTTCGTTCAGCATGCCTTCACCTTTGCCAGAACACCACCCACCGCTGCGCGAGGCGCACCAGCACGCCGCCCAGCACCCCCATCGCGCACAGCACGATGGTGGCGGCGAACATCATGGACACGTCCAGTTCCAGCGAGCGCGCCTTGATCACGTAGCCCAATCCTTCGATGGCGGCGATGAACTCGGACACCACCACGCCGATCAGGCTGAACACCACCGCCACCTGCAGGGCGGCGAACAGGAACGGCGCGGCGGCTGGGATGCGCACGTGCCACAGGGTGTGCAGCGGCGAGGCGCCGCAGGCGCGGTAGAGGTCCAGGTGCGCCGGGTCCGCGGCGCGCATCCCGGTGACGGCGGCGAGGAAGGCCGGGAAGAAGGCGAGCATCGCCGCCGTGAAGACCTTGGCCGCCAGCCCGAAACCGAGGTAGGCGACCACGAGCGGCGCGAGGGCCACCTTGGGGACCGACTGCAGCGCAGTCACCACGGGCACGACCGAGAGTTCCAGCACGGGCATCAGCACCACCAGCGCGCCCGCGGCGACCCCGAGCACCACGCCAACGGCCAGCCCCGTGAGCGCCGCACGGCCGGTCGCGAGAACGTGTACATGGAGCGTGCCTTCGAACAGCCCGGCCCGCAATGCCCCGGCCACGTCGGCGGGCGACGGCAGCACCGACTTGCCCAGCCCGCCGCCGCCGGCGCGCGTGGCCCAGGCCCACAGCAGCAGCAGCACGCCCAGGGTGAGCAGCGAAGCGGCGCAGGTCTTGGCGGCGTCCTTCATGCCGTGGCCTCCACGTGCGCGGCCCCTCGCTCCCAGAAGACGAGGCGGCGGCGCAGCCCGCGCAGCGCGGCGCTCGCCGCCAGACCGAGCGCCGCAAGCACCGCCACCGCGGCGAACACCGTCGCCATGTCCAGCGTCGCGGACGCGGCCTGGATGCGCACACCGAGGCCGCGCTCGCCGGCCACGAGTTCCATCACCACGGCCGCGAGCAGCGCGAACACGACCGAGACCTCCAGCCCCACGAACACCTGGGGCGCCGCGGCAGGCAGACGCACCTCGCTGAACGTGCGCCATGCACCCGCACCGCTCGCGCGGTACAGGTCCAGGAGCTTGGGGTCGACGGCACGGAAGCCGGTGAAGCTGTTGACGAACACAGGGTAGATGCAGGCCAGCGCCACCAGGGCGATGCTGCTGCCCATGCCGAATCCGATCCAGAGGTAGACCAGGGGCGCGAGCGCCACTTTCGGGATGGACTGGAAGGCCATCACGGGCGCGATGAGCAGGCGTTCGACCGGGCGCGACAGCGCCATCGCGGCCGCGAGCGCGAAGGCGAGCCCCGCGCCGATGGCATAGCCGGCAGCCGCGGCCGAAACGGTCGCCAGCGCGTCGGCGGGCAACTCGCCCGAACGCACACCGTTGCCCAGCGCCAGCAGCGTCAGCCACGGATCCGGCAACAGCATCGCCGGTGCGCCGAGCACGCGCGTGGCGAGGAGCCACGTGAGCAGCAGCACGCCCACGACCACCAAGGGGCCGGCCGACCGACGCCTGGGGCCGTTCATCCCGAGGCCTCCATGGACGCGAACACCTGGCGCAGTTCGTGGCACAGCGCCGCGAAGCGCGGGGTGCCCATGGTGTCCATGGTGCGCGGCCGCGGCAGGTCGATGTCCACCGTCCGCAGCACGCGCCCGGGCCGCGGCGACAGCACCACCACGCGATCGGAGAGGAACACGGCCTCGGGAATCGAGTGGGTGATGAACAGCACCGACTTGCCCGTGCTGCTCCACAGCCGCTGCAGTTCCACCATCATGTTCTCGCGCGTCATGGCATCAAGCGCCGCGAAGGGTTCGTCCATCAGCAGCAGCGCCGGGTCGTGCACCAGCGCGCGCGCGATGCCCACCCGCTGCTGCATGCCACCCGAGAGTTCGTGCGGATGGTGGCCCGCGAACGCTTCCAGCCCCATTGTGCGCAGCAGCTCCAGCGCGCGCTGG
>FTHB01000209.1_pt1 | contig 17004 bp, 10 predicted proteins | sample 1640851 | NCBI WGS metagenome assembly FTHB01 (sample SAMEA3914788, study PRJEB12502) | metagenome | biome: forest; material: soil | place: Canada | collected 2011-07-03 | depth 0.1 m
GGTGATCCTCACCAACGCGGCGCGCGGCCACGACATGCTGGGCCAGCGTGAACAGGCTTTCGACGCAATGGAGCGCGCCCGCGCCATCCAGCCGCGCGCGCCGGCGGTGCGATCGCTGGAAGTCCTGATGCTGGCCCGTGCGGGCCTGGAACACCAGGCCATGGACAAGGCGCAGGCTTCGCTCGCCGAAGGCATCGCCGACTACGACCTCGTGAACACGGCGTTCGTGCTGGCGGTGCGGGCCAAGGACTATCCGCAGGCGAAGCAGCTGCTGGAGCGCCGCATGCGCGACTGGCCCGAAAGCCGGCCGCGTGGCATGGTCCAACTGGGCCAGCTGTACGACCAGGGCTTCCACGACCCCGACCAGGCGCTGGTCGCCTTCCGCGAAGGGCTCGCCAGCGCGAGCGCGCGCGAGCGCCTGGTGCTGCTCGAGGAAGTGCCTTCGCACTATCGCGCGCAACTGGAAGCCGCGGCCGCGGCGGCTCAGACGTCGGCGAGCAAGAGGTAGGGCAGGGCGCGCAGTTGCAGCTTGGGCCCCGCGGCCGATGCTGCGTGCAGGTCGCCGGCTTCGGCGGCACTCAGTTGCAGCGACACGATGGCGTCCCAGCCGCCGCCGGGCGCGGGCGCGGCTTCGGCGACGATGCCGGCCGGCTGCTCGGGGTCGGCCGCCTGGAACACTTCCTGGCCCGCGGCGAGCTCGGCATCGGCGTGCGCAAGGAAGGCGCGGCGCTTGAGCGTGCCGCGGAACTGGCTGCGCGCCACCACTTCCTGGCCCGGATAGCAGCCCTTCTTGAAGTTCACCCCGCCGACCGACTCGTAATTGAGCATCTGGGGCACGAAGGCCTCGACGATGGGCGCGGTGATCGTCGCGACCGCGCTCGCCACCTCGCCCCATTGCCACAGCGCGGGCGAGAGAGTCGCACCGGCCGGGGCGGGCGCGTCCGCCGGGGCGACCCACAGCGCACGGGGCGTGCCTTCGGCCGGATAGAGCTGGATGCGGCAGGCCTCGCCTTCGCGCGTGAGCGTCCAGGGGGCGCCGGCCGCGGATTCGCCCGCGATGCCGTACAGCGCGAACTCGCTGCTGGCGTCGCTGAGCTTGGCCTTCGCCCGCAGCACGAACATGGACAGGCGCTTGAGCGTGGCGGGCAGCACGTCGCGGCTGCACGCCAGCAGGATGTCGTCGTTCGCGCGCTTGAAGCCGACGAAGCTGGCCAGCATGCGGCCCTTGGCGTTGCAGAAGGCGGCCAGGCGGGCCTCGCCGGAGCCGAGCAGGGCGAAGTCCTGGGTCAACTGGCCGTGGAGGAAGGAGGCCGCGTCCTCGCCCCGGACGCGGATCACGCCGAGATGGGGCAGGGAAGCGACACCGTGGAGGGGATGCGACATGGCCTGAATTATCATGGCCATGACTTTCCACGGATCGAAGCAGGGACGTGCGCCGCTTTATCAGAACCGTCTTCTTGCTGGCCCTGCTCGCAGCGCTGGGCGCCGGCGCTGCCGCCTGGTGGTGGGTGCACCACCCGCTGCGCCTGCCGGCCGCGACGACTTCGCTCGACCTCGACATCGAACCCGGCACGCTGCCGCGGGGCGTGGCGCAGGCGGTGAAGGACGCCGGCGTCGACGTCGACCCGCGCCTGCTGTACGCCTGGTTCCGCGTCTCGGGCGAGGGCCAGCGCATCAAGGCCGGCAGCTACGAGCTCGAACGCGGCATCACGCCCGAACGCCTGCTGGACAAGCTGGCCCGCGGCGAGGAGTCGCTGCGCGCCGTCACGCTGGTGGAAGGCTGGAACTGGCGGCAGGTGCGGCAGGCGCTCGCCCACGCCGACCAGCTGCGCCAGGACACCGCGCAACTCGCCGACGCCGACCTGATGAAGCTGCTGGGACGTCCGGGCGTCATGCCCGAAGGCCGCTTCTTCCCGGACACCTATACCTATTCCAAGGGCTCCAGCGACGTGAAGCTGCTGCAGCGGGCCCTGCGCGCGATGGACAAGCGCCTGGCCCAGGCCTGGGCGCAGCGCACACCGCAGTCCATCCTGAAGACGCCGGAAGAAGCGCTGATCCTTGCGAGCATCGTCGAAAAGGAGACCGGCAAAGCCGCCGACCGCACGCTCGTGGCCTGCGTGTTCCAGAACCGGCTGCGCGTCGGCATGCCGCTGCAGACCGATCCGACGGTGATCTACGGACTGGGCGAGCGCTACGACGGCAGGCTGCACAAGGTGGACCTGCAGACCGACTCGGCCTACAACACCTACCTGCGCGCCGGCCTGCCGCCGACGCCGATCGCGATGCCGGGCAAGGCCTCGCTGCTGGCCGCGGTTCAGCCGGCGAAGGGCAACTTCCTCTATTTCGTCTCGCGCGGCGACGGCACCAGCCAGTTCAGCGCCTCGCTCGACGAGCACAACCGGGCCGTCAACACCTACCAGCGCGGCAAATGAGCGGCCTCTTCCTCAGTTTCGAAGGCATCGATGGCGCCGGCAAGTCCACGCACATCGACGCACTGGCGGCTGCGCTGCGCGCGCAGGGACGCTCCGTGGTGCTGACGCGCGAACCCGGCGGCACGCCGCTCGCGGAGAAACTGCGCGCGCTGGTACTCAACGAGCCCATGGACCCGCTCACCGAAGCGCTGCTGATGTTCGCGGCGCGGCGCGACCACCTGCTGCAGGTGATCGAGCCGGCCCTGGCACGCGGCGACGCCGTGCTGTGCGATCGCTTCACCGACGCCACCTTCGCGTACCAGGGCGGCGGGCGCGATTTCGATCTCGCCGTGCTCGAGACGCTGGAGCGCTGGGTGCAGACCGTCGCCGCGCTGCCCGCGGGCCGCCTGCGCCAGCCGGACGTGACGGTGTGGTTCGACCTGCCGCCCGCGGTCGCGGCCCGGCGGCTGGCCGGTGCGCGCGTGCCGGACAAGTTCGAGTCGCAGCCGCAGGCTTTCTTCGAGCGTGTCGCCGCCGGCTATGGGCGGCGCGCGCGGCAGGATCCGCAGCGCTTCCTGCGCGTGCAGGCCGACCAGTCGCGCGAGGCGGTCTGGGCCGACGTGGAGTCCGGACTGCGGTCGCGGGGCGTGCTCGCATGAACGCGCCCTGGATCCAGGCGCAGGTGCGCCAGCTGCTGCAGCAGCGTGGCCATGCCTGGCTGCTGCACGGACCTTCGGGACTCGGGCAGTACAGGCTGGCCCTGTCGCTGGCGCAGGCGTGGCTGTGCGACCAGCCGACGCCCGAAGGCGCCTGCGGCCATTGCGACAGCTGCCACCAGGTGGAGGTCCGCTCGCACACCGACCTCGCGGTGCTGATGCCCGAGACCGTCATGCTGGAGCTGGGCTGGCCCTTGTCCGAGAAGGCGCAGGCCGACATCGACGACAAGAAGCGCAAGGCCAGCCGCGAGATCCGCGTCGACGCGATGCGTGACGCGCTGGAGTTCGCGCAGCGCACCAGCGGGCGCGGACGCGGCAAGGTGGTGATGGTCTATCCGGCCGAACGCATGAACGCGGTGACGGCGAACGCCTTGCTGAAAACACTGGAGGAGCCGCCGGGTGACGTGCGCTTCGTGCTCGCGACCGAAGCCGCGCACCAGTTGCTGCCGACGATCCGCAGCCGCTGCCTGGGCCATACCCTCACCTGGCCGGCGCCGGAGGAGGCCAGCGCGTGGCTGCAGGAAGAGGGCGTTCCCGCCGCCGCGGCGCCCGGCCTGTTGCGCGCAGCCGGCGGCCGTCCCGAGGACGCGCTGCGCCTGCATGCGGCCGGACTGGACGCGCGCAGCTGGTCGCAGTGGCCCAAGGCGTTGGTTCGGGGCGACACGGCGCTGCTGGCCGGCTGGAGCCCGGCGCAGCTGGTCGAGGCGCTGCAAAAGCTCTGCCACGACCTGCTGGCCGTGCGCACCGGCGCGTCCCCGCGCTTCTTCGACGGGGCAGACCTGCCGGCCACGGGTTCGGTGTCCGGCCTGACAGCGTGGTGGGGCAGCCTGGCCGAGACTTCCCGCACGGTCGAACACCCTTTCAACGCCGGACTGATGCTGGAAGACCTTGTGGCGCAGGCGAGGACGGCCCTACACTCGAAAGCCTGATCCCATGAGCACCCCAGCCACCGCCAACACGCCGCGCCCCAGCGTCATCCAGCTCGCCATCAAGGAGAAGGCGGCGCTGTACGCTGCGTACATCCCCTTGTTCGCGGACGGTGGCGTGTTCATCCCGACCACGCGCGACTACAAGCTGGGCGACGACGTGTACGTGCTGCTGTCGCTGCCGGACGACCCGCAGCGCTACCCGGTCGCGGGCAAAGTCGCCTGGGTCACGCCGGCGCGCGCCGCGGCCAACCGCACGCAAGGCGTCGGCGTGCGATTTCCCGCGGACGACAAGTCCAAGCTGCTCAAGGTCAAGATCGAGGAAATCCTCGGCGGCCACCTGGCGTCCGAGCGCCCGACGCAGACCATCTAGCGCTCCTAGAATCGGGGCATTGGTTCCAGCGCCGCCCGGCACCGCCGCGCGGCGCATCTGCTTTTTGCCCATGTACGTCGACTCCCACTGCCACCTGAGCTTTCCCGAGCTCGCCTCCCAGCTGCCCCAGATCCGCCAGGCCATGGCCGACGCGCAGGTGGACCGTGCCTTGTGCATCTGCACCATGCTGGAGGAATTCGAAGCGGTCCACGCGCTGGCGCTGGGCTACGACAACTTCTGGGCCTCGGTGGGCGTGCACCCGGACAGCGAGGACATCGAGGAGCCCACGGTCGACCGCCTGCTGGAACTCGCGGCGCGCCCCAGGGTCGTCGCGATCGGCGAGACCGGCCTGGACTACTACCAGATGGAAGAGCGCAAGGGCGGGCGCAGCGTGGCGGACCTGGAGTGGCAGCGCGATCGCTTCCGCACGCACATCCGCGCCGCGCAGCGTTGCCGCAAGCCGCTGATCATCCACACGCGCTCGGCCTCGGAGGACACGATCGCGATCCTCAAGGAAGAGGGCGAGGACGGGTCGCCGCAAGCGGCCGGCGGGGTCTTCCACTGCTTCACCGAAACGGCGGAGGTGGCCCGGGCCGCGCTGGACCTGGGCTTCCATATCTCGTTCTCGGGCATCCTCACCTTCAAGAGCGCCGAGGACCTGCGCGACGTCGCCAGGTTCGTTCCGCTGGATCGCATGCTGATCGAGACCGACAGTCCTTATCTCGCTCCGGTGCCGTACCGGGGCAAGATCAACAATCCCTCCTACGTCCCCTTCGTGGCCAAGCAGGTCGCGGAGCTGCGCGGCCTGTCGGTGGAAGCCGTGGGCGAACTCACCAGCCGCAACTTCGAGACGCTGTTCGCAGGCGTTCAGTCATGAGAGACCGCATCCGCTTCATCGCAGCCCTCGCCCTCGCGCTTGCGTTCCCGCTGGCGCACGCGGGCTCCTACGACGATTTCTTCAAGGCCATCGTGCGCGACGACGACAAGGCGGTGGCGGAACTGCTGCAGCGCGGCTTCGATGCCAACACCATCGACCCGCAAGGGCGGCAGGGACTGTTCCTGGCCTTGTCGCAAGGCTCGCTCAAGGCGGCCGACGTGCTGATCGCCTGGCCCAAGACCCAGGTCGAATGGCGCAGCCCCAAGGACGAAAGCCCGCTGATGATCGCGGCCTTCAAGGGCTACAAGGAGCAGGTCAGGAAGCTGATCGCCCGCGACGCGGACGTGAACAAGACAGGCTGGACGCCGCTGCACTACGCGGCCACGGCGGGCAACGTGGAGATCATCCTGCTGCTGCTCGATGAAAACGCATACATCGACGCGGAGTCGCCGAACAAGTCGACGCCGCTGATGATGGCCGCGATGTACGGGTCGGTGCCGGCCGTGCGCGCGCTGCTGGAGGCCGGCGCCGATCCGACCCTGCGCAACGAGCTGGGCATGTCGGCGGTGGATTTCGCCCAACGCGGCAAGCGACCGGATGCCGCGGAAGTGATCGCCGCCGCGATCCGCAACCGCGCACCGAAGGGCAAGTGGTGACGGACGCGCGGGCCGGGACCTCAGGCGCCCGTCGGCACGCTCACTGGACCGCGCAGGCGTTGATCAATTCGACGCCGGGCGACATCGAGCTGGTGTCGGCGCGGCAACGAGCCATGTCGGCGTAATGACCCTGGACCAGCACGCCGGGCGGCGTATAGCGAAGGGTCGCGTGCGCTTGCAGGCCGGCGGCGGGCTCGGCCTGGCAACGGGCGCCGCGGCCGGCGACCGATTCGACCTTGCGGCAGAAGCTGTCGTCGGGATAGTCGAACTGCCGGATCGCATTGCCGCTGCCGTCCCAGTACACGAGGTGCTTGCCGGGCGGGCCGGCGGGAATGTTGGGCGCGGAGGCGCAGCCCGCGAGAACGGCGATGGCGGCGACGATGGAAAGTCGCGTGGCGAGCAGCATGGAATCTCCCTTGTGACGTGGAGCCGGCTCGTGCAGGCCGGCGTGCGGGTTTTTTACAAGGGATTGGCTGATCGCGGGGTCCACCGTAACCGAGCGTCTCGCTGATACGATGCGTATTATGTAAAATCACAGGCGGACGCAAAGCAGACGGATTCACCAGCGCCTTTGTCTCCTGAAGCGGTTCTACCAATTCCCTTTACACCCTCCAACAGCCAGCTGCGGTGCCTCCTGCGAAGGTTCTCAGGGGTGCCAGCGCGAGAGCGCCGGCGGCGTCTCGGCCGAACGGCTGCCCGCCAGTGCATAGGAAAGCCGATTCGCCGCCCGGATCACCGCTTTCGCGTGCTTCTCCAGCTTCGGCCTGGTGAGTCGGGAACTCGGGCCGGAGATGCACATCGAGCCGAGCAGGCGCCAGTTCAGGCCGAACACGGGCGCTGCCACGCTCGCCACGTCCGGCTCGCGCTCGCCCATCGAGATGTGGTAGCCGCGTTCCCGGATCGCCTCGTATGGGGCGCCGACGGAACCGCTGAAGGCAAGAATCACGCGACCCGGCGCGCCTTTGTTCAAGGGCAGCCGTTCGCCGATGCGCACATGGTGGCGGACGGACTTCGGTCCCTCCACCCTTGACACGCAGGCGCGAATGTCTCCCTCGCGAACGTAGAAGGAAGCGCTTTCCGCAGTCAAGGCGACGAGTTCATGCAGCACCGGCTCGACCGCGTTATTGACGTCGAATCCCGATTGGTAGCGCGCACCCAGCCATCCTGCCGCCGGGCCCAGCCGCCAGTGGCCGTCGTCGGTCTGCACCATGTATCGGGACAAGGCAAGGGTGCGGGCGAGCCGCAACACAGTGGTCTTGTGCATTCCGCTTCGCCGGCTCAACTCAGCAAGGCTCAGGGAGGATTCCCCCACTGAGAAGGCTTCCATCAAGGAGAGCGCTCGAGTCACGGCGATCACGCCGCCTGCCGGTGTCGAAGGGGCAACAGTCGCTGTGGTACGCATGGCCAGTCACGATCCACTGTGTGAAACGGTATTGTAGGACGTGCAACCCACGTCCCAACGCTTCTCCGTTTCCCAGCGCGCCCCGATCACCCGGCATCCGCAGAGTTACTCGGTTGCGCACCATGCACCTCGGTTCACGGTATGAAACGGTATTGTGGGACGCGGAACCGGCATCTACAGTTCGCTCCATCGCGCGCCTCGTGCCTACCCACACACACCGAACACCGACATGCAGCTTTCCCGCCGTGCGGCCCTTGCCCTGGCAGCCGCCTCCCTCGCCGCCTCCACCGCCTTCGCCCAGGGCTGGCCCGCCAAGCCGATCCGCCTGGTCGTCCCCTTCCCCGCCGGCGGCGGCACCGACATCCTGGCCCGCGAGCTGACCAACAAGCTGCCGGGCTATAACTTCATCATCGACAACAAGCCGGGGGCCGGCGGCAACCTGGGCGTCGACGCGGCGGCCAAGTCGCCCGCCGACGGCTACACCCTGGTGATGGGCCAGACCAGCAACCTGGCGATCAATCCCACGCTGTATTCGAAGCTGCCCTACGACCCGGTCAAGGACCTGACGCCCGTGGCCCTGGTCGCCAGTTCCCCGCTGGTGATCGTGGCCAGCGCGAACTCGCCCTTCCACACCCTGGCGGACGTGGTGAAGGAGGCGAAGGCGCATCCAGGCAGCATCAACTTCGCGTCGTCCGGCAATGGCACCGTGGCTCACCTCGCGACCGAGTCGTTCCAGAAGCTCGCCGGCATCAAGCTCACGCACGTTCCCTACAAGGGCGCGTCGCAGGGCTCCACCGACGTGATCAGCGGCGCGGTGCAGCTGTACGTGTCCTCCGTTCCCACGCTGATCGGCAACATCCGCAGCGGCAAGATGCGTCCCCTCGCCGTGACTTCGGCCAAGCGCGTGAGCGACCTGCCCAACGTGCCCACCGTCGCCGAGTCGGGCTACCAGGGCTTCGAAGCCGTCACCTGGTTCGGCATTCTGGGCCCGGCCAACCTTCCCAAGGAGATGGTCGTGCGGCTCAATGCCGACATCAACAAGGCGCTGAAGGACCCCGAGATCAAGAAGCAGTTCGACGCCCAGGGCGCCGACGCACTCGGCGGCACGCCCGAGCAGTTCTCCAAGCTGATGCGCGACGACGTCGTCGCGCATCAGCTTGGAGAACTGCTCGGGCGTGCCGCCGAGTGCGTCGGCGCCCTGGGCGTCGAACTGCTTCTTGATCTCGGGGTCCTTCAGCGCCTTGTTGATGTCGGCATTGAGCCGCACGACCATCTCCTTGGGAAGGTTGGCCGGGCCCAGAATGCCGAACCAGGTGACGGCTTCGAAGCCCTGGTAGCCCGACTCGGCGACGGTGGGCACGTTGGGCAGGTCGCTCACGCGCTTGGCCGAAGTCACGGCGAGGGGACGCATCTTGCCGCTGCGGATGTTGCCGATCAGCGTGGGAACGGAGGACACGTACAGCTGCACCGCGCCGCTGATCACGTCGGTGGAGCCCTGCGACGCGCCCTTGTAGGGAACGTGCGTGAGCTTGATGCCGGCGAGCTTCTGGAACGACTCGGTCGCGAGGTGAGCCACGGTGCCATTGCCGGACGACGCGAAGTTGATGCTGCCTGGATGCGCCTTCGCCTCCTTCACCACGTCCGCCAGGGTGTGGAAGGGCGAGTTCGCGCTGGCCACGATCACCAGCGGGGAACTGGCGACCAGGGCCACGGGCGTCAGGTCCTTGACCGGGTCGTAGGGCAGCTTCGAATACAGCGTGGGATTGATCGCCAGGTTGCTGGTCTGGCCCATCACCAGGGTGTAGCCGTCGGCGGGCGACTTGGCCGCCGCGTCGACGCCCAGGTTGCCGCCGGCCCCCGGCTTGTTGTCGATGATGAAGTTATAGCCCGGCAGCTTGTTGGTCAGCTCGCGGGCCAGGATGTCGGTGCCGCCGCCGGCGGGGAAGGGGACGACCAGGCGGATCGGCTTGGCGGGCCAGCCCTGGGCGAAGGCGGTGGAGGCGGCGAGGGAGGCGGCTGCCAGGGCAAGGGCCGCACGGCGGGAAAGCTGCATGTCGGTGTTCGGTGTGTGTGGGTAGGCACGAGGCGCGCGATGGAGCGAACTGTAGATGCCGGTTCCGCGTCCCACAATACCGTTTCATACCGTGAACCGAGGTGCATGGTGCGCAACCGAGTAACTCTGCGGATGCCGGGTGATCGGGGCGCGCTGGGAAACGGAGAAGCGTTGGGACGTGGGTTGCACGTCCTACAATACCGTTTCACACAGTGGATCGTGACTGGCCATGCGTACCACAGCGACTGTTGCCCCTTCGACACCGGCAGGCGGCGTGATCGCCGTGACTCGAGCGCTCTCCTTGATGGAAGCCTTCTCAGTGGGGGAATCCTCCCTGAGCCTTGCTGAGTTGAGCCGGCGAAGCGGAATGCACAAGACCACTGTGTTGCGGCTCGCCCGCACCCTTGCCTTGTCCCGATACATGGTGCAGACCGACGACGGCCACTGGCGGCTGGGCCCGGCGGCAGGATGGCTGGGTGCGCGCTACCAATCGGGATTCGACGTCAATAACGCGGTCGAGCCGGTGCTGCATGAACTCGTCGCCTTGACTGCGGAAAGCGCTTCCTTCTACGTTCGCGAGGGAGACATTCGCGCCTGCGTGTCAAGGGTGGAGGGACCGAAGTCCGTCCGCCACCATGTGCGCATCGGCGAACGGCTGCCCTTGAACAAAGGCGCGCCGGGTCGCGTGATTCTTGCCTTCAGCGGTTCCGTCGGCGCCCCATACGAGGCGATCCGGGAACGCGGCTACCACATCTCGATGGGCGAGCGCGAGCCGGACGTGGCGAGCGTGGCAGCGCCCGTGTTCGGCCTGAACTGGCGCCTGCTCGGCTCGATGTGCATCTCCGGCCCGAGTTCCCGACTCACCAGGCCGAAGCTGGAGAAGCACGCGAAAGCGGTGATCCGGGCGGCGAATCGGCTTTCCTATGCACTGGCGGGCAGCCGTTCGGCCGAGACGCCGCCGGCGCTCTCGCGCTGGCACCCCTGAGAACCTTCGCAGGAGGCACCGCAGCTGGCTGTTGGAGGGTGTAAAGGGAATTGGTAGAACCGCTTCAGGAGACAAAGGCGCTGGTGAATCCGTCTGCTTTGCGTCCGCCTGTGATTTTACATAATACGCATCGTATCAGCGAGACGCTCGGTTACGGTGGACCCCGCGATCAGCCAATCCCTTGTAAAAAACCCGCACGCCGGCCTGCACGAGCCGGCTCCACGTCACAAGGGAGATTCCATGCTGCTCGCCACGCGACTTTCCATCGTCGCCGCCATCGCCGTTCTCGCGGGCTGCGCCTCCGCGCCCAACATTCCCGCCGGCCCGCCCGGCAAGCACCTCGTGTACTGGGACGGCAGCGGCAATGCGATCCGGCAGTTCGACTATCCCGACGACAGCTTCTGCCGCAAGGTCGAATCGGTCGCCGGCCGCGGCGCCCGTTGCCAGGCCGAGCCCGCCGCCGGCCTGCAAGCGCACGCGACCCTTCGCTATACGCCGCCCGGCGTGCTGGTCCAGGGTCATTACGCCGACATGGCTCGTTGCCGCGCCGACACCAGCTCGATGTCGCCCGGCGTCGAATTGATCAACGCCTGCGCGGTCCAGTGAGCGTGCCGACGGGCGCCTGAGGTCCCGGCCCGCGCGTCCGTCACCACTTGCCCTTCGGTGCGCGGTTGCGGATCGCGGCGGCGATCACTTCCGCGGCATCCGGTCGCTTGCCGCGTTGGGCGAAATCCACCGCCGACATGCCCAGCTCGTTGCGCAGGGTCGGATCGGCGCCGGCCTCCAGCAGCGCGCGCACGGCCGGCACCGACCCGTACATCGCGGCCATCATCAGCGGCGTCGACTTGTTCGGCGACTCCGCGTCGATGTATGCGTTTTCATCGAGCAGCAGCAGGATGATCTCCACGTTGCCCGCCGTGGCCGCGTAGTGCAGCGGCGTCCAGCCTGTCTTGTTCACGTCCGCGTCGCGGGCGATCAGCTTCCTGACCTGCTCCTTGTAGCCCTTGAAGGCCGCGATCATCAGCGGGCTTTCGTCCTTGGGGCTGCGCCATTCGACCTGGGTCTTGGGCCAGGCGATCAGCACGTCGGCCGCCTTGAGCGAGCCTTGCGACAAGGCCAGGAACAGTCCCTGCCGCCCTTGCGGGTCGATGGTGTTGGCATCGAAGCCGCGCTGCAGCAGTTCCGCCACCGCCTTGTCGTCGTCGCGCACGATGGCCTTGAAGAAATCGTCGTAGGAGCCCGCGTGCGCCAGCGGGAACGCAAGCGCGAGGGCGAGGGCTGCGATGAAGCGGATGCGGTCTCTCATGACTGAACGCCTGCGAACAGCGTCTCGAAGTTGCGGCTGGTGAGTTCGCCCACGGCTTCCACCGACAGGCCGCGCAGCTCCGCGACCTGCTTGGCCACGAAGGGGACGTAGGAGGGATTGTTGATCTTGCCCCGGTACGGCACCGGAGCGAGATAAGGACTGTCGGTCTCGATCAGCATGCGATCCAGCGGAACGAACCTGGCGACGTCGCGCAGGTCCTCGGCGCTCTTGAAGGTGAGGATGCCCGAGAACGAGATATGGAAGCCCAGGTCCAGCGCGGCCCGGGCCACCTCCGCCGTTTCGGTGAAGCAGTGGAAGACCCCGCCGGCCGCTTGCGGCGACCCGTCCTCGCCCTCTTCCTTGAGGATCGCGATCGTGTCCTCCGAGGCCGAGCGCGTGTGGATGATCAGCGGCTTGCGGCAACGCTGCGCGGCGCGGATGTGCGTGCGGAAGCGATCGCGCTGCCACTCCAGGTCCGCCACGCTGCGCCCGCCCTTGCGCTCTTCCATCTGGTAGTAGTCCAGGCCGGTCTCGCCGATCGCGACGACCCTGGGGCGCGCCGCGAGTTCCAGCAGGCGGTCGACCGTGGGCTCCTCGATGTCCTCGCTGTCCGGGTGCACGCCCACCGAGGCCCAGAAGTTGTCGTAGCCCAGCGCCAGCGCGTGGACCGCTTCGAATTCCTCCAGCATGGTGCAGATGCACAAGGCACGGTCCACCTGCGCGTCGGCCATGGCCTGGCGGATCTGGGGCAGCTGGGAGGCGAGCTCGGGAAAGCTCAGGTGGCAGTGGGAGTCGACGTACATGGGCAAAAAGCAGATGCGCCGCGCGGCGGTGCCGGGCGGCGCTGGAACCAATGCCCCGATTCTAGGAGCGCTAGATGGTCTGCGTCGGGCGCTCGGACGCCAGGTGGCCGCCGAGGATTTCCTCGATCTTGACCTTGAGCAGCTTGGACTTGTCGTCCGCGGGAAATCGCACGCCGACGCCTTGCGTGCGGTTGGCCGCGGCGCGCGCCGGCGTGACCCAGGCGACTTTGCCCGCGACCGGGTAGCGCTGCGGGTCGTCCGGCAGCGACAGCAGCACGTACACGTCGTCGCCCAGCTTGTAGTCGCGCGTGGTCGGGATGAACACGCCACCGTCCGCGAACAAGGGGATGTACGCAGCGTACAGCGCCGCCTTCTCCTTGATGGCGAGCTGGATGACGCTGGGGCGCGGCGTGTTGGCGGTGGCTGGGGTGCTCATGGGATCAGGCTTTCGAGTGTAGGGCCGTCCTCGCCTGCGCCACAAGGTCTTCCAGCATCAGTCCGGCGTTGAAAGGGTGTTCGACCGTGCGGGAAGTCTCGGCCAGGCTGCCCCACCACGCTGTCAGGCCGGACACCGAACCCGTGGCCGGCAGGTCTGCCCCGTCGAAGAAGCGCGGGGACGCGCCGGTGCGCACGGCCAGCAGGTCGTGGCAGAGCTTTTGCAGCGCCTCGACCAGCTGCGCCGGGCTCCAGCCGGCCAGCAGCGCCGTGTCGCCCCGAACCAACGCCTTGGGCCACTGCGACCAGCTGCGCGCGTCCAGTCCGGCCGCATGCAGGCGCAGCGCGTCCTCGGGACGGCCGCCGGCTGCGCGCAACAGGCCGGGCGCCGCGGCGGCGGGAACGCCCTCTTCCTGCAGCCACGCGCTGGCCTCCTCCGGCGCCGGCCAGGTGAGGGTATGGCCCAGGCAGCGGCTGCGGATCGTCGGCAGCAACTGGTGCGCGGCTTCGGTCGCGAGCACGAAGCGCACGTCACCCGGCGGCTCCTCCAGTGTTTTCAGCAAGGCGTTCGCCGTCACCGCGTTCATGCGTTCGGCCGGATAGACCATCACCACCTTGCCGCGTCCGCGCCCGCTGGTGCGCTGCGCGAACTCCAGCGCGTCACGCATCGCGTCGACGCGGATCTCGCGGCTGGCCTTGCGCTTCTTGTCGTCGATGTCGGCCTGCGCCTTCTCGGACAAGGGCCAGCCCAGCTCCAGCATGACGGTCTCGGGCATCAGCACCGCGAGGTCGGTGTGCGAGCGGACCTCCACCTGGTGGCAGCTGTCGCAATGGCCGCAGGCGCCTTCGGGCGTCGGCTGGTCGCACAGCCACGCCTGCGCCAGCGACAGGGCCAGCCTGTACTGCCCGAGTCCCGAAGGTCCGTGCAGCAGCCAGGCATGGCCACGCTGCTGCAGCAGCTGGCGCACCTGCGCCTGGATCCAGGGCGCGTTCATGCGAGCACGCCCCGCGACCGCAGTCCGGACTCCACGTCGGCCCAGACCGCCTCGCGCGACTGGTCGGCCTGCACGCGCAGGAAGCGCTGCGGATCCTGCCGCGCGCGCCGCCCATAGCCGGCGGCGACACGCTCGAAGAAAGCCTGCGGCTGCGACTCGAACTTGTCCGGCACGCGCGCACCGGCCAGCCGCCGGGCCGCGACCGCGGGCGGCAGGTCGAACCACACCGTCACGTCCGGCTGGCGCAGGCGGCCCGCGGGCAGCGCGGCGACGGTCTGCACCCAGCGCTCCAGCGTCTCGAGCACGGCGAGATCGAAATCGCGCCCGCCGCCCTGGTACGCGAAGGTGGCGTCGGTGAAGCGATCGCACAGCACGGCGTCGCCGCGTGCCAGGGCCGGCTCGATCACCTGCAGCAGGTGGTCGCGCCGCGCCGCGAACATCAGCAGCGCTTCGGTGAGCGGGTCCATGGGCTCGTTGAGTACCAGCGCGCGCAGTTTCTCCGCGAGCGGCGTGCCGCCGGGTTCGCGCGTCAGCACCACGGAGCGTCCCTGCGCGCGCAGCGCAGCCGCCAGTGCGTCGATGTGCGTGGACTTGCCGGCGCCATCGATGCCTTCGAAACTGAGGAAGAGGCCGCTCATTTGCCGCGCTGGTAGGTGTTGACGGCCCGGTTGTGCTCGTCGAGCGAGGCGCTGAACTGGCTGGTGCCGTCGCCGCGCGAGACGAAATAGAGGAAGTTGCCCTTCGCCGGCTGAACCGCGGCCAGCAGCGAGGCCTTGCCCGGCATCGCGATCGGCGTCGGCGGCAGGCCGGCGCGCAGGTAGGTGTTGTAGGCCGAGTCGGTCTGCAGGTCCACCTTGTGCAGCCTGCCGTCGTAGCGCTCGCCCAGTCCGTAGATCACCGTCGGATCGGTCTGCAGCGGCATGCCGACGCGCAGCCGGTTCTGGAACACGCAGGCCACGAGCGTGCGGTCGGCGGCTTTGCCGGTCTCCTTTTCGACGATGCTCGCAAGGATCAGCGCTTCTTCCGGCGTCTTCAGGATGGACTGCGGTGTGCGCTGCGCCCAGGCCTGGGCCAGGCGCTTGTCCATCGCGCGCAGGGCCCGCTGCAGCAGCTTCACGTCGCTGGAGCCCTTGGAATAGGTATAGGTGTCCGGGAAGAAGCGGCCTTCGGGCATGACGCCCGGACGTCCCAGCAGCTTCATCAGGTCGGCGTCGGCGAGTTGCGCGGTGTCCTGGCGCAGCTGGTCGGCGTGGGCGAGCGCCTGCCGCACCTGCCGCCAGTTCCAGCCTTCCACCAGCGTGACGGCGCGCAGCGACTCCTCGCCGCGGGCCAGCTTGTCCAGCAGGCGTTCGGGCGTGATGCCGCGTTCGAGCTCGTAGCTGCCGGCCTTGATGCGCTGGCCCTCGCCCGAGACGCGGAACCAGGCGTACAGCAGGCGCGGGTCGACGTCGACGCCGGCGTCCTTCACCGCCTGCGCCACGCCCCGCGGCAGCGTGCCGGGTTCGATGTCGAGGTCGAGCGAAGTCGTCGCGGCCGGCAGGCGCAGCGGGTGGTGCACCCACCACCAGGCGGCAGCGCCGGCGCCCAGCGCTGCGAGCAGGGCCAGCAAGAAGACGGTTCTGATAAAGCGGCGCACGTCCCTGCTTCGATCCGTGGAAAGTCATGGCCATGATAATTCAGGCCATGTCGCATCCCCTCCACGGTGTCGCTTCCCTGCCCCATCTCGGCGTGATCCGCGTCCGGGGCGAGGACGCGGCCTCCTTCCTCCACGGCCAGTTGACCCAGGACTTCGCCCTGCTCGGCTCCGGCGAGGCCCGCCTGGCCGCCTTCTGCAACGCCAAGGGCCGCATGCTGGCCAGCTTCGTCGGCTTCAAGCGCGCGAACGACGACATCCTGCTGGCGTGCAGCCGCGACGTGCTGCCCGCCACGCTCAAGCGCCTGTCCATGTTCGTGCTGCGGGCGAAGGCCAAGCTCAGCGACGCCAGCAGCGAGTTCGCGCTGTACGGCATCGCGGGCGAATCCGCGGCCGGCGCCCCCTGGACGCTCACGCGCGAAGGCGAGGCCTGCCGCATCCAGCTCTATCCGGCCGAAGGCACGCCCCGTGCGCTGTGGGTCGCCCCGGCGGACGCGCCCGCCCCGGCCGGTGCGACTCTCTCGCCCGCGCTGTGGCAATGGGGCGAGGTGGCGAGCGCGGTCGCGACGATCACCGCGCCCATCGTCGAGGCCTTCGTGCCCCAGATGCTCAATTACGAGTCGGTCGGCGGGGTGAACTTCAAGAAGGGCTGCTATCCGGGCCAGGAAGTGGTGGCGCGCAGCCAGTTCCGCGGCACGCTCAAGCGCCGCGCCTTCCTTGCGCACGCCGATGCCGAGCTCGCCGCGGGCCAGGAAGTGTTCCAGGCGGCCGACCCCGAGCAGCCGGCCGGCATCGTCGCCGAAGCCGCGCCCGCGCCCGGCGGCGGCTGGGACGCCATCGTGTCGCTGCAACTGAGTGCCGCCGAAGCCGGCGACCTGCACGCAGCATCGGCCGCGGGGCCCAAGCTGCAACTGCGCGCCCTGCCCTACCTCTTGCTCGCCGACGTCTGAGCCGCCGCGGCCGCGGCTTCCAGTTGCGCGCGATAGTGCGAAGGCACTTCCTCGAGCAGCACCAGGCGCTCGCGCGCGCTCGCGCTGGCGAGCCCTTCGCGGAAGGCGACCAGCGCCTGGTCGGGGTCGTGGAAGCCCTGGTCGTACAGCTGGCCCAGTTGGACCATGCCACGCGGCCGGCTTTCGGGCCAGTCGCGCATGCGGCGCTCCAGCAGCTGCTTCGCCTGCGGATAGTCCTTGGCCCGCACCGCCAGCACGAACGCCGTGTTCACGAGGTCGTAGTCGGCGATGCCTTCGGCGAGCGAAGCCTGCGCCTTGTCCATGGCCTGGTGTTCCAGGCCCGCACGGGCCAGCATCAGGACTTCCAGCGATCGCACCGCCGGCGCGCGCGGCTGGATGGCGCGGGCGCGCTCCATTGCGTCGAAAGCCTGTTCACGCTGGCCCAGCATGTCGTGGCCGCGCGCCGCGTTGGTGAGGATCACC
>FTHB01000062.1_pt1 | contig 16805 bp, 14 predicted proteins | sample 1640851 | NCBI WGS metagenome assembly FTHB01 (sample SAMEA3914788, study PRJEB12502) | metagenome | biome: forest; material: soil | place: Canada | collected 2011-07-03 | depth 0.1 m
CTATGCCTGCACCCCATGGAGCAACCCGACGTACAACGTGTTCGGCTGGCAGCGGCCCTGCTACCTGCTCTCGGATGAGGGTTATGCGCCGACCTACAAATCGCTGATCGAAGACACCGAGTGGGACAAGTACGGCATCGGCAACAACGTCAAGTGCAACAACTGCATGGCGCATTGCGGCTTCGAAGGCACGGCCGTCAACGATGCCTTCCGTCATCCACTCAAAGCGCTGCTCACGTCGCTGCGCGGACCGCGCATCTCTGGGCCCATGGCGCCGGATCTGGCGATGAATCTCGAGGCCGGGGTCGCGCCCTCGGTCAGCAGTGAAATCAGGATCCCGGTGGACGCGATCAAGCGTCCCGATCGCAAGATCGAGGGTGATCTGCTTTGACGACGCAGCTGCGCGGCGAACTCGCCGCCTTCGGCCAGCAGCTGCTCCAGTGGCAGGCGCGCATGGAGCAGGGACTGGCCGAGCGACTGCCGCGTGCCGATGAAATCCCGACCCGCCTGCACGAGGCCATGCGCTATAGCGTCCTCGGCGGCGGCAAACGCATCCGACCGGCGCTGGTGTTCGCCACCGGGCGGACCCTGGGGCTGGCCGAAGCACAGGTTGAGGCCGCCGCCTGCGCCATCGAGCTGGTCCACGTCTATTCACTGGTCCACGATGACCTGCCGGCGATGGATGATGACGACCTGCGCCGCGGTCGTGCCACCTGCCACAAGGCCTACGACGAGGCCACGGCGGTGCTGGTGGGGGATGCCCTGCAGGCGCTGGCCTTCCAGCTGCTGGCACGTGATCCGCAGCTGCCCGCCGATCCGGCGATCCGGCTCAGACTCATCGACCTGCTGGCTGAAGCCAGCGGCACATTCGGCATGGCCGGCGGCCAGGCGGTCGACCTGTCGGTGCAGGGCCGGGCCATCGGCATCGCCGAAGTCGAGCAGATGCACGCCCGCAAGACCGGTGCGCTGATCAAGGTCAGCGTCATGATGGCCGCGGCCTGCGTGCCGACGCTCGCGCCGGCGCGGGTGGACGACCTGGCGCGCTTCGCGACCGCGATCGGCCTCGCATTCCAGATCCAGGACGACCTGCTCGACGTGCTGGGCGATGTCTCGACGCTGGGCAAGGCGACCGGCGCCGACAGCGCGCGCGCCAAGCCCACCTATCCGGCGGTCATCGGCGTCGAAGCCTCGCAGGCGCGCATGCACAAGCTGCACAGTGAGGCCCGGGAGGCCCTCGAACCCTTCGGCGTGCAGGCCGACCCGCTGCGACTGCTGGCGGAGTGGTTGCTGAAGCGCCAGTCGTGAAGTACGGCGTGATGGACCATGTCGATGACAGTGGTCGCACGCCGCACGACCATTTCGAAGCGCGCCTGCGTTTCGTCGAGACCCTCGACCAGGTCGGCTTCTATTCCTATCACGTTGCCGAGCACCATGGCACGCCGCTCGGCTTCGCGCCGTCACCGAACATCTATCTGTCCGCGGTGGCCCAGCGCACGCGGCGGCTGCGCTTCGGCCCCATGGTGTACGTGGCCGGGCTCTATCACCCCATGCGGCTGGCCGAAGAAATCTGCATGCTCGATCAGATGAGCGGCGGGCGGTTGCAGCTGGGCATGGGCCGCGGCGCGGTCGGCATCGAGCAGGAGATCTACGGCATCGATCCTGCGACCATGGCTCGGCGCTATGAGGAGGCGCGCGACATCGTGCTCACCGCGCTCACCTCGACCCACGTCAATTTCTCGGGCGAGTTCTTCCAGGTCCGCGATTTCCCGATGGTGCTGCGCGCTCTGCAGCAGCCGCGGCCGCCCCTCTGGTACGGATTGGGCCATCCCGAAGGGGCAGTGTGGGCGGCCGCCGTCGCCGCCAACGTGATGTCGCTGCGACCGGCGGCCGCCACCCGGCCTGCCCTGGAGCGCTACCGGCACGAATGGCAGAAGCTCGGACGCGCCGAGCAGGACCTGCCGTTCATGGGGGTGTGCCGCCATGTCGTGGTGGCCGACGGCGACGCGGAGGCCCGGGCCGCGGCCCGCACGGCATACCCGCTGTGGCGCGCCTCGCTGTCGGCCATCTGGGATGCCCGCAAGGTCGCCTTTCCGGTGCCCATGCCGACGCAGTGGGATGAGCTGGAAGCCAAGGGCATGGCGATCGCCGGCTCACCGCAGCGGGTCGCCGCGTATGTGCGCGAGGAGACCGCGGTCGCGGGCGGAAACTTTTTCCTGTGCCAGATGATGTTCGGCGACATGCCGCTGGAGTTTGCCCAGCAGTCGGCCCGGTTGTTCGCCTTCGAAGTCGCGCCGCTGCTGAACTGAGCTTCGCTCAGCGCTCGGCGCCCAGCACGATCTCTTCGGGCGCGTTCACCAGGTAGCCTTGGATGTACTGCACGCCCAGCTGCCACAGCACCGCCATGGTGTTCGCGTCTTCGACGCGTTCGGCGATGGTTTCGATGCCCTTGCCCTTGGCCAGCTCCACCAGCACCCGCACGCGCTGCTGCAGCTCCGGGCTGCCGGTGAGGCCCTGCACCAGCGCGCCGTCGATCTTCACATAGTTCATGGGCATGGATGCGATGAGGCCGTGCGGATCACGGCCCGAGCCGAAACGTTCCACTGCGAACCGGAATCCGCGGCTGCGCAGTTCCGCGCTGAGCTTCTGCACGCGGTCCAGATGGCTCGCCACTACCTCTTCCTGGGCCTGGAAGCACAGGCGCTGCGGATCCGAACGGGTCGCGCGAACCTGGTTCTCGACCCAGCCGGTGAAGGAGGCATCCTTCAGCGTGTCATTCGACAGGCGCACGAACAGGCAGCCGGGCTTGCGCTGGGCGGCGAACGACAGCGAGGCACCGACCACCCAGCGATCGATGTTCTTCAGCAGGTCGTTGCGTTCGGCCGCCGGCATGAACTCGCCGGGCAGGACTTCCTTGCCGTTGACGTCGAGCATGCGCAGCAGCACGTCATACATCGCGGTATCGCCGCCCTGCAGGCTCGCGATCGGCTGCTGCACCAGCCGGAACCGGTTCTCCATCAGCGCGGCCTTGATGTGCTTGACCCACACCTGGTCATAGGCCTTCACGCGGGTGTCGTTGTCGGACTTGTCGGAGTGCGCGACCTGGTTGCCGCCGCGCTGCTGCGCCTTGACGCAGGCCTCCAGGGCATCGGCGATCGCGGCATCGGCATCGGCCTGCGCCGACTGGCTGACGGCGTTCGGCGCCCGGCTCATGCCCACCGAACAGGTGATGGACAGCGACTTCTCACCGACCGTCACGACGTGCCGGGCGATGCGTGACACCAGCTGGCTGCCCCACGCCTCGACGTCATGATCGTTGCCGCGCTCGAGCAGCACCAGCACGCTGGTCCCGCCCAGGCGGCCGATGATCTCGTTGGCGTGCAGACCTTCGCGCAGCAGCGTAGTGAAGGCGGCCAGCACGTCCTCGCTGGCGAACACCCCCAGATCGCGTTCCACGGTTGCGAACTTGTCCGGCTTGACGACTGCGAAATAGCGCACGCCACCGCGCACCGGTGCGCCGAGGCGCTCCTGCACGGCGGCGAGCATCGGCATGCGGTAGAGCAGGCCGGTGGTGGGATCACGACTCACCGCATCCGCCAGGTCTTCTGCAAGCTTGCCCGCTTCCTGCCTGCGCGAGGCGACGATCAGCTGCACGCACGGTTCACCGTCGTGCTCACCCAGTGCCAGCACCAGGTCCAGCTGCCGATGGCTGCCATCGGCGAGACGGATCTCGGTGCTCAGCGGATGGTTGCTCCAGCGTCCCTGCAGGCAGGCTGACAACGCGCCCTTCAATGCCGAGTGCGTGGTCTCTTCGAACAGATCCATGATGGGCTGGCCGGCGATCGCGCCGAGTTCATACCCGAGCAGCGACAGCCAGGATGCATTGGCATCGACCAGGATGCCCTCCTGGACCTGGGCGATCGCGTCGTTTGAATGCTGCAGAACCGAAGCGAGCTGGCGTCGGGCGTCGCGCACGGTGCGCAGCGTGGTCTCCAGGGCGCGTTCCATGCGATGCGAGTGCAGTTCGCGCGACATCACCGCCTGCAGGCGCTCGGCGCTGCCCGAGGAGACGACATCGCGGGCACCCTTGAGCATGGCATCGGCGATCCGCGTCTCGCTGACCGAATCGTCGACGACGATGATGGGGACCGAGGCGGCCAGCTGGTCGCGGATCGCGACCGCCGCGACCAGGTCCTCGGTGCTGGGTTCGTACTGCAGGACCAGTTCAGGGTTCAGCTGGGCGAGCGCATCGCCCAGGTCGCGCAGCGCCGGGATCCAGGTGCAATGCGCAGCATGGCCAGCCCGCCGCAGCACGCCGTTGATCACCTCGACGGGATCCCGCGTGGCGGACAGAACAATCAGTGGAACTGCATGCTGCTCGGACAAATTGCGCGACCCTCAAGACCCGCTTTCGAGAGTCTAACACCGCAGCTGCGCGCACCCGCGTGCGACGGGTCTCACATTTTCCAAAGTGGAAACTGCGGGCCCAAAGGCAGTTTTGCCGGTGCGCCGGGCACCTCGCGCACCAGTCGCGGTACCAGATACCCCGACAGGCTCGAGGCCAGTTCGCCGAGCAGCTGCCGGGCGGTCGTTTCCGGCACTTCGAAATGGGCCGCGCCGCGCACCTTGTCCAGCATGTGCAGATAGTAGGGCACGACGCCGGCCGCAAACAGTCGCTGCGACAGATCCGAAAGCGCGCCCACCGAGTCATTCACGCCGCGCAACAGCACGGTCTGATTGAGCAGCGTCACGCCACTGGCGCGCAGCCGCTCGCACGCTGCCCGCACGCTCGCATCGATTTCGTTACCGTGGTTGCTGTGCAGGACCACGGCCACCGGCCACGGCAGTTCGCCCAGCCACTGCATCAGCCCGGCGTCGACCCGCGACGGCAGCACCACCGGCAAGCGGGTGTGCAGCCGCAGACGCCGGACATGCGGTATCTGCGCCAGCTGCTCGCCGAGCGCGCGCAGCCGCGAGTCGCTCAGACTGAGCGGATCGCCGCCGCTGAGGATGACTTCCTCGATGCTCGAGTCTGCGCCGATCGCCGCCAGCGACTGGGCGAGGGCGCTGCTGCCGACCTGCTCGGCATACGCAAATTCGCGCCGGAAGCAGTACCGGCAGTTGACCGCGCAGGCACCGGTGGTAATGAGCAGCGCCCGGCCCCGGTACTTGTGCAGCAGACCCGGCGCCGTGAAAGCCCCGCTCTCGGCCAGCGGGTCGGCGCCGAAGCCCGCCGCTGCGGCCAGTTCGGCGGCCACCGGCATCACCTGCCGCAGCAGCGGGTCGGCCGCATCACCCGGGCGCATCCGTCGTACGAAGCTCAAGGGAACACGCAGCCGGAACTGCGTACTGGCCTCGCGGGCAGACGGGAACAGCCCCGGATCCAGGTCCAGGGCGCGCGCCAGGGCCTGCGGATCGGTAATGGCACCCGCCAGCTCGTGCTGCCAGGTGGAGAGGGAGGCCGGGTGGCGGCCCAGTGTGGTTGCCGGTATCATTCGCCGCCCATTTTGGGGCCGGCACTGCGAGAAGGAAATGGCCAGCTACAACACCAGCGAGTTTAAATCCGGCATGAAGATCCTGCTGGATGGCGAGCCGTTCTCCATTGTCGAAAATGAGATGGTCAAACCCGGCAAGGGCCAGGCGTTCAACCGCGTCAAAGTGCGCAACCTGAAGACCGGGCGCACCATCGAGCGCACCTTCAAGTCGGGTGATTCGGTGGACGCCGCCGACGTGGTCGATCTGGACATGCAGTACCTGTATCAGGACGGGGATTTCTGGCATTTCATGGTGCCGGACAACTTCGAACAGTACACCGCCGGCAAAGCGGCGGTGGGCGACAGCGCCCAGTGGCTGAAGGACGGCACGGTGTGCATCGTCACGCTCTGGAACAATGAGCCGCTGCAGGTCACCCCGCCGCCGCATATCGAACTGAAGATCGTGGAAACCGACCCTGGCCTGCGCGGTGATACCGCCACCGGCGGCCAGAAGCCCGCGAAGCTTGAGACCGGGGCCGTGGTGCGCGTGCCGCTGTTCATCAACGAAGGCGAGGTCATCCGCGTCGATACCCGCACCGGCGAGTACATTTCGCGCGCCAAGGCATAAGGCTCAGGCCGTTTCGGTCGGAAACGGCAGCACCTCCCGGATGTGGTCGGCACCGGCCGCCAGCATCACCACCCGGTCGAATCCCACCGCGACACCGGCGCACTCGGGCAGCCCGTGTCCGAGCGCCGCCAGCAGCCGCTCATCCATCCGGTGTACGGGCAGTCCGCCGCGTGCGCGCAGCCGCAGGTCCGCCTCGAAGCGTGCCCGCTGTTCGCCAGCCGAGGCCAGCTCATGGAAGCCATTGGCCAGCTCGAGACCGCCCATATACAGCTCGAAGCGCTGCGCAATCCGCGGGTCGGCCGGATCCAGGCGCGCCAGCGCAGCCTGGGAGGCCGGATAGCCATGAATGAAGGTCAGCGCCTCATGCCCGAGGCGCGGGCCGACGAGTGCGCCCATGATCAGGTCCAGCAGTTCATCGCGGGTCGCGGGGTTGCGGTAATCCAGTGGCTCGACCACGGCCTGCAGCTGAGGCAGGGTCGCTGCCAGCGGGTCCAGACCCGCATGGCGGCTGAAGGCCTCGCGGTAACTGAGCCGCTCGGCAGGCTGCGCCAGCGCCGGGTGCGCCGGACACAGCTCGCGCACCAGCGCCTCGACCTCGGCCATCAGCCGCGCAAGGTCGAAGCCCAGCCGGTACCATTCGACGAGCGTGAACTCGGTGTTGTGCACCCGGCTTTGTTCGAATCCGCGCGCTACGTGGCAGATCTGGTAGATGTCCCCCGCCCCTGCGGCGAGCAGGCGTTTCATCGCGTATTCGGGCGAAGTGTGCAGGTACAGCGCCGGTACCGTGACGCCCGGCGGCGCGGTCCCCGCGCTGAGGTCGACCGCGACGGAGTGGATATGCACGTCGGTCACGGCGCGGTTCACCAGCGCCGGGGTGTCCACTTCCATGACCTGCCGCGCCGCGAAGAAGGCCCGCGTGCGTGCCAGCAGCGTCGCCCGCAGGCGCAGCCGCTCGGACGTCGCGGTCGGCCGCCAGTCTTCGCTTGCATCCGTCACGGCGGCGGCTCCTGAGCCTGGATCCGGCCCAGCGGCTGTCCGACGCGCACGGTGGTCCCGGCCGCCAGGCCCGCCTGCCACTGCACGCGGCCCTTCGGAAACAGCAGGATGACCGTGGAGCCCATGTTGAACCAGCCCATCAGCGCGCCGCGTTCAAGCGCCGCCGGGGAGCCCGCAACGCCGGCGAGCTCGCGCGCCTGGCGGCGGGTCGGCGGGGTGATTTCACCATGCCACACGGTGCTGATGCTGCCGACGAACAGGGCCCCGACCAGCACCATCGCGAAGGGTTGCCGGCCGTCCTCGAAGATGCACGCCACGCGCTCGTTGCGCGCGAACAGGCCCGCCACGGCTGCGGCCGTCACGGCATTCACGCTGAACAGCTTGCCGGGGACGTGGCGGCCCGTGCGCAGTCGTCCCGGCCATGGCATGTGGATGCGGTGATAATTGTAGGGCGCCAGGTACAAGGTGGCGAAGGCGCCGCCGGCGAACTGGGCCGTTTCCGCAGCGTTGCCGCCCAGTAGTGCACCCAGGCTGTAGGTGCGCCCCTTGGCCTGCAGGATGGCCTCATCGTTCAGATAGCCGATCTGGCTGATGGTGCCATCGACCGGCGAGACCAGGGCGAGCGGATCCGCGGGCTGCGGCCGCGCGCCCGGCGCCAGTTCGCGGGTGAAGAAGGCATTGAAGCTCTCGTACGCGAGCGGGTCGGTCTGCCGGGCATCGGACATGTCGGGCTCAAATCCGCGCATGAAGCCGCTGATCAACACATTCTTGATGCCGCGCACGCGCACGCGGGCGAGCGCGTGGATGAGACGAGACAGGGTGTGCTGCGGCAGCAGCCGCTGCAGCAGTACGAAGCCGCGCGCTGCGGGTGTTCCGGGAGTCATGACGTTGCGAGGGATCCTGCTTGCCTAGCCGAGCTCGCCGGCGGCGAGCCGCAGGTCCTGGGTCAGTGACTTCACATCATACGGTGCATTGAACACGGCGACATTGTGACCCCGCGCATCCATGAGGAAAATCGTCGAGGAATGATCCATGCTGTAGTCGCCGCCGGGCAGGTCGACCCGCTGGTAGGCGACGCCGAAGCGCCGGGTCACGCTCTGCAGCATTGCGGGGCTGCCCGTCAGTCCGATGAAGTCCGGATCGAAGGCGTGGACGTACTGCGCCAGCTGCGTGGGCGTGTCGCGCGCCGGGTCGACGCTGATGAACACCACCCGCAACCCCGGCACGATGCCGGTCTTGACCACCTGTGCCAGCTGCAGCAGCGTCACCGGGCACACGTCCGGGCAGTGCGTATAACCGAAGTACACCAGGCTCGGCGCGCCCTTGAGGCGCGCCGCGGTGAACTGCGCGTTGTTCTGGTCGATGAGTGAGAATTCGCCCGGGTCGCGCGGCTGCGGCAGCCAGGTACCGCTGGTCAGCGCCGGATTCGAATGATCCAGCCGGCGCGCCAGCCAGAAGCCTGCGACAGCGGCAGCGGCCACCACCAGGATCACGGCGAAGCGGGTAGATCGCAGATTCATCAGATCTCCGGCTCTCTTAGCCTTCAGGCCGCAGAGCAGCGTCGCTGATGTGATAAAATTACGTGGTGATTGTTCTGCGCGACAACGCCATCCGGCACGGGGCGCAATACATCGAAGCTGACGAGCGATTCGCCACCCGGGTCTGTTGTGGCTGCGGCGCAGTCAGCGGCCCAAAAGGTATCGCAGAGCTTGGAGTAAGGGACCGGATCTGTTGCGGGTGTGGTGTTCGGCATGATCGTGACATCAGCGTTGCTATCAACATCCTCGTTTCGGGCCGGAACGCTGGCCTGCGGATGACGGAAATTCCCGCCCTTCAGGCGTCGGCAGGCGTCAAGAACAAAGTATCCGGCGCGTGACCGTGACGGTCCAACAGCTTATCGTGCGCAGCGCTCGGCGTCTCCAGCGCGCACGAGTTTTCTTCGGTCACGGCACTGACAATGCATGGGACGAAGCCGCCGCCCTCATCTGGCACGCCTTGCACCTGCCGCAGCCGAGTGCGCGCGTCTACGCGCGCATCGTGACTCAGGCTCAGGAGCGCCAGGCGCGAGATCTTATCACCCGGCGCATCCGTGAGCGCACGCCGGCCGTGTACCTCACGGGTGAGACCTGGTTCGCGGGCCTGCGCTTCCGGATCGATCCGCGGGCGCTGATCCCGCGCTCGCCGCTCGCCGAGCTCATCGAACGCCGCTATGCACCGTGGATCGATGCACGGCGCGTGCGCCGGGTCCTGGACATCGGCACCGGCAGCGGCTGCATCGCCATAGCCACGGCCCGGATGATGCCGGGAGTGCGCGTGGATGGCGTTGACATCTCCGCTGACGCCCTCGCTCTGGCCGCCGACAATGTGCAACGGCATCGGCTCGGGCGGCGGGTGCGGCTCATCGAGTCGGATTACTTCAGCGCCCTGCGCGGCGAGCGCTACGATATCATTGTCAGCAACCCGCCCTATGTCGGGGCGCGCGAGATGCGGACCTTGCCGCCGGAGTATGCTCATGAGCCGCGGCTGGCGCTGGCTTCGGGCCGCGACGGCCTGGAGGCGGTGCGCGCGATCCTCGCCGGTGCTGGCAGGCATCTGAATCCCGGAGGCGTTCTCATCGTGGAAGTGGGCAATACTGAGGTCGCGGTGCGGCGCGCGTTCGCACGTGTGCCGTTTACCTGGCTGACGTTTGAACGCGGCGGTGGCGGTGTATTCGTGCTCGACGCGGAACAGCTGTAGATGTCCGGCAACACCTTCGGCAGGCTCTTTGCAGTCACGACCTTCGGCGAAAGCCACGGACCGGCGCTCGGCTGCATCGTCGACGGCTGCCCTCCGGGACTGGCGCTCAGTGAAGCGGATCTGCAGCCGTTCGTCGATCGGCGGCGAACGGGGACCTCGAAATTCGTGAGTCAACGACGCGAGGAGGATGCGGTGCGGATCCTCTCGGGTGTCTTCGAGGGCCGCACCACCGGCACCCCGATCGGACTGCTGATCGAAAACACCGATGCACGCTCGCGCGACTACGAGAAGATCAAGGACCGGTTCCGGCCGGGCCATGCCGACTACACCTATCAGCACAAGTATGGCTTCCGTGACTATCGCGGCGGCGGCCGTTCATCGGCGCGCGAGACGGTCATGCGCGTGGCGGCGGGCGCCATCGCCCGCAAGTATCTGCAGGAGCGTCTGGGCGCGCGCATTTACGGTTATGTGTCCCAGGTCGGGCCCCTGACCCTGGAAGCGGTGAATCCGGCCGCGGCCTACGACAATCCGTTCTTCTGCCCGGATCCGTCGCGCATCGCGGAGCTCGAGGCGCTGCTGTGGGAAATCCGCGGCGCCGGGGATTCGGTGGGTGCGAAGATCACCATCATCGCCTCGGGCATCCCGCCAGGCCTCGGGGAACCGGTATTCGAGCGGCTGGATGCGGACATCGCCAGTGCCATGATGGGCATCAATGCGGTCAAGGCCGTGGAGCTCGGCGCCGGCACGCGCGCGGCCGGCCAGAAGGGCAGCGAGCATCGCGACGAACTGACCCCGCAGGGATTCCTGAGCAATCATGCCGGCGGGGTGCTCGGCGGCATATCCTCCGGACAGGACATCGTCACGCACGTGACCCTCAAGCCGACCTCGAGCATCCAGGTGCCCGGACGGACCATCAATCTCAGCGGTGAACCGGTCGAGGTCGTGACCACCGGTCGCCACGATCCCTGCGTCGGCCTGCGGGCGGTCCCGATCGCGGAGGCGATGCTGGCCATCGTGCTCATGGACCATTACCTGCGGCATCGTGGACAGAACATGGACGTGAAGTCCGCGACGCCGGTCATTTGAAGGAACAGGTGCATTCATGAGCGGCAGGGCAGACGGGGAAGGATTCAATGTCGCGGTGGTCGGTGCCACCGGGCTGGTCGGGGAGACCATGATCGAAGTGCTCCAGGAGCGCAACTTCCCGGTCAGGCAGCTGTTCGCGCTCGCCAGCGAGCGCTCGCTGGGCAAGTCGGTGACGTTCCGCGGCAAGCGCCAGTCGGTCGAAAATCTGGCGGACTTCGATTTCAGCCAGGTCGATATCGGACTGTTCTCGCCCGGCGGGGAAGTCTCGCGCGAATTCGCGCCGAAGGCGGCCGCCGCCGGCTGCATCGTCATCGACAATACCTCCGAGTTCCGCTACCTGGACGATGTGCCGCTGGTCGTGCCGGAGGTCAATCCGGAGGCGATCGCGCACTACACCCATCGCGGCATCATCGCGAATCCCAACTGCTCGACCATCCAGATGCTGGTGGTGCTCAAGCCCCTTCACGACGTGGCCGGTATCGAGCACATCAATGTTGCGACCTACCAGTCCGTCTCCGGCGCGGGCCGCGAGGCCATCGCGGAGCTGGCGACCCAGTCCGCGGCGCTGCTCAGCGGCCAAGGCCCGGTCAAGCCCGGGGTGATTCCCGCGCAGATCGCGTTCAACTGCGTGCCGCAGATCGACCGCTTCGAGGACAACGGCTATACGCGCGAGGAGATGAAGATGGTCTGGGAAACGCGCAAAATCCTCGGCGCACCGCAGCTGCGGGTGAACCCGACGGCAGTGCGGGTTCCGGTGTTCTACGGCCATTCGGAGGCGGTGCATGTGACCACGCACCGTAAGCTGGGCGCTGCCGCAGCGCGGCAGCTCTTGGCCAAGGCGCCCGGGGTGACCGTGATGGACGAGCGGCGGCCCGGCGGGTACCCCACCGCCGCCGTCGAGGCAGCGAACCGCGACACAGTTTATGTGGGGCGCATCAGGGATGATATGTCGTCAGAGCGTGGGCTTGACCTATGGATCGTCGCAGACAATGTTCGCAAGGGAGCGGCCACGAACAGCGTTCAGATCGCCGAGATTTTGGCGCGCGACTATTTATAAGTTATATTGCCGTCCGTAGTGTGGATTTGCGCAATCCTGTCCATGCTTTTGTTTTTTTAGGACATTTCTCTCGGCCGCTGTGCTGCGGAGTATCGTGAATGACTGCCAAATCCCTTAAGTGGACGCTGGCGGCGTTGGTCGTTGGCTCGCCAGCCGCGATGGCGCTCGGCCTGGGTGACATCCACCTGCATTCGTCACTTAATGCGCCGCTCGACGCTGATATCGAGCTCATCGGCGCAACCCCTGAGGACCTCGTGAACCTCAAGGCTCAGGTCGCCCCGCGCGAAGAATTCGTCAAGAACGGTCTGGACTGGCCGGCCTTCCTGTCCTCGGTGACGTTGAAGCCCATGCATACCAGCGATGGGCGCGACATCATCAAGGTGCATTCCGCGCAGGCCATCACCGAACCGTTCGTGACGCTGCTCGTCGAAATCAACTGGGCACGCGGCCACGTCTCCCATGAATATACCGTGCTGCTGGACCCGCCGGTCTACACGCCGGATCAGGGCCAGGCCGCGGCCCCCGTGGTCGCCCCGGCCGCCGGCGCCACCCCGCGCGGCGGTGCCATCCAGCGCGCTGTGGCGGTACCGGAGCCCCAGCCGACCGCCCCCGCCTCACCTGCACCGGCGCCGGCGGCAGCGCCCGGCCCCAGCGCGGCGGACGCAGCTGCGGCCCGGACCTACCGCGTCCAGCGCGGCGATTCCCTGTCGCGCATTGCCGCGCACGAGTCGACCGGCTCGAGCACGCCGGAACTGCGCCGCTGGATGGTGGCGACGTATCAGGGCAACCTGGACGCGTTCGACAAGAACATGAATGTGCTGCGGGCGGGCTCGGTGCTGCGCCTGCCGGATGCGTCGGCGCTGGGTGCGATCAGCACCAGTGAGGCGCTGGCCGAAGTGCGCCGTCAATACGCTGCCTGGCATACGAGCGCGCCGGCTGCAGCGCCGGCTGCCGCGCCCGGTCCGCCTGCCCCTGCGGCTCCTGCGAATGACACGGCTCGCCTGCGCCTGGTGACGCCGGGTACGGCCGCCGGCTCGGGCGCAACCGCCGCCAGCGCCGCGAGCACGGCCGAGACACATGCCCTGCAGGGCAAGGTGCAGCAGCTACAGTCGCAGCTGGAGGAGGCGCAGCGCCTGCTGGCGGTGCGCAATGCGGACCTCGCTAAACTGCAGTCGCAACTGGCGGCTGCCCAGGGTGCGGCCAGGTCGAATGCCGCCCCCGCACCGACGCCGGCGCCGGCTGCCGCGCCGGTCGCGACCCCTGAAGCCACGCCTGCGCCGGTCAATCCGCCCGCGGCCGAGAGTTCCGCCGAGCCGCAGCCCTCGGCACCGGCCAGTGCCGAGAACAGCGCGCCGGCATCCTCGGCGCCCAGGCACCGGCCGCACATGATTCCGGTCGCCACCGAGGCGAGTCCGTCGATTCTCGATACGGTATTGAAGTACTGGTGGGCACTGGCGGCGCTGGTGGTCGCCATCGTCGCGTTGCTGGGCCTGCGCAGCTGGCGCGAACGGCGGCGGTCGAGTTTTGATGACTCGCTGAGCCGCCTGAACAGCCGCGCCGATACCGGTACCGGGCACGATGCGGCCTTCGACACCCAGCCGCTGGTGCCGCTGCGTGATGAGTCCATCCTGGTCGAAGAATCCGGCACGCACGCCAAGCCGCGGCTCGAAGGTGCCGCGCGGCCGAGTGCGCCGCACATCGCCGCCGACCAGACCATCAGCGCCGAAACCGCGGTCAACCTCGATCAGGGTGACCCGCTGGCCGAGGCCGATTTCCATATGGCCTATGGTCTGTACGACCAGGCCGCCGATCTGGTGCGCATCGCCATCCAGCGCGATCCCACGCGTCGCGACCTGAAGCTGAAGCTGCTCGAGGTCTTCTTCGTCTGGGGCAACAAGGAACAGTTCCTGCACAGTGCCCATGAGCTGGCCAGCACGCGTGCCGAGGCGGCACCGGGGGAGTGGGAAAAGATCCTGATCATGGGCAAGCAGATCGCGCCCGAGGATCCGCTGTTCTCGGGGGGCAGCGGCGTCAGCGGCGCGGCCGCCGCAGGCGTGGACCTGGACCTCGAGGGCGGTCAGAGTTCCAGCATCGATTTCGATGTGCTGGGCTCACCCTCGGCCGTGGCGCGGGCCGCGGATGACATCGACCTGGACATCGGCACCGCCATCGGCGAGCGCGATCCGACCGCCGAGGCCGCCGCCGCGCAGGCCACGGACAAGAATTTCGCCCTCAGCGACGAGCACGACACCGCCACCGGTTCGACCCAGGAGATGACGGCGGGCCGCATGGCCGCCGCCCGTTTCGGCGGTCTGAATGAAGGCGTCACGGTCGAGTCGCCCACCATCGATCAGCAGCTGGGCGCAACCACCAACGCGAACAACGCGACGGTGCGCCAGAAATTCGACAAGGCCCTGCAGCACACGCCGCGTGCCGATCAGACCGCCGAACTCGCCATCGATGACCTGGGCCTCGATCTCAATTCCCTGGACACGGTGGACCAGCCGGCGCTCGGTTCGGGCGCAGATGCCCCGACCATGGTGGCGGGTCTGGACGAGCATTCACGCCGGCTGCTGGAAGCCGCCGAGCGGACCCCGGAATTCGAAGGCGACGCCTCGGAGACGCCGACCGGTTCCTGGCAGTTCGATGGTGCCGTCACCGATACGCCCGCAGGCGGTGCGGCAGCCGCCGAGCACGAGCATGACGTCGGAGCGACCGCCAGCCTGCAGGCGCTGTCGAACGATCTGGACTTCAACCTGGGATTGCCCGATGAACCCCCGCAGGTGGCGGACACGGGCCGCCACAATGGCCTGGATCTGGATGTCGGCAGCGCGACCATCCCGGACACGGCGTTCACGCAGACGCAGAAGATCGGTACCGAGGAGCTGGCGCTGCCGGACCTGGAGCCGGTGACCATGAGCGAGGTGGGCACGAAGCTGGATCTGGCGCGGGCCTACATGGACATGGGCGATCCGGAGGGTGCGCGCAACATCCTGGAGGAAGTCGTGGCCGAAGGGTCCGTGGCACAGAAACAGGAAGCCCAGCGTCTCATCGAGTCGCTGCCCGGCTGAAGTTCCACGCCCTTGCCACGGATTGCCGTCGCGCTCGAGTACGACGGCGCACGATTCGCCGGCTGGCAGACCCAGCAGGCGGGCGTGAGCAGCGTGCAGCAAACGGCTGAAGCGGCCTTCAGCCGGCTTGCGGATGAGCCGGTAAGCCTGGTCTGCGCCGGACGTACCGATGCCGGAGTGCACGCCCGGGAACAGGTCGCCCACTTTGATACCCGGGCGCTGCGCGCTGAACGCAGCTGGATCCTCGGCGCCAATGCCAACCTGCCCGACAGCATCAGCGTCCGCTGGGCGCGCGCGGTGCCCGGGCACTTCCATGCCCGCTACAGCGCCGAGGCGCGCACCTACCGCTACTTCGTGCTCAACCGGCTGGGCCGCTCGGCCCTGGCGGCGCAGCGCGCAACGCTGATCCACCGTCCGCTCGAGGTGGAACGCATGCGCAGCGCGGCCGCGATGCTGCTCGGAGAACACGACTTCAGCGCCTTCCGCGCCGCCGAGTGCCAGGCCCGCTCCCCCGTCCGACGGCTGTACGCGCTCGAGGTGGTGCGCCACGCGGACCAGGTCATCATCGACGCCACTGCCAATGCCTTCCTGCAGCACATGGTGCGCAACCTCGTGGGACTGCTGCTGGATATCGGCGTGGGCAAGACGCCCCCGGAATGGGCCGCCGAGGTGCTGGCCGGTCGCGACCGGGCCCGCAGCTCCCCGACCGCACCGGCGGCGGGGCTGTACTTGTGGAAGGTGGCCTATCCGCAGGCCTTCGGGCTGCCCGAGGAGGCGGCCGGGCCGGTATCGGCTATCATCCCGGACCCGTCCTGAAAGCAGGCTCAGTGGAAAGCAGCCATGTCGTGGTTCGAGAAGATCATGCCCTCGCGCATCAAGACCGAGCGCCGCACGCGTTCGGTGCCCGAGGGCCTGTGGATCAAGTGCCCGGCCTGCGACGCCGTCCTGTACCGGGCCGAGCTGGAACGCAACCTCTACGTGTGTCCGAAGTGCAGCCACCACATGCGCATCGGGGCGCGCCAGCGGCTGCTGTGGTTCCTGGACGAGGGCCCGCAGGTGGAAGTCGGCGCCGGCGTGCAGCCCGAGGACATCCTGAAGTTCAAGGACAGCAAGCGCTACAAGGACCGCCTGGCGCAGGCCCAGAAAGCGACCGGTGAGAAGGATGCGCTGATCGTGCTGGCCGGGCAGCTGCTCGGCAACCCGGTCGTGGCCAGTGCGTTCGAATTTGAATTCCTCGGCGGTTCGATGGGCTCGGTGGTCGGCGAGCGCTTCCGTCGCGGCGTCGACTTCTGTATCGCGAACCGCACGCCGTTCGTGTGCTTCACGTCCAGCGGCGGCGCGCGCATGCAGGAGGCGCTGTTCTCCCTGCAGCAGATGGCGAAGACCAGCGCCGCACTGGCCCGGCTGGCCAAGGCCCGGCTGCCGTACGTGGCGGTCATGACCGATCCGACCATGGGCGGCGTGTCGGCAAGCCTCGCCATGCTGGGCGATCTGAACCTCGCCGAGCCGCGCGCGCTGATCGGCTTCACCGGTCCGCGCATCATCCAGCAGACCATGCGCGAGACCTTGCCGGAAGGCTTCCAGCGCAGCGAGTTCCAGCTGGAGCACGGCGCGGTCGACATGATCGTGGATCGGCGCGACATGCGCGATCGCATCGGCGGCATGCTGGCGATGCTCATGAAACAGCCGCCACGCGCCGCCTAGATGAAGGGATCTGAGCGCACGCTGGCCGAATGGCTCGCGTTGCAGGAGCAGGTGCA
>FTHB01000458.1_pt1 | contig 16725 bp, 11 predicted proteins | sample 1640851 | NCBI WGS metagenome assembly FTHB01 (sample SAMEA3914788, study PRJEB12502) | metagenome | biome: forest; material: soil | place: Canada | collected 2011-07-03 | depth 0.1 m
GGCGAACTACGCGCGCTTTCGCGAACAGGTGAAGATCGCCGAGCGCTTCGGCGGCGAGACGCCCTGGCTGGACGACTACGGCGCGACCGCGCTCGACGAGTTCTTCGCGGTCGCCTGCGAGGCCTACTTCGTGAACCGCGCTCGCTTCACGCAGGAGTTCGCGGAACTCACGGCGCTGTTCGACGGGTTCTACCTGCCGCGCAAGCGCTGAGGCCGGGGCGAGCGGCGCGGCGCAAGCCCCGGCGAGCCAACCCACTTCAGCGGCGCAGCAGGTTCTTCAACGCGTTCTGAAGGCGGCGTGCCGCGCCCGCCTCGTAGGGCGTCGCGAGCACCTTCGCCACGTCCGGTCCCCAGGTCTCCTGCGGGCCCGGCTCGTGCCGCTTCGTCAGCAGCGTCAGCTGCATCTGCCTGCGCGCGGCGATCTGTTCCGCCGGCGTCGGCACGTCCGCCGCGATCTCCAGCCGCAGCAGCAGCCCGGATGCATCGCCGGCGCCTGGCCTGGCCAAGGCTTGGATCCACGCCTGGCGGACCTGCGTCGTCACCACGCGCCCGAGATCCTGGTGGCTGGGGACCTGCTCGCCGGAGCGTTGCTCCCAGGCGGTCATCAGCTGCGTGAGCGCTTCGCCGTGCGCCTGCGCCGCGAGCTTGCGCAGCGCCGCCTGCGCGTGTTCCAGCGCGTCGCGCTGCGCGCGGAAGGCGGTGTCGCCAAGACGGGGACCGCGGTCCTCACGCTCGCCCCGGAAACCGCCGCCGCGCTCGTCGCGATCGCTGCGGAAGCTGCCGCGACGGTCGTCGCGGCCACCGGGGCCGGGACGGCGCGCATCGAACTTGCCACGGCCCGCCGGTGCCGTTTCAGGCCGGCGTGCACCGGGCCGGTCGTCGCCGCGCATGGCGATCACCGGCTTCGCGGGCTTCGCCGGCGCCGTCGGTGCGGCAACCGCTTCGCCTTCTGCGGGCTCCGTGGTCGCTTCGGCCGGCACGCCGTCGGCGGTTGCCGGCGCGCCTGCGGTCGCAGCGGGCGCCGCCGCAGCGCTGGCATCGTCGCGTGCCTTCAGCGCCTGTTCCAGGGCCGCCATGGCCGCGCGGATCTTCTGCGCATCGCCGCTGGCCGTCGCCTCTTCCACGGCGCGCGATGCGTCCAGCACGGCGCGGTCGCGACCGCTCATGGCGGCCGCGGCCTTTTCGCGTTCCTGCGTCTTGCGATTGAAGGCATCGTCGATCGGCTTGCGGAACGCATCCCAGAGCTTCTGCTCCTGCTTGCGATCCAGCGGCACGGCCTGCGCCTCGGCTTGCCAGCGCTGCTGCAGCGACTTGACGGCATCGATGCGCAGCATGGGCGCGTCGCCGAGGACCTTCGCTTCCTCGATCATCGCGTTGCGGCGTTCGATGCTGGCCTTCTGCGCGGCTTCCAGCGGCGCGGCGGCCTGGCCGATCGCGTCCTTCCACTGCGGCTGCAGTTCGCCGAACGCCTTCTCGCTCAGGTGGCCGGCCTCGCGCCAGCGATCGGAGAACTGATGCAGCGCGCGATTGAAGGACTTCCAGTCGCCCTGCGGCGGACCACCGGCGTGGGCGGCGCCCCAGGCCTTCACTTCCTCGATCAGGGCCAGGCGCGTCGACCGGTGTTCGGCCGCTTCGCTCTTGACCTTGTCCAGCCATTCCTGCACCACCTTGTAGGCTTCGTTGCAGGCTTCGTCGAACCGCTTCCACAGCGCGTGATTGGGCGGACCGCCCTGGTCCACCTGCTTCCACTGTTCGCGCAGGCCGCGCAGCGTCTCCTGCATCTTGCGGCCGCCGTAGCGCGGCTTGCGCGTCACGGGTGCGGCCGGCGCCGCAGCGGGCGACACGGCTTCCGCCTCGGCCTGCGCAGCCTCATCGGTGTTCGCGTCGGCCGCAGCCGGCGGCGTCGCCGGTGCGACCGCCTCGAACAAGGCTTCCGCCTTGGCGACCAGTTCCTGGCGCAACTGGTCGGCGCGCCAGCGCTGCCAGCCTTCCAGCTCGGTGGCCGCACCCAGCGCCGCGTGCGCCTGGGCTTCCAGCTTGTCATCCACGAGCTTGCCGTGTTCCTTCAATGCGTTGCGCAAGGCGTTCGCGGCACCGGCGCTCGCCTTGCCGTGGCCCTGCGCCACTTCCTGTTCCACCTTCGCCAGCGCTTCCGCGATCGCGTGGTTGGCCTTGGCCCGCAGTTCCGGATCGACCTTGGGCTTGGCTGGCCTGGGCGGTGCCGCCTCGGACGGCAGGCCACGTGCCTGGCGCAGCTCGTCGGCCCACACGGGTACCGGCGGAAGGGGCGCTTCGGCATTGGTCGCCGCGGCGCTCGCTTGCGCCAGCGCATTCTGGAAAGCGTCCCACACCACCTGCAACTGGTTGCGCGAGGCCTCCAGCAAGGGTGGGAAGCGCGTATCGACGCTGCCCCAGTTGGGATCGTCCAGCAGCCCTTGCGCCTGCGATTGCCACTGCGGAACGTCGGTACGCAAGGCGTCGGCCGCGGCTTCCGCGTCCTTCCACGATTTCGTGGACAGCACCTCGATGCGCTGGGCGAGCAGCACGGCCGCCTCGCGCTGGATCTGCACGCGGTTCTGCAGGTCTTCGATGCCCTTGACGCGATCCGCCAGCTGCGACTTGACGCCCGCAAGCGGCTCGCGGCTGAGGGGAGCGCCGGCCTTCGCCGCGTCGCGCTGCCAGGCCATCGCGTCGGCGATGTTCAGGCGAGGCTGGGCGAGCAGGGAGCGCCCTTTTTCGGACCACTCCGCCGCGATCGCCTCCTGGCCCTTCGCGCGCTTGATCTCGTCGAGCTTCTCCCGCAGCAGGCGGGCCGCGCCCTTGTCGCGGGCGCTCAGTTCGCGGAACACCTCCTGCATCTGTTCGGCGCTCGGTTCCGCGGCCAGCCAGTCGCGCACGCGCGCGGCGCGCTCGCCCGATGTCGGCGCGGAAAAGGCACCCCCGGTCAGCGTGTCCAGCGCCTGGGTGTCGTGGGTCTTCAAGGTGCTCACTGCAAGTCTTCGATGGGGAAAGGAAAGCCCCCAGGGCAGGGGGCAAGGTGCGTATTCTCGCCGCGAAACGGATGGGAGGTGCAGCCGGTGCGGAACGAGGCGCACAAAGAGAAAGCCCGGCCAGGAGCCTGAAGCTGCCTGCCGGGCTGGACGTCCCGACCCGATGTCGTTGCCGTCTGGGTTCGCGACACGAACCTGGTGTCCGCATCGCGCCGGAAGCAAAGATTGCTTCCAAGTGGGGCCGGGGCTACCACGGGTGTGGCCCTACCGGCTGACGCCTGATCGCTCAGGCCCCAACAACTTAGGCCAGCACCGCCGGCTTTACCAATGCGGCTTTTCAATGGCGATGCCCTTCGCCATTGCGGGCCCGTCGCGGCCCTCGGCGAACCTGACGGAAGGCGGCGCCCGCCGATCCCACCAGACAAGCGGCTGCCGGGCTGAAATACGGCGCGGGCCGCTACCAAACTCATAGCGACGGACCCCTTGTCAGCCGGTCGCTGACAGTCACCGTGGGCAGCAGACTACGGAACTTTTTCCTGGCTCAACGTTAAAGTGAAGTCCTCGTTACAATCAGATGGCATAAAGATTGGTCGATACATCCTTGACCTGGCATTAGGCGGCTTCCTAGAATCCGCCGGTTCCTGGACCCCTCAGCGGCCGGAACGACCAGAAACCCGCTGCCGAACCCGGCGAGTCGGTACGTGACAGGCCCTCCCCGCAGGACCTCCGGACCGACAGCGTACCAATCCAAACGAGGAGCCGACGGTGATGTTCGCCCCCTGGCGGACGAAACCTCGCGGCTCCCCGCGTAGAAAGGAGTGCTATGACAGCGCTTGGAAAACTGGCCCGGGGCGTGCAGACCTTCTTCTGCGACATCGCCCAAGGCTTCTTCGAAATCACCCATAACGGCTTTGCCGTCGTGGGCTTGGCCGTGGTGTTCTCCTGCCTGACCCTGGTCGCCCGCCCGGACCTGCGCCAGGCCGGTGAGTCCCAGCTGGTGACCTGGCTGCACCAGCGCCAGGCGCAGCAACTGGGCGTGGTGCCCGAGCTCGATGCCATAGACCGCGCGACAGCGCTGAACCCCAAGGACCTGCCCAAGCAGCAGGCCGCCGTCGCCTACTGGCTCAGCAAGAAGTACCGCGTCGCGCCCGAACCCCTGAGCGCGCTGGTGGCAGAAGCCTATGAGACCGGCAGCCGCGTGAAGATCGACCCGCTGCTGCTGCTGGCCGTCATGGCGGTGGAGTCCAGCTTCAACCCCTTCGCCCAGAGCCCGGTGGGTGCCCAGGGCCTGATGCAGGTCATGACCGGCGTGCACAGCGACAAGTACGAGAACTTCGGCGGCAAGCTCGCCGCCTTCGACCCGGTCACCAACCTGCGCGTTGGCGCCAAGGTCCTGCAGGAGTGCATCCAGCGCGCCGGCTCGACCCAGGCGGGCCTGAAGTTCTACGTGGGCGCCGCCCTGCTGGCCGAGGACGGCGGCTATGCCGACAAGGTGATGGCGGAGCATGCGCGGCTGCAGGCCGTCGCTTCGGGCAAGGCCGTGCCGCTTGCGATCCCCCAGCCCTTGCGTACCGCGACGCCGATCGAGACGCCGGCGGGCAAGCCCGACGAGGCCGCGCCGGCGGTCTGACCCGTCGCTGCGTTAAACTTCTCCCCGTACGCGACTGGCGATAGGCGCCCGGGCCCAGCGGCCCGGCGCTGACGTGGATCTCACAACCACTGGGGAGCGTACCGCGGATAGATCTGCCGGCGGCCATCGGCCGCTGCGGTCCGGCACCCGGTGCCTGACCGCGCCGGCAGGTTGTCACGCGTCCCGCCGTTCGCCTGGGCAGCCCTCGTCATCGAACAGGGGAACCATAGGACTGCCATGTACGACCGCAACATCCTCATCGAACAGACCGACCCCGAACTCTGGTCCGCCATCCAGTCGGAAAACCGCCGGCAGGAAGAACACATCGAGCTGATCGCGAGCGAGAACTACGCCTCGCCCGCCGTCATGGCTGCCCAGGGCACGCAGCTCACGAACAAGTACGCCGAGGGCTATCCCGGCAAGCGCTACTACGGCGGCTGCGAATACGTGGACATCGCCGAACAGCTGGCCATCGACCGCATCAAGCAGATGTTCGGTGCTGCGGCCGCCAACGTGCAGCCGCATTCCGGCGCGCAGGCGAACGAGGCCGTGTTCCTGGCCTTCCTGAAGCCCGGCGACACCATCATGGGCATGAGCCTGGCCGAAGGCGGCCACCTCACCCACGGCATGCCGCTGAACATGTCGGGCAAGTGGTTCAACGTCGTGAGCTACGGCCTGAACAAGGAAGAAGCCATCGACTACGACGCGATGGAGCGCAAGGCCCACGAGCACAAGCCCAAGCTGATCATCGCCGGCGCCTCCGCCTATTCGCTGCACATCGACTTCGCCCGCTTCGCCAAGGTCGCGAAGGATGTCGGCGCGATCTTCATGGTGGACATGGCCCACTACGCGGGCCTGATCGCGGCGGGCGTGTACCCCAACCCGGTCCCGCACGCCGACGTCGTGACGTCGACGACGCACAAGAGCCTGCGCGGCCCGCGTGGCGGCTTCATCCTGATGAAGCCCGAGCACGAGAAGGCGATCAACAGCGCCATCTTCCCGGGCCTGCAGGGCGGACCGCTGATGCACGTGATCGCCGCCAAGGCGGTGGCGTTCAAGGAAGCGCTGGCGCCCGAGTTCAAGGTGTACCAGCAGCAGGTGGTGAAGAACGCCCAGGTGGTCGCCGAGACGCTCACGAAGCGCGGCCTGCGCATCGTCAGCGGCGGCACGCAAAGCCACGTGATGCTGGTGGACCTGCGTTCCAAGGGCATCACCGGCAAGGAAGCCGAGGCCGTGCTGGGCGACGCCCACATGACCATCAACAAGAACGCGATCCCGAACGATCCGGAAAAGCCGATGGTCACGAGCGGCGTGCGCGTCGGCACGCCGGCGATGACCACGCGCGGCTTCAAGGAAGACGAAGCGCGCATTACTGCCAACCTGGTGGCCGACGTGCTGGACAACCCGCGCGATGCGGCCAACATCGCAAAGGTGCGCGAGCAGGTGAACTCCCTGACGCGCCGCTTCCCGGTCTACAAGTGAAATGACAGCCCCCACGGTCGGCGCTTCGCGCTCTTCCTGCCCCCCGAGGGGGCGCTCGCTTGCTTGGGGCGGCCCGGCGCTGCGCTCGACGCGATGAAGTGCCCCTTCTGCGGCCATGCCGACACCCAGGTGGTGGAGACCCGCATGGCCGAAGACGGGGACTTCATCCGCCGCCGGCGCCAGTGCGCGCACTGCGAGAAGCGCTTCACCACCTACGAACGGCCGGACGTCAACTTCCCGGCGATCGTCAAGAAGGACGGCCGCCGGATCGAGTACGAGCGCGGCAAGCTGCTCGGCTCCATGAACCTGGCGCTGCGCAAACGCCCGGTGAGCACCGAACAGATCGACAGCGCGGTCGAACGCATCGAGGAGAAGCTGCTGAACCTGGGCGTGCGCGAGATCCCGAGTTCGCGCATCGGCGAGCTCGTGATGCGCGAGCTCAAGAAGCTGGACAAGGTCGCCTATGTCCGCTTTGCCAGCGTCTACCGCAGCTTCGAGGACGTCGACGAGTTCAAGACGGTGGTGGACGAGATCCGGCGCTAGGGTCCGGCCGCGCCTATACGTCGCAGCTCGCCACGGTGCCGGCCTGCACGCGCGGGCGCCCCACCGAATTGAGGACCACCTCGCGCGACGCCGTGGGGACGCCCGAGACCCGGCACAGCGTGAGCGTCCCCGCCTGGAAGCCGCCGCTCTTGAGCTTGCTCGCGCCGAGCGGCGTGTACGAGATGTAGTTGGCGACCTGGCTGTTCCCCCGCAGCCGCAGCACGGGTTTCAGCGGTTCGTGCCGTGCGATGCGCTCCTCGCCGTCGTCAAGCACGCCGTTGTTGTTCTCGTCGTGGAAGACGATCCAGCCCTGCTCCCAGCCGCCCGCCGTGTTGCAGCGCAAGCCGTCGGCCGACTTGCACAAGGCGACTCGCCGATTGCGCTTGAGCGCCTCGCTGCGCGCGAGGTGCAGGTCCACCAGGAGGTCCTGCGACGCGGCGGCGAGGTTCGCGTTCCGGATCATCTCGTCGAAGACCGGAAGGGCCATCTGCAGGGTCGTCGCGACGACGCCCAGTGCGACCACCGACTCGATCAACGAGAGTCCGCGCTGCGAGGAAAGGCGTTCGTGCTTCATGCCTGCCACGGTAGGACGCAGCGGCGCCGCTTCCCAGCAAGGAATGCTTCACGTCCGGGTGATCTAGCAACAACGCGCTTGTGCGGCGCTCAACGCGCAGTTGCAGGAGTCGTGGGCGATGGCACCTGGAGGCACTCGGCATCGAGCGTCGCGAGCAGGCCCGCGTTGTCGAAGCACACGCGCGTGTCGAGCACCGTCGGCACCGGCGCGCCGTCCTGCTGCGCCGGTGCGAAGCGCATCGTGGCAAGCGCCTGTTCGAGCGAGCGCGCGACCTCGGGGCTGATCTCGTTGCGCCTGACCTCGGCCTGGGTCACCGTCCCGTCCGGCGCGACCCACAGCCTCGCCTGCAGGCGACGACCCAGCAGCGTGCGCCCGAGGTCGCCGACGTCCGGTGTCGAGAGGGGGCTGGCCGGTTGGCTGGGTGCGAGAGTCGGCGCTGCAGCGCGCACTTCGTCCGCCGCCCTGGCACTCTGCTCGGGCTCGGGTCGCGTGACGGGCTGCTGCGGCACTGGCCTGGCAATCGCAGGCACCGCCTCGACCTTGGCTGGCGCGACGGCAGGAGCAGGGGGCGCCGGTGCGACGTGCATGGCTTGCGCAGTCTCCGGCTCCTTCTTCGGCTGAGGCAGCGCGGGTATCGCTGCAGGAGGAGACGACGTTGCCGCCGCCACCGGCACTTCGGCGGGTCGCGGAGCGACGAAGGCGCCCGTCAGTCGCACGGTGAGTACCGGCTGGAGCCCGTCGCCTTCGCGATGCGGACGCGCCGTCGTGAGCAGGAGAGCATGCGCGAGCAGCGAGATCGCGAGCGCGACGAGCAGCGATCTCCACTCGGCGCGCGTCCACGTCGTGAACCAGCCGACGACACCGCCGTTCTCTTGCACTGCCGCTTTGCCCACCTCTGAAATTCCCCTGCGCCTGGTCGCCGTCCGTCCGTCAGGCCTCCCGACCCTCTTATCGAATGCGATCCGGAGGCCGGCGGATTACAGCATATGCTGGCTCGCAAATCGGGAACGGAGCCGGTCGCGAGGCCGCGGGAGCAAGGATGAAAGTCAAAGCCAAATCGTCGGGGTTCACACTCATCGAGGTCATGGTCGCGATGGCGATCGTGGCCATCCTTGCCGCGGTCGCCCTGCCCTCGTACCGTAACTACACCCTGCGCGGCAAGATCCCGGAAGCGACCTCCAATCTCGGCGCCAAGCGCGTGAAGATGGAGCAGTTCTTCCAGGACAACCGCACCTATGCGGGCGCGACCGCTGCCGCGCTTGACCAGAGCAGCAGCCAGTATTTCGATTTCTCGGGCGTCACGTCGACCTCGACCTACACGCTCACCGCGGTCGGCAAGAACTCCATGGCCGGCTTCCAGTTTTCGGTGGACCAGACCGCCGCGAAAGCGTCGACGGTCACCGGCGTCTCCGGTTGGTCCGGCAACCCGAGCTGCTGGATCACCAAGCAGGGTGGGCAATGCTGAAGCCCATGGCCAGCCAGCGCGGCATGAGCATCATCGAGGTGATGATCGCCATCACCCTGGCGGCGCTGTTGCTGACGCTGGGCTTGCCCTCCTTCATCACCGGCATGCAGAACCGGCAGATCCGCAGCGCGGCCGACGCCCTGCAGAACGGGCTCATGATCGCCAAGACGGAGGCGCTGCGCCGCAACCGCAACGTGATCTTCCATTGGCGCAACGGCAGCGGCTACACCGTCGGCTGCTCGCCGGCCGACAACACGACTGGCGCGGACGGCCAGGTGAACTGCCCCGACACGCTGCAGGTGCGCGAAGCCACCGAAGGCTCGCAGAACGCGCGGGTGACTCCGTCGGAAGTGCAGTCCAGCGGCGCTGCGGCCGGCACGCCGATCTTTACCGGCGATCTCATCTTCACCCCCTTCGGCCGGGTGACGACGCCATTGACCGTCAAGGACAGCGCCACACCCACGCTCGGTGATGGCAACACGGCGATCTACGCGGTCGACAACCCCACAGCCGGAACTTGCGCCGCGGCCAGCGGCGAAATGCGTTGCCTCTCGATCCGCGTGACGACCGGCGGCCAGATCCGCATGTGCGACCCGGCGGTCAGCACCACCGCCGTGCCCAAGGACCCCCGGGCCTGCTAGGAGTACCGCGATGCCCGCCTGCCAAATCCCCCGCGTCCCTGCCCCGCCGGCCCGGCGCCAGCGTGGCGTCATGCTGATCGAGGCACTGATCGCGATCCTGATCTTCTCGATCGGCATCCTCGGCATCATCGGCCTGCAAGCCTCGGCCGTGCAGCAATCGACGGACGCCAAGAACCGTGCGGAGGCCGCCTACCTGGCCGACCAGCTGATCGGCCAGATGTGGTCCGGCGACCGCACGCCCGCCACCCTGGTAAACCTGTACGACACCGACGGCTGCGGCAGTTGCACCGGCCGGAACGCCTGGACGGCCACCGTGCAGGGCGTGCTGCCCGGCGTCTTCACCACCACCGACACCAACCCGAGCGTGAACGTGGCACCGACCACCGACCCCACGACCGGCGCCGTCACGTCGGTCGTGACCATTTCCGTGTTCTGGCGCGCAACGAGCGACAACCCCTCGGACCCGACAACGCGTCACCGCTTCGACGTCGAGACGCAGATCGCGCAATGAGCAACTTCATCCTCCCCCGCCGCCGCGCCCATGCCCAGCACGGCTTCTCGCTGATCGAGGTCCTGATCGGCCTGCTGATCGCGATGATCGGCGTGGTCATCATGATGGAGGTCCTCATCACCTCCGAGCAGCGCACCCGCTCGACCACGGGCGCCAACGACGCCATGAGCGGCGGCGCCATCATGCTGCACATGGTGCAAGGCGACCTGCTGCAGGCCGGCTACGGCATCAACGCGCTCAAGCTCCTGGGCTGCAGCCTGACGCTGCCGAATGGCAAGACCGTGCCGCTGGCGCCGGTGGTCATCTACAAGGCGAGCGACACCAGCACGGTGGTGCCGCAAGGCGACGCGAACACCGACCGGCTGCTGGTCGTGTACGGCAGCAGCACCGGGCAACCGGAAGGCAACACCATCTATTCGGTGGCGGGCGACGCCTATACCGTCCAGTCCCCCACGTCCTTCAATACCAACGACTACGTCCTCACGTACACCGGTTCCTGCGCGACCCCGATCGTCCTGACCCAGATCGCGGCGGCAACGACCACGCCGGGCGTGACTGTCAACGTCACCGCCGGCACCGGGATCGCGGCTGCCACCACCCTTTACAACCTCGGCCAGACGCCGCACGTGATCGCGTACGCCATCCGCAACGGGGCCCTCACCTCGTGCGACTACATGGCGTCGGACTGCACCAACACCAGTGCGGCCAACTGGACTGCCGTGGGCGGCAACATCGTCAGCCTGCGGGCGCAGTACGGGCGCGACACCAACGGCGGCACCATGAACGGCCAGATCGACACCTGGGACCAGACGACGCCCACCACGTCGTGCCTCTGGGCCCGCGCCCCCGCAGTGCGCTTCGCGCTGGTCGCCAAGAGCACGCAATACGAGACTGCAATCAACGCCTCGGGCCAGCGCACCTGCGACACGACAACCACGCCCTCGGCGCCAACCTGGCAAGCCACGACGGCCACCGGGACCAGCCAGGCCCTGCCGATCGACCTGTCGGCCGCGTCCGACTGGCAGTGCTACCGCTACCGAACTTTCGAGAACGTCGCGCCTTCGCGCAACGTCGTCTGGATGGGAGTGCAAGCAGGATGTTGAAGCACCAATCCAACCCCGCGCGCCTCGCGCGCGCCGCGCAGCAAGGCATGGTCCTCCTGGTCGCGCTTGTCGTGCTGGTGATCATCATGGTCGCCGGCATTGCGATGGTACGTTCCGTCGACAGCGCGACCCTCGTTTCCGGCAACCTCGCCTACCAGCAGTCGGCAACCTACGCAGCCGACAAGGGGATCGAGCAGGCGCTGGCGATGCTGACGAAAAAAAAGCAGGCCAACCTGCTGGATTCGGACGACCCCACCAGCGGCTACCTGGCTTCGATGCGTTCGACCGACAGCCCCGCCGCCGGCGTGTCGTGGCAGTCCTTCTGGAATTCCACCCTTGCCGCGAACTCCTATGCCCTCCCCCCGGACAACTTCCAGAACCAGGTCTCGTACATCGTGCACCGCGAGTGCGGCTTCGCCAAGCCGCCGGGGACCGGCGGCCTGTGCGTAGCCTCCCCCGTGGTGACCAAGAGCACCGGCAATGCGCAGGAAGCGGGCGAAGTCGAGCTCGATGCTTCTTCGCAAATCTATTACCGCATAACGGTCCGCGTCGCGGGTCCAAGAAGGACGGAGAGCTATGTCCAATCCCATGTCGCCATGTGACCGCGCCGGCGCCTTGCGCCGGCGCCTGAGCACGTACCGCCGCCTCGCGCTCGCGGGCGCCTCCGTGCTCATGGCCGCCACGACGTTCACGGCCGCAGGCGGCCCCACCGACCTGTCCAGCGTGCCGCTTCCCACCTACACCGTGGGATCGACGGTGGACATCAAGCCCAACATCTTCCTGGTGCTGGACGACTCGGGCAGCATGGATTGGGACTACCTGCCGGACTGGGTGGCCAACCAGGCCTCCAACTATGCGCCGCCGACCACCGGCAGCGCCGGCAGCGACTCCTCCATGAGCGGGGTGCATACCACCAGCGGCCTGCCGCAATACATGTACTTCAACGCGGCGTACAACGGGGTCGCATACAACCCGGCCGTGACCTACAACCCGCCGATCACGTTCAACAGCAGCGGCCTGACGGACACGACCAAGTATCCGAGCATGACGTCCGCGCAGACGTCCGCCTGGGCCAGCGTGCCGAACGACGGCTATGGGGTCCAGGACACCGGCACCAGCAGCCTGGTGAACAACCGCAACGCCTATTTCTACACGGCCGTCCCCGGCGAGTACTGCGATTCGCCGGCGCTGACCAACTGCCAGACGCTCAGCGCGGCCTCCGGCAAGTTTGCCTACCCCGCCCCGCTGCGTTGGTGCAGCGACCAAGGCCTGACTTCCTGCCGTGGCCTCAACAGCACCACCTACCAATACCCTCGCATGCCCGCGCCCCGCATCGTGCAGCTGACGGTCAGCAGCACCAATAGCAGCGGCTCGATCACCGGCATCACGGTGGACGGCAAGCAGATCATGTCGGGAACGGCGACCTCGTCCGGGTCGACCGCCACGCTCGCCACCAACGTCGCGGTCCAGATCAACAACTGCCGCTACTCGCTGCCCACGACGACGAACTGCACGATCGTCGGCTACTTCGCCGTGTCGGCCAGCACGTCCAACGTGGTCACGATCTATGCGCCGGGCGTGCCGGCCGCGGCACCGAGCTTCACCACGAGCGGCACCGTCAGCGCCAGCTTCTCCAGCGGCGGTTTCGCCCAGGCGCCGATCCCGCTGCCCGACTACTTCAGCAGCGGCTCCGGCCGCTCGCGCAGCAGCGCCGCCATCCCTGGCGAGAACCTGCGCACCGTGCTGACCTCGTCGATCACGAGCTATGCCTATCCCGGCACCTCCGCCAAGGCGGCCACGCGCACCGACTGTGCCGGCACGACCTGCACGTTCACCGAGGAGATGACCAACTACGCGAACTGGTGGGCCTACTACCGGACGCGCATGCAGATGATGAAGACCGCGACCTCGCGGGCCTTCGCGGCGCTGGACAGCGCCACGGACATCGCCGCGGGCAACACGCGCTACCGCGTGGGCTACATGACGATCAACAACAACACCACCAAGGACTTCGTCAACGTCACGGACTTCAACGGCGCCCAGAAGTTCACCTGGTTCTCGCAATTCCTCAAGGCCAACCCTGGCAGCAACACGCCCCTGCGCTCGGCCCTCGCGCAGGCCGGCCAGCTGTATGGCGGCCGGATGACCGGCACGACTTTCCGCGGCACCGTCGTCACGGACCCGCTGCAGTTCTCCTGCCAGAAGAACTACACCATCATGTCCACGGACGGGTACTGGAACACCAACACCAGTGCCCCGAACAACGGCGTCGGCAGCAAGCTCGATGGCAGCACGATGGTCAGCAACCAGGACGGCGTGCTCCCCCGGCCCTACAACGACGGCGCCACCATCCAGGTGCAGACGCGGACGGCGCAGCTCCAGCAGCGCACCAACACCCTGAGCGCGCAAAAGGGCACGCTGCAGAAGCAGACCTCGCAATTGCAATCGCAGACCTCGCAGCTGCAATCGCAGACTTCGCAGTTGCAAAAGCAGGTCACCCAGCTGCAGAAGAGCACCTCGACGCTGCAGAAGCAGGTGACGCAGTTGCAAAAGCAAACCTCGCAACTGCAGTCGCAGACCTCGCAATTGCAGAAGCTGACGTCGCAGCTGCAAAGTCAGACATCACAGCTGCAGCGGCAGACCTACCAGCTGCAGAAGTCGACCAAGAGCGGCGGGACCTGGGGCCCCTGGACCAACGTGACCAGCGGCAGCTGCAGCACCAGCGGCAGCGTGCAATGTCAATACGCGGTCGTGTCGTCATGGTCGGGCGTAGCGTCCTGCAGTCCGGTCGCCAAGGACACGTCTTCTCCATATACGGTATACACCGCAACGGACTGCCAGACGGTGGTGACATCTCCCTTCGCCAACGCCGGTTCCTGCACTGTCAGCACCACCCCCAACGCGAGCGGCAACACCACGCAATGCCAGTACACCGGCTGGAGCGCCCCGACCGGCGTGTCTTCCTGCACCGCCTTGGCGCAGTCGAGCGGCTCGCCCTATACGGTAGGGACCGCCACGCAGTGTCAGACCGTAGTGACATCGGCGTTCGCGAATGCTTCGTCCTGCACGGTGACGACCACGCCGAACTCCAGCGGCAACACGACGCAGTGCCAGTACACGCCCTTCGGGAGCTGGACGGGGAGCGCTTCTTGCACGCCGCAGGCGCCATCCGGCGGGTCGCCGTATACGGTGGGAACCGCCACCAACTGCCAGTCCGTCGTGACGAGTCCGTTCGCCAGTGCCAGCTCCTGCACGGCAACCACGACCCCGGATAGCAGCGGCAACACCACGCAATGCCAGTACACCGCCTGGTCGCCGTGGGCCGGGGCCTCGTCGTGCTCGGCCCAGGCGCAGTCCACGAGCCCCAACTACTCGGTGGGTACTGCCACGCAGTGCCAGAGCGTGGTGACCTCCGCCTATGCCGCAGCCTCCTCGTGCACGGGGACCACCACACCGGATTCCAGCGGGAACACGACCCAATGCAAGACGGTGGTGACTTCGCCGTTCGCCAACGCCGCCAGCTGCACCGCCACTTCGACGCCGAACGGCAGCGGAAACACCACGCAATGCCAGTACACGTCGTGGAGCACGTGGGGCAACGCGAGTTCGTGCACGCCTGTCCCGCAGTCCGCGGGCCCGAACTACACGGCGGGGACGGCCGTCGGCTGCCAGTACACAGTGACGTCCGCATTTGCGAACGCATCTGCGTGCATTCCCAGCACCACGCCCAACTCCACCGGCCAGACCACGCAGTGCCAGTACAGCTTCGCCACCGCGGCTACTACGCTGTCCTGCCAGCCCGCATATACCGCAGGTGATTACACCAACCAGACGGTCTACAACAACTGCACGACGGTCCCGGGCAACTGGACCAACGTGACCGCGTGCACCGCGTCCAGCACGCCGGACGCGAACGGCCATACCTACGACTGTCAGTACATGGCCTGGACGAACTGGTCCAACGTGAGCTCCTGCGCGCTTTCGCCGCAAGGCAGCGGTCCGAGCTACACCGGCCCCGCCAGGGACTGCCAGAGCATCGCGAGCGGCGGCACCTCCGACACCCTGGCCGACGTCGCGGCCTACTACTACAACACGGACCTGCGCAGTTCCACCAACAACACCACCGTGTTGACGTCGAGCCAGTGGGGACCGGACACCACCGGCACCTGCGTCGGCCCGATCATCGCGCCGTCCACCACCGCCAACGACCTGTGCGCCGACAACGTGCCCGCCTACGGCCTGGACGTGATCCCTACCCAGCACATGACGACCCATACACTGGGCCTGGGCGCCACCGGCATGATGGTGTTCTCGCCCTACCAGAACGACCTGTCGGGCAACCGCGTCTACGTGCCCGACTACAACCAGCAGCCCTCCGGCGACTTCTACGACGTGGCGCACGGCACCGCGGCCAGCCCGTCGACAGGCATCTGCCCTTGGCAGAGCGCCAGCTCGATCTGCACCTGGCCGACGCCCGCGAGCGACTCGCCGGCCAACATCGACGACCTGTGGCACGCGGCGGTGAACGGCCACGGCACCTACTTCAGCGCGCGCGACCCGTCCGCGGTGACCGACGCCCTGACCAACGTGCTGAACCAGATCACGAACACGCCGCGCCCCGGCACGGCGGCGGCGGCGGCCAGCTCCAACCCGAACATCACGAGCAGCGACAACTACGTCTTCAGCTCCTCGTATCAGTCGGTGAGCTGGTTCGGTGAACTGATCATGCAGCAGTTCAACACGGACGGCACGCTGACGCCGCAGCAGTGGTCTGCGATGCGCCTGCTCGATTGCGCCAAGACGCCCTGGGCGGCGAACCACAGCTATTCCGTGGGTGACGTGTACAACCAGGGCGGCACGTGCTACCTGGTGCTGCAGGCCTACTCCTCGGGCGCGGCCTATTCCACGAGTAACGAGACGCCCTTCACGGCGAGCATCGGCACGCCGATCACGCGGACCATCTACACGGTGGGCAGCAGCGGCCTGACGCCATTCACCTGGAGCGGCCTGAACAGCACGCAGCAGTCCTACTTCTCCATGCCCTGGATCGGCGGCAGTACCAGTACCGGGGTGTCGCCCTCGGGCGCCCTGAGCCAGTTCTGCTCCGTCGGAGCGACCTGCATGAGCGCGGGCTCGCAGACCGCCGCGGCAGGCCAGGCGCTGGTGAACTATCTGGCCGGGGACCGGACCAACGAGGGCACCTTCTTCCGCGCCCGCCTCCACATCCTGGGGGACATCGTGTCGTCCGAGGCAAGCTACGTGAAGGCGCCGCTGCAGACGTACTCCGACCCCGGCTACTCGGCCTTTGCCTCGGCCAACGCCAATCGGCTGCCCACCGTCTACGTGGGCAGCAACGACGGCATGCTGCACGCGTTTGACGCGCTGTCCGGCCAGGAGCGCTGGGCGTTCATCCCGACGGCGGTCCTGCCCAACCTGTACCTGCTGGCCGACCTGAATTACGCCAACCAGCACCGGTACTTCGTGGACGGCACGCCGCAGACGGGGGACATCTGCCCCAAGACGCCTTCGACGTCCTGTGCGGGCACCGACTGGAAGACCATCCTCGTGGGTGGCCTCAACCAGGGCGGCAAGTCGTTCTACGCGCTGGACGTCACCGACCCGGTCAACCCGAAGCTGATGTGGGAGTTCACGAACACCAACATGGGCTACACCTACAGCAACCCGCGGATCACCAAGCTGGCCAATGGGACCTGGGTGGTGATCGTGGCCTCCGGCTACAACAACGCCGACGGCCTCGGCCACCTGTTCGTGATCAATGCCAGCAC
>FTHB01000320.1_pt1 | contig 16616 bp, 10 predicted proteins | sample 1640851 | NCBI WGS metagenome assembly FTHB01 (sample SAMEA3914788, study PRJEB12502) | metagenome | biome: forest; material: soil | place: Canada | collected 2011-07-03 | depth 0.1 m
GCGGTCGTAGTCGCTCTTGAGGCCCTTGACCATCTCGTCGGTCGTGCGCGGCAGGCCCACGTCGAAGCCGGTGTCGAGCAGGCGTCCGCGCACGACCGACGAGATGGTCAAGGGCCTCAAGAGCGACTACGACCGCGTCGGTGGCGTGCTGCAGGCTATCGGCTTCAAGCCCGAGTAGGAAGTTCCAAGGCACGGACGGCGCCGCGCCGTCCGTCGCTTGGTCTCCCGTGCGCCGCGCCCCTGACAGGGATTCGACAGGCAGCGCGCTTACCGTAGCGGGCTGCACAAACAGGAGACATCCATGCAGCGCCGCCATTTCCTGCAGGCCACGGCCGCGGGCCTCGTCGTCCCCGCCGCCAGCTGGGCCGAGGACAAGTACCCCTCCAAGCCGATCACCCTCATCTGCCCCTACGCTCCCGGCGGCAACGCCGACCTGCGTTCGCGCCAGATCGGCAAGTTCCTCTCGCAAGCCCTCGGCCAGCCCGTGCTGGTCGACAACAAGGCGGGCGCCGGCGGCAACATCGGCACGGGCATGATCGCCCAGGCCAAGCCGGACGGCTACACGATCGGCATGGGCAACTTCGCGCCGCTGGCGGTGAACCCCAGCATGTTCGAGAAGCTCACCTTCGACCCCGCCAAGGACCTGACGCCGATCTGCCTGATCGAAAAGGGCCCGCTGGTGCTGATGGTGCGTCCCGACTCCAGGTTCAAGTCGGTGAAGGACATCGTTGCTGCCGCCAAGGCCAACCCCGGCAACCTCACGTTCGCCTCCGGCGGCCTGGGCGGCTCGCACCACCTTTCGGGCGAGCTGTTCAAGCAGATCGCGGGCATCGACATGACGCACGTGCCCTACAAGGGCGGCTCGCTCGCCACCGTGGACCTGCTGGGCGGCCAGGTGGACATGATGTTCGAGCAGATGTACTCCGCCGCGCCCAACCTGCGCTCGGGCAAGCTGCGCGGCCTGGCCATCACCAGCAAGGTCCGCTCGCCGCTGTTCCCCGACATCCCGACGATGCAGGAAGCCGGCGTGCCGGGCTTCGAGGTGCAGAACTGGCAAGGCCTGATCGGCCCGGCGCACATGCCGCCCGCCATCGTCAAGCTGCTGAACGAGACCTGCAACAAGGCGCTGGCCGATCCCGAGCTGCGCAAGGCGATGCTGGAGCAGGGCAACGAGATCGGCGGCGGCACGCCGGAGCAGTTCGCCGCCTTCGCGAAGTCCGAAGAAGCGCGCTGGGGCAAGGTCGTCAAGGCCGGCCACATCAAGCCCGAATAAGCACGCTCGCTGCCGCGCAAGCGGCAGGCAACAGCTGCAACGGGGCGCCACGGCGCCCCCGTTTTACATGGCGGACCCTTGCGCGCGGCACGGCCTTCGCTACGCTGTGGGCCTCTTGAAGGGAGCCGCCATGCCGCCTCGCCTCACCGCCCAGGACTTCGACCAGGAGCTCCTGGTCCTCTTCGATGCCTACGTGCACGGCAACCTGGACCGGCGCGGCTTCCTCGACAAGGCACAACGTTTCGCCAAGGCCGGTGTCACGGCCGCGGGCCTGCTCGCGGCGTTGAGCCCCGACTTCGCCGCGGGCCAGCAGGTGCGACCCGACGACGCACGCGTGAAGACGCAGTGGATCACCGTGCCCTCGCCCGCGGGCTACGGCAACATCCGCGGCTATCTCGCGCGCCCTGCCGCGGCCGGCAATGCGCGGCTGCCGGAGGTGCTGGTGATCCACGAGAACCGCGGCCTCAATCCCCACATCGAGGACATCGCGCGACGGCTCGCGCTCGACGGCTTCATGGCCTTCGCGCCCGACGCACTGACGCCCCTGGGAGGCTACCCGGGCGACGAGGACAAGGCGCGCGAGGCCTTCGCCACGCTGGACCAGGGCAAGACGCACGCCGACTTCCTCGCTGCAGCGGCTTGGCTGCGCGCGCGCCCCGACGGCAACGGCCGCATGGGGGCGGTGGGCTTCTGCTACGGCGGCGGCATCGTGCACTGGCTGGCCACGCAGCTGCCGGATCTCGCGGCCGCCGTGCCCTTCTACGGCAACACGCCGCCGCCGGCCGATGCGGTCAAGGTGAAGGCACCGTTGCTGGTGAACCTGGCCGGCACCGACGAGCGCATCAACGCGGCGTGGCCCGCGTACGAGGCGGCACTCAAGGCGGCAGGAGTGAAGTACACCGTCTACCAGTACGCCGGCACGCAGCACGGCTTCAACAACGACACGACGCCGCGCTACGACGCAGCGGCAGCGAAGCTGGCGTGGGACCGCACGATCGCGTTCTTCCGGAGCAACCTGGGGGCGGGTTGAAGGGCGGGAAGCTCTTGAGGTACTCCCCCATCCGGGAGTCGCGGGAGATGCCGCCTCTGGCCCGGACCAGGACGGGGCAGCCCGCCCTGGTCCTGCGTTGTGGCCATGGAGAAAAGGGCCCCGCAGGGCCCCTCTCGATGGCAACGCGCTTTGCTTACGCCGGCTGCGCAGCCTTCGCCCGCACGGTCTTCGCCTTCCGCGAGACGGTCTCCTTGCGCAGCAGAACCCACGACAGCGCCGGGATCAGCACCACCGCGCCGACCATGTTCCACAGGAACATGAACGCGAGCAGGATGCCCATGTCGGCCTGGAACTTGATGGGCGAGAAGGCCCAGGTCACCACGCCCACGGCGAGCGTCACGCCCACCAGCACCACGACGCGGCCCGTGAACTCCAGCGCGCGCTTGTAGGCGACGGCCAGCGAGGCGCCCTGGCGCTGCTGCGCGAGCTGCACGGACAGCAGGTACAGCGCGTAGTCGACGCCGATGCCCACGCCCAGCGCGATCACCGGCAGCGTCGCGACCTTCACGCCTATGCCCAGCGCCACCATCAGGCCTTCGCACAGCACCGACGTGATCACCAGCGGCACCACGGCGACGACGACGGCGCGCCAGCTGCGGAAGGTGATGAAGCACAGCAGGATCACCGCGCCGTACACGAGCAGCAGCATCTCGTCCCAGGCCTTGCGCACCACGATGTTGGTGGCGGCCTCGATGCCCGCGCTGCCCGCGGCCAGCAGGAAGACACGGTCCTGCGTGGAGTGCGCCTTGGCGAACTGGTCGGCCACGGCGACGACGCGGTCCAGCGTCTCGGCGCGGTGGTCGGACAGGTACGCGATCACCGGCATCACCGAGCAGTCGGTGTTGAACAGGTCGGGGTTGTTCACGCTCGCCTGCTGCGCGCCGTAGTTCAGCACGTCCTGGTTGCGCGCGATCGTCAGCCACTTCGGGCTGCCTTCGTTGCTGCCCGCCGTGATCTGCCGCACGGCGTTGGTCAGCGCCACCGTCGTTTGCACGCCCGGCACCTGCTGCAGGTCCCATGCGAGGCGATCGGCCTCGACCAGGGTCGCGTATTGCAGGCACCCCTCCTTGGGCGTCTTGACGATGACGGCAAAGGTGTCGCTCGACAGGCTGTAGTGCGCGGTGATGTAGGCGTTGTCGCGGTTGTAGCGCGAGTCGGCCCGCAGTTCGGGCGCACCCGGATCGAGGTCGCCGATCTTCAGGTGCGTGCTGGCGACGTAGCCGACGCCGGTCAGCAGCGCGGCGCCGACCAGCGCGCCGATCGCGTAGCGCGGTTGCACGAACTTCTCGATCAGCACGAACAGCTTGTGCAGCGCGCCGCCGTCCTCCGTGCGCAGGCTGCGCTCGGCGGCCTTCGGGGTCACGCCCACATAGGACAGCAGCACCGGCAGCAGGATCAGGTTGGTGAAGATCAGCACCGCGACGCCCATCGAAGCGGCCAGCGCCAGTTCGCGGATCACGGGGATGTCGATCACCATCAGCACGCCGAAGCCCACGGCGTCGGCCAGCAGCGCGGTGAGGCCCGCCAGGAACAGGCGGCGGAAGGTGAAGCGCGCGGCGACCAGCTTCTCGGCGCCGCGGCCTATGTCCTGCATGATGCCGTTCATCTTCTGCGCGCCATGGCTCACGCCGATGGCGAACACCAGGAAGGGCACGAGGATGGAGTACGGGTCCAGCTCGAAGCCGAACAGCGCGACCAGTCCCAGCTGCCACACGACGGCGGCCAGCGAACAGGCGATCACCAGCAGCGTGCTGCGCACGCAGCGCGTGTAGGCGTAGATGATGGCCGCGGCGATCAGCGCCGCCAGCACGAAGTACAGCGACACCTGCATCAGGCCGTCGATCAGGTCACCCACCAGCTTCGCGAAGCCCGTGACGTGCAGCTTCACCGGCGCCTGGTCGCCCATGGCGTCGTAGCGGGCGCGGATCTCCTCGATCGAATGCGACAGCGCGCGGTAGTCCAGGCGCTTGCCGCCGCTCGGATCCTGGTCCAGCAGGGGCAGCACGATCATGCTGGAGCGGAAGTCCTCGCCCACCATGTTGCCCACGAGGTTGGCGCGCGCGATGTTGGCGCGCAGCTGGTCGGTCGTCGCGGGCGAGCCGTTGAAGTTGTCCGGCATCACCGGGCCGCCGCGGAAGCCTTCTTCCGTCACTTCGGTCCAGCGCACGCCGGGCGCCCACAGCGACTTCATCCAAGCGCGGTCGACGCCGGGCGTGAGGAACAGTTCGTCGTGGATCTTCTTCAGCGCGTCCTGGTAGCGCGGGTCGTAGATGGTGCCGTGCGGGTTCTCCACCACGATGCGCAGCGAATTGCCCAGGCCGCGCAGCTCGCCCCGGTTGTCCAGGTAGTTCTGGATGTACGGGTGGCCGCGCGGGATCATCTTGTCGAAGCTCGCGTTGAGCGTCAGGCGCATCGCGGCGGACACCGCGAAGACGATCGTGAGCAGCAGGCACACCACCAGCACGACGCGGCGGTTGTTGAAGACCAGCCGCTCCAGGCGCGAGCCGGAAGCGGGGTCGAAGGCCGAGGCGCCGCCGGCAGGCAGCACCTCCGCCGGCGAGGCGGAAACATGCATGGAATTTCTCCTGGGGACGGGCGTCAGGGCAGCGGCTGCGCCTGCACGCCGCGCGGGCCGGCGACCAGCACGCGACCGGGCGCCACGCCCAGCACCGCGGCGGCGGGGAAGGGGCGCTCGAGGGGGACGGGCACGAAGTGCGCGCCGTCGTCCTGGCTGGCCAGCAGGTGGCCCGCCTGGCTGGCCAGCAGCATGCGGCCGTTCGCGTCAACCGCGCTCGCCGTGATGCCGACCTGCAGGTTCGTGGGAATGGCTTGCCAGCTCGCGCCGCCGTCGGTGCTGCGCAGCACGTTGCCGCGCAGGCCGTGCACGACCACCGCGCGCTCGTTGCCGGTCACGCCGAACAGCGTGCCCTGGTAAGGCAGCGGCACCGCCGCGAAGCGGCCGCTGGAACGATCGAGCTTCAGCAGCGTGCCCTGCTCGCCCGCGATCCACAGCTGGCCCGCGATCGCGCGCACCGCGTACAGGTGCATCTTCTTCGGGTTGTCGGCGGCATCCTGCGCGGACTGCCAGTGCGCCCCGCCGTCGGCGGTTTCCAGCAGCGTGCCGAACGCGCCGACCGCATAACCTTGGTGTTCGTCCTGGAACCAGACGTCCAGCAGCGGAACATCGGCCGTGTCGGGCCGCCCGTCACGCTGGCGCGTCCAGGTCTTGCCGCCATCGGCGGTGTGCAGGATCACGCCGTCGTGGCCTACCGCCCAGCCCAGCGCGGGCGTGGGGAAGTGGACCGCGACCAGGTCCGAACTCACGGGCACCTGCGCCTGCTGCCAGTGCGCGCCGCGGTCGTCGGACCAGAGAATGTGGCCGCGCTGGCCGACCGCGACGATGCGGTCGCCGGCGCTGGCGAGGCCATTGAGGAGCCCGCGTGCCGCGAGCGGGCTGGCGAGGGCCGGGGAATCGAGCACGTCGACCCAGCCCTGCACCGCGCCGGTGGCCGCCGCGCCCGCCAGCGCAGTGCCGGCGGCCAGGGCCCAGAGGAAGTGGCGCATTTTCATTCGCGAAGCTCCATCAGGCCCGGGGATCAGCGGATGCCGGCGCCGGCCAGCGAATCCGCCGTCCACTCACGCTCGGGCAGCGCCTTGACCTGGCGCATGCCACCGGTCTCGGCGATGAAGCCGGTCAGCGAGTAGACGCGGGACACCAGGTCGAAGTGGCCGAACATGTCCGTGTAGGGCGCGGGCACGTCGTAGCTGGGCGTCATGTACGCGAAGCCGGTGCGCCACAGCTGGCCGCGCGCGTCGTACTCGTCGCTCGCCAGGGCCGCCCACGAATCCTCGTCCAGGTAGAACGTGCGCTTGCTGTACACGTGGCGCTTGCCTTCCTTCAGCGTCGCCTCGACCACCCACACGCGGTGCAATTCCCAGCGCACGTCGTCCGGGTTCAGGTGGTTGGGCTTCAACAGGTCGTCCTGCTTGGAGCCGTACACCGCCTTGTAGTCGTTGTAGGGGACGAACATCTCCTTCTTGCCCACGAGCTTGAAGTTGAAGCGGTCCATGGAACCGTTGAAGATGAACGTGTCGTCGAACGTCGTCGCGCCGGCCGTGCCGGGGTTGGGCGTGTCGAACGCGAGGTCGGGAGCGACCTTCACGCGACGCTGGCCGGGCAGGTAGGCCCAGGCGCGGCGGTCCTTGGTGCCGAGGTCGAGCGGATCGACCAGCAGCAGGGCCTCGCCGGCGCGGCGCGCGGGCGCCGTGTACGAGAGCTTCAGGCGCCAGTAGATGTCGGCGTCGGCCTTGTTCGGATCCCAGAACGGATATTCCTGCACGCTCTGGCCTTCGGTCGCGAGCGCCGTGTGGCCGTTCGCGTCGACGTTCAGGTTGCGGTACTTCGACTCGTACGCGGGACCGTTGAAGCGCACCAGGTGGTTCCACATCGCTTCGTTGCCGGTCTTGGGGATAGGGAACGGGAAGCCGGCGTGCGCGCCTTCCATGGACAGGCCGTTGTTGGTCGTCTTCGCGCGGACCGCGTTCTTCTCGGTGTTGTCGGTGACGTACTTCGGGAAGGCGACGCTGCGATGCGTGGGATACACGTCGACGCGGAAGTCCGGGTACTTCTGAATCAGCGCCTTGGTGCCTTCGGTGAGCCTGTCACCGAACTGCGCCATGTTCCTGGCGTCGATCGAGACCTTGGGCTTCTCCGACGCGAACGGGTCGGGACGCAGGCCGTCGCCGGCCTTGAAGGCCGCGGGCGCCGTGGTCAGGCCCCCGGTGTACGCGGGGATGGAGCCGTCCTTGTTGCCGGCCTTCTCCGCGCCGATGGGCGTGAGGGTGGTGCCCAGGGCCTTGGCTTCCTCTGGGGTGACTGCGGCGTGCGCAGCGAGCGTGCCAATCGCTGCGAGCACCGACAGGGCGATGCGATGGGGAAACTGCATGGAATTGTCTCCGTTAGAACGTGGTCTTGAAGGTGAGGCTGACGAAGCCGCGGTCCTTCAGGTAGGTGGTCAGGCCGTTGACGGACGTGACGGCGGTGCCGTTGTCGCGGTAGCGGCCGACGTAGTCGATGTACTTGAGGTCGAAGCGGTACTTCTGCTGCACGTCGGCAGCGAGGCCGATGCTGTAGTTGCCCAGGCCTTCGTTGCCGCCGAAGGTGACGGCGGAGTTGCCGTACAGGCCAACGGCATAGGACATCGGAGCGGAGAGGTCCACGCCGGGGTACACCTGGTACCACGTGGGCGTGAAGGCGATGCTGGTACCAACATAGTCCTTTGTCGCGCAGCCGTCCCACTTGTCCTTGGCGGGAGTAGTGGCTGTGGCGGCACAGGGGGCGAAGCCCACGGCGTTGAACAGGTTGGCGCCGCTGCGGACCTTGGACCACTCGGACCATTGCAATTCGGCGGCCCACACGGCGGCGTCGAAGATAGGCGTCTTGGGGACGGTGCCGGTGGCGTTCACCAGCGCGTGCCAGGTGTCGCCGCGCGGGCCCTTGGTGTCACCCGAGTCGGGCAGACCCGGCGCGGAACCCAGCACCTGCGCGCTCAGCGGCGTGTTGTGGCGCGTGGAGATCTCCGAGCCGAAGCTGATGCCCGCGATGTTCTTTGCGAAGCTCACGCCGAACAGGTCGATGCCGTCGGCATAGATCATGTTGTACTGGCTGGTGCTGGCGGCACCCGCATGCGTGAGCAGCACCTGCGGCAGCTTGTCGGCGTAGCGGCGGTAGTAGAAGCCGACCGTGCCGCCTTCCAGCTGCTTGGGGCTCCAGCGCGCGGACAGGCCGAACTCGCCATGCTGCGGCGGGTTGGACGGGTCGCCGCGGTAGGCGAAGCCGGCGGCCGCGGACAGGAACTGGCGATCGGGGCCGTTGAACGCGAAGTCCACGGGGCCCAGGTAGGTGCCGCCTTCGGGATAGCGCGCCGATTCCCACTGCAGCAGGTACTGGCCGGCGAGCGACAGCGTGTCGGTCACCTGCGCCTGGGCGGAGACCTGGTTCAGCGGACGGAACAGTTCCTTGGCTTCCACGCCCGGCGTGGCGAAGCCCTTCTGCAGGTCCAGCGAGTTCTGCGCGTACGCCACCGAGTGCATGTGGCCGCCCAGGAACAGCGACTCGCCCCAGTACAGCGTGTGGCGGCCGGCCTTCAGTTGCACCGGCACGTCGCCGACGTCGAAGCCGGTGAAGGCGAACGCGTCCAGGATTTCACCCGAGGGACCCTGGTAGAGGCGGTCCACCAGCGGGCTGTACTGGTTGTTGACGTAGCTGGGGATGCCGTTCAGGGGCGGGTTGGGATTGCTCTTGCTCGTGTCGCCGTAGGCAGCGTCGTACCAGCCGGCGGCGCTCACGCGGAAGCCATGCTGCTTGCGCCACACCACGTCCAGCTCGGACAGCAGGTCCAGGCGGTTCGCGACGGCCTGGCCCTTGTTGAAGCTGTAGTCGCCCTCGTCGGCCAGCACGGAGTTCCCGATCTTGCTGTCGCGGTTCTGGGCCCGCACGGCGTAGTTGTAGCGGACCGTGTTGTCCCAGCGCACGTTGAGGTCCGTGTTGCTGGTGTCGATCTCGAACGCGCGGGCGTTGCCGAAACAGGCCAGCAGCACGCCGGTGGCGACGGCGGTCAGGGCGGCGCCGCCGCGCGGTGCGCGCGACTGCGGCGTGGAATGGGATCGGGTCACTCTTTCTCCTCGGGATGATTTGAATGCCGGCGATGCGGGCCGCCGGTTCGGATGCACGGGTCGGATTCTTGAAAAACAAGCCCCCGCCAACCCCCCTCTTGTGTGGGGGTGTGTGGTTCGGCTCCCCCTAGGGTTTCACCCGAGCGCGAGGCGCGCCGCGCTGCCTACGCGTGCACGCGCGCGCGTGCTGGCGACGGGCTGTGGGAATCGACAGGGTGGGATGGCGACGCGCCGCGCGTCAGCTCAATCCCACTCGGGCCGCAGCGTGAAGCGCGCGGTGAGCGTCTCGCGCGGAGCGAGGCGCGCGCCACCGAGCGCGGCGTGGCCGTATTGCGGCAGCAGGTTGAGCCAGTCGGTGCACTGGCTCACTGGCTCGGCGCAGAAGTACGCGTAGCCCCTCGGGCAGTACAGCACGAAGTAGTCCAGCGGCGGCTCGGCCTCCATCGTGAGCGCGCGCGCGGGGCCGTGCACGTCGGCGGGCCATTCGATGCGCGTGGAGCGCCGCCAGCCGGTGAAGTTGTTGTCCAGGTCCAGCGTCGCCAGTTCCACGCCGCGGCGCAGCGCGTCGACCGCGCCCCCGCGCTCCAGGCGCAAGGGCATCACCTCGTCGTCGCTGGCCCACATCGCGTCGACCGGACTCGTGACCCGCGTGCCCGGGGAGTGCGGAAAATAAGGATGGTGACCCAGGCCCACGGGCATGGCCACGCCGTCTTCGTTGGTCACGCCGATGGTGACCGCCAGCACGCGCTCGTGCAACGCGAATTGCTGGCGTGCCGAGAAGCGCCAGGGCCATGACGCGTCGGCTTCGTGCACAAAGGAGAGCGAGGCCTGCGCGTCGCCCGCCGATTCGACCTGCCACGGCAGCAGCCAGCCCAGGCCATGCAGCGGATGCGGCGAATCCGCGGCGGGATGGTTGGGGGGCATGCGGATGCCGCGGCCTTCGAAATCCGCGCGCCCGTTGCGGATGCGATTGCAGAAAGGCAGCAGGGGGAAGCTGGCCATGTCGAGGGGATTGGCATTCGCCAGCCCCGTGGCGGTGGCGGGCCGCAACCAATGGACCTCGCGCAGGCCGCGGCCTTCACGCCAGCGGCGCGTGAAGGCCGCGATGGATCCACCCACGCGCGGCGCGAGCACGGCCTGCAGTTCGCCGGCGCTCAGCACCAGCAGCGTGGAAGGGTCCTGCCCGTGGTCGTTCATCTTGCGGTCCGGCATGAAGGACGTGCATGCTGGCATCGCCGGCGCGCGCGCGCAAGGCCGGGCGATGCGCGGGGCGGAGTCCCGTGCTCAGTCCAGCGCGAAGGCGGCGCGGAAGGCCGAGCAGAACGCGGCGCTGCCGCTCACCGTCAGCGTGAGCGTGATGCGCGGGGAGTCGTCGTGCGCCTCGTGCAGCTCGAGCTGGGCCGCGCCCGGCACGTAGCGCACATCCAGCGGCGTCGCGATTTCGCGCACGCCGTGCAGCGCGTAGTCCCACTCGCCTCCCTCGTCCAGCGCCGCGGCCGGACCGAAGCGCCGCTCGGCCCAGTCGAGCACGCGCAGCACCTCCGCCTGCAGCGCGGGCCACTGCGGCGGAGCGGCCGCGGCCATGGCGTCGAAGCTTCCTTCGCCGTGCGCGTCGCCGCTGAATTCGAAGTCGAGCCAGGACAGGTCCATGGACCCCATCATAGGAGCCGGTTACAGCAGGCGACAAAGGCACGCGCGCGCGGGCGAATGCTGCTAGTTTGGCGATGCGCCCGATGCAGGCGCCAAGCCCAGGGAGACTCGCCATGGACACCAACCTGCTGCTGACGATCGCCATCCTGCTGCTGCTCGCGGTGATCGGCCTTGCCGTGCTCACGCGCCGCCAGCGCTCGCAGCGCCTGGCAAGGCGTTTCGGACCGGAGTACGAGCGCACGGTGGCGCGCGCGGGCAGCCGCTCGCAAGCCGAGGCGGAACTGCGCGCGCGCGAGAAGCGCAGGGACAAGCTCGAGATCCTGTCGCTGGCGCCCCACGAGGCGCAGCGCTTCCGCATGGAATGGCAGGCCGTGCAGGCGCGCTTCGTGGACAGCCCCCGCACCGCGGTCGCCGAGGCGGACCTGCTGGTGCGCGACGTGATGATGCGCCGTGGCTACCCGCTGGGCGACTTCGACGCGCGCGCCGCGGACCTGTCGGTGGACCACCCGCTGGTGGTGGAGCACTACCGGGCAGCGCACGCCATCGCGCTGCAGGACCTGCATGGTGAAGCCGACACCGAAGCATTGCGGCAGGCGCTGGTGCATTACCGCGTGCTGTCGACGAGTTGCTGCGCGGGGCGCCGGCGCGGCGCGGCGCCGAGGACCGGCCCGCCGAGAAGATCCGCGGCGGCCTGCTGCCGCCGGAGCGCGCCATGGCCAGCGAGCGCGCGGCCACCCGCGAGCGCGAGCGGCACAAGGAACGCTAGCCGCGCGCGCCAGCGGCTAGAAGCGGGTCGACACGCTGCCGTCCAGGCGGGCGGCAATCAGCTCCATCAGCCGTTCCATGTCCACGGGCTTGACCAGGTGCCGGTCGAACCCGGCTTCCCGCGCGCGCTCCTGGTCCTGGGGCTGCCCCCAGCCGGTGAGCGCCACCAGCGTGCGCGTCCCGCCTCCGGGCTGCTGGCGGATCAGGCGGCAGGCCTCGTAGCCGTTCATGCGCGGCATGCCGATGTCCAGAACCACCAGCTCGGGGTCGAACTCCTGCACCGCCGCGATCGCCGCTTCGCCGTCGTTCACGTGGCGCACGCTGTGTCCCAGGGACTCCAGCAGGATGGACAGGGTTTCGGCGGCGTCTGCGTTGTCGTCCGCCACCAGGATGCGCAGGCTGCCGGCAGGCAGCGCCGACGCCGACGCTCCCGGCGTCGCGGCCGGTGCCTCCTCGCGCGGCGCGGCCGTCACCAGCGGCAGGCGCACCGTGAACACGCTGCCCTTGCCTTCGCCTTCGCTGCTGGCGGTGACGATGCCGCCGTGCAGCTCCACCAGCTTGCGCGTCAGCGACAGGCCGATGCCCAGGCCGCCGCGCGCGCGGGAGAGCGCGGGCTCTTCCTGCGAGAACATCTCGAACACCTGTTCCAGCCGGCGCGGCGAGATGCCGATGCCGCTGTCGCGGAAGGACACGAGTGCGGTCGCGCCCTCGCCCGCCAGGCGCACCTCGATCTGGCCGCCGGGGTCGGTGTACTTGGCCGCGTTGCTCAGGAGGTTCATGAAAGCCTGCGCGAGGCGTGCGCGATCCGCATGGACCATGAGCTTCACGGCCGGCGGCAGCAGCGTCAGCTTGTGCCCGGAGCCGTCGATCTGCGGCTGGATGGTTTCCAGCGCGTCGGCCAGCACCTGTTCCAGCGGCAGCAGCTCGCGCCGCAATTCGATGCGGCCCTGGCCGATGCGGCTCACGTCCATGAGGTCGTCGATCAGCCGCCCCATGAGGCTCACCTGCCGGTCGATCAGCTCCGAGGCCCAGTGCACGTCGGCCGTGGCAGGGCCGCGCAGCTTGAGGAAATGCACGGCGTTGCGCACGGGCGCGAGCGGGTTGCGCAGCTCGTGCGCCAGCGTCGCCAGGAATTCGTCCTTGCGGCGGCTCGCCTCCAGCAGCCGCGCCTCGCTCTCGCGCAAGGCGGCGGTGCGTTCGGTGACACGCTGGTCCAGCGAGGCATTGAGCTCCGAGAGGCTCTCCTCGGCGCGCCGGCGCTCCGCCACTTCCGCGACCAGCTGGCGATTGGCCTCCGCCAGCTCGCGCTCCTTGCGATGCAGCTCCGCGAACACGGCGACCTTGGAGCGCAGCACCGGCGGGTTCACCGGCTTTTGCAGGTAGTCGACCGCGCCGCTGCCGTAGCCCTCCAGGACGTGCTGGTCGTCGTGGAAGTAGGCAGTAAGGAAGACGATGGGAATGCGCGCCGTCTTCCTGCGCTGCTTGATCATCTGCGCCAGCTCGAAGCCGCTCATGCCGGGCATCTGCACGTCCAGCACCAGCAGCGCATAGTCGTCGCTGACCAGCCGCAGCAGCGCCTCGTCGCCCGAGGTCGCGCGGATCAGGCGATAGCCCGGGTCGTCCAGGATGGACTCGAGCACCGCGAGGTTCCTGGGCTCGTCGTCGACGAGCAGGATGTTGACTTGGTCCGGCGAGTTCATGGCCATCTCAGCGGAACAGCCAGACCCGCATCAGCGACAGCAGCTGGTCGGTGTTGACGGGCTTGGAGATGTAGTCGCTGGCGCCTGCCTCCAGGCACTTCTCGCGGTCGCCCTTCATGGCCTTCGCGGTCAGCGCCAGGATGGGCAAGGTGCGGAAGGCCGCGTCCTTGCGGATCTCGCGCATGGTCTCGTAGCCATCCATCTCCGGCATCATGATGTCCATCAGCACCATCTCGAGGTCGGGCGTCTGCTTGAGGATCTCGATGGCCTGCCGGCCGTTGGTGGCGCTGATCACCTCCACCTCGTGGTTTTCCAGCAGGGAGGTGAGCGCGAAGATGTTGCGCGCGTCGTCGTCCACCACCAGCACCTTGCGACCCCGCAGCACCTCCGAGGAGTTGTGCAGGCGATCGAGCATGGCCTGCTTCTCGGGCGGCAGCTGCGTGACCACGCGGTGCAGGAACAGCGCCGTCTCGTCCAGCAGCCGCTCGGGCGACTGCACGTCCTTCAGCACGATGCTCTTGGCCATGGTGTGCAGCCGGTCCTGCTCGGCCCCGGAGAGATCCTTGCCGGTGAAGACGACCACGGGCACGGCGGACAGCTGCGGCTCGGAGCGCATGGTCTCCAGCAGCTCGAAGCCCGTCATGTCCGGCAGGCGCAGGTCCAGCACCACGCAGTCGAAAGCCTGCTTGCGCATCGCGACGAGCGCCGCGTCGCCGCTGCCCGCCGTCGCGATGTCGATGTCGTCGTAGCCCAGGAGTTCCACCACGGCATCGCGCTCGACGTCGTTGTCCTCCACCACCAGCAGGCGCTTGGTGCGCGGCTGCGTGAAGTCCTTCAGGCGGTCGAAGGCCGCTTCCAGTCCGGTGGTGGTGGGCTCCTTCAGCAGGTAGTTGAAGGCGCCGTGCGACAGGCCGTGCTGGCGCTCTTCTTCCAGCGTGACGATCTGCACGGGGATGTGGCGCAGGGCCGGGTCCAGCTTCAGCTGGTTCAGCACCGTCCAGCCCAGCATGTCGGGCAGGAAGATGTCGAGCGAGACCGCCGTCGGCAGGTACTGGCGCGCCAGCGACAGGCCGATGGCGCCCTTGTTCGCGACCAGGCCCTTGAAGCCCTTGTCGCGTGCCAGGCCCAGCAGGATGCGCGCGTAGTGCGGGTCGTCCTCGATCACCAGCAGCACGGGGTCGCCGGGCTGGATGGTCTCGCGGTCGTCCGCGACGTGCTCCTCGCGCGCGACCGGCAGCGTGATGACGGTGTTCTCCGGCTGCTTGGACTTGCGCGCGTTCACCGTGGCCGGCTCCGGGCCCGCGTAGTGCAGCGGCAGGTACAGCGTGAAGGTGCTGCCCTGTCCCGGGACGGACTGCAGCTTGATCTCGCCACCGAGCAGCAGCGCCAGTTCGCGCGAGATCGCCAGGCCCAGGCCCGTGCCGCCGTACTTGCGCGAGGTGCCGGCGTCCGCCTGCTGGAACGCCTCGAAGATCAGCCGCTGCTTCTCCGGCGGCACGCCGATGCCGGAGTCTTCCACCGCGAAGGCGATCACGTGCTGGGTCTGCGACAGCACCGGATGGTCGGGGCTGAAGCCCGACGTGGCCTGGCTCACGCGGACCTCGACATGTCCATGGGCCGTGAACTTCACCGCGTTGGACAGCAGGTTCTTCAGGATCTGCTGCAGGCGCTTGGGGTCGCTCTCCATGGTGCGCGGCAGGTCCTCCGCGAACTTCAGGTGCAGCGGCAGGCTCTTCTGCTCGGCGACGTGCCGGAAGTTGCGGTCCAGGCTCTCGCGCAGGCCCTGGAAGGGGATCTCCTCGATGTCCACCGTCACCGTGCCCGACTCGATCTTGGACAGGTCCAGGATGTCGTTGATCAGGTTCAGCAGGTCCGAGCCCGAGGAGTTGATGTTGCGCGAGAACTCGACCTGCTTGGTCGTGAGGTTGCCGGCGGTGTTCTCCGCCAGTTGCTGCGACAGGATCAGGATGGAGTTGAGCGGCGTGCGCAGCTCGTGCGACATGTTCGCCAGGAACTCGGACTTGTACTTGGAGGTGAGCGCCAGTTCGGACGCCTTCTCTTCCAGCGCGCGCCGGGCCTGTTCCACTTCCGAGTTCTTGCGCTCCACCTCGGCGTTCTGCTCGGCCAGCAGCCGCGCCTTGTTCTGCAGTTCCTCGTTGGTCTGCTGCAGCTCGGTCTGGCGTGCCTGCAGTTCGACGGTGAGCTGCTGCGACTGCTTGAGCAGGCCTTCGGTCCGCATCGTCGCCTCGATGGTGTTGAACACCGCGCCGATGCCCAGCGCAAGCTGGTCGAGGAAGTTCAGGTTGACCGGCGAGAAGGGCTGCAGCGACGCGAGCTCGATCACCGCCTTGGTCTGGTTCTCGTAGGGCACCGGCAGCACCACCACGCTGACGGTCGATGCCTCGCCGAGGCTGGAGGCGACCTTCACGTAATCCGCCGGCACGTCGGTCAGCAGCACGCGGCGCTTCTGCAGCGCGCACTCGCCGACCAGGCCCTCGCCGACGCGCACGGTGTCGGATACCTTCACGCGGCCGGACTCGGCATAGGTCGCCAGCACCACCAGGTCGTTGTTGCTCGCATCGCCGAGGTTGTTGTGGTAGATGCTGCCCTGGTGCGCGTTCACCAACGGTGCCAGCTCCGACAGCAGCATCTTGCCGACGGTGTTGAGGTCGCGCTGGCCCTGCAGCATGCCGGTGAAGCGCGCCAGGTTGGTCTTGAGCCAGTCCTGCTCGCGGTTGCTCTCCGTGGTCTCCCGCAGGTTGGAGATCATGGTGTTGATGTTGTCCTTGAGCTCGGACACCTCGCCCTTCGCGTCCACCTTGATCGAGCGCGTGAGGTCGCCCTTGGTCACGGCGGTGGCCACTTCGGCGATCGCGCGCACCTGCGTCGTGAGGTTGGCCGCCAGCAGGTTCACGTTGCCGGTCAGGTCCTTCCAGGTGCCCGCCGCTCCGGGCACGTTGGCCTGGCCGCCCAGTCGCCCGTCCACGCCCACTTCGCGCGCGACGTTGGTCACCTGGTCGGCGAAGGTCGCGAGCGTGTCGGTCATGCCGTTGATGGTGTCGGCCAGCGCCGCCACTTCGCCCTTGGCCTGCACCGTGAGCCGCTGCGTGAGGTTGCCGTTGGCCACGGCGGTCACCACCTTCACGATGCCGCGCACCTGTTCGGTGAGGTTGGACGCCATGAAGTTCACGTTGTCGGTCAGGTCCTTCCAGGTACCGCCCACGCCGCTCACCTGCGCCTGTCCGCCCAGCTTGCCTTCGGTGCCCACCTCGCGCGCCACGCGCGTCACTTCGTTGGCGAAGGAGTTGAGCTGGTCGACCATCGTGTTGATGGTGTTCTTCAGCTCCAGGATCTCGCCCTTCACGTCCACCGTGATCTTGCGGTTCAGGTCGCCGCGCGCCACGGCCGTCGTCACCTCGGCGATGTTGCGCACCTGCGAGGTGAGGTTGGCGCCCATCGTGTTGACCGAGTCGGTCAGGTCCTTCCAGGTGCCGGCCACGCC
>FTHB01000324.1_pt1 | contig 16578 bp, 14 predicted proteins | sample 1640851 | NCBI WGS metagenome assembly FTHB01 (sample SAMEA3914788, study PRJEB12502) | metagenome | biome: forest; material: soil | place: Canada | collected 2011-07-03 | depth 0.1 m
GCCGCGGTAGCGGCCTATGCCGTGCTGCGCGTGCACGACCGGGTCCCCCACGTTCAGTTCGGACAGGTCCTTGATCAGCGCCTCGACGTCGCTGACCTGTTCCTGCTTCTTGCGCCGGCGCGCGGTCGGTGCGCTGGCGAACAGCTCCGTCTCGGTGACGAAGTCGATCGCCTCCTCGGTCCACGCGAAGCCCTCGGCCAGCGCCGCGGTCGCGATGCCCAGCTTCTCCTCGCTCGCCTGGAATTCCGCCAGGCTGTCGAAGGCGGGCAGGGTGAGGTGGCTCGCGCGCAGGAAGTCCAGCAGGCTCTCGCGCCGGCCCGCGCTTTCCGCGAGCACCAGCACGCGGTGCGAGCTGCTCCCCACGTGGTACTTGAAGTTGGCGAGCGGCTCTTCGGCGCCACGGACGACGGCGATGTTGGGGATGCGCCGGAACTCGGCATAGCCTTCTTCCTGCGGCACCGCCTTCAGTGCGAGCTGCGCATGCGCGTTGGCGCGCACGAAGAACTGCTCGGACGACAGGAAGAGGGCGTCGGGCGGCAGCACCGGCCGCTCCGGGTCGCCTTGCACCAGCCGGAAGCGGTCGCGCGTGTCCTGCCAGAAGCGATTGAACGCGGGCTCGAGGTCGCCGTGCAGCACCACCGTGGACTGCTCGCCCAGGTAGTCGAAGACGGTGGCCGTCTCCTCGAAGAACAGCGGCAGGTAGTACTCGATGCCGGCGGTGGCGACGCCGTTGCCCATGTCCTTGTAGATGCGGCTCTTGGTCGGGTCGCCTTCCAGCAATTCGCGCCAGCGGCTGCGAAAGCGCGCCCGCGCGTCGTCGTCCATGGGGAATTCGCGACCGGGCAGCAGCCGCACTTCCGGCACGGGGTAGAGGCTGCGCTGCGTGTCGGGATCGAAGGTGCGGATCGAATCGACCTCGTCGTCGAACAGGTCGACGCGATAGGGCACCGCCGAACCCATGGGAAAGAGGTCGATCAGGCCGCCGCGCACCGCGTATTCGCCGGGGCTCACGACCTGCGTCACATGGTTGTAGCCGGCCAGCGTGAGCTGCGCCTTGAGCCTGGCCTCGTCCAGCTTCTGCTGCACGTGGAAGTGGAAGGTGTAGCCCGCGAGAAACGCCGGCGGCGCCAGCCGGTACAGCGCCGTGCTGGCCGGCACCAGCACCACGTCGGCCTCGCGCTGCAGGATGCGCCACAGCGTGGCGAGCCGCTCGCTGATCAGGTCCTGGTGGGGCGAGAACGTGTCGTAAGGCAGCGTCTCCCAGTCGGGAAACAGGGCGCAGCGCAGCTGCGGCGCGAAGAAGGCGAGCTCGTCCAGCAGGCGCTGCGCATCGTTCGCGTCGGCGGTGACGATCGCGGTGAGCTTGCCTTCCTGCAGTTCGCGCTGGGCCAGGCGCGCGAGCAGCAGCGCGTCCGCCGAGCCGGCGGGGCGCGGCAGCGTCATGCGGCGGCCAGGTTGGAGCTTGGGTAAATCCATCGGGATGAAACGGAAATGCAAAACACCCCCTCGTCACGGACGGGGGGGTGCCTGACGATATTAACCCGGAATGCCGAAGCCGGCCGGCCGCCGAACTGCTGGCCCACTCGTAGTGCGCATACCTGCGACCACGTAGCGGACCGAGGGGGCGCAGGCATAGAATGGTTTGGACGACATGAACGCGAACGCAACTCCTCCCCGCTATTTCGCACTCATCCCCTGCGCCGGCAACGGCAGCCGAGCCGGCACGGCAGGGCCCAAGCAGTACGAACGCGTGGCTGGCCAGCCCATGGTCTGGCACACGCTGTCGGCCTTCGCCGGCGTCAAGCGCATCGCGCGCACGCTGGTGGTGGTCGCGCCGACCGACGGATTCTTCGAGCGCAACCCGACAACCTCGGCCTTGGTGGTGCCCGTCGGCGGAGCGACGCGCGCGCAGAGCGTGGCCAACGGCCTGCGCGAGCTGCGCCGGGTGGGCGCCGTCGACAACGACTGGGTGCTGGTGCACGATGCGGCGCGCTGCCTGATCACGCCGCAGCTGATCGATCGCCTCATCGACGCGTGCAGCGGCGACGAGGTCGGCGGCCTGCTGGCGCATCCCTTGCCCGACACGCTCAAGATCGAAGAGAACGGGCGCGTCGCATCCACCGTGGAGCGCGATCGCAAGTGGCAGGCGCAGACGCCGCAGATGTTCCGCGTGGGCATGCTGCGCCAGGCGCTGGAAGGCGCGGGCGACCGCATCACCGACGAATCGGGCGCCATCGAGGCCATGGGCCTGAAGCCGATGCTGGTGGAAGCCGGCGCGCAGAACTTCAAGGTCACCTACCCCGAAGACTTCGCGATGGCGGAGGCCGTGCTCCGCAACCGCCGCTGATGCAGCTGCGCATCGGCGAGGGCTGGGACACGCACGCGCTGGTACCCGGCCGCAAGCTGGTGCTGGGCGGCGTCGAGATTCCCCATGAGCGCGGCCTGCTCGGGCACTCCGATGCCGACGCCTTGCTGCACGCGATCACCGACGCGGTGCTGGGTGCCGCGGGCCTGGGCGACATCGGCCGCCACTTTCCCGACACCGACGAACGCTTTCGCGGCGCCGATTCCATCGTTCTGCTGAAGGAAGCGGTGGCGCGCGCGCGGCAGGCGGGCTGGTCCATCGTGAACATCGACAGCACGATCGTCGCGCAGGCGCCCAGGCTCGCGCCGCACATCGACGCCATGCGCACGCGCATCGCGCAGGCGCTGGAGTTCGCGCCGGCGCAGGTCAACGTGAAGGCCAAGACGGCGGAGAAGCTCGGTCCCGTGGGCATGGGCCAGAGCATCGAGGCGCGCGCGGTCGTCCTGCTGACGGGCGCGACGAAGTAGGCGGCGACGGCGGCGGGCGCTGCCCGCGCGTCCGCGGCTAGGCTGTCGGCGTCTCGAAGGGCTCGGGCATCTTGCTGGGCCTGGGTTCGCGGTCCCCCGTGCCCGGCACCGGCGGCATCTGCCGCGGACGCTGCAGCTTGATGTGCGCGGCCAGTCCCCCCGAGGTGGTGTTGGCCAGCGCGAAGATGCCGCCCATGCGTTGGACGGTCTTGTCGACGATGGCGAGGCCCAGGCCCGCTCCGGTCGCGGCGGTCCGCGCCGCATCGCCGCGGAAGAAGGGCTTCACGAGGTTGGGCAGCGCTTCGGGCGAAACGCCCATGCCGTGGTCGCGGACCTTCAGCAGCACCCATTCGTTGCGCGCGCGGGCGGCGATGTCCACCAGCGCCACGCCGGTCTCTGGCGTCTTGCCGTAGCGGCGCGCATTCTCGAGCAGGTTGGACACCACGCGGGCCAGTTCCACCTCGTCGGCCAGGACCTGCAGGTTGCGCGGCATGTCGAGGTTCACCTTGATGTCGCCGTGGTCCTCGATCGCATACATGCACGCCTCGATCACGTCGTTGAGCACCACGGGCTTGAGCTCCGCGTGGTCCGGGCGCGCGTAGTCGAGGAACTTGTCGATGATCGCGTCGAGCTGGTCGATGTCCGCGGCCATGTGTTCGCGCGCGTCCGCATCGACCACGCTCATCTCGGTTTCCAGGCGCAGGCGGGCGAGCGGCGTGCGCAGGTCATGCGAGATGCCGGCGAGCATCACCGCGCGGTCCTGCTCGATCTTGGCGAGCTGCTGCGCCATGCGGTTGAAGCCGATGTTGACCTCGCGGATCTCGCTGGTCACCGCCTTCTCGTCGAGGCGGCTGGCGTCGAAGTCGCCGTCGCGCACGCGGCTGGCCGCGAACGACAGTTGCTTGAGCGGGCGGTTGATCAGCCGCGCGATCACCGCCGCGCCCGCGAGCGACAGCGCCGCCGCCGTGATCAGCCACACCAGCCAGGTCTTGCCGCCGACCTGCGAGAACTTGTTCCGATCGAGCAGCATCCAGTAGTCGTCGCGGTCGATCTTGAAGCCGATCCACAGGCCTTCTTCGTTGTTGACGCTGCTGGCCATGAGCGTGCCGCTGCCCAGGCGGCCCACCAGTTCATCGACGATGCGCCGGTCCATGGCGCTGCCGGTCAGCGGAGCGAACCGGTCCTTGGGCTCGCGCGGCAGGATGCGCACGCCTTCCTGGTCGGCCAGGGTCTTGATCAGCGAGACGCGCGCGATGGGATCGGCGTGCACGAGCGCCGCGCGGCTGAGGTTCACGAGCGACGCGATCTGCTGCGCCGTCTGCACGGCGCGCGGCTCGAACTCCAGTGCGCGGAAGGTCTGCAGCCACGCGACGATCGAGCCGATCAGCAGCAGCGACAAGAGGAAAAAGGTGCGCCAGAAGAGTGACAGCCCGAGGCGGGGCCGCATCTCCAGGGGCGCTGGTGCGGTTTCCAGCGGGGCGGGACTGGTGGCTTCGAGTTGGGTCATGACTGCGCGATCCTGGGGAGCGGCGGGCCGGAGAGTCCGTCAGGCCCACTCATCCATGGATTGTGGGCGCGCCCGCCTGCCTTGTCATGTCTCCCGGACGCAGCTGTCGCATTTCATTCGCCGCGCGGGCAGGTCAACCCGCGCCGTCCGGCACGAACACGTAGCCCACGCCCCACACCGTCTGGATATAGCGGGGCGAAGCCGGGTCGGCCTCGATCAGCTTGCGCAGGCGCGAGACCTGCACGTCGAGGCTGCGGTCGAAGGGCTCGAACTCGCGGCCGCGGGCCAGTTGCGCCAGCTTCTCGCGCGACAGCGGCTGGCGCGGATGGCGCACCAGGGCCTTGAGCATCGCGAACTCGCCGGTGGTCAGCGGCAGCTCCTCGCCATTCTTGCGCAGCGTGCGGGCGCCCAGGTCGAAGGCGAAGGGCCCGAAGTTCACGACCTCGTTGTCGGAGGAGGGCGCGCCCGGCGCTTCCTGCGCGGGGCGGCGGCGCAGCACCGCGTGGACGCGGGCCAGCAGCTCGCGGGGATTGAAAGGCTTGCCCAGGTAGTCGTCGGCGCCGACTTCCAGGCCCACGATGCGGTCCACGTCCTCGCCCTTGGCGGTCAGCATGATGATGGGCGTGCGGTCGTTGGCCGCGCGCAGCCGGCGGCAGATCGACAGGCCATCCTCGCCCGGCATCATCAGGTCCAGCACGATCAGGTCGGCCGTCTCGCGCAGCATCAGGCGGTTCAGGGCCTTGCCGTCCTCGGCGAGGATCACCTCGAAGCCTTCCTGCGTCAGGTAGCGGCGCAGGAGGTCGCGGATCCGCGCATCGTCGTCCACCACCAGGATCTTGTCGGTCCGAGCTGCTGCTTGCGTCATGGTTCTCCCAAGGCCATTTGTAACAACGACGATTCTGAAGGGCGATGTCGGGGGTTTCGGGTTTTTCCGAGGTGCTTTTTCTGGCTGTTACAAATGTTGCCCTGACCGTGGCGCATTGACAAGAGGCAGGTGAACGCAAGGCAGGCGCGACCGTTCTACTTGGGCATGAAGTACGTTTTCGCGTTGGTGCTGGCGCTGGGAGGTCTCGCGGCGCAGGCCGCGCCGCAGCGGCAGGAGGCACCGAAACCCGAGCCGCCGCGCGACCTGCGCGAGGCCTTGCAGCAATATCATCCCGGCGGCGGCGGCACCCCCGCGCTGCGCCAGCTCACGCCCGAAGAACGCGCGGAGCTGCGGCGGCAGCTCTCGCAGTTCAGGCAGCCACCGTCCGCGAGCCTGGCCGTGCCCACCAAACGAAAGGAACCATGAGAACGATGACGATGCGCCGGCTGCTGGCCACCGCGGGGGTGGCGCTGCTGGCGACCGCCGCAGGCGCCCAGACACTGCCGCCGCCGCAGAACGTGCTGCAGCTGCAGGCGACCGGAACCGTGGAGGTGCAGCAGGACTTGCTGCAGATGAGCCTCAGCGCCGCGCGCGACGGCTCCGATCCGGCCGCGGTGCAGTCCCAGCTGCGCTCCGCCCTCGATGCGGCGCTCACGGAAGCGAAGAAGACGGCACAGGCCGGGCAGATGGACGTGCGCACCGGCAACTTCGCCATCTACCCGCGCCACGGCCGCGACGGCCGCATCAGCGCCTGGACCGGCACGGCGGAACTGGTGCTGGAGGGCCGTGACTTCACGCGCATCACGCAGGCCGCCGCGCGGATCCAGACCATGACGCTCAACGGCGTGAGCTTCGGCCTCAGCCGTGAACAACGGGCCCGCGTCGAAGGCGAGGCGCAGGCGCAGGCGATCGAGCGCTTCCAGTCCCGCGCCACCGAGCTTGCCAAGGCCTTCGGCTTCGGCGGCTACGGCTTGCGCGAAGTGGCGGTCAACACCAACGAGCCTGGCTTTGCGCCGCGCATGCGCATGATGGCCGCGGACGCGCGAGCCGCCGCCCCCGCGGAACCGGTGCCCGTGGAACCGGGGCGCAGCGCGGTGACGGTGACCGTGTCCGGCTCCGTGCAACTGCGTTAGCGGCGCTCCCGCAGGCCCGGTCCAGTCCGACAGGACGCGTGCGATGCGGCGGCTAAGCTTGGCCGCCATGCGTGCCCGCCCGTGTCCTGTCGGTTCGTGCCCTGCGGCGGGAAGGCTGCCGGCGCGATGACGGTGCTGCTGCACCTCTCGGACACGCACTTCGGCACGGAGGAGGCGCCCGTGGTCGCGGCAGTCCAGGCGCTGGCGCGCGAGCACAGGCCCGATGCGCTGGTCCTGAGCGGCGACATCACCCAGCGCGCGCGCAGCGCGCAGTTCGCCGCCGCACGCGCCTTCGTCGACGCCCTGGGCGTCGCGCACGTGCTGGTGCTCCCCGGCAACCACGACATCCCGCTCTACAACCTGGCGGCGCGCCTGTTCTCGCCCTACGGCAAGTACAAGGCCTGCTTCGGCGACGAGCTCGAGCCCGAGCTGGTCCTCCCCGACGTGCTGCTGCTGGGCGTGAACACGACTCGGCCCGAACGGCACAAGGACGGCGAAGTCTCGCGGCGCCAGATCCGGCGCGTCTCGGAGCGCCTGCGGGGCGCGCCGCGCGAGCAGCTGCGCATCGTCGTCACGCACCAGCCCGCATGCGTGATGCGGCCGGAGGACGAGAAGAACCGGCTGCACGGCGGCGAGGAGGCGGTGCAGGCCTGGTCACGCGCGGGCGCCGACCTGGTGCTGGGCGGCCACATCCACCTGCCTTACGTGAGCGACCTGTGCGCGCGCGCGGGGGAGGGCACGCCGCGGGCGATGTACTGCGTCCAGGCCGGCACGGCCTTGTCGCGGCGCGTGCGGCACGGCACGCCGAATTCGCTCAACATGATCCGCTGGGAATCGCCGGCGCCGGGCGAGCCGCGCAAGGTGTGCGTGGAGCGCTGGGACTACGACCTGGCCGACGCCCGCTTCGAGCTCACGCACCCCTACGAGCTGAAGCTGGGCGACTGATTACTGCGCGGCCCAGCCGCCGTCCATGTTCCACGCCACGCCGCGCACGTTCTTGGCGGCGTCGGAGCAGAAGAACACGGCGAGCTCGCCCAGTTCCTCGGGCGTCGTGAACTGCAGCGAGGGTTCCTTCTCGGCCAGCAGCTGCTTCTTGGCTTCCTCGTTGGAGATGCCCATCGCAGCTGCCTTGGCGTCGACCTGCTTTTGCACCAGCGGCGTCAGCACCCAGCCGGGGCAGATCGCGTTGCAGGTGATGCCGGTGGTGGCGTTCTCCAGCGCGGTGACCTTGGTCAGGCCCACGATGCCGTGCTTGGCGGCGACGTAGGCGGCCTTCTCCGCGGAGGCGACCAGGCCGTGCACCGAGGCGACGTTGATGATGCGGCCCCAGTCGGCCTTCTTCATCGCAGGCAGCGCCAGGCGCGTGGCGTGGAAGGCGCTGGAGAGATTGATCGCGATGATCGCGTCCCAGCGCTCGGGCGGGAAGTCCTCGATGCGTGCGACGTGCTGGATGCCGGCGTTGTTCACGAGGATGTCGACGCGCCCGAAGCTTTCGGCGGCGTACTTCATCATGGCTTCGATGTCGCCGGGCTTGCTCATGTCCGCGGCGTGGTAGCCGACCTTCACGCCCAGCGCGGCCACTTCGGCCCTCGGGCCCTCGGCGTCGCCGAAGCCATTGAGCACGATGTTCGCGCCCTGGCGGGCGAGGGCCTTGGCGATGCCGAGGCCGATACCGCTGGTAGAGCCCGTCACGAGGGCGGTCTTGCCTTTCAGCATGGGGTTCTCTCTCCGGGATGATTTAGGATGACGCGGCCGAGCGTACCCGTTTCGGCGCCACCCAGCCATGTCCGTTCCTACGCTGAACTACGTATCCTGTCCCGACGCCGCCGGCAGCCATCGCATGGCTTTCTGGCAATGGGGCGACGAGTCCGCGGCCCGGGTGGTCGTGTGCGTGCACGGGCTGTCCCGGCAGGGCCGCGACTTCGACGCGCTGGCGCAGGCGCTCATCGCGCGCAGCAGCGTGCCGCTGCGCGTCGTGTGCCCCGACGTGGTCGGCCGCGGCCGCAGCGACTGGCTCGCCGACGCCGCGGGCTACGGCGTGCCCACCTATGTCGGCGACATGCTGCAGATGCTGCAGCACTTGCATTCGGCCGCGCCCGTCACCACCCTGGACTGGGTGGGCACCAGCATGGGCGGACTGATAGGCATGGCGATCGCGGGGACGGCCAACCTGCCGCTGCCCGCGCCGCTGCGCCGGCTGGTTCTCAACGACGTCGGCCCGGTCATCCAGTGGAGCGCGCTGCAGCGCATAGGCACGTACCTGGGGCAGACCGGGCGCTTCGCTTCGGTGCAGGAGGCGGCCGATGCCATGTGGGCCATCTCGCAGAGCTTCGGCCCGCACACGCCGCAGCAGTGGCTCGCGCTGTCGCAGGCGATGGTCAGGCAGTTGCCGGCCGGCGGCTTCACGCTGCACTACGACCCGGCGATCGCCGTTCCCTTCCGCACGCTGGACGAGAAGTCCGCCGCTGCGGGGCAGGCCGCGCTCTGGCAGCTGTACGACGCGATCCGTGCGCGCACGCTGCTGCTGCGCGGCGCCCAGTCGGACCTGCTGTCGCGCGCGACGGCCGACGAGATGGCGAGCCGCGGCCCGAAGCCGCAGGTCGTCGAATTCCCGGGTGTCGGCCACGCGCCCACCCTGATCGCACCGGAGCAGGTGGACGCCGTCTGCGCCTTCCTGCTCGCACCCGATTCCGCTCCCCATGAAAAGCCATTCAGCGGAACAGGGTGACGCCGCGACCGCGGTGCCCGACCTGGTTGCCGCGGCCGAACAGGACTTGCCGAAGCAGGCCAACGCGCTCGCACGCGCGCGCGCCTTCGCCGAGCCCCTGATCGCGGGCGAACTGCTGGACACCGGCGAGAACACGCTCGCGCATGCCGATGCGGTGGCCGCGATCCTCAAGTCCATGGGCGGCTCGGAGGCCATGCAGGCGGCGAGCTACCTGGTGTACGCCTGGGCGCACCTGAACAAGCCCGACGACGTGATCGCCAAGGCTTTCGGCGACAGCTACGCGGCGCTCGCGCGCGAGACGACCAAGCTGGTGTCGGTGCAGCGCCAGGCGCGCGGCGCCGAGCACAGCGTGCCGCTGCGCGAGGACGCGCGCGCGCAGACCGAGAACGTGCGCAAGATGCTGCTGGCGTTCTCGCGCGACCTGCGCGTCGTGATGCTGCGCCTGGCCTCGCGCCTGCAGACGCTGCGCTACTACGCCGCGACCAAGCAGACGGTGCCTGCGGTCGTGGCGCGCGAGGCGCTGCAGGTCTTCGCGCCGCTGGCCAACCGGCTGGGCATCTGGCAGGTGAAATGGGAGATGGAGGACCTGGCCTTCCGCTTCCTCGAACCCGAGACCTACAAGCGCGTGGCGCGCTGGCTGGACGAGAAGCGCGTCGAGCGCGAGCAGTACGTCGAGCAGCTGCGCCGCGAGCTGGAGACCGAGCTGCGCGCGCAAGGCATCCATGCGCAGGTGCATGGCCGTCCCAAGCACATCTACAGCATCGTCAAGAAGATGCGCGGAAAGTCGCTGGACTTCGGGCAGGTGCTGGACGTGCGGGCGCTGCGCGTGATCGTGCCCGACGTGAAGGACTGCTACGCGGCGCTTGCGTGGGTGCACGCGCGCTTCTCGCCGCTGCTGGAGGAGTTCGACGACTACATCGCGCGGCCCAAGCCCAATGGCTACCAGTCGCTGCACACCGTGGTGCGCGACGCGGCCGGCCGCCCGATCGAGATCCAGATCCGCACCCAGGCGATGCACGACCACGCCGAGCACGGCGTGGCGGCGCACTGGGCGTACAAGGAAGCGGGCCACAAGGGCTACGCCGGCGTCAGCGCGAAGTCGGAGTACGACACCAAGATCGCCGTGCTGCGCCAGCTGCTCGCGTGGGAGCGCGACCTGGCCGGCTCGGTCGAAGGCCTGTTCGAGGACCGCATCTACGTGCTGACGCCGCAGGCTTCCATCGTCGAACTGCCGCAGGGCGCGACGCCGGTGGACTTCGCCTACAGCGTCCACACCAACCTGGGCCACCGCTGCCGCGGCGCGCGCGTGGACGGCGTGATGGTGCCGCTGAACACGCAGCTGAAGAACGGCCAGACCGTGGAGATCGCCGCCGCGCGCGAGGGCGGCCCGTCGCGGGACTGGCTCAATGCCGATCTCGGCTTCCTCGCGAGCCACCGCGGGCGGGCCAAGGTGCGTGCCTGGTTCAACGAGCAGCTGCGGCACGAGACCGAGGCGCGCGGGCGCGAGCTGGTCGAACGCCTGCTGCAGCGCGAAGGCAAGACGGCGGTCAAGCTGGAGGAGCTGGCTTCCCAGCTCGGGTTCAAGTCCGCCGAGGACCTGTTCTTCGTGGTGGGCAAGGACGAATTCTCGCTGCGCGCCATCGAGCAGCGCCTGCATCCGCACGCGCCGCCGCCCACCGAGGACGAAGTGCTGCTGGCGCGCAAGTCGCGGCCCGCGCCGGCGAAGGCGCCGCGCGGCGGCGTGCTGGTGGTCGGCGTCGATTCGCTCATGACGCAGCTGGCCAAGTGCTGCAAGCCGGCGCCCCCGGACGCGATCGCGGGCTTCGTCACGCGGGGCAAGGGCGTGAGCATCCACCGCAGCGATTGCAGCAGCTTCCGCCAGATCGCGGTGAAGAGTCCCGAGCGCGTGATCGAGGTGGAATGGGGCCGCCCCAAGGCGGGCGAGGCGGCGGTCTATCCGGTGGACGTGGCCGTCGAGGCCGTGGACCGGCAAGGCCTGCTGCGCGACATCTCCGAAGTGTTCGCCAAGGAGAAGATGAACGTGGTCGGGGTGCAGTCGCAGTCGGTCAAGGGGCTCGCGTGGATGACGTTCACCGTGGAAGTCGCCGATTCGCAGCGGCTCGGCAAGGTGCTGTCCATCGTCCGTGAAGTCACGGGCGTGCGTTCGGCGCGAAGGCGCTGAACAGGTCTGCTACAATCGTGGGCTCAACGACAGGCGCGTAGCTCAGCTGGTTAGAGCACCACCTTGACATGGTGGGGGTCGTTGGTTCGAGTCCAATCGCGCCTACCAATTCGCAGGCCCGGGAATCCGCAGAAGCAGGTTCCCGGGCTTTTTCGTTGGCCGGGCTCCGCATCCCCGGGGAACCTCGCTGACGGCGTTACGGTCCGCGTGGCATAGTGACAGCATGGACAAGCTGCTCACGTCCACCGAATACCGGCTGCTCGTCGAGCATGCGCCGGTGATGGTCTGGCGCGCGGGGCTCGATGCGAAGTGCGACTACTTCAACGAGACCTGGCTCGCGTTCACGGGCCGGACCATCGAGCAGGAGATGGGCGACGGCTGGGCCGAGGGCGTCCATCCGGACGACTTCGAGCGCTGCGTCTCCCTGTACCTCGATCGCTTCCACAGGCGCCAGGCCTTCGAGATGGAATACCGCCTGCGGCGCGCCGACGGCGCGTTCCGCTGGATCTTCGACCGCGGCGTGCCCTACACGGACGACAGTGGCGCGTTCGCCGGCTTCATCGGCAGCTGCGTCGACGTGGACGAGCGCCGCCGCGCCCAGGTGGAGCAGCAGCAGCACACGCGGGAGCAGCTCGAACTCGCGCGCGACTTCGAGAAGTGGATCCTGGCCATCGTGAGCCACGACATCCGCGATCCGCTGAACACGATCCAGCTCGCGGCGCACGTGCTCTCCAGGACCTCCGAACCGGGCGCGCCCGCACGGAAGCAGGCCGAGGTGCTCACGCGGGCCGCCGGCCGCATCCAGCACATCGTCGGCGACTTGCTCGATCTCGCGCGCGAGCGCGAGGGCGCGGGCATCTCGGTGGACCGCAAGACCACCGACCTGCGTGCCGTGTGCCAGCACATCGTCGACGAAGTCCGGGCCATAGCCACCGACCGGCGCATCACGTTCGATTGCGAGGCGGACGGCGTGGGCGCGTGGGACGAGCATCGCATCCTGCAGGCCGTCTCCAACCTGGCGTCGAACGCCGTGCAGCACGGCAGCCCAGGCTCCCCGGTGAGCCTGCGGCTCACCGGCGACGCCCAGCGGGTCGCCGTCGAAGTGCACAACGAGGGCGCCATTCCCGGCGAAGTCCTGCCGCGCATCTTCGAGCCGTTCCGCTCGGGACGTCACCATGGCCGCCGCGGCGAAGGGCTCGGGCTGGGCTTGTTCATCGCCAAGGCGATCGCCGTCGCGCACGGCGGCGCGCTGGAGGTGGACTCGTCCAACGACGGGACCACGTTCCGCCTGGTCCTGCCGCGCCAGACGCCCGCGGTCGCTGCCTGAGCCTGCGGCTTGCCGGCGCGCCCTGGCGCCGACGTGCAGGCCAAGCCCACGGCGCTTTGCCCCTCGCCCCAATTTCGAGACGGCGCCAATGACCGCACAGTCGCGTCGTGCCCCTTTTTCGTCCCCCGCGCTTCCTGCTTGCCGTGCTCCTCGCGGTGGTCGCCTGCGTGGCCGCTGGCGCGGACACGCCGGCGCCACAGGAAGCGGTCGTCACCGTGTACCACCGCCCGGTTGCCGTCTTCCGCGCGCCCTTCCTCGGCCTGTCGCCGGCCGACCGGGCGCGGCGCACCGAGGACAGCATCCGCGACGCGCTCGCGCACGGCGGCCCCGGCGTGGTGACGGTGCAGCAGGAGCCGCAGGGCCGCGTCATATTGATCGATGGAGCGCTGGCGCTGATCCTCATTCCGCAGGACACCGACCCCTTGCGAGGCGAGACGCTGGACCAGGCCACGCGCGCCACCGTGGCGGCGTTGACCCGCGTGATCGCCGAAACGAGCGAGGCCCGCGACCGCGGACGCTTCCTGCGCGCGCTGGCCTACTCGCTCGCGGCGACGGCGGCGTACGTGCTGCTTTGCTGGGCCGTCCTGTGGGTGCGCAGGTCGCTGAACCGCCATACCTCGGAGTGGGTGGATGCGGCGGGCCAGCGCGTGCGCGTCGCGCACCCGGCCCTGTGGCAGCCCGCGCGCGTGCGCCGCGTCGCGCAACTGGCGCTGCGGCTGCTGTCCTGGATCGTGCTGGCCGCCTTCACCTACCAGTGGCTCGTGTACGTGCTCAAGCGCTTCCCGGCCACGCGCGCGGCCGGCGAGCAGCTCGGCGCCTTCGTGCTGGGCGTCGGCGAGCGCATCGGCGGCGGCGTGCTGCAGTCGCTGCCGGACCTGGCGGTCGCCGTGGTCATCTTTGCGCTGGCGCGCGCCGCGACCGGCATGCTGCGGCCGGCCTTCGAGCGCGCCGAACACGGCATCCGTGGCGGCGGCTGGGTCGACCGTGACGTCGCGCGTCCCACCCGCCGCATCGTCAACGTGGCGATCTGGCTGTTCGCGCTGGTCATGGCCTATCCCTACCTCCCGGGATCGCAGACCGAGGCGTTCAAGGGCGTCTCGGTGCTGGTGGGCCTGGTGGTGACCCTGGGCGGCTCCAGCCTGTTCGGGCAGGCCGCCAGCGGGATGATCCTCATGTACTCGCGCACCCTTCGCATCGGCGAATACGTGCGCGTCAACGGCGCCGAAGGCACGGTGGTGGAGATGGGCACCTTCACGACGCGGCTGCGCACCGGCATGGGCGAGGAGGTCACGCTGCCGAACTCCGTGGTGATGGGCGGCACGATCTGCAACTACTCGCGCGCGGTGCAGGGGCCGGGCTACATCGTGGACACCGGCGTCACCATCGGCTACGACACGCCCTGGCGCGAGGTGGAGTCCATGCTGGTGGAGGCGGCACACCGCACGCCGGGCGTGCTGGCCGATCCGGCCCCGCGCGTGCTGCAGCTGGCGCTGTCGGACTTCTACATCGACTACCGGCTCGTGTGCCAGGCGATCCCGGAAACGGCCCGGGCACGCGCGGAGGTGCTGAACACCTTGCATGCGAACATCGTCGACGTCTTCAACGAGCACGGCGTGCAGATCATGTCGCCGCACTACCTGGGGGATCCGGCGCATCCCAAGGTGGTGCCGCCGACCCATGTGCAGGTCGCCCCTGTCGCGCGTAAGGGTTAAACCCCGGCCCGGCGACCCGACCGCTCCCTAGAATCTGCTGCGTTGCAATACATGCGGGACCCCTCCCGCCGCAGGAGCCCAGTCCGTGACCAGCAAGAAAGCCAACGGCCAGGCCAAGCCGGCGCAGCGCGTCATCAAGAAGTACCCGAACCGCAGGCTGTACGACACCGACACGTCCACCTACATCACGCTCGCGGAAGTCAAGCAGCTGGTGCTGGACGCCGAGCCCTTCGTCGTGCGCGACGCGAAGACCAACGAGGACCTCACGCGCAGCATCCTGCTGCAGATCATCCTGGAGGAAGAGGCGGGCGGCGCGCCCATGTTCAGCGAGGCGGCGCTCGCGAACATCATCCGCTTCTACGGCCATGCCATGCAGGGCTTCATGGGCAGCTACCTGGAGAACAACGTCCAGGCCTTCACCGACTTCCAGCAGAAGCTGGCCGAGCAGTCCAAGGGGCTGACGCCGGAGATGTGGACCCAGTTCATGAACGTGCAGAACCCCATGCAGGGCATGATGGGCAACTACGCGGAGCAATCCCGCGCGATGTTCGAGAAGATGCAGGAGCAGGTGCAGAAGAACACCGAACAGATGCTCGGCGCATTCGGCATCAAGAAATAGGTCTTTCCTCTTCGGGGACAATAGGGGGATGAGCGAGCTTGCCGTCCCGGACACCCCTGTTGCCTCTGCCGTGCCCAAGGTGGGCTTCGTCAGCCTCGGCTGTCCCAAGGCCCTGACCGATTCCGAACTGATCCTCACGCAGCTGAGCGCCGAGGGCTATGCCACGTCCAAGACCTTCGAAGGCGCGGACCTGGTGATCGTCAACACCTGCGGCTTCATCGACGACGCCGTCAGGGAAAGCCTGGACACCATCGGCGAGGCCTTGTCCGCGAATGGCAGGGTCATCGTCACGGGCTGCCTGGGCGCGCGTGCCGGCGACAAGACCGACAACATGGTGCGGGAGATCCACCCTTCCGTGCTGGCCGTGACGGGCCCGCACGCGACGCAGGAGGTGATGGACGCGGTGCACGCGCACCTGCCCAAGCCGCACGACCCCTTCGTGGACCTGGTGCCGCCCGCGGGCATCAAGCTCACGCCGAAGCACTACGCGTACCTCAAGATCAGCGAAGGCTGCAACCATCGCTGCACCTTCTGCATCATTCCGTCCATGCGCGGGGACCTCGTAAGCCGTCCCATCGGCGACGTGCTGAAGGAAGCGAAGGCGTTGTTCGAAGGCGGCGTGAAGGAACTGCTGGTCGTGAGCCAGGACACCTCGGCCTACGGTGTCGACGTGAAGTACCGCACGGGCTTCTTCGACGGTCGTCCCGTGCGCACGCGCATGCTGGAACTGGTGCAGGCGCTGGGCGAACTCGCCGAGCCGCACGGCGCCTGGGTCCGCTTGCATTACGTCTATCCGTACCCACATGTGGACGAAGTGATTCCGCTCATGGCGCAAGGCAGGGTACTGCCTTACCTCGACGTCCCCTTCCAGCACAGCCACCCCGACGTGCTGCGCCGGATGAAGCGTCCCGCCAGCGGCGAGAAGAACCTCGAACGCATCGCGCGCTGGCGCGAGCTGTGCCCCGAACTCGTGATCCGCAGCACCTTCATCGCCGGTTTCCCCGGTGAGACCGAAGAGGAATTCCAGCACCTGCTGGACTTCGTGCGCGAGGCGCAGATCGATCGCGCGGGCTGCTTCGCCTACAGCCCCGTCGAAGGCGCGGCTGCGAACGGGCTGCCCGGCATGCTGCCGCAGGAAGTGCGCGAGGAACGCCGCGCGCGCTTCATGGCGGTCGCCGAGGAAGTGTCCATCGCCCGCCTGAAGCGCCGCATCGGCGCCGACATGCAGGTGCTGGTGGACTCCGCCCCGGCGATGGGCCGCAAGGGCGGCGTGGGCCGCAGCTATGCGGACGCGCCGGAAATCGACGGCACGGTGCGCCTGCTGCCGCCGCAAAAGCTGAGCAAGCGGCTCGCCGTCGGCGAGTTCACGCGCGCGAGGATCGTGGCCGCCGAAGGCCACGACCTGATCGCTGAACCCGTCTGAGCGATTCACGCACAAACGACAAAGCCGCCCGGGGGGCGGCTTGCGTTTGATTTTTATCTCTGCCTCGAAGCACAAGCCGGCGATGCCGGCCTTATCATGCGCCTCGTGGCGAGAGGAAACCCCAAAGAAAAAGCCGGCTTGGACCGGCTGCTGTTTGGTGCCCAGGAGAGGACTCGAACCTCCACGGAGTTACCCGCTAGTACCTGAAACTAGTGCGTCTACCAATTCCGCCACCTGGGCATTTCAGGAA
>FTHB01000273.1_pt1 | contig 16505 bp, 17 predicted proteins | sample 1640851 | NCBI WGS metagenome assembly FTHB01 (sample SAMEA3914788, study PRJEB12502) | metagenome | biome: forest; material: soil | place: Canada | collected 2011-07-03 | depth 0.1 m
GGAGAGCGTCTCGCGCGTGAGCTTGAGCAGCTCCTCGTCGGCGGCGAGGCTGAGCCACGTGTTGGCGAGCGTGGAGATCAGCGTCATCTGCGCCGCCTTCCGCCCTTCCTCGGTCGCGAGGTATTGCGCAAGCGCCGACTGGCTGAGGCTGGCGATGCGGCCGAAGAAGTCGATCTCCCAGCTGCTGATGCCCACCGTGGCCGTGTACACGGTCGCTTCCTGCCCGAACGCATTGGGCGAGCGCACGCCGCTGGCGTTGACGCCCACGGTGGGGAAGCGGTCCGCGTTGCGGATGTCGTACTGCGCGCGGGCCTGCGCGATGTTCAGCACGGACACGCGCAGGTCGCGGTTGTTCGCGAGCGCGGTGGCGATCAGCGCGCGCAGGCGCGCGTCGGTGAAGAAGCTCTCCCAGGGCAGCTGCGCCGCGGGCGTGCCTTCCTGCGCGGACGGATAGGGGAAGCTCCCGGCGACCGGCGCGGGCGGCCGCTCGTACTTCGGGATCATGGAACAGCCCGCCAGCAGCAGCGCGGCGGCGAGCGTCGTGAGGGTCCTCATGCGCGAACTCATATCTGGTCCCCCGCCGTGGCGCCGGCCGGCAGTTCCGGCGGCAGCTCGTGCGCGTGCAGCTTGCGCTGCCGCTCGCTGCCGCGGAAGCGGCCGCGGATCAGGACGAAGAAGATCGGGACGAAGAAGACCGCCAGGCCCGTGCCGGTGAGCATGCCGCCCAGCACGCCGGTGCCGATGGCGCGCTGGCTCGCGGAGCCCGCGCCGGTGGCGATGGCCAGCGGCAGCACGCCCAGGCCGAAGGCCATGGAGGTCATGATGATGGGACGGAAGCGCAGGTGGGCGGCCGCGAGCGCCGATTCGATGACGCTCTTGCCCTGGGCCTGCAGGTCCTTGGCGAACTCGATGATCAGGATGGCGTTCTTCGCGGACAGGCCGATGATGGTGATCAGGCCCACCTGGAAGTACACGTCGTTCGCGTAGCCGCGCAGCAGCGTCGCGAGCAGCACGCCCAGCACGCCCAGCGGCACCACCAGGATCACCGCGAAGGGGATGGACCAGCTCTCGTAGAGCGCGGCCAGGCACAGGAACACCGCCAGGATGGCGAAGCCGTAGAGGATCAGCGCCTGCGAGCCGGCGAGCTTCTCCTCGCGCGACTGGCCGGTCCACTCGTAGGCGAAGCCGGGCGGCAGCTGCGCGGCCAAGCGCTCCATCTCGTCCAGCGCCGCGCCGGTGCTGTAGCCCGGGGCGGGTGCGCCGGCGATGCGCATCGCGGGATAGCCGTTGTAACGCACGGTCTGCATGGGACCGGTGATCCAGCGCGTGGTCGCGAAGGACGACAGCGGCACCACCTTGCCCTGCGTGCTGGGCACGTCCAGGCGCAGCAGGTCTTCGGGCTGCATGCGCGAAGGCGCATCGGCCTGGACCACCACGCGCTGCAGGCGGCCGCGGTTCGGGAAGTCGTTGACGTAGGCCGAGCCCAGCGCCGTCGACAGCGTCGTGTTGATCGCGTCGAAGCTCACGCCCAGGGCCTGCGCCTTGTCGCGGTCTATGTCCACCTGCAGCTGCGGCGCGTCTTCCAGGCCATCGGGCCGCACCTGCGTCAGCACCTTGCTCTGCGAGGCGAGTCCCAGCAGCTGGTTGCGCGCCGCGAGCAGCGCCGCGTGGCCGTTGCCGCCGCGGTCCTGCAGGCGGAAGGTGAAGCCGGAGGCGACGCCCAGTTCGGGAATGGGTGGCGGGCTGAGCGGGAAGATGAAGGCGTCGCGCACGCGCGAGAGCGCGCCGAAGGCGCGTCCCGCCACGCTGCCGGCGGAGTGCTCTTCGCCCGCGCGCTCCTTCCAGTCCTTGAGCGTCACGAACGCGAGGCCCGCGTTCTGGCCCTGGCCGGAGAAGGAGAAGCCCAGCACGCCCACCATGCTCTCCACCTCGGGCTGCTTCAGGATGAAATCCTCCACCTGCTCCATCACGCTGGTCGTGCGCTGCAGCGTCGCACCCGGCGGCAGCTGCACGTTCACGATCATGTAGCCCTGGTCTTCCTGCGGCAGGAAGGAGGTCGGCAGGCGCGTGTAGATCAGCGCCGCCACGCCCGCGATCGCGGCGTAGACGATGAGGTAGCGCGCCGCGCGCCGCAGCACGCGGGCCACGATGCCCTCGTAGCCGTGCGCCGTGCGCTGGAACAGGCGGTTGAAGGCGCCGAAGAAGCCGCGCTTTTCCACGTGGTGGCCGGCCTCGACCGGCTTGAGCAGCGTGGCGCACAGCGCGGGCGTGAGCGACAGCGCCATGAAGGCGGAGCAGGCGATCGACGCGACCATCACCGCGGAGAACTGCCGGTAGATGTTGCCCGTGGAACCGGCGAAGAAGGCCAGCGGCACGAACACGGACACCAGCACCACGGTCACGCCGACGATGGCGCCCTGGATCTGGCTCATGGCCTTGCGCGTCGCCTCGCGCGGCGGCAGGCCTTCCTGGCTCATGATGCGCTCGACGTTCTCCACCACCACGATGGCGTCGTCCACCACGATGCCGATCACCAGCACCATGCCGAACATGGTGAGCACGTTGATCGAGAAGCCCAGCGCCAGCAGGGCGCCGAAGGTGCCCAGCAGCGCCACCGGCACCACCAGGGTCGGGATGATGGTGTAGCGCCAGTCCTGCAGGAACAGGTACATCACGAGGAACACCAGCGCCACCGCCTCCAGCAGCGTCTCGACCACCTGGCGGATCGAGATGCGCACGAAGCGCGAGCTGTCATACGGGATGTCCCACTTCACGCCCTTGGGGAAGTAGGGGGCGAGCTCGCCCATGCGCTGGCGGATCGCATCGGCCGTCGCCAGCGCGTTGCCCGAGGGCGAGAGCTGCACGCCGATGCCGGTGGACGGCTTGCCGTTCAGGCGCGCGGAGCTGGCGAAGGTCTGCGCGTTGAGCTCGACGCGCGCGACGTCCTTCAGCCGCACGGTGGCGCCGTCGGGCGTGGAGCGCAGCACGATGTCGCCGAACTGCTGCGTCGTGGTGAGCTGGCCGGGCACCACGATGGTCGCCGCGACCGACTGGCCGGGCACGTTGGGCAGGTCGCCTATGGTGCCGGCGGCCACCTGCGCGTTCTGCGCGCGGATCGCGTTGTTCACGTCGGCGGCCGAGAGGTTGTAGCCGATCAGCTTGTCCGGATCGATCCAGATCCGCATCGCGGCCTCGGTGCCGAACAGCTGCGCCTGGCCGACGCCGGGGATGCGCTGGATCTCGGGCAGCACCGAGCGCGAGGCGTAGTCGCCCAGGTCCACGGGCGTGAAGTTCGGATCGTCCGAGGACAGGATGGTGAACAGCAAGAAGTTCGAGCGCGACTTCTCCACGCGCACGCCCTGCTGCGTCACCGCCGCGGGCAGGCGCGGCGTCGCGCGCGCGAGCCGGTTCTGCACGTCCACCTGCGCGAGGTCGGGATTGGTGCCGGGCTCGAAGCTGATGGTGATCTGGCCGATGCCGTTGGCCTGCGTCACCGATTCCATGTAGATCAGGCCGGGCGAGCCGTTCATTTCCTGCTCGATCACGCTGATCACGCTCTCTTCGAGCGTCTGCGCGGAAGCGCCCGGATAGGTGGCGGTCAGCACGATGGCGGGCGGCGCCACCGGCGGGTACTGCGAGATCGGCAGCTTGGTGATGGAGACCGCGCCGATCACCAGCAGGAACAGCGCGATCACCCACGCGAAGATGGGCCGATCGATGAAGAACTTCGCCATGGCGCGCTCAGCCCTTCTTCGCCTGCGAGGCCGCGGAGGCCGGGGCCGATGCGGGGACCGCGGCCGTGCCGGCGGGACCGGCGGGCGCGCCGCTCTCGCTCCACTGCACCGGCTTCACGGGAGACCCGGGGCGCAGCTTCTGGAAGCCGTCCACCATCACCTGCTCGCCGGGCTTCAGGCCGCCCACGACGACCCACTGGTTGTTCTGCGAGCCGTCGATCTTGATGGTGCGCGGGGCCACCTGGCCCTTGTCGTCCACCACCATCACCGTGTCGCCCTGCGGCGAGCGCGTCACGGCCTGCTGCGGCAGCAGCATGGCGTTCGTGGCCTTCGCCTGTTCGATCTGCACCCGCACGTACATGCCGGGCAGCAGCAGGCCCTGCGGGTTCGGCACTTCGGCGCGCAATGTCACCTGGCCCGTGTTCTGGTCCACGGTGAGGTCCGCGAACAGCAGGCGGCCCGCGCGCGGGTACAGCGTGCCGTCCTCGAGCACCACGCGCACCTCGGCGCCTTCGCTGCCGGCGCGCTTCAGGCGGCCGGCCTGCAACGCGCGCCGCAGGTTCATCACCTCGGTGGCGGACTGCGTGAAGTTCACGTACATGGGGTCGATCTGCTGGATGATCGCGAGCGGCGTCGCCTCGCCCTGCCCCACCAGCGCGCCCTCGGTCACCTGCGAGCGGCCGATGCGGCCCGAGATGGGCGCGGTCACCGTCGCATAGGACAGGTTGATGTCCGCCGAGCGCAGCGCCGCCCGCGCGGCGGCCACGTCGGCCTCCGCCTGCTTCTCGGCGGCGACCGCATCCGCGTAATCCTGCTTGCTGATCGCGTTGGCTTCCACCAGCGGGCGATAGCGCTGCTCCAGCGCGGCGGCCTTGACCTGGCTGGCCTGCGCCTTCACCAGCGCGGCCTGCGCGCTGGATTGCGCAGCCGCATAAGGCGCCGGGTCGATGCGATACAGCACCTGGCCGGCGCGCACGTCGCTGCCCTCGCGGAACACGCGCGTGAGCACGATGCCCGCCGCACGCGCGCGCACCTGCGCGACGCGCGCGGCCTCGAGGCGGCCGGGGAGTTCCGTGGTGAGGCCGACATCGCCGGTGGCGACGCGGACCACGCCGACCTCGGGCGGCGGCATGCCGCCGCCGGCCTGCTGCGGCGCGCCGCCGCTGCCCTGGCCGCACGCGGCGAGGACGAGCACGAGAGGGGACAGGAGGGACCACGCAGGAATCTGCGGCAGACGAGCGGCCATCGTGTTTCTTGTTCGGTGAAGGTGCGGGGAACGGCCCCGGACAGCGGGCCAGCGCAAACCCGCGAGTATATACATGCAGTATTGCATGTATATTCGGCGCCCATGGCCCGCCGATCGAAGGAAGATGCGCTCGCGACCCGCAGTGCGCTGCTGGACGCCGCCGAGCACGTGTTCCTGGCCCAGGGCGTGGCCGGCACCTCGCTGAACGACATCGCGCAGGCCGCGGGCACCACGCGCGGCGCCATCTACTGGCACTTCAAGGACAAGGCGGACCTGTTCAACGCGATGATGGACCGGGTCGCCATGCCCTTGCAATGCGCAATGTCTCTCGTCGATTCGGCCACGGGTGAAGACCCGCTGCCGAACCTGAAGAAATCCTTGCGCCTGGCCCTCAGGCAGACCGTCAACGACCCGCAGACCCGGCGCGTGTTCGAAGTCGCCACGCACAAGGTCGAATACGTGGACAGCCTCTGCGCGGTGCGCGAACGCCACCTGCAGGTGCGCAACGTCTGGATCGAGCGCTTTCGCAACGTGCTGCTCCAGAGCGCTCACGCCCGCGGCGTGCGGCTGGCCGCGCCGGCCAGCGTGGCCGCGCACGGCCTGCACGCGCTGCTCGATGGCTTCATCCAGAACTGGCTGCTCGATACCGGCGCCTTCGACCTCGAGGCGCACGCCACGAAGGCGGTGGACGCCTACCTGCGCGGTATCGGGCTGGCGTAGCCCGTCGGAGCCGGCTGGCTTGCACCGTCGACGCAGCCCTTCAACGGACAGCCCCCCTGATGCGTCAATGTAGTGTGTGTGCCCGAACGGGCATTCCACAATCCACACATCAAGGAGTTGCCTCATGAAACTGCAGACCCTCGCCCTGGGCCTCACCCTGGCCGTCGCCGGCTCGGCCTTCGCCGCCACGCACGAGACCGACGTCACGCGCGTCACGCCGAACGGCACCGTCACCAAGCACATCGTGCGCCATGACGACAACCGCCGCGTCGTGCACAAGGTGGTGATCCGCCATCCCGAGTACCGTCCGGTCCACACCGTGGTCGTGCGCCATCCGGCCTACCACCACGTCCACCGTGTCGTGATCGTCCATCCCGCGCACCATGGCCACTACGCCGTGAACCGCACGGTGGTGGTGCACCACAACGGCTGACGCGAACGCACGCAAACGAAAGGGCTGGCGCTCACGCGCCAGCCCTTTTTTCCTGCCGTGCACCGTGAAGCGGCCGCGCCGCTCCACGAACGATGGCTCAGGACTTCTTGTCGGCAGCCTTTTCGGCCTTGGCGTCGGCCTTGGCCTGCGACTTGGCGCTGTCGTGGGCGGCCTTGGCGTCCTTCTTGCACGCGGACTTGGCGGAGCCCTTCTGGTCTTCGCACTTTTCCTTGGCCACGTCGTAGTCGGCATCGGCCTTGGCGGTCTTGACCTTCTCCTCGTTCTTCGGGCTGGGCTTGTACTGGGCTTCCAGTTCGGCCTTGGCGACCTTCTCCTTGCCCTTGGCGTCGGCCTTGCACACGTCCTTGGCGTTGCCCTTCATGGGGTCGCAGGTCGCCTTGTCGCTCTTGTACTGCGCTTCGATCTTGTCCTTGGCTTCCTTGTAGGCGTCCTTGCTCATGCCGGTGGTGTCGGCGGCGAAGGCGTGACCGGCGAAGCCGAAGGCGACGGCGATGGCGAGGCTGGAGAGCTTGTTCATGGATGGATTTCCTTTCTGGAGGGGTGTCTATTGTGTGGAATGGTCCACCTCCAGAAACGCGCGCGGCTCAGCGATGGAAGTCGGACGCATGCGCTTGCGTATGTCGGAGAGCGACTACAAGCGCGACAGTGGTCATGACGCGCCGGCCTGCAGGTGCCTGTGCGCGGCCGCGCTGCCGCTGGCGAAGGCGCCGCCGGTTTCCTGCACTTTCTCGACCTTCGCCTGCCGGATCGCCGCCTCGCGCGCACCCTTGGCGTCCTTCAGGCAGCGATCCCTGGCGCCGTCCTTCATCGCATCGCACTTCGCCTTGGCCACCGCGTAGTTCGCCTCGGCCGTCACGTTCTTGGCCTTGAAGCTGGCGTCGGGGCTCGGCTTGTAGCGAGCGTCGAGCTCGGCCTTCAGCGCGTCGGCCCGGCCCTTCGTCTCGGCCTCGCAGACATCCTTCGCGTTGCCCTTCATGCCCTCGCACAGCTTGCGGTTGGCCTGGTACTGCGCGTCCACCTGGGACTTCTGCGTGGCGTAGGCCTGCTTCGTCAGCGGCGGCGGACGCTTGGGCAGGGCGGCGCCCGCGCCGCCCGCGAATGCGGCCGCGGCGAACAGGGCGATGCATGCATGCTTGCTCTTCATGCGGGCGAGCTTAGGGCGTCGTCACCGCCGTGCTTGCAGGAGGACCGTCGCTGTGCCTGTCAGCGCAAGCGCTCACACGAAAGATTCAGGCAGGCAGCGGCGCGTCGACGATGCGCCCGGCAGCGAGCTCGCGGATGCGGGCCTCCTGGTAGTAGCCGCCGTATTCGGTATAGCGTAGGAAGGGCCGCCCACACGCAGCGCACTGCCACGCGTCGCACCGGTTGTACGGGAAGTACGCAGGCGCGATCGGCGCGTCGGGCGACCAGGATCGCGTGCCGGCCGGGTGGTATTCCTCCAGCGTCGGGTCTTCGATGCCAGGCTGGCGCAGCGTCCCCACCTGCTGCAGTGCCTTGGCGTCGAAGGCGCCGGGCAGCGCTTCCCAGCCGGGTGCGCGGATCGCCGCGCAGGCAGGGCAGCCCGGACCGGCATGGCGGGACGCGAGCGCGCGAAGGGTGGCCGCATCGAGGACGGGAAGCGTTGCATCGGTCATGGCTGCGCATTGTGCTGCGTGCGGCGTTCCGGTGTACGCTGGCGCCATGAGCGAGCACTCCCACGATCATTATGGCGACCACGACCACGACCACGACCACGACCACGGGCACGAGGGCAGGTGGAAGCACGACGGCGTGCGCGTGATCCCCGGCAACCAGCTGGACGCGAACACCGCGCAGACGCCCGGCATGGACCGCAAGGCGGCGATCAACTTCGCGCGCACCGGCGCGCAGAAGCTGTGGGCCGGCACGGTGAGCATCCACGCGAACGCGAAGACCGGCGCGCACCACCACGGCCACCTGGAAAGCGTGATCTACGTCGTCAAGGGCCGCGCGCGCATGCGCTGGGGCGAGCACCTGGAATTCACGGCCGAAGCCGGACCGGGCGACTTCATCTACGTGCCGCCCTACGTCCCGCACCAGGAGATCAACGCCAGTCCCACCGAGACGCTGGAATGCGTGCTGTGCCGCAGCGACGGCGAGGCCGTGGCGGTCAACCTGGACATCGCGCCGGTGGAGAAGCCGGAGCAGGTGCTGTGGATCGATCCCACGCATCCGCAGGGCGGGGTCTGAGCGCCGTGCGCCGTCCACCCACGCAGGAACAGGTCCTGCGGCACCTGCGCCGCTGCAATGCGGTCGCCGAACGTGCGACGCAGCTGGGCAGGCATCCTTTCGGCGCGATCCTGGTCGCGCCGGACCACGAGACCGTGCTGCTGGAACAGTGCAACATCGACACGGTGAACCATGCGGAGTCCACGCTGGCGCGCGTGGCGGCGACCAACTTCCCTGCCAGTTACCTCTGGGAGTGCACGCTCTACACCTCGGTGGAGCCGTGCTGCATGTGTTCCGGCACCGCATACTGGGCGAACATCGGCCGCGTGGTGTTCGCGCTGACCGAGGAGATGCTGCTGCAGGCCACGGGCAGCCACGCCGAGAATCCCACCTTGCGCGTGCCTGCGCGCCATGTGTTCGACCACGGCCAGAAGGCCGTGGAACTGATAGGCCCGGTGCCCGAGATCGCCGCCGAAGTGATGGCGGTGCAACGGGCTTTCTGGGCGCAACGCTGAGGACTCCATCAAGATGCAAACCCGTTCCCTGGGCCGCTCGGCCCTGCAAGTCTCGCCGCTGTGCTTCGGCGGCAACGTGTTCGGCTGGACCGCCGACGAGAAGACGTCCTTCTCGCTGCTCGACGCCTGGGTCGATGCCGGCTTCAACTTCATCGACACGGCCGACGTCTATTCGCGCTGGGTGCCGGGCCACGCCGGCGGCGAATCGGAAACGGTGATCGGCCGCTGGCTGAAGCAGGGCGGCGGCCGCCGCGACAAGGTGGTGATCGGCACCAAGGTCGGCATGGACATGGGCGACGGCCGCATCGGCCTGAAGCCGCAGCGCATCCGCGAAGCCGTGGAGGCGTCGCTGAAGCGCCTGCAGGTGGATTGCATCGACCTGTACCAGGCGCACAAGGACGACGAGTCCACGCCGCTCGCCGACACGCTGGAGGCCTTCGGGCGCCTGATCAAGGAAGGCAAGGTGCGCGCCATCGGGGCCTCCAACTACAGCGCGGCACGCCTGAAGGAAGCCCTAGCCACGAGCCAGCGCCTGGGCCTGCCGCGCTACGAGTCGCTGCAGCCGCTGTACAACCTGGTCGACCGCGAGGAGTTCGAGCGCGAGTTGCAGCCGCTGTGCGAGCGCGAACAGGTGAGCGTGATCAACTACTACGCCCTCGCGTCGGGCTTCCTCACGGGAAAGTATCGCAGCGAGGCGGATGCAAGCAAGAGCGCGCGCGGCGGCATGGTGGTCAAGAAGTACCTCGATGACCGCGGCCGCCGCATCCTCGCCGCACTCGACGAAGCGGCGCAGGCCACGGGGGCCACGCCCGGCCAGGTCGCGATCGCCTGGGTGATGGCGCAGCCCGCCGTCACCTCGCCGATCGCCAGTGCGACGTCACTCCCCCAATTGGCGGAGCTGGTGCGCGCCGCGGAACTGAAACTGGATAGGGAAACCCTGAACCGGCTCACGCGCGCGAGCGCGGCGGGCTGAACAGCCCTACACTGCGTCCCCTCCGGGGAGGGGACCCATGCGATTGCACCGCATCTTGCCGCCGCTCGTGCTGGCGGCCACGATCCTGCTTGCGGGCTGCGCCACGGCGCCGCGCCATCCGACACTCGCCGCGGCACAGGCGCAAGGCACGCTCGCGCCGCTGGTGCCCGTGCGCCGCTTCGTCGCGAACGTGGACTACGCCGGCGGCTTCCAGCTCTCGCCCGATGGCGAGTGGCTCGTGTGGCAGCAGGCCGTGGGCGCCGACAGCGGCCTCGCGGTGCGGCGCGTGACGGGCGGCGACGCGCGCACCTTCGCCACCGGCTACCTCGCGCGCCCGGCCGGCCCGTCCTACCTCTGGCTCGCGGACAACCGCCACATCGCCTACATCAAGGACTTGCGCGGCGACGAGAACACGCAGATCCAGGTGATCGATGCGCGCGGCCCGTTCGAACCGTGGGCGGTCACGCCGTGGCCCGGCGTGCGCTCCACCATCGTCGGCTACGGCGCGGCGGGCAGCAGCCGCTTCTTCTTCGCGAGCAACCGCCGCGACCGCGCGACCATGGACTTGTACGAAGCGGACGTCGCGACGCACGCCATCCGCGAGGTCGCGCGCAGCGACGGCCAGGTGCTGGAGTGGATCCTCGGCGAGAACCGCCAGCTCGCGGGCCGCATCCGCCAGCTCGGGACCACCGACGGCTCGGGCTACGTCTTCGAAGTGCGGGACGGCCAGGGCGGCTGGCGCACCCTGCGCAACGTGGGCGGCTGGGACACCTACGGGATCCATCGCATCGAGCCGGACAAGCACAAGGCCTGGGGCGTTTCGAACATCGGGCGCGACAAGCTGGAGCTGATCGAGGTCGACACGGACACGGGCCGCGAAACGGTGCTTGCCTCCCACGCCGAGGTCGACATCGCGCGGACCTACTACACGCGTTTCGCGAGCGGCCCGGTGGCCTATGCGGTCGTGCCCGGCTACCCGGAGCTGCGCTACCTCGACACGGCTCTCGGTGCCGACGTGCAGCGCGCGGGCGAACGTGCGCGCGCGACAGGCGCACTGGACGAAGCACCGCGCGTCGTGCAGCCGCAAAGCAGCAGCGAGGACGGCCGCCGGTGGATCCTGCAGGCGCGCGGCGACTACGACGATGCGGAGCTGCTGCTCGATCGCACGACCGGCGAGGTGACGCGGCTGGACCCCAGGGAGCCGGAGCGGCGCGCGGCGCTCTCACCCGAGCAGCCCTACTCCTTCCGCGCCAGCGACGGTCGCATCATCCACGGCTACGTGATCCGTCCGCAGGGCGTGAAAGGCCCCGTTCCCCTGGTCGTGGACATCCACGGCGGGCCGTGGGTGCGTGACGAGTGGCGCACCACCACCTTCAACGGCGACCAGCTGCTGGCGAATCGCGGCTACGCGGTATTGATGGTCAACTACCGCGGTTCCTCGGGCTACGGGCGCGAGCACCTGGACGCGGGCCGCATGGAGTCCTGGGACAAGGTGCAGCGCGACATCGCCGAAGCCGCGCAATGGGCGGTGGACCAGGGCATCGCCGACCCGCAGCGCATGGCGGTGCTGGGCGGAAGCTACGGCGGCTATTCCGTCCTCATGCAGCTGGTCCAGAAGCGCGAGGACTGGAAGTGCGGTGTCGACATCGTGGGCGTCGCCAACTGGGTGCGCGTGATCGAGAACTGGCCGCCCTTCTGGCGCAACCGTCACTATTTCATCGCCTTTTACGGCGACCCCGCCAAACCGGAGGAGCGCGAACGCATGTTGCGCGAATCCCCGGTGTCCCACCTCGACGAGATCACGGCGCCGCTGCTGGTGATCCAGGGCGCCAACGACATCCGCGTGCAGCGCCAGGACTCCGACGACGTGGTCGCGGGCCTGCGCGCGCGTGGCCGGACCGTGGAGTACCTGCTGTTCGACAACGAAGGCCACTCCGCGCGCCGGTGGCGCAACCGGCTGGAGCTGTGGCGCCGCGTCGAGGACACGCTCGCCACGTGCCTGGGCGGCCGCAGCGCGGGCTGGGACTATTACGAGATCGTGCCGCGATGAGCGAAGGTGAGATGCTCCACTTCCTCTGCGGCAAGGCCGGCGCCGGCAAGAGCACGCTCGCCAAGGGGCTCGCGCTCGAACACGAAGCGATCCTGCTCTGCGAGGACGTGTGGCTCGCGCGCCTGTTCGGCGACCGCATGCAGACCTTCGAGGATTACAAGGTGTTCTCGCAGCGCCTGAAGACCGTGGTGGGGCCGCTCGCCATCGAGCTGCTGGCTGCCGGGCGCAGCGTGGTGCTGGACTTTCCCGCCAACACCCGCGCATCGCGAGCGTGGTTCCGCTCGGTGTTCGAGCAAGCAGGCGTGCCGCACACGCTGCACTACGTCGACACGCCGGCGCAGACCTGCCTGCAGCGCATCGCCGAACGCAACGTGACGCGGCCCGAGGGTTCGCACCATCTCAGCGAGGAAGACTTCGCGCACATCTCTTCGTTCTTCCAGGCGCCGGGGGATGAGGAAGGATTCCAGGTGAAGCGGTACACGGCGCCGCCGGCGCCCTGAAGATCACCGCATCAGCGCGAACGCGCACGCCAGCGCCACCGGCATCGCCAGCGCACCCACGCGCGCGAAGCGCCACGCGCTGATGTCCACCTCCTCGCGCCGGCACGCGATCAGCCACAGCACGCTGGACAGCGAACCGATGACGGTGAGGTTGGGCCCGAGGTCGATGCCGACGGCGACGGCGCTGCGCAAACCTTCGGGCGCCTGGGTGGCCGACAGGGTCGCCGCCGCGAGCATGCCCGCGGGCAGGTTGTTCATCACGTTGCCGGCCAGCGCGGTCACGAGCCCCGCGATCGCATCGAAGCCCCGGCCCTGACCTTGCGCGGCGAGCTTCGCGAGGGCGTCCACTGCGCCGGCAGCCTCCAGGCCCTTCACGATCACGAACAATCCTGCCACGAGCGCGAGCGAGCCCCAGGAGACGCCGCGCAGCACGCCGGCCGGCGACTCGCGCTTCACGAGGCACACGCAGGCGAGCCCCACGATGCCAGCGACGGCGGCAGGCGGCCCGAGCGGCCAGTGCAAGGCCGAGGCGGTCATCAGCGCCACGGCCGCGAGCACCACGACCGCCGCCGTCACGCGCCCGGTGTGCCGCAGCGCCGGCCGGTGGCTTTCGGCCACCTCACCTGCCAGCTCGCGGCGAAAGCACCAGCGCAAGGCGAGATAGGTCGCGATGGTCGCGGCGAGGGCGGCGGGGGCGAACACCGCGATCCAGCGCGCGAGTCCCGGCAGCGCGCCATCGAAGACCACCAGGTTTGCCGGATTGGAGATCGGCAGCGCGAAGCTCGCGGCATTGGCGACGAAGGCGCAGGCGAAGAGGTGCGGCACCGGATCGACCCGCGCGCGGCGCGCGGCCGCGGCAACGGCGGGCGTCAGCACGACGGCCGTCGCATCGTTGGACATGAAGACGGTGACCACCGCGCCGACGATGTACACGAGGACGAACAGGCGCGCCGGCGAGCCCCGCGCGCGCTCCAGCGCCAGCGCCGCGAGCCAGTCGAACAGGCCCTCGCGGCGCGCAAGTTCGGCGACCAGCATCATCGCCGCAATGAACAGGTAGACGTCCCATCCGGCCGCAGCGGCGTGCCATGCATCCTGCGCCGGCAGCAACTGCAGCGCGATGAGCACCAGCGCGGCCGCGACCGGCCAGATCCACTCGGGCAGCTTCCAGGGCCGCGCGACGACGCCCCCGATCGCTCCGGCGGCCAGGACGCCGACGAACCAGGGGGCATGGGCGGCGACGGGCAGGAACATCCGCCCATCGTGCACGACAGGCACGGCTCAGCTTGCGGGAACTGTCCTGAGCTCGTGTAGTCCGGCGCAGCAGGCGCGCGCTACATGCCGTGGTTGCACGGAGCCATGCCGGCACGGACCGTGTCCGGCGCGCTCGGCACGCCGTCGTCCGCCGGCAGCGCGGTGCGCTCGAGGCCGCCCGTGGCGGGGACGCCGGCCTGCGTCGCCATCACGGCCGGCTTGACCGGTCCCTGCTGCGCGGTGATGGTGGACAGCGGCGAGACCCTGGCTGGCGCGAGCAGCGCGGCGAGCGCGAAGCCGCCGACCAGCAAGGCGGCGGCCACGCCGGCCAGGCGCGGACGCACGCGCTCGGGACGCGCAGGCGCGCCGTCGCCCCGTGGTTCGGACGCCGAGGATTCTTCACGGACGAGGTAGCACATCGCGGACTCCTTGCACGCTTCGCGCCCAGTATGGTTCGCATCCACGCAGTTGCAAGGCGGCGATGGGTACACTGCCCGACCGCACCACCACGAGCCCCACATGGCGAGCAACCCACCCCTCGAGGTCCTGCCGCGCGACCTCTCCGCCTATCGCGCCGGCAACACCGGCGTCCCCTACGTGCACCGCTTCGATTCGGGCCGGCCCGGCCCGCACGTGCTGGTCAACGCGCTGACCCATGGCAACGAGTTCTGCGGCATGGCCGCGGCGACGTACCTGCTGGACCGCGGCGTGCGCCCGCGCATCGGCACGCTTACGGTGAGCTTCGCCAACGTCGCGGCCTACGAATCCTTCAACCCCGAGCAGCCCTTCGACAGCCGCCAGCTCGTGCACAACCTCAATCGCATCTGGTCGCCCGAGTGGCTGGAGGGCGAGGAGGACAGCCCCGAGCTGCGGCGCGCACGCGAACTGCGGCCCGTGGTCGCGGCGGCCGACCACATCCTGGACCTGCATTCCACCTCCAACGACGTGGAGCCGTTCTGGGTCTATCCCGCCTTTGCGCGCAACGCCGAAGCGGCGCTCGCGATCGGCCGGCCCGCCGTGCACCTGGTGATGCCCGAGGGACTGGGCTCGGGCACGCCCGTGATCCAGCACGGACGGCACGGCGAAGCGGACTCGAACGCCGGCGTCGCGCTGGTCGCCGAATGCGGCCAGCACTTCCGCCAGGCGACATCCGACCTCGCGGTGCAGGTGACGCTGGACTTCCTGGCGCACTTCGGCCTGATCGAGCCGCGCCCGCAGAACAAGGCGCCCCAGCGGCGCTACCTGCTGCTGCAGACCTACGTGATCCGCACGGCGGACTTCCGTTTCACGCGGCCCCTGGTGGGCTTCGAGACCTTCAAGCAGGGCGAGCTGATCGCCACCGACGGCGACACCGAGATCCGCGCGCCCGAGGACTGCGCCATCCTGATGCCGGCGCGCGTGCCCATCCCGGGACGCGAGGGCGTCTACATCGCGCGGCCGATCTAGCCTGCACGCGCGCGGTGCCCGCGCGCTTCAGTGCCGGTCGCCTGCCTTGAGCGCACTCAGGCGCGCCTGCGCGCCGCGCAACACGGCGTCGACGTAGGCAGCGGGCAGCTCGGCGACAGGCATGTGCTGCACGCGGATGGACCGGCGCGGCACCGTCGCCCGGTGCGCCGGGTTCCGCTGCAGCACGGGCCTCTGCGCGGGTGGCGGCTGCACGGTTGCCACCTGCACGTCGGGCACGAGCACTTCCCCGGGCACGATCTCTTCGACGAGCGCGAGCGCTTCCACGTCGCGCCGCAGCAGCCAGTAGGTGAAGGCCCCCGCCGACGCGCCGCCGAGACCGGCGAGCGCGACGACCGCGGCCAGCGTGTGCTGCCCGGCCGCGACCAGTTCGAAGGCGGCAAAGCCGACCAGCACCAGGAAGGCGGTGGTGAGCAGCAGGAACGCGGCGAGCAGGCGGGTGGCAGCTGGCATGGCGGTCTCCGGAACGGCTGCATGCTAGCGGTGGGCGAGGCGCCGTGCAGCCTGCGCAGCGGTCCTTGCGTCCACTTGCGGCCTTGTCCTACGAACCAACCGGGTCCCACGCATCCCAAAGGTCATGATCACCATCGCAAACGCCTTCATCCTCGTCCTGCTGGTCATCGCGGCCGTGCTGGGCGTTTCCGCGCTCGTCGAAAAGCGCACCGTGCGCCGCCGCGGCGGCGAGCGAGTCCATCCCGACGCAGCATCCTGATTCCCTCGCACGCGGTAGCGCACGCGGCCCCTCCTAAGGCGGCAGCGTCCTACATGGCTGCACGTGCCCCTGACCCACAGTGACGTCGGGCTTCCAGGGGGAACAAGCCATGAAGGAAAACCTGAGCATTCTTGAGGCGGTGGAAGGTGAAGGACGCGACGCGGCGATGGAGCGGATGGTCCTCGCGCGCGAGCTGCCCAAGAGCACGGTCGCGCTGGTGCTGGCCGGCGGCCGCGGCTCCCGGCTGATGGAACTGACCGACCGGCGCGCCAAGCCCGCCGTGTACTTCGGCGGCAAGTTCCGCATCATCGACTTCGCGCTGTCCAACTGCCTCAACTCCGGCATCCGCCGCATGGCGGTGCTCACGCAGTACAAGTCGCACTCGCTGCTGAGGCACCTGCAGCGCGGATGGAACTTCCTGCGCGGCGAGCAGAACGAGTTCATCGACCTGCTGCCGGCGCAGCAGCGCGTGAACGAGGCGTTCTGGTACCGCGGCACGGCCGACGCCATCACGCAGAACATCGACATCCTGCGCGCCTACGGACCCGAGCACATCCTCGTGCTGGCGGGCGACCACATCTACAAGCAGGACTACTCGCTGATGCTGCTCGATCACGTGGAGAGCGGCGCGAAGTGCACGGTGGGCTGCATCGAGGTGCCGCGCGAGGAGGCGACGGCGCTGGGCGTGATGCACGTGGA